>Ga0224508_10003966_pt1 | contig 12183 bp, 10 predicted proteins | sample SF_Jan12_sed_USG_4_FD_170157 | JGI IMG/M metagenome (GOLD analysis project Ga0224508, IMG submission 170157) | Sediment microbial communities from San Francisco Bay, California, United States - SF_Jan12_sed_USGS_21 | ecosystem: Environmental > Aquatic > Marine > Sediment | place: USA...
GCGAGGGCATTCGCCTGGGCCGGGCCTACGTCGGCGACGGCCGCAGCCACCTGATCGACTTTACCGTGGGCGACGTGGAACTGGGCACCAAGGACAGCGAGCTGCGCCTGGAGAAACCGGGCACCGTACCCGTTCGCGCCCGCGTGGCCGCCTACCTGCCGGTGCAGGCCGATCCCGCCCTGGCCGCGCGGTCGTACACGCAAAAGCCCTACTGGCACGTGGAGCGGGCCCGGGTGCCGGGGACGCGGAAGGTGAAGGTCGAACTGGTGGTCAACGGCCGGGCGGTGGGGGAGAAGGCCATCGAGGCCGACGGCGAGCTGCGCGAGGTCCGATTCGACGTGCCCATCCAGGCCAGCAGTTGGGTCGCCATGCGCATTTTGGCGACTTCGCATACCAATCCGGTCTTTGTCACCGTGGCGGGCAAGCCCATCCGCGCTTCGCGGCGCAGCGCCCAGTGGTGCCTGGCAGGCGTGGATCGCTGCTGGTCTCAGAAGAAGCGTTTCATCGGCGCTGCGGAAATGGACGACGCGGAGAAGGCCTACGCCCATGCCCGGCAGGCCTATCGCCGGATTCTCAGTGAAACGACGGTCGATTGAGACCGAGCGGACACCGGCGACCGCTTATCGGTCCAGGGAACCGGTGCATTCCGGTCCCGATCTAAGGTCGCCCCGTTCCCCCAGCCGATAGGGGGCGGTGGAGGGGAGGCTTTTTTTCGAGAGCCTTGTGAATCAGCCGGACGCCAGTTCATATCTTCGCACCCGCGTGATGACCGCGAGCCCGGAGCAGCTTCGCCTGATGCTGTTCGAGGGAGCGATCAAGTTCTGTCGCCAGGGTCGAGATCACCTGGGCCGCAAGGACTACGAGGGGATGTTCAACGCCCTGGTCCGGGCCCAGAAGATCGTCCTCGAGTTGACCAACTCGTTGCGGCCGGAGGTGGACCCGGAACTGTGTGAGCGGCTTGGTTCACTTTACACCTACATCTACCGCCGACTGGTGGACGCTACCACCGAGCGGGACATCGAAGCCATCGACGAGTCGATTCGCCTGATCGACTACGAGCGGGAGACCTGGGTGCTGCTGATGAACAAGCTGCAGGCCGAGCGGGAGGCGGGCACCGATCCCGTGGCCGAGGCCCAGGCCACCCTTCCCGCCCAGCGCCCCCCCGCCGACAATCCCATTGCCAGCATCGGCCCCCAGAGTGTCGAAGACGGCCGCGATCGCTTCAGCGCCGAGGGCTGATCCACCCCCCTTCCAACCAGCCGGGAACGGCCCTAAGATGGCGGACCGGCCGCAGTGGCTGGCCCGATACCAATCCCCGCATCTCACGCCCTGGGAGGCCTGTTCATGAAGTGGACCACCTCGACCGCCCTCGCCGGCCTGCTCACCGCCATCATCGGCTTTGCCTCCTCGGCCCCGGCCCTCGGCGGCTGTGCGGACGGAAGCTGCAACGCCAACGAATGGAAGTCGGTCAGCAAGATGGAGTTCGCCGTCTCCGATCGGTCCGCCCAGCGGCTGAGCTTCGAGTTCGCCCCCACCCGGCGACGAGGCGGTACGCTGATCATGGACCTGTACCGCAAGGTTGATAACTCGAACGGGGGGAACTGGGTTCGCGTCGCCCCCATGGGCAAGTACAAGAGCGCCACGCAGCGAACCGTCCGCTTGAAGACGCTGGCCAGCGGCGAGTACGCGGTGGTCTTTTACGGTGCCGCCTTCAACTACAAGACGCAACTAGATCGCCAGGCCGCTGCACCCGGCCCCAGCGAGGCTTCGGAGGACGGCTACGTCATGGTGGCCAAGGCCGAGGGACGCATCTAGGCGATTGCACGGACAACACGAGCCTTAACCGACCGCGGACCATGTCCGCGGTTTTTTTTGCCGTTGACGCGACGGCGGTTGCTCGTCATCTGCTAGGATCACTTCCGACGTGGTTGAGCTGCGGCCGCCCGTCTTCGAGTGGAACACGGATGGATCGGATGAGCGAAACGGATTTCCAGATCTCGGCGGACCTGTTCGATGCCCTGCCCGACCCGATCGTCATCACCGATGACCAGGGTCGGATCGTGCGTGTGAATCGACAGGTCCAGGATGTATTCGGTTACGCGCCGGATGAGTTGACGGGCCAGGCGATCGAGATCCTCCTGCCCCAGCGCTTCCGCAGCGGCCACGTCGCGCACCGCCGCCGCTACGCCGAGCAACCGACCACGCGTTTGATGGGCAGCGGCCTGGACCTGTTCGCCCGGCACCACAGCGGCCGGGACGTTCCCGTGGACATCATGCTCACGCCCTACGAGGCGCCCTCCGGTCGCTACGTGATCAGCGTGATGCGCGACATCACCGACCGCAAGGCGGCCGAGGACGAGTTGGCGCGGTCGAACGCCGAACTCGAGCACTTCGCCTACGTGGCGGCCCATGACCTGAAGGCGCCGCTGCGCACGGTGCAGAAGTTCGTCGAGCTGTTGCAGACCCGCCACGGGGACGAGTTGAGCGGCGAGGCGGGCGAGTTGGTGGCCGAGGCCATGGCCGGGGCCGAGCGAATGCGTGTGTTCATCGACGACCTGTTGGCTTATTCCCGCGTGGAGTCGCGGGCCAAGCCCAGGGAACCGGTCGATTGCAGTCAGATCCTGGACCTGGTCGAAGCCAACCTGGCCTCAACGATCAAAGATGCCGGTGCCCGGATCACGCGGGGGGAGCTGCCCGTGGTCGAGGCCGATCGAACCCAGCTGGTGCAGGTCTTCCAGAACCTGCTGGCCAACGCGATCAAGTTTCACGGGGCCGAGCCGCCGCTCGTACACGTCACCGCGTCTCGCCGGGGCGATCAATGGGTGTTGTCGGTGGCGGACAACGGCATCGGGATCGATCGGGAGCACCGACTGGAGGTGTTTCGAATGTTCCGGCGGGTTCACGCGGAAGGCGATTTCGCGGGCAGCGGGATCGGCCTGGCCACCTGCCGCAAGATCGTGGAACGGCACGGGGGTCAGATCTGGGTGGATTCCGAGCCGGGCCACGGCAGCACCTTCCATTTCTCACTGGCGGCCATGGCCTAGGTCCTGATTCGCGAGCCGCTCAGGGCGGGGGCGGCGCCGGGGGCGGCAGCGACTTGAGGATGTCGCGGGCCCGGTCGATCAGGCTTGCGGCCGCGGGTTCCTGGGCGTAAAGCTCGAGAACGGCCAGGAGGATGGTGCGGGCGGCGCCCGAGTCGGTTTTGGCCAGTTCAGCGGCGGCGTCCACGCGGCCGCGCAGGTAGCGGACACGCTGCGAATCTTCTTCCCGTCCCTGGCGGGCGAGGCGGCGCAGTTGGCGCCGGGCCAGGGCCAGGCACTGGCGTGTGCGGGCGGAGGGCTCGGCGGTCTCCGCGCCGAACAGGTCGATCAGGGCCTGGAACTTGCGGGCTCCGGCAGAGGGGTCGGATTCTGCGGCCCGGGCGGCGGTGAGATAGGCTCGCTCCACCGGCGTCAGGCTGCCGCCACGGCTGGCCTGCCGGGCCTGGAGTGTCAGTCGGCGCTCGAGGCGGCGCAGGTCGATTTCCTCCCGGTAACCGCGCAGCTCGCCAGCCCGCGAATCCTCGGGAAAGCGCTTTAGAAAACCGGCGAGGTCGCCGCCGGCCGCGGTCAGCTCGCCGCTGTCGATCCGGGAACTGATCCGCTGGTAAAGTTGGTCGGCAGTAAGCGGCCGTGTGAAATGCCAGATCCCCGCCCCCAGGGCGCCGAGCACGGCGAGCAAGCCGAGCAACTGTAGATCGAAGAAACGGGCGGAGGGGGCGTCGTCAGCGGTTCGCTCCACGTGGGCCTGCGTGGCCTGGGCGGCGGTGGTGAAGTGAGACGAGCCGAAGCGATCAATCTGCGTGCCGGGGAGTTCCACTTCCGCTCGCGATCCTTCATCCACGGTGGCTTCGGCGTCGGTTCCCGCGTCGCTGATGGTTTCATCGGTCTGTGGAGAGCCGGAGGCATCGGTGACGATGGTGGGTGCGGCCGCCAGTTCCGCCCGCGCTTCGTCGCGGATTTCCTCGAGGCGGTTGGCCAGGGCCCGGGCGCTGGAGATGCGCTGCTGCGGATCCTTGCGGAGCAGGCGCATGATCAACTGGTCCAGGCGGTGCGGGACCTGGGGCACGTGCTTGGAGACCGGCTCGGGCTCGGCGTTCTTCTGCAGGTGAATCATCTGGTCGAACGAATCGGCGACGAAGGGCGGCCGACCGGCCAGGAGTGTGTACATCAAGGCGCCCAGGGCGTAGAGATCGCTTCGTTCGGACACACCGCGGTTGTCGGCCTGTTCCGGGGCCATGTAGTTGGCCGTGCCCACCATGCCCCCTTCCGAGGTGAGCTGGCCGAATCCCCAGAGGCGTGCGATGCCGAAATCCGTCAGCATCACCCGGTCGTCGGTACTGATCATCACGTTGCCGGGCTTCAGGTCCCGGTGAATGATGCCGCGGACGTGGGCGTGATGCAGGGCATGGCAGATTTCCAGGGCGACGTCCACCGTTTCTTCCCAGTCGAAGCGCCGCCCCTCCGCCAGCTGCTTTTCCAGCGTGTCGCCCTCGACCCGCTCCATGGCATAAAAGAGCAGGCCGTCCTGCTCGCCGAAGCCGAAGAGGCGGACGATGTGCGGGTGCTCCAGTTGCCGAAGCGTTTCAATCTCGCTTTCAAAGCGGGCTCGGAAACCACCCTGGTGGGCGAGGCCGGGCGGCAGCAACTTCACCGCGGCGGTCAGGCCCAGTTCCTCGTGCACACCGGCGTACACGGCGGCCATGGCCCCCTCGCCGAGCTTGCCGTCGATTCGATATGGTCCGAGCTTTTCGGGCTGCACGCGATGCCCCGGAAGGGAAGGATCTGTCCCCCCTTCGCCGGCGGAACGGCTGCGCGAAGGGTCACCCCGTCCTGCCTAGTAGCCGACGCGAAGGTTGAAATTCTTGCCGGTGTAGTTGAAGCGGAAACTGCTGCCGGAATGATGGCGATACGGCGCGTAATGATGACTTGGATAAACGTAACGGCCGCTTGAGGGGTAGTAGAGGTAGCTCTGCACACCGTACGAGGGGTAAACGGGCACGCCGTAGTAGGATCGGTAATAGCCACCGTAGTAGTTGCGCAGATAGCTGCTGGAGTAGACGCCGGGATAAGCTGAGGTGGGATAGCCGTAGCGCCCGCCACGGGGACGGGTGGGCTGGGGCACGGTGCGGGGCCGGGCATTGGCCGCGGCCGGCGCGGCCGCGGGGGCGGAGCGGGCCTGGAGGTTCTGCGATTGGATTCGGGCCGTGCGCTGGACGGCATCGCGGGCCTGTTCCAGCAGGCGGCGCTCGCGATCCAGGCCGCGGCGCTCCAGGTCATGGCGCCGTCTCTCCTGCTCCCACTGCGCAAGCAGCTTGCCCTGGCCGCTGGCATCCATGCGGGCCCGCATCTTCTCTAGCTCTCCCTGCACCTCCACCAGTTGGGCGCGGGCTTCTTTCAGGGCCGTCCGCATGCGGGCGACCTCATCGAGCATGGCCGTGAGTTGCGCGTCGCTGGCCTGGGCCCAGGTTGCCGAGGGCATGGCCAGCAGGACCAGGCCCAGCAGGGCCGCGGCGCCGATCGTCAACTTGTTCGTGGATGTCCTCATGGCCCACCTCCTTCACTGTTATTTTACGGATGCGGAGGAAGCGGCTTCCACCGGTCCCTGGATGTAGCGCCGGGCTTCGATGGTGCCGTTGGGGGCGATTGTCAGCTCCACCATGCCATGGCGGGCGGTGACGTGGCGTGTGATGCCGAGCAGGTGCGGCTGCCACTTGTCGTGCCGCAGGCGGGGATAGCCGCTGGACTGCAGAACGGCCGATGGCCCCACCGCCGCCATCCACGCGGGGGCGGTATCCACGAAGCTGCCGTGGTGGGGAAGCTCGGTCACGTCCGCACGCAGTTCGCCGCGGCTGTCGGCCAGCAGGTCGGTCATGGCCTGCTCCTGGATGTCGCCACAGAGCAGGACCCGTCGCCCCGCCGCTTCCACCGCCAGGACGATGGAGCTGTCGTTGTGTTCCTTAAAGCGCCGGCCGGTCGGCGGCCACAGGGCCTGGACCTGGGCCTCACCCAACTCGAAGGCCCAGCCGCGGGCCACGAGCTTCAGCGGGACGTTGCGTCGGCGCAGCTGTTGGATGACGAAGGCGGTGGCCCCGTGCTTTCGTGAGGCGGCTTCGTCGAGGAAGGCCTGGGTCAGGGCGACCTGGCCGACGTCGAAACGGTCCACCAGTTCCAGGCATCCGCTGAAGTGATCCGTGTCCGGGTGGGAGAGGACCAGCGTGTCGATGCGCGAGATTCCCAGGTCGCGCAGGGCGGGGCCGATGGCCGCGGAGGTAATGTCCAGGTGGCTGCTGGAACCGCAGTCGAACATCATCGTCTTGCCGCCGCTGCGCAGCAGGTAGCAGGAGCCGTCGCGCACGGCGAACATGTTCAGCCGCAGGGCGGCGGGTTCCTGGCCTACGTGACGCAACCAGGTCGGGGCCCACAGCCAGGTCAACACGATCAGCAGGCAGGCCACCAGGGCGGGCAGGCGTTGAGCGAAGGAGCCGGTGAGCAGGCCGAGGGAAACGGCCAGGGCCCCTGCGACCCAGGCCAGCGAAGGCTGGGGCAGATCGATGGCCACGCCCGGTAGGTCGGCCGCCCAGGTCACCGCGTCGGCCGTCCAGCGGGCCAGGTGCCACAGCGGCGTGCCCAGCCACTCGCCCAGCGGCGGCCAGATCATCGTCAGCAGGATCTTGAGGTACCCGCCCCAGAGAATCAGGGCCACCGCCGGCAGCGTGAGCACGGCCATGATCACCGCCGCCGGGCTGACCAGGCGGAAGTGATACGCGATCAGCGGCATGGCCGTGAGCCAGGCCACGATGCTGACGGCCACGTACTCCAGTAGAAACCGTGTGGGGCGACGGGCGCCGGCGGTGATGGCGGTATCACCGAAGCCTCCGGGGACGCGGGCGGGATCGATCAGCGGACGCGGCGAAAGCCAGTCGGCCACCTTCCCGGTGAAACCGATCAGGGCCGCGACCACCAGGAAGCTGAGCTGGAAGCCGGCGGAGAATAAATCGGCCGGTCGCCACAGCAGAAGCAGCAGGGCCGCCAGGGCCATCACCGAGGGCGCGGAGACGCGTCGTCCGCGCATCAGGGCCCAACCGCCCAGGCCCGTCATCACGCCCGCGCGGAGGATGGGCACACGCGGGGGCACGATCAGCAGGTACACCAGCAGGCCGATCAGCGCCACCCAGGAAGCCGCCCGCGGACGCCCGGTGGCGACCTGGGCCACCCACCACAGGCCGAAGACCAGGATGGCCAGGTGCAGTCCGCTGATGGCCAGGACATGGGCCAGGCCCGCCCGGCGGAACGATTCATCCAGTTCGGCCAGTTCCCCGCGCCGGTCGCCCAGCAGCAGCAACTCCAGCAATTCGCGTGGCGCGACATCCGCCTCGTTTGCGGGCAGGCCGTCGCGCAGGGCCCAGCCGGCGGCTTCGACCAGTCGATGGCGCCAGGCGAGCGGGCCGCTGTCGCGGGCGGAAGCGAGGATCTGGCAGTTGCCGCGGTTTCGCAGGAGCAGGCGGCCGATGACGCCCCGCTGCTGCATGATGGCGGCGAAGTCTTTCTCCCCCGGGTTCTTGGCCTGGTCGAGGCCCACCAGCCAGCCGATGCAGCGCACGCGGTCGCCGCGCTGCAGGCGGCCGTCGAACTGGGGCAGGTCCACGATGACGCCGAAGCGTGTCGCCGTCCAGCTCTGTTCATCCTGGACGCGATCGACCTGCAACATGAAGCTGGTGCGCGGCGGTCGGTAATCGAAATGGCCCAGCAGGCCGGAGCTTTGCGTGCGCCGATGCGGGTCGTTGGTAATCACGCCCTCCACCACGGCCAGGTGGCGCTCCTGCGGACTGGGTGTCACCACGGAAACCGGTTGCTCCACGCGGACCTGCCAGTAAAACGCCGCAACGCCGACGATCATGAGCGCGCATCCGGTCGTGGTGAACGACTGCTGCCGCCGCGCTGCGCCCCACCAGGTCGCGATCAGTCCCACCGCCACGGCTCCGCCCAGGAGCCCGGGATCCGGTGCGAGTAGACGCCCGAGCAGCAGACCGGCCGCCCAGGCGATGGCCGCCCAGACCAGGGGGCTGGCGGACCAGGTGGGCGAGACGGCTTTGGTGGAAGATGGGGAACTCATGCGGACCTGAGGGCAGGGGAAGGCCCGAATGATAACCGCTGGGGCGAAGAGCAGCGGCGGGCGACTGCTTTTCGGACCCTGCCCCCCGCCGATAACATTCGGTCCGAAAAGCCTTTGGGTGAAGCCCCCGCGGGCGGCGGCCGGGCTAAAGGCGGTGGCTGGGGGGGCTTAGCGGCCCTGTGGACGATCGGGTTTTGTCAGCTTAACGTAACCCAAACAAACTGGCTCCGGATCTTCAAGCCGCCTTCGGCGGTTTGTCGAAGCACCGGTTGGGCACGTGTTCGACCTGCCCAACATCCTGTGTGTGGTACGAGGTGCAGACCCAAGATCGGAGCCGCAACCATGAGCCTTCCCATTTTGATGACCGGACCCGGCGGCGATTACACCAGACGATACGAACCGGCAGGCCGGCGCCTCCTGCGCCGTCGCGGGCCCATCCCCGCCTACCCGCAGGCGGGCGATTCGCAGGGGCAAGCCGCCGGAGACCACGACGTCCGATATGAGCGGGCCCTGCTGGCCGCACGCGGTCGCAAGCGGGAAGTGGATCGCTTCGAGCCTTCGGGCGGCGGGCGCCACAACCTGGCGACCGCCCTGTCGGTGGCGGAGATCATGCTCAAGGCCCAGCAGCAGGTTCTGCTCGGCCTGGCGGCTTTCGGCAGCAAACTCCTGGGATTGACCCGCGCGGCCGGGCTCGCAATTGACGACCTGCAGGACCACGCCGTCCTGCGGCGCCTGGAACTGGACGATCGACTGCTCGGTGCGGCCACGGCTGCGCCGGAAACGAAACTGCGACCGGGGCAATCCACACGCCCCATCGTTCCCATCACGGAGAATGGCCATGGTCCTGAAACTGACGCCCAAGCAGATGAAGATTCTTACGCTCGTTCGCGACTCGCTGCTGACCCGCGGCTATTCCCCGACCTACCAGGAAATGGCGGACGAACTGGGCACCAGCAAGGTTACCGTCTTCGAGCACGTCAACGCCCTCATCCGCAAAGGCGCGTTGCAGCGCGATCCGAACAAGGCTCGCTCTTTGGAGCCATCGCCTGAGGCAATCTTGCCGGACGAAGATCGCCACACCCGCCTGCCCCTGGTGGGCTCCATCGCCGCCGGCGTGCCCATCGAGGCGGTGGAAGAGCGACAGTACCTGGACCTGGAAGACCTGTTCGCCCCGCCCGGGGCCTCGCGCACGGGCGATACCTTCGCCCTGCAGGTGACGGGCAACTCGATGATCGGCGAGCAGATCTGTGATGGCGACTACGTCGTCTGCCGCCGGACGGAAACCGCCCGCAACGGCGAAACGGTGGTGGCCCTCCTCGCCGACGGCGAGGCCACGCTCAAGAAGTTCTACAAGGAACGCGACCGCATCCGCCTCGAGCCCGCCAACCCCGAGTTCGAGCCCATCATCGTCACCGGCTGCCAGATCCAGGGCGTGGTGATCGGCGTGCTGCGGACGTATTAGCGCCTACTTGCTACGGAGCTTGGCGAGATCTTCTGCCGTGAGGTGATGTCTCAGGTGTCCGCACTCCAGGCATACCGCAGCCTTGACCGAGTATCCCATGTTCAGGGAAAGCCCGGCGCCGTTGGGGACGAAGACGTGACGCCCTGCGGGCTGTGCCGTGCACAAACCCGACTTGAACTCCGCACTCCCGCACGACGGACACAGGTGGCGGGTGGCCACCGTTTCGGATGAGGATTCCACGGCGGCCTCCGCCAACGCGTGCAGATCGTCTTGCGTGTCATTCGAATCGGGGTTTTCTGTCATGATCGGGACTCCGCTCGGGATCGAGACACAGCAACAGCCGATATCGTGCCAGATACCGGCGGGAAACGGCCCTAATCAAACTCGATCGTGAGGATCAGCCGATCGCCCCGGCGCTCGACTTGGGCGATCTCGTCGGCGCCGCCGCGGTGGCTTTCGAAGGCGGCGATGACGCGATCCGCGTCGGCCGGGGACAGGTCCACCTGAAGGCTTTCGGCTCCCCAGCCGATGGCGCTGGCCCGATGGTAGACGATGCGGCTGGCCGAGGCGGGTGGGGGCATGCCCGTCATCTGCTCAAAGCGGGCGGAGGGGCGGCTGATGACGGCGATGGTGAGGGCGACGCCGAGGGCAAGGGCGAGGATGGGCACCAGGGCATACAGCGATTGCCGACGGTGATCCGCGCCGGCGCGGCGGGTGAAATACACGATGGCCAACTGGATCGCGACCAGGATCGGCCCGAGGACGACCATGGCCGCGGCCACGACGAAGGGTGCCGCGGGATCGACCGCGGGAAAGGGCCAGAGGCGTGTGATGCAGGCAACGACGGCGGTGGCCGCGAGGAGAACCAGGCCGCGGGCGAGGATGCAGCCGACCCAGTGGACGTGGTCCTTGCGTGACCTGGGCTCCGGGCCGCGCTCGATAAACAGTTGCCACAGCAATGGCAGGCCTCCGACGACGGCGATCACGCCGCCGACCACGAAAAGCCAGTTGCGGCTGAGCGTCTCCATCATGCGGACGACGCCATCGCGCGAGTAGATCATGACGCTGCCGTTGAGGGCCGCGACGGCCAGGCCCAGGACACTCAACCCCGCGCCCCAGCGCAGGCGCCGCTGCCAGTTCTGTCGCCGCTGCGGTGGCCAGGTGTCGCTGGCGATGGGATGAAGATCGGCCGTGGTCATGCCGATCCCTCCGGCGGCTTGGGCGGGGCCACGGCGCAGGTGTCGTCCGCGCAGCGGCGTGAGAGCGTCGGGCGAAACCTGGCCCAGACCCGGTAAGCGACGTCCGAGACCTGGCGCAGGACCGGCCAGGCCGTGGGGGCGAGCAGCCAGCCCCGGCCGATGGCGGCGTAGGCGCGGCGGATGACCTCCATCCCCCGCACCACGGTCCCGTCGGGCAGGATGCCGTGCATGACCGCGTTCACCTCGGCCCGGCTCAGGCCGTAACGGCCCGCGTCGAAATCCGTCGCGGCAATGTCTTCGAAAAGGATCTGGCGATCCGTGTCGCGCCGGCGGAGCGTCTGCATCTCGCGACTGCAGACGGGGCAGGCGCCGTCGTAGAGCAACTTGATCTGCCAGTTGGACATCCGTGCCAGCATTTTAAGGCGATTGGCGTGGGGCCTTCCGCCCACCCTGATCCCGGGCATAGCGCTCGGCGCCGATCTGGCGGGCGCTGGAGCCGGGGGCGAGGTGCAGGCGATCGTCTGGAATCCGGGTCAGGCCGGGGTCGTGGCCGTAGAGCCCCTTGCTCTCCGCGGCGGGCAGTTGGGGCCTGGAGGCGGCCGGCTTGTCCTGGCAATACCACCAGTTGCCGGCGAACAGGAAACTGCCGGCTTCGGTTCCCGAGCCCACATTGACGGCCGTGCGCATCTCGTCCGAACGAAACACGATCAGGTTGTTGACGAAGCGTCCGTTGCGACAGGGCACAAAGCCCGGGGCCCGTGTTTCCTGGAGAATGCGCAGGGCCCAGCGATGCGGGCGATAGAACGTGTTGAACTCCACGCGGCAGGCGTCGGCGCCCACGAAGGCCACGGGGGCATTGGAACCGATGAACGTGTTGCCGAGGACGGCGATGTTCTTCGCTTCGTAACCCGGGGGCGGCTGGGGGCGGAAGACCTCCAGATCCGTGGAGCCGCCGATGTTGATCGCCCGTCGTCCGGCTTGAACGAAGTGGCATCGCTCGATGCGGATATCGCTTGTGCCCCCCTTGCACTGGATGCCGGTATTGGTGGCCGTGGGGCCGCGGTGACGGAACTGGCAGCGGCGAATCACGCCCCGGCGGCAGCCGACCATGTCGATGGCCGAACCGCCGTCTCCCCAGTTCTGCACGCGGCAGTCATCCACCTCGAAGTCGGTCAGGCCGGAGAGCTTGATGCCGTCGTAGTTGCCGCGTCCCTGCACGTCCCGGATTCGCAGGCCGGTTAAGCGGATGCCGCGGGCGGTGGCCTTCATCGATCCGCCGTCGTCGATGTTCAAGGCATTGAAGCGGGCGTTTTCGAGAACGAGGTTCTCCAGGTGAACGTGGGCGGGGTTGACCAGGTGCAGGCACTC
>Ga0224508_10003967_pt1 | contig 12182 bp, 12 predicted proteins | sample SF_Jan12_sed_USG_4_FD_170157 | JGI IMG/M metagenome (GOLD analysis project Ga0224508, IMG submission 170157) | Sediment microbial communities from San Francisco Bay, California, United States - SF_Jan12_sed_USGS_21 | ecosystem: Environmental > Aquatic > Marine > Sediment | place: USA...
TGGCGGCAGATTCTATAAAAATGAGATGGCCGAGTTTCGGCACGATCTGGAAGAACTTGCCGGCCGCAAGATCAGCGATCAGGACCTGAACAACTCCATCGACACCTACAATCAGAACCGGCAACTGGTGCGCCGGCTCTATGCCTTACGCGCGCAAAAACCCTGGCAGGTGCCGGCGGCGGAAGCCTATCTGGTTTTGCGTGCAGGCATGGTGCTACCGGTCGAGGAGCACTCGCAGCTCATTGAACAGTATCTGGCTGCGGCCGAGGTCGAAGACAGACCAGTGCGCGACAATTGCCGCGTGATACTGACCGGCATGTTCTGTGAACAGCCGCCGCTTAACTTGATCAAGTCGCTGGAGCTGTCGGGCTGTTATGTCGTCGACGACGATCTGATGCTGATAACGCGCTGGCTGATCGACGATGTGCCGACAAAGGGCGATCCATTGCACAATCTGTCACAAGCCTTCCTGCATCATTCCGAATGCACGGCGGCCAAATACCAGCCCAACCTTGAAGAAAAGGGCCAGCACCTGGTGCGCGCGGTCAAACGCACTGGTGCTGAGGGTGTGATCTTCGCCTCGCCCAGTTTCTGCGATCCGGCCCTGCTTGACCGGCCGATGCTGCAGAATGTGCTCAAAGCGGCAGGCATTCCCTACATCGCGTTCAAATATGCCGAGAACTCCGGCCAGATGCAGCCCATTCGCGAACAGGCCGGAACGTTCACTGACTCAATCAAATTGTGGAGTGCAGCATGAAAATCACCACCAGCAGAGCCCCCTCCAAGGAAGTCGTCAAAGATGCTTCCATGGTGAAGCAGAAGGAGATGATGGCGGCCCATTACGATCGTTTGGCCAATGCCGGCGAGAGCGGTGAAAAAGTTGCCTCGACCTTCGTGCCCGGTAATCTCAATGAATTGATCATGTGTTTTGACCTGGTCAACAACCTGCCCGAGGTCAACGCCATTCAAAGCGGATTGCGCCGCAAAAGCGGCTCATATGTGATGGAAGCCGAAAAGGCCGGGCATTCCGAAGATGTCTGTACTTACGTCAAATCCGACATCGGTATGATGGCCAAGGGCAATATCGGGCCGAACGGCAAGAAGTTGCCCGATCCGGACGTGCTGCTGTTGTCCTATACCGGCTGTTTCACTTTCATGAAGTGGTTCGAGCTTCTGCGCGAGCAGTACAAATGCGAGACGATCTTCCTGCAGACGCCCTACATGGCAGACGGCAAAGTCACCCCGAACATGATCGAATACATGGTCAAGCAGCTGAAGGAAGACGTGATCCCGAAGCTGGAACAAGTTAGCGGTGTCAAGTTCGATATCGACCGCCTGCGGGAATATCTGCGCAAATCGGCAAAGGCTGAAGACGATCTCGTCTACATCCTGCAAAGCGCCAAGAACAAACCGTCGCCGATCGATGCCTATTTCGGCGGTATCTATTATGTCGGACCGATCTTCGGTGCTTTTCGCGGTACCGACGATGCCATCGACTTCTACCGTTTCCTGCGCGAAGAGGTTGATCAGCGCATCGCCGCCGGGCTTGGGCCGGTCACGCCGGACGGACCTATGGCCGAGGAGAAATACCGCCTCGTCGTCGAAGGTCCGCCTAACTACACCAACTTCCGGCAGTTCTGGAAAATGTTCTACGAGGAAGGCGCCGTGGTTGTTGCCTCGAGCTATTCCAAGGTTGGCGGGACGTATGATTTTGGTTTCCGTCACGATCCCGACAGGCCGCTTGAAACGCTGGCCGAATATTGCCTCGGCGTCTACACCAATCGGTCACTGCCGATGCGCGTGGACATGCTGACCAATTACGTCAACGAGTATGAGGCCGATGGCCTACTGATCAATTCGATCAAGAGCTGCAACAGTTTCTCTGCTGGTCAACTCCTGATTATGCGCGAGGTCGAAAAACGCACCGGGAAGCCGGCAGCGTTCATCGAGACCGATCTGGTCGACCCGCGTTATTTCTCTGCCGCCAATGTCAAAAACAGACTGGAGAGCTATTTCCAAATGGTCGAACAGAAGCGTAGTGGCGCAAGCAAAGGAGTCGCGGCATGAAGACCTTTGTGGGGATCGATCTTGGCTCAACGACCACCAAGGCGGTATTGCTGGACGAAGATGAGGAAGTCCTGGGTCGCGGTATTACCAACTCGCGCTCCAACTACGACACGGCCTGCCGGGTGGCCGGTCAGGAAGCAGCAATCGATGCGCGCTTTACTCTATTTCGCCGCGAGTTCGGTGCCGAGCAGGGCACCGATGAACAGGTTGAGACATTTCTCGGTGCGCTCGAGAGGGCCTTCCGACTGGAGCAGTTTGTTGAGCAATTGAACGATCTGGAACGGACTTGTCTTGAGCAGGTAACCGGAGAGCGCTTTGCCAAGGTCGCTGAGGGCGTCAAGCAGGCGCTGGCCGAGATCTTCAGGCGGTTGCGCCACGAGGCGCCTTCAATGTTTGCGCCAGGTGCCACCCGCAAATCGGATTTCTTTCGCGATATCGCCGGCTCACGCTATCTGACAGTCGCGGAAGAAGTGGCTCGTGATGCTAGCCTTGGTTATGATCTGCTGCTGAACGTCTATGACAAGTCGATCATTGCGGTTGAGAACCGGCCGCCATCAGGTGGTCTGAGTGAGAAGTTCAAGCGTGCCCTCGATCGGGTGGCAAGCGAGGGCGCTGGCCTTGACGGAGAGTTGCAGGAGCCGGTTGAACGGGCTCTCGATATCGAGCTTGAGGAAACCTATCTGGTCGGCACCGGTTATGGCCGCGTGACGCTGCCGTTCTCCAAAGAACACATTCGTTCAGAGATCCTGTGCCACGGGCTGGGCGCGCATATGATGTACCCCAAGACTCGCACGGTATTGGACATCGGCGGCCAGGATACCAAGGGCATCCAGGTTGATGGCAATGGCATTGTCGAGAACTTCCAGATGAATGATCGTTGCGCTGCAGGATGTGGTCGCTATCTGGGCTATATCGCCGATGAGATGAATATGGGCCTGCATGAACTGGGGCCGTTGGCCATGAAATCATCCAAGCCCGCACGGATCAATTCGACCTGTACGGTGTTTGCCGGGGCTGAATTGCGCGACCGGCTGGCGCTGGGCGAAAACCGTGAGGATATTCTCGCCGGCCTGCACAGGGCCATCATTTTGCGCGCCATGTCGATCATCTCGCGCTCGGGTGGGATCGATGACGAATTCACCTTTACCGGAGGCGTTGCAAAGAACGAGGCTGCGGTGCGCGAGTTGAAGAAACTGGTGCAGGAGAACTATGGCGAGGTGACGATCAATATTGATCCGGACTCGATCTACACTGGCGCATTGGGCGGTGCGGAGTTTGCCCGCCGCGCTGCCGAAGGTCGGGTAGAAGGAGTAGAGGCATGACCCTGTCAGCAGGAATTGACGTCGGCACGGGCGCAGTCAAGGCGGCTATCTTCAAGGTTGAGAACGGCAAGGAAGACTGGTTGGCACGCTCGACCTTGCGCATCCGTCAACGTGACCCGATGGAGCTGGCCGAAGAGGCCTTCAACCAGACTTTGCAAGATGCCGGCCTAACCCGCGAAGATCTGGATTATATAGCCACGACCGGTGAAGGTGAGGCGATCCCGTTTCATACCGGGCATTTTTACTCCATGACCTCGCATGCCCGTGGCGCAACCTATTTGAATGCCAGATCCAGCGCTGTTCTCGATTGTGGTGCGTTGCATGGTCGGGCCATCGTTACTGATGAACGCGGCAAGGTGCTGAGCTACAAAATGACCAGCCAGTGCGCATCTGGCTCCGGACAGTTTCTAGAAAATATTGCCCGCTATCTGGGTATCGCCCAGGACGAGATCGGAAATCTTTCGCTGCAGGCCGACGAGCCGGAAGTCGTGTCGAGTATCTGTGCCGTTCTTGCCGAAACTGACGTGATCAACATGGTGTCACGCGGCATTTCGGCCCCGAATATCCTGAAAGGCATTCACCTGTCGATGGCCAGCCGGCTGGCCCGGCTGCTGAAATCGATCGGCGTCACTGACAATGTAGTGATGGTCACCGGTGGCTTGGCAATCGACAAGGGACTGGTTGCAGCGCTCGGTGAGGAATTGGCCAAGATGAAGGGCGTTGAGGCCGAAGTCACCAGTCATCCAGACTCGATTTACGCTGGCGCCATCGGAGCCGCTCTATGGGGTGCCTTCCGGTTTGAGAAGTTGGCAGCATCCGGCCAACTGCTCAAGGCATCATGAAGACTGAAGGAGATTTGTAATGGCACTAATGATCATCGACCCATGTACCGCATGTGATGCCTGCGAACCGGTGTGCCCGAACGAGGCGATCAAGGCAGGTGACCCGTTCTATGTGATCGATCCGATGAAATGTACTGAATGCGTCGGTGCCGAGGATGAACCGCAATGCAAACTGGTGTGTCCCGAAGCCTGCATCGTGCCCAATCCGGACTGGGAGGAAACGCCGGAGGAATTGCAGGAAAAATTCGAGATGCTCAATAGCTGACGGCGGCAGAAGTTACGTTTCAACAAATTCGGCGATAGACCTGGCCAAAAAGGCCCAGTCAGTGAACTCGTGGTCACTCGTCGGATCGTCCAGTGCCCGGCCTTCCAGAACGACATGTTCGAGGATCTGTTCTCTGTAATAACCGTACTCACCATGGCGCACAGCCCCGGCGACCAACAGACTTTGTGTGGGACACCAACCTACCTTCTCCAGGAAGCTGTCAACATAGCCCTTAGCTTCGGCCAATCCGTCCTCGAATGCTGCGGCCAGGCTGACGGACAGAAACATCGTTGGCATGGTCTGAAGCTGCTTCAGGCGTGACAAAACAAAGATTTCGAGGCTCTCTTGATGTTGTTTGTCGTGCACTGATCCTGCAACGATTATCTTGTCGAACGATTCCACGTGCAAGCCACCAGGCAGGCCAGATGTATCAAATACTTCCACCTCATGGCCCAATTCGCAGATCTGTGCTGCAAGGGCTTCCGTAATCTTTCGTGTTTGCCCTTCTGTCGAACCGTACGCAATCAAGATCTTCATCGCGTGCCTCCTGAATTCTACCTTTCAACCTAATCGGCCAAGTTGCGACTGAGGACGACGCGCTGGGCCGGGGCAAATCCCATTTCGTCGAGATAGTTGATCAGGCCGACATCGTTCCAGTCGAGTTCGGTGCGGATATGATCGACGCGCAAGGTGGCGAGGTTGGCGATCAATTGCGACATCAGCGCCTGGCCGACACCGCGCCCGCGATATCCCGGATCAACGCCGATGGTGTCCATGACCGCTTCAGGGCTGGTGTGACCGAATTCACCAAAATCCACCCGTGCCATGATGAAGCCGACCGGATGGCCATCCTGTTCAGCGACCAGTGATACCCGGACCCCCGATTCATGCATCGCCTCGCGCTGTTTGCGGCGGTAATAGGCGGTCCGGTCATCACCCGTTGCCCGCCGGTCAATGGCGATCAGGGCCTCGAGGTCGGCGCCGGTCATCGAGCGCACCGGAATATGATCGCGCGAAAGGGCATCAAAATCATCTCCCTGCGGTGAACTGAAATCGACTTCGGATGGTTGGTCTATGTTGGTAGGGATGATGGGGGACTGACCTGTTGGCACGACAGTTGCTCCTGGATAAGTGTTTTGGTTAGGAAATTGGCTGGTCCGTCGGGCGGGTCAGGACGATGCGCGGCGCCATGGCGAACCCGGTGCTGGCAAAAAACCTGAGCAGGTTTTGATTTGCCCATTCGACCTGGCTGGTCAATTCGCTCACACCCTTGTGTCTGAGAACCTCTTCGATGGCGGCCAGCAACTGGTGGCCAGCCGTCTTGCCCTGATGTTCGGGGTCTACGCCAATGGCATCCAGCGCGGCACGTGCACCAGGCTTGCCGAATTCACCCTCGACCAGCCTGGCAAGGGCATAACCGACAAGTTGTGGCCCGTCGCGCAGTCCGACATAGACGAAATCACCGGGCTCATTGAGCGCCGCGGCCAGGCGCTTTTCGAAGAACCCGCGCCGGGATACGCCGCTCAGCGCTTTGTCGATGGCGACAACGGCGTCCAGATCGTCGGCGCTGAGCGGTGCTATTTTGCCATTTGCGGCTGAGGTTTGAGGTTTCTCTTTCATTTGCGTTTTCCTAAACGTTGGCACCGTAGTTCTCGGACAGTTCAAAGTCGGTTTCAGGGTCAAGAAGCTCATCCAGCATCGGCAGGAGCGCCATTTCCTCTTTCTGGATATGCGCCAGCAGACGCTCGATGAGTTCGCCTGCCTGGGTTTTGAACTGCGGCCAGCTTTGGTCGCTAAACCCTTCTTTAAGCGCTGTTCGGGCGAGTATAGAAACCTGCTCGCCAACCGGCAGGATGGCATGATGCTCTTCGCGAAGGTGCTCGCCGATGTCTGCATCACCCATATCGGCCAACCGGGTGAAGAGCTCATTTTCCTCAAACGCGAAGTGATCGCGCACTTCCTGCTCAATGGCCGTGGCGGTGTGCTCGAGGGTTTTTCTTGTCGCAGCATCATTGATGTCCGGCAGATTTCGTTTTGCCCGCGCGATCAGATCCTCCAGATTTTCGATCATCATGAGCGTCGCTCGGTGATCCTCATGCAAGAGCTGGGCAGTGCGGCGGGAAAATTGCATCGGATCGTCCTTGATAGCTCTTCAGCTTGGTTGATTAATTATCTATTCTAGTACTATAATACGTATTTAAGAAACCAACAAGGAGAAACGGGACCGTGAGAGTAGATCTTGATGGGCGATCTGCGATCGTGACCGGCGGCGCACGTGGCATCGGCCAGGCGGTCGCGGTGGCACTGGAACGTGCCGGCGCTGAGGCTCACGTGATCGATATGGTCCAACCGGATGACGTAGGCGGCGACGCACTGCAGTTTCATCTGTGCGACATCACCGATACACGGGCGATCCAGAAGGTGTTGGATCAAATCGCCCAGCCGGTTTCAATTCTGGTCAACAACGCCGGGATCACCCGCGACCGCACCTTGATGAAAATGGATGATGCGGAATGGTCCGATGTGATCGCGGTCAATCTCACCGGCGCCTTCAACATGATACGAGCCGTAGGACCAGCGATGGTTGGCACCGCCGGCGGCAGCATCGTCAACGTGACATCGATCAACGGCATCAGAGGCAAAGTCGGGCAGGCTAATTACGCAGCTTCGAAGGCCGGGCTGATCGGTCTGACCAAGACTGCGGCCCGCGAACTGGGGCGCAAGGGTATCACCGTCAATGCGGTCGCACCAGGTATGGTCATGACCGAAATGGCAAGGGCTCTGCCGCAAGACATTCTTGACCGCGCCATCGGTGAAACGGTGCTCAACCAACTTGCAGAACCAGCCGATATTGCTGCAGCGGTGGTATTTCTGGCATCCGATGCGGCACGTATGATCACCGGCCAGGTACTCCAGGTCGATGCTGGACAGTATATTTAACCCGCTGTTTGGTTCAGCTTGATGACGATCAAGAACGCAAAGGCTGCAAATGCCAGCGCGCCAGCAAGGCCGAGAATGGCGCCAAGCTGGACCAGCGTGCCCATATTCATGGTGATGCCGAGCGAACAGAATAGAACTGCGCTGATGTGACAGCCGGCATGCACTTTGAGAGGAAGATCAGCCGTCAACTCCGACAACAGAGCGGGTTTGCCGCCTTTACCGGCGGCGTGCATGGAGGCAAGGAACGGCATGATGCGCTGCAGAATGCCCGTCAGAAAGGTCAAAAGCCAGCCGGCCAGCAGGACGAACCCAAACAGAGTTGCGCCGTTCGGGATCGGGGCGCCCAGCGCTATGGCAAGGCCGAGTGACAGACAGACCATAAGTGCTCCCCAGGACAATTTGATCAGGATGAACGACAAGCCAAGGCGTTTTCGCATGCCGGTCTGCAAAGCGGTGCGCATCAGCCACAAATAGATACCGCTGGCGCACAGGCCAACGACTGATGCGGCGGCCAGCCCAATCGGATTGTCCGTCAGCGCGGCGGCGGTTGCCAGTGCACACCCGGTGCAGGCGAGCCAGAACTCGAGCCAGCCGAGATGCGACGGAAGGGTGCGCGACAGGGCGAACATCGGGATCAGAACATGGCTCAGGCCAAAGGCCAGCAGGCCCATGAAACCGAAGCCGGCAAGGATCAGATGGGCCAGTGCGAACGATTGATGATTGGGCAGAAATCCGGTGTAGAAATCAGCGATCAGTGCGAGGCCAAGGCCAGCGAAGCCTGCAAGCGACACGATCGCCCCCCAGCCATGGGCGGCGACAATCGGCAAATCGTTGGCGCGGCGCAAATTGTCGGCAATGACAAAGGCAAAGATGCCGAAGCTGGCGGTTGCGCTGCCGCCGCTGGCAACCATTGCAGTCTCGCTGCCAGTCGCCATACCATAGGCAAGCCCGAGCGTTCCTGGTGTCAGGAGCCAGAAGCTTAGCCGTGCTGGCCACGTTTGGGAAAGTGGCCTCCGCGTCGCGACGGGCAAAAGCTGGAAGGCGGCGCCCATCGCCGTCATAACCAGCACGCCCAGTGTCAACAGATGAATTGCAGCCAGCAGCTTGCCTGGGCCACCGGTGAAACCGGGCAACTCATCGGCGGCGGTCAGCAGCACGAGCCAGGCAAGGATATGAAAGCTGGCGGCAGCAGCAAAATAGCGGAAAGGAATAGAGGCCGGCAGTAGTCGGCTCTTGGCACCGCCGAGAAAGCTCGCCACCAGCGTCATGCCTGCCTCGTCAACAACAGTCTGACCTCGCCGGGTTCGCCGGCAATTATCTCGTAATTCCAGCCGCGCTCGACCAGTTCGGGATACAAAAACACCGGCTCGCGGTCGTGGTGGACGATAACGCGGTCTTCAGTGTCCGGCCTTTCCAGGAGCGACAGGATGGCGACCATTGGTTCAGGCGGTGCAAGACCGCGAACATCAATGTGGATCCCGTCGTCGGCGCGCCAGTCATTGGCGAGTGAATCTGGCATGGCTGGTCAATCCATTTCCAGAGCTGCAGCTAAATTCCTGGCCAGCCGCCGGGCCAGGGCAGACACAGCAAGCCGGCGGTAATGCGAAGCGGTGGTTGTCGTGCGTTGCGGTGAGACTTGTTTTTGCACCAGCTTTTCCAGTTGCGCAAATGCGGCGTCCTGATCTTGATCAGGCTCAACGGGATCAATCCCCTCAACCAGGAAGGGGCGGGAATTCGTGCCAGTCAAGGAGGCCGTGACCTGAATAGCCCCGGCTGGGGTCTTGCAGCAAGCCACAGCGACGCCGGCAAGCGGAAAGTCGATGGCGCCGCGAATGCGCACCTTGGCATAGGCCGATCTGACCTGGCTTGCGGCATCTGCCGGTGGAACATGCACGGCAACAATGAATTCACCGGGTTTGAGCTCGAGGTAGTCGGCGCCGTCTTCTTGATAGAGATTGGCAAGGGAAATACGCCTTCGGCCGTTGGGACCGGCAAGCTCGACCTCGGCACCATGAACCATCAACGCCGGTGCCAGATCGCCGCTGAACGCGGCCCGGCAGCGTTTGCCCGCAGGTGCGACATGGCACGTGTCGCCTTTGTATTTCAGGCAAAAGTCATTGGCTTTGCGCCACCAATGGCTCTGATTGTAGTAGATGCAGCGGGTGTCGAGACACAGGTTGCCGCCTATCGTTGCCATTGACCTGTGGCCGGGTCCGGCAATTGCGTCGCTGGCCTGAGCAATGGCGCCGCAGTTACGGCGTATTTCATCATCCGCGCAAATTTCGCGCAGCGTCACGCCAGCGCCGATGTTCAATCCGGTTTTGCTGGTTTTGAGCTGGCGCAGCTCTGAAATGCCGGTCAGGTCGATGAGGTTATCAGTGTCCACCAGGCCGCGGCGCATGTTGACGATCAGGTCGGTGCCGCCGGCGACAAAGCGGCTGGATGGTTGGGCCACGATGGCGGCGACGGCCTGATCGACTGTTTCTGGCTGGTTGAGTGTGAACTCGGGCAAAGGTTCGCTCATGAGGCCTCCTTGAGGCTTGCTGCACGGCGTTGCTTGCGCCGCTCAGCGACCAGGGCTTCCATTAGCCGGTCTGGTGTCAGGGGCAGGCTGCTGATTTCAAGGCCGATGGCATCTGCGACAGCATTGACAAAGGCGGGCGGAAAGCCCGAGAGGGCGCCTTCGCCGGCTTCCTTGGCACCGAACGGTCCGAGAGGGTCATTGCTCTCAACAATATGAACCTCGATATCGGGCGACTCGACGATTGTCGGCATGCGGTATTCGAGCAGGCTGGCATGGACCGGCAATCCTTCGGCATAACTGGTTTCCTCGCACAGGGCCTGGCCCATACCCATCCACACCGAGCCTTCGATCTGGCCTTCCACCGCCAGCGGGTTGATGGCAAAGCCGCAATCAAGCGCGGCCCAGACCTTTTCAACACAGATCACACCGGTCTCGACATCGACGGCAACCTCGACAACTTGTGCGGCATAACTGAACCCCATGGTCGACCCGACCGCGCCGCCACGATGCTTGCCGCCTTGTGCCTCGGGCGGACACGAGAACGTGCCCTTGACGGCGATCGTACCGTCTTCGGCAAGGGCAGCGGTAGCAACGTCGGCAAAAGACATCATCGACTGTTCACTGCCGCGCACGGAGAACGTTTCTGCCTCGCATGTGATATCGCCCGGGTCGGCATCGAGTTTCTTGGCAGCGGCGGCGATGAGGATGTCGCGCAGTCGCGTGGCCGCCTCAATGGCAGCGTTGCCGACCATGAAGGTGACACGTGATGAGTACGATCCGTTGTCCTTCGGAGTGATGGCGCTGTCGTTGGTGATCACACGGACGCGGCCAAGGTCGACGCTCAGAGTTTCAGCGGCCGCCAGCGCCACCATGGTGGTCGAGCCCTGGCCGATGTCGGAGGCGCCGGTGAATGCTGTGATGCTGCCGTCGAAGTCGAGCTTCAGGGAGACGACGGCATGCGGCTCGCCGGTCCAGTGTACCGGTTTTGCCGCGCCGCTGACATAATGCGAGCAGGCCATGCCGAGGCCGCGTCCTGGCGGTAACTTGGCCTTGCGTTCATGCCAGCCGCTCGCCGCTTCCACCTTGATGAGGCAGTCGGGCAGGCCATAGCTGTTGATCATCAGATCGTTGAGCGTACGGCTTGGCGCCGTCAAGAGATTGGCGCGGCGCACCGCAAACGGATCAAGCCCGAGTTGCCTCGCCATGCGGTCGAGGAGACACTCGAACGCATGGCGCACGTCCACCGTGCCGTGACCGCGCATCGCGCCACATGGCGGCAAATTGGCATAAACGCGATAGCCGTCATATTTGATCGCCGGTACATCATAGAGGCCATGCAGCAATGCACCGGCATAAAGAATGGTAACAAGGCCGTAGCCGGCATAGGCGCCGCCACGCTGGGTTACCTGGCATTCGACAGCGGCCAAGCGGCCGTCTCGCGTCAGGCCCATCTTCATCTCGACCTGGGTATCGGGGCGGCCGCGATGGGTGATCAGGGTTTCCTCGCGTGTCAACCGCATCATCACCTTGCCGTTTGCCGCGCGCGCCAGTAGCCCGGCGATCAGTTCGAAGTTCAAGGTCTCGGTGCGCGCACCAAAACCGCCGCCGACGAACGGTTTGACGACGCGGATGCGTGATGTGTCCATATCCAGGCAGCGAGCCAACATCAGGTGCACGTAAAAGGGTACCTGGGACACCGAATGCACAGTGAGCTGGCCACGCTCGGCATCGTAATCGGCCAACGCGGCATGGGGTTCCATCTGGGCATGGTTGACCTCTGCGCAGTCGAACTGCTCCGATGAGACCAAATCAGCGGCCGCAAATCCTGCAGCAACATCGCCGAATTCATGGTGGACTTCGCGTTCCAGATTGCCTGGCTTGTCGTTATGCAGCAACACGGCGTCGGCAGTGCGGGCATCACTGGCAGTGTAGTAAGCGGGCAACTCGCGGATATCGAACTCGATCAGCTCGAGCGCCTGTTCAGCTGTGCGGGCGTCGGTCGCAGCGATGGCGGCGATCGGCTCGCCGCGGTAGCGGACCTTGTCTCGGGCCAACGGGTATTCGTTCATGGCAATGGGAATGACACCGTAGGTGTGTGGGCAATCGGTACCGGTGATGACGGCGCGAACGCCGGCAAGTGCAAGCGCCTTTGAGGTATCGAGCTTGACGATCTCGCCATGGCTGACCGGACTGCGCAGAATGCGGCCAATCAATGCGTCCGA
>Ga0224508_10003968_pt1 | contig 12182 bp, 6 predicted proteins | sample SF_Jan12_sed_USG_4_FD_170157 | JGI IMG/M metagenome (GOLD analysis project Ga0224508, IMG submission 170157) | Sediment microbial communities from San Francisco Bay, California, United States - SF_Jan12_sed_USGS_21 | ecosystem: Environmental > Aquatic > Marine > Sediment | place: USA: California...
ACACCGCTGAGGGAGACGATGACGGCTCACCGCTGCAAACGGACAAACAAAAGACCAGCTATGCGATCGGCGTCAGCATCGGACGCGGTCTGAAACGGGACGGCGCGGAATTGGATGCCGGACTGGTAGGCCAGGGCCTTTCCGATGCGCTGCGGGACGGCGAGATTTTGCTGACAGACCAGCAGATACGCGAGCAGATCATTGCTTTTCAGAACCAGCTGCGTGGTCAAGCGGCGGCGGATCAGCCGGACGAGGAAGAGATCAGCAAAATAAAGGCCGCGGCAGTCGCTTTTCTGGAAGAGAACAAGAAAAAAGAAGGTGTGGTCGCGCTGCCCAGCGGCTTGCAGTACCAGATTGTGAAGGCGGGCGAGGGTGACAAACCGAAGGCGACCGATACCGTCCGAGTGCACTATCGCGGTACGCTGATCGACGGCACCGAGTTCGACAGTTCGCTGGACGGCGATCCGATCGAATTTCAGCTGGATCGCGTCGTCAAGGGTTGGACCAAAGGCTTGCAGTTAATGTCGGTCGGTTCGAAGTGGAAGCTGTTTATCCCGGCCGAGCTTGGCTACGGCGACACGCCGCGGCCCGGCGGCAAAATCAGGCCTGGCGACGCGCTGATTTTTGAAGTCGAGTTACTGGAGATCAAGTAACGCGCCGAGTGGCGGGAATTCGGCGCGGTGTCGCACGTCAGCAGGCGCATCGGGCCGCGGGGCCGAGCCGCCTGAAGAGACCGTCCGGCTTTGGCGCCTTGTCATTATGTGACTGGTGACCGTGGCATCATTAAAAACGGCCAAGCAACGCAACACTGCGATATCAAGGCTTGCGCCCGTGATGCGTCATCACCGCAACGCGGTGAAACATCGCAGCCCAGGGTCGCGCAGCGCACCCTGGGTAAACCAGACAGGAATACCTTGTACCCCGAAGGGGTACCACAATCGCATCCGCTTCTCACCACGCCCATCAGGTAGTACCCCTTCGGGGTACGTGAATGCGTGATGTATCACAACCCAGGGTGCGCTGCGCGACCCTGGGCTTTGTTGTTTAACCGCTTCGCGGTTAGGGACATAAAGCCGGACGCTCTCTAAAGGCGGAACTACGAAGGGGCGCTACGGCAGGATACCGGATGCCGTCTGCCATTTTTCGGCGAAGATAAACTCTTTCAGCGGCTTGCGCTGGCGTGGCGCGGTGTCGCGCGGCTGCAGTTGCTCGGGCAAAGTCGCCGGGTCGCCCACATAGCCGATGGCCAACGCCGTCTTGGCTTCGTAGCCTTCCGGAATCTCGTAAACTTCGCGGGCCCGTTCGGACAGGATGCCGATCATCTGGTGCACGACCAGTCCGCGCGCGGTGGCTTCCAGGCTGAGATTGCCCGCGGCCAGCCCCATGTCATGCACGGCGGCAGCGTTCGGCTTGCCGTTACGCGAAAAATTCAGGCTCACCACGCTTAACGCCAGCACGGGAGCGCCGCGAGCCCACACCTGGTTCGGTTCGACCAGGCAGCTCAACAGCCGTTCGTATTCTTCGGAATTATCCTTGGTGGCGACCAGGTAACTCCACGGCTGTTCGTTGTACGAGGAGGCGGCCCACCGAGCCGCTTCGAACAGCGACAAAAGGTCTGACTTTTCCACCGCCCGGTCGGCAAACGCATAAGGGCTCCAACGAGCGGTGATCAGTTCATGAACGGGGTGATCGGTGGTGGCCTTCTTGGACATCGAGCTGCTTTCTTGCTGATGGACCGTGCTTTCACATGATTGCAACTTAATCTAAACGCCTCGCGGCGGATTCACAACCACCAAGTCAACCACACAGTAGGCCGGAACAAGCAGTGCGCAGTTCCGGCAATGCTTGGTGTCAACCACGGCAGACGACTGAGTCGATATTCGCTACTATGACAAGGATAATGGCCCCATAATTGCCGGAACTGCGCACCGCTTGTTCCGGCCTACCACGATCGCCGCCGGCAAGGCATTACCGGCTGAGCTGGACCACAACTTCGAGCTCCATCAGTAGCGCATCGCGGACCAGTTTCAACGTTACCCGGCGATCGGTCGGGTAAACGGACAACAGGCGGTGGACGTCATCCACATTGGTCACGACCCGCTCGTTGACCGCTACCAGCAGATCGCCCTCACGGACTCCCGCAGCATCGGCCGGTCCGCTGGGTTGGACGGCCACGACTTCCACACCTCGATCATTGACCAGGTCCAATTCCCGCGCCATTTGCCGGCTCAGCGGCACCACCGCGGCGGTGATGCCCAAGTGGGCGCGGCGGACGCGACCGTGAGCGATCATTTCACCGATTACCCAGCGGGCCGTATTGCCGGGCACCGCAAACCCTAATCCCTGACCCATCGGAATGATTGCCGTGTTGATGGCGACGACCGCACCATGCGAATCAAGCAAGGGTCCTCCGGAGTTGCCGGGGTTCAGCGGTGCCGAATGCTGTACGATGCTTTCAATCAGTCGCCCGTCCCGGCCGCGCATGCTGCGACCCAGCGCGCTGACGATTCCCGTGGAAACGGTCGACTGTAATCCCAGCGGATCTCCCATGGCGATCACCAGTTGGCCCACGCGCAGCGCGTCGGAATCGCCCAATCGGGCGAACGGCAGATCACTGGCCGCCAGCCGCAGCAATGCCAGGTCGGTCGCCGGGTCATCGCCGATCACGTCGGCATCCAACAGGTCGCCGTCCGGCGTCGTGGCCGACATCTTACTCCGTCCGCCGACGACATGGCTGTTGGTCAGTGCGTATCCATCCGGTGTAATCAAGAAACCGGACCCGCTACCACCAGACCGCGATCCGCGCGGCGTCGAGACGCCGATGACCGCCGGTGCCGTGTTTTCCACAACATGGATGACGGCCCGCGAATAAGCATCCAGCAAATCACCATCGTCGGCGCGCCTCTCGTTTGACGATCCACGACCGTTCCCAGGCACGTCCGGCGAGTCGGGTTCGGCATTGACAAGTCGCAACAATCTGTCGTCGGCATTGCTTAAGCAGTTCATGATCATTACCCTTGTACGCGTCGACTTAACGTTAACGGAAAGGGGACCGTGCCCGCGGGGTCGCCGCGTTAACGGGGTCGGTTAAACGTGCCGGCGGGCTGGGGCCCTGCAAACTCCGGTGAATTCTTCGGATGAACCATACCGGCGTCAACGAACAACGCTCAGCGTGCCGTTTTTGATTAAATTATCCTCTGGACATCCATTCCATTGGAACTTTTGGGGAACGATGCTTATGCCCAAACGCGTATTAGACGTCGGCAATTGTGCTCCGAATTTTGCCGCGATCAAATCGCTGGTCGAAGACAATTTTGACGCGACCGTCGTTCAAGCTCATCTGCCGGCGGATGCTCTGGAGGCCGTACGCAACCAGCGGCCCGATCTGGTGTTGGTCAACCGCAAGCTGGACACCGACTACAGCGACGGGATGTTGATCATCCAGCAGATCTATGCCGATCCGAAACTGGCCGATGTACCGTGCATGCTGGTGAGCAACTACGAGGAACATCAACAGGCGGCCATGGCCGCAGGTGCCCAACAGGGCTTCGGTAAATCGCAGCTCAACGAGCCGCAAACGCTGGAGCGGCTGTCAGAATTCCTGGGGGCAGGCAAATAGTATTCGGATTGCGGATTGGGGCGCCGTTGACCGCACACCAGCCCGAAGCGCCAGCGAGGAAGGTGTCGGTGTCTTAGATCCTCGCTGGCGCTTTTTGAAGTTGCGCTAGCACGTTTTTGCCGCGCAAACTGTAGCATGGCCCCCTGGGCCGTGTAGAAAGCATGCTAAAAACACGGCCCAGGGGGCCATGCTACAAAAGTGCGCAACTTCAAAACCGGCGCTTCGGGGTAGTATTGATGCGTTCTCTAATTCGCAATCCGCAATCAAGACGGCTCGCCGGGACTCGCCCGGTCCTCCTGCGCGTTGGTCAGGTACTTGCTGAACCAGAACCAGTGCAGCAGCAGCGAAACTACAAAGACCGCCAGGGCAATTAGCGCGGACGGAACCACCGGCAGCGGCAGGGCAAAGAACATGCCGCCGGAAAAACAGAGATAGCCCAGGTAGGCCGGGTAGTCTACCGGGAAAAAATAATCGATCAGGATCAGCACAACCGCCGCCACAAACAGCAACTCCATGACGTGCCAGTCGGCCATGGTCAGTAACCACTGTTCCATATTAGCTCTCCCGGCCTGGTGACTACGACGAAAACCAGCCGCCTATTATGAACAAATAACTCGCCAAAATAAGGGGTGTAAGCAGCCGTGATTCGGGTGGGCAATTCGTTTAACCGCGACCCAGAGGACGCCGCCCTGGACACGCGTCGCGCCTCGATTTACCCTCATCGCGGCGTCCGGCGGGGAGCGCGTGGCCGACGCGCTCCCCGCCGGAAATCGCCGTGACGTTTGATCAAGAGATAAAGTCGTACCGGGCGATTTCCTCTGGGTCGCGGTTAAACAATCGAAATAGCTGATGCTGACACGCTACACACGTTCCTCGGCGCCGCCATTGGAAATGTGCTTCAGTTTCCATTCAGCAATCCAGCAGTAGCTGACCGGTACGAAGAACAGGGTCATCAGGGCGATCAGCATGCCGCCAAAGGACGGGATGGCCATGGGGACCATCACGTCGCTGCCGCGGCCGGTGCTGGTCAGCACGGGCAGCAGGGCCAGGATGGTGGTGGCGGTGGTCATCAGACAGGGACGGATGCGCCGCAGGCCGGCGGCCACAGTCGCGTTGCGGATGGCGGCAATCGAACCGGGCTTCTTTTCAGCAAACGATTGATTCAGGTACGAAGCGACTACCACGCCGTCGTCCGTAGCGATCCCCAGCAGCGCGATGAATCCGACCCAGACGGCCACGCTCAGGTTCAGGGGACGCACTTGAAACAGGTCTCGCATGTTCACGGAAAAGATCGAAAAGTTCAGAAACCAGTCGGTCGAATAAAACCAGATCAGCAGCATGCCACCTGAACACGCAATAAACACTCCGACGAAGATCAGCAGGGTGGTGGGAACGGAACGGAACTGCAGGTAGAGAATGATAAAGATGATAAACAGGGCCAGCGGCAGGACGACACGCAGGGTCTTTTCGCTGCGGACCTGGTTCTCGTAGCTGCCGATAAACGTGGGCCGCTCGGTGCCCGTGGGCAGTGCCAGTTCGCCACTTTCGATCGCCTGATCCAGGCGGCGACGGCAGGCTTCGACCACGTCGACTTCCGCAAAACCGGGCCGTTTGTCGAAAATCACGTAACCGACGTAACGTGTGTCTTCGCTGCGGACGACTTGCGGGCCGCGCACGAAATTGATCGTTGCCACCTGCTCCAAAGGAACCTGCATCTCGCCGCTGCCGGCGACCAGGATACGTCCCAGCGATTCAATCGTGTCGCGCAGCTCGCGCTGGTAGCGCACCCGCACCGGGTAGCGCTGGCGGCCTTCCACCGTGGTCGTGATCCGCTGGCCACCGATCGCCGTTTCGATCACATCCTGCACGGCGCGAATGTTGACGCCGTACCGCGCGATGGCCGCGCGGTCGATGTCGATCTCCAGGTACGGTTTGCCCACAATGCGATCGGCGAACACCGTCGCCGGCTCGACACCCTGGGCCTCGAGCGGCTTGCTCTTCAGCAGCCGTTCGATGTCCAGGCCCAGCCGTTCGATATCCTTCAGATTCTGGCCCAGGATGCGGACGGCCATCGGTGCCCGCACGCCCGTTTGCAGCATTACGATGCGGGCGGCGATCGGCTGCAGTTTGGGGGCGCTAGTCGAGCCGGGCATTTGGGCGGCCTGTTCGATTTCCTGCCAGATGTCATCCGACGAACGGATGTGGGGACGCCAGTTGCGGTAGGGTCGGCCGCGGGGATCTTCGATCAGGTTCCCTCCGCCGTCGCGGACAAATTCAGCGGCCTGGCGATCAAAGCGATATCGCATCGGCCTCCCGCGATCGTCCAGGTCGTACTCCGGACGGTAATTAACAATCGTTTCCACCATGGAGATGGGCGCCGGGTCCAGCGGACTTTCCACTCGGCCGATCTTACCCACCACCGAGGCAACTTCCGGAATCGCGCTGATGGCCATGTCCTGTTTGCTCAGCACGTCCGTCGCTTCGCCAATCGAAGCGTGTGGCATGGTGGTAGGCATGTACAGGAACGAACCCTCGTCCAGCGACGGCATGAATTCCTTGCCCAGCCCCGGAAATTCGTGCGCGGCCCACACCCAGAGTGCATTGCCGCGGACCCACCGTTCGGGGATCCCGACCGCCGTGGTCGCGCGAGGAACAAAGATGAAGATACGATCGAAGCCCTTCCAGATCACGAGGCCCAGCAAGACGCTGGTCAGCGGCAAGGCATAGAACGTGAGCTTGTGATTCAGGAAAAACCGCAGCAAGGGCTCGTAGTATTTCAGAAAGACCAGAAAAACCGCCAGCAGGCCGGCGATCGCCAGCGCAATAAACAACAAATTGCGGACAAATCCTGGTTCGGGACCCAGCGGCATCCAGTGACCGGTCAGTGCGAACAGGACGACAATGATCGCGACCGCATTGCCGACCCGCGGCAGCCACAGCTGGAATCGCGGCGGCACGAAGTCACGCACGACCAGGTAGACACCCAGCAGCAGCAGGACCAGCGAGGCCCAGAACAGCGGCCAGCCCAGGGTCAGTTTCAGCGTCAACATGGCCAGCCCAACGGCAACCAACGCGGCACCGCCCACGCGCCGCCATGTCCCGCGGGGAATTCGCAACGAGAACAGCAGATGAGCGATCGGCGGAATCAGCGTTAGCGCGACGATGACCGATGCGATCAATGCAAAGGACTTGGTATAGGCCAGCGGTTTGAACAGTTTTCCCGCGGGGCCGACCATGGTGAACACCGGCAAGAAACTGACGACGGTGGTGAGGATCGCCGTCAAAACGGGGCGGCCGACTTCGCTGGCCGCCCGAAAAATAACGGACATGCGGCTCTCTCGTTCGTCCGCCTCGTCCAGATGTTTCAGCATGTTCTCGCTCAGGATCACGCCCATATCGACCATCGTGCCGATGGCAATGGCGATGCCTGACAGCGACATGATGTTCGAGTCCACGCCGGCGACCTTCATGGCGATAAAGGTCATCATGACCGCCAGTGGCAAGAGGGCCGAAATCAACAGGCTGGACCGCAGGTGCATGACCATCACGATCACCACGATGATGGTTACCATGATTTCCTCGGTCAGCGCGTTGGACAGCGTATCCAGGGTTTCGTGGATTAACTGGGTGCGGTCGTAGAAGGGGACAATGCGCACCTGGCTGATGCGCCCATCCGCCAACGTCAGCTGCGGCAGGCCCGGCTCGATTTCGCGGATCTTCTGCTTGACCCGCTTGATGACCTCCAGGGGATTCTCGCCGTAGCGGACCACGACGACTCCGCCCACCGCTTCCGCGCCGCCTTTGTCCAGCACGCCGCGACGCATGGCCGGTCCTAACGATACGTGGGCCACGTTATCGATAGTGACCGGCACGTTGTCACGCGTCTTGATCATCGTGTTTTGCAGATCGGCGACACTCTTGAGAAATCCGAGGCCTCGGATTACGTACTCGACACGGTTGATCTCTATGGTCCGCGCACCAACATCGATATTCGACCCGCGGACCGCGTCGTAGATATCGGTCAGGGTGACATCAAAGGCTCGCATGGCGTCTGGATCGACGTCCACCTGGTATTCGCGGACGAAGCCGCCGACCGACGCCACTTCGCTGACGCCCTCGACCGACTGCAGTGCGTAGCGAACCTGCCAGTCCTGAATGCTGCGCAGCTGTTCCAGGTCCCAGCCGCCGGTGGGTTCATCCGTCTGCGGATCGCGGCCCTCCAGCGTGTACCAGAAAATTTGACCCAGCGCCGTGGCGTCGGGACCGAGCGCCGGAGTGACGTCGGCCGGGAGTTCTTTCTGTGCCACGTTCAGCTGCTCAAGGATCCGCGAACGCGACCAATAGAAGTCCACATCCTCTTTGAAAACGACGTAGACACTGGAAAAGCCCAGGTACGAGTAGCTACGAATGGTTTTGACGCCCGGCACGCCCAGCAGTGACACCGTCAACGGATAGGTGACCTGGTCTTCCACGTCTTGCGGGCTGCGGCCGGGCCACTCGGTAAACACAATCTGCTGGTTTTCGCCGATGTCCGGTATGGCATCCACCGGCACGGGATCACGCGGTAAGCGCTTTATCTCGTAATCGAAGGGCATGACGATAACGCCCCACACGACGACAGCGATCAGCAGCAGAAACACGATCAGTTTGTTTTCCAGGCAAAAGCGGATGACGCCGTCCACCGCCGCGCCGATCAGATCCTTGCGTGGTTGCGGGCTCATCGTTGCCCCTCCTGGCTTTCAGCTTCTCGCGGGACATACTGCCGCTTGACGGTGCCGCACCGCAACATTTCGGCGCCGAAATAGGGATTGGCCACAGTCTGGTCGGCCTGCAGCCAATAGGCACCCTTGTTGTCAAAGGCCATGGGGCAGTAAGTCTTGAAAAGCGGCTGCGGGACCGCCGAATCAAAGTTGTCGATCACGGCCGACAGCGTCATTGAGATAGTATGGAAACGGTGCCGCATGTCTTTGATGGGTACGGCCGCCAGATCGCCACGCAGGGCGAGGAAGAATTGGTTTCTGGCCAGCGTCCACGTCTGTCGAGCTCGTTCGTCCAAGCCGCTGACGTTGACACGCTTGACGGCGTCCAATAGTTCGGCAGCCGCGCGGCCACTGGCAGGCTTGTCGTCATTGGCCAGGGCCGCCTGCAGCGGCAGGTACGCGCGAATCACGTTTTGCAAATCGCTCTGGAACGCTGGCGGACTGCTGAGCGGCCCTTGGGGATGAAATGTCGCCAGGGTTGTGCCGCAGGTCAACATGGCCGGTCCGAAATAAGGATTGCGTGTCTGCGCGTGGCCCTGCAGCCAGGTGCCTCCCGCGTTATCGAACGCCATGGGGCAGCGAAACTGGTAGATCGGTCGGGTGAGCGCGTGGCCAAAGGACTGGGCCAGGCTGGTCATGGCGTTGGACAGCTGTCGAAAGTGGGCACGCGTATCGGTGCGATCTTCGGCATCGGCCGCTTCGGCGGCGGCGAAATAGACCGCGTCGGAAATCGTCTTCCAGCGGCCGCGGTCTGCTTCGTCCAACGCGACGATCTTGGTGGCTCGGACCGCGGCGGCCAGTTTTTGCAGCGCGGCACGTGCCTGGGCCAGGTCGTCATCGGCCAGCGCTTCGGCAGCCGCCAGGTAGGCTTCGTACGTCGGTCCGAGTGCCTTGCGAAATACGGCTGGTACTTCGATGTCTGCGGGCGGGTGATCTGCGTGGGGCGCGTCCGGGGCGCCGGGGCCATGATCGTGAGGGCCCCCGCCTGCGGCCGGCGCTTCGCCCTGGCCGCTCATCATGCTGGGCTTGGCCGCGATCTGCAGGGCGCTGTCGATCTTGAAATTCCCGCGGGTGACGACTTGTTCGCCTTCCGAGAGGCCGTGGCGCACGATGTAGAAGTCACCCGCACGCTTGCCCAATAACACTTCGCGGCCTTCAAAAGTGAACTTATCGCGATCGGGTAGCCGCACATACACGACAGCCCGTTTGCCGGTGATCAGCGGCGCGCTAGCAGGAATGACCAGCGGTGGTTCCGCCCCCGAGTCGGCACGCACAAAACCGAGTTGCTCGGCAGGTACCAGCTCGACTCCGCAAATGGGACATTTACCGGGTCCGTCGCGGACAATTTCCGGATGGTGTGGCGAGACCCATTTGCCGGCCATCCCTTCGTCGATGACCTGTCCTCCTTCGGCCAGCCGGCTCTTGACCATCGCCCGTACGAACATGCCGGGTTTGAGCCGCTGGTCGGCGTTGGGAACGTTCACCCGGATTTTCACGGTGCGGGTTTTTTCGTTCAGCATGGGATCGATGAACGCGATCCGCCCGCCAAAAAGTTCTCCCGGATGCGATTCGGTAGTGAATTCGAGCTGTTGACCATAGCGCAGCCAGGGTACGTCGGTTTCGTAGGCGTCCAGGAAGACCCAGACCTGCTGCAGGTCGGCGATCGTGTAAACTTCCGTTCCCGTTTTGACGTACATCCCCTCTTTGACGGGCTTGTCAATCACGATGCCTGCCGTCGGCGCATAGATCGTCACGTGATCCATCGCTCGGTCTCGCTGTTTGATTTCGTCGATCTGCCGCGGCAGCAGGCCCCACAGGACCAGCTTTTCTTCGCTCAACCGCACCCGTCGCTGATGCGATTCGTTTCGGGGCGAGCGGCGCAAGTCGCGGGCGGCCTGGAGCAGTTCTTCTTGAGCGATCACCAGTTCCGGACTGTAAATGTCAAACAGGTGGTCGTCCTTGCGGACCGCCACACCGGTGTAATCCACATAGAGGCGGTCGATACGGCCGGGAATCCAGGCCGTAATGTTGGCCAGGCGGGTTTCGTCAAAGTCGACTTTGCCCACCATGCGGATTTGATGAGTGACAAACCGTCGCTGTACGGGCGTCGTCTGTATATCCGCCAGCGCGGCCGCCGCCGCGGTCATTTGCAATTCGCGGGGGCCACTGTCGGCGGCCTGGTCATCGTCCAGCGGAATCAGGTCCATGAAGCAGATCGGGCATTTGCCCGGCTTGGGCAGCTTGACCTGCGGGTGCATGGAACAGGTCCACACTTCGGCGGCGGCTTCCCCGGCTTGGGCGCCGGCAGGCGCCGAGCGCGCACCGAGCCGATACGATGTCACCGCCACGGCGACGACCACCAGGGCGCTCAGACATATCACAACCAGCAGGCGCAGTGCGGCGCTACGTGACGCGACATGCGGTGAAGTGTCCATGAGTGTTTCTCCGTAATTCGTAAGCGCAGTCGAAATTGACGCAAGTAAATGATTCGGGCGAACTTTGTCGAGTCACTGTAGTGCTCTGTCAGCCGTCAGTTGGTGGATCGATTGTAGGACGGGCACTCCTGCCCGTCGCGATTTGACGGGCAAGAGTGCCCGTCCTACTCCTCAAATCACGACTGTCTCAGCACTAGCTGAATTCGCAAGACTTCAGCCGACTTGCGAATCGCCTTCTGAATCCCGGCGAGCCGGGATTCAGCTACGGAAATAGCAGATGTCGTACTGACAAAGGCTGCAGAGATGGCACGGTCGACAGAGGGTCGACGCGCACCGTGGCCACATTAAAACAGCAGATGGCCCAGCAGCAGAGGAATGGAAAGGGAATGCGGTGCAGGGATGGTGGCAGGCGCGAATTTTCCACCCGCCGTCGTATCACTGTGCTGAGTGCGACACTCGCAGAGGAAGCAGACCGCCAGATTCAAAACAGGAGCATCGACGGGCAGCGCTTTGGTCGCGACAAATTTCGCCGCCGTTCGGTCGGGACACTGGCAGGGAGTCTTTTCGGCGGGAGCCTGTGGGCCGTTCTCCGCGGCGCAGTGAGGACAACGCGTTTCGGCCAAACGGATATCTGCTGCCGTGCAACAACAGACCATCCGGGGTAATCCCCCGGTGATCAACAGGACGACAAGAATCAACCGACCCCAACGTAGCATGATCAAATCGCGACAAATGTGGGTCTGCTTTCCAGAAACCTTTCATACGTATTTTACTGCGGGCCAGGGCCAGCGGCAATGCAGATGCCCTCGTACCGGGTGGCTCTGTGCCGATTGTAAAGGTTTGCACGCCGCGCGGACTGGTGTGCGAGGCTGTCACAGCCGATGAGGGTAGTGCGCGACGTATAGTCTGAAAGAGCACAAATGGGGGAGTCAGACAGCGTTATGTTCGGCGGCATTCACGGCAAAGCGAGGGGCTGGTGGTGGTTGCTGGTCGTATGCGCCGTGACGGCGGCAGCATTCGCAGGATACCAAAGGCTGTTCAGCACGTTCGCCGCTTACGACGACGAAGGCTATGTGATGATCTCGTTGCAGAGCTTTCTGTCGGGACACGCGCTGTACGACGAGACCTATACGCAATACGGCCCGACCTATTATCTGCTGCAGGCCGTGCTGCACGCCGGCGATCGCTTGCCGCTGACGCACGACGTGACGCGATTCAAAACGCTGGCCACCTGGTTGGCCGTTGCCGCGCTGGGGGCCTGGTTTCTGTACCGAGTTACCGGCCAACGGTGGCTGGCCCTGGCCGGTCTGCTGGTGGGTTTCATGCACCTCGACCGTTTGGCGCTGGAGCCGGGTCACCCGCAGGAAC
>Ga0224508_10003969_pt1 | contig 12180 bp, 9 predicted proteins | sample SF_Jan12_sed_USG_4_FD_170157 | JGI IMG/M metagenome (GOLD analysis project Ga0224508, IMG submission 170157) | Sediment microbial communities from San Francisco Bay, California, United States - SF_Jan12_sed_USGS_21 | ecosystem: Environmental > Aquatic > Marine > Sediment | place: USA: California...
TGGTGCTGGCGGAGGCCGGGTTGCTCGACGGGCGGGAAAGCGCGGCGCACTGGGCCTACGTCGACCTGTTCCGCCGCTGCTACCCAACAGTGAAGATGCGCGAAGATTCGGTGCTGTGTCTCAGCGCCGAGGATGCGAGCATCGTGACCGCCGGTGGGGTTTCGTCGTGGCAGGACCTGGCGCTTTACCTGATTGCGCGCCTGTGCGGGCAGCAGCAGGCAATCCACACTGCCAAGGTGTTTCTGTTCGCGGGGCACGAGGACGGGCAGCTGCCGTTCTCGGCCATGACCCGGGCGGTCGGTACGTCCGACGCCGTGATCGCCGAGTGCCAGAGCTGGATCGCTAAAAACTACACGGTCGAGAACCCCGTCCACCGCATGGCCGAGCGCTCGGGCCTCAACTCGCGCACATTCGCGCGCCGGTTCCGGTCGGCGACGGGGTATCAGCCGATCGATTATGTGCAGGCGCTGAGGGTAGAGGAAGCCAAGCAGATGCTTGAGATGAGCGAGACCGGACTGGACGAGATCGCCGTGGGAGTTGGCTACGACGACCCGGCCTCGTTCCGGCGATTGTTCAAGAAGAAGGCCGGGCTCACCCCGTCGGCCTACCGACGCAAGTTCCAGGGAATCTCAGCGATCCGGCGGACGATTCAGTAGATAATTCGCCGCCGTCCGCAACGATTGCATCCATTGTGTACCTGAAGTGATCAAAGGACGGAATTCGACGCCGTCTTCCATCTTATGCCGAAGCGTGAGCTACTTTGCTTTGCGGTAAACAATCGCAGTCGTTGCCGATCGACACTAGGTCCGATCATCGGCAGATCTCTGATTACCACGCATGAATATTAGGTTTGCGGCGCTGTTGAGTCCCAATTTTCAACTGCGGCGATTGTCTACAGACGATCCAAATGACATCGCGGGATTTGCCAAATCGCCTGGAACTGACCCATGTTACAGTTAGGGAGGATTGGCAGTTCTGGTATTTACGCAATGAATGTTGACGCCTGGTTGAGAGGGCTTGGCTTGGGAGAATACTCCGAAGCGTTCTGCCAGAACGGTGTGGACGCCTCCTTGCTTCCCGAACTTAACAATGAAGACCTGAAGGACATCGGGGTTGGGCGGCTTGCTGACCGCAAACGGTTGCTGGCGGCCATCGCGGAGCTGGGGGCGGAAAAGCTGGAGATGCCCGCCACACCAGAAGCGCCCGCAGAGGGTGAACGACGACAGGTCACGGTTCTATTCGCCGATATCGCCGACTTCACGGGAATTTCCGAACGCCTCGGTGCCGAAGCGACCCATGAGATCCTGAACCGATATTTTGAGGCCGCTGACCGCATCGTCGAGGAGTTCGGCGGTGCGGTCGACAAGCATATGGGTGACAATGTTATGGCGGTCTTTGGCGCGCCGACGGCCCACGACAACGATCCCGAGCGCGCTGTGTGCGCGGCGTTGGCGATTCACGAGGCGGCACGCGGGATCGGGTTACCCGGGGGCGGGGCCCTCAGGCTCCATATCGGGATTGCCAGCGGCCAGGTAGTGGCCAGCGGCACCGGTAGCGATACCCATCGGGAGTACACCGTCACCGGGGACTCGGTGAACCTCGCTGCGCGACTGCAGGGACTGGCGGGGCTGGGGCAGACGCTCGTCTCTGAGGCGGTGCAGCGGCAGACCTCCGGTAATTTCGCCATCGCCGGGCTTGGGCCGCGGAAGCTGAAGGGAATCGACCGCTCAGTCACGGTTTGGCGCATCGACGGGACGCTAGACGACGCGGGCGGGGGGCGTAGCACCCCCTTTGTCGGGCGGCGCGCCGAGCTCGGCCAGTGCCGGGCGATCTTGGACGAGGTGGCGGCGACCGGGGAGGGCCAGACCATCCTACTGCGCGGACCGGCTGGGATCGGCAAGACCCGGCTGGCCGAGGAGGTGGCGCGGTTTGCGCGCAAGGCGGGCTTCGCGGTGCACCGCAGCCTGGTGCTTGATTTCGGCTCGCGTAGGGGGCAGGGGGCAATTCCGGCGTTAGTGCGCAGCCTGATCGGCTTGTCCTCCTCGTCGGCCGAGGAGGACCGTGCCCGCGCCGCGGATGCGGCTTTCGCCGTCGGGGCCTTCGCCGAGACCGACTGGGTCTTTGTCAACGACCTTCTAGACTTTCCGCAGCCGTTGGAGCTGCGCCGGCTCTACGACGCGATGGACGACGCTGCCCGGCGCGCCGGACGGGGACGGCTGGTAGCCGGGCTCGTCGCCTGGGCCAGCCACGCTGCGCCGCAGCTGATCTTGGTGGAGGACCTGCACTGGGCCGATGACCAAACACTCGACCGGCTGGCCGCCGTGATGGCGACCGCCAGCGAGAACCCGGTGGCGCTGATGGCGACGACCCGGCCCGAGGGCGACCCGCTGGAAGGTGCCTGGCGCGCCGCGAGCCTCGACCAGCCGGTGAGCATCATCAACCTGGGCCCGCTCCGGGCTAGCGAGGCGCGAGCGATGGCGGCCGGCTTCACCCGGGCCAATGAAGATTGGTTGACCGAGTGCCTGCAGCGCGCCGCGGGGAACCCGCTGTTCCTGGAACAGCTGTTGCAGAACGTGGCCGAGAGCGCCTCAACGCTGGTCCCTGGCTCGATCCAGAGCCTGGTGCTGGCACGTATGGACCGGCTCGACCCGCTGGACAAGCGGGCACTGCAGGTGGCCTCCGTCTTCGGCCAGCGTTTTTCATCCGCGGCGCTGCAGCGCCTGCTCGAGACTCAGGAATTCGACTGCGCGGAATTGTTGCGCCATCAGCTCATCCGACCTGAGGGGGAGGATTACCTCTTTGCCCATGCGCTGATCCGCGACGGGGTCTACGAATCGATCCTGACCGCGGCAAGGCAAAGGCTGCACCTTAGGGCGGCCGAATGGTTCGAGGGCGGTGACCCCGGGCTCTATGCGGAGCATTTGGACTTGGCCTGCGACCCGCGTGCGCCAGGCGCCTACCTGGAGGCGGCCCATGCTGAGCTAGCCAACTATCGCTACGCTCAGGCGATTGCACTCCTGATCAAGGGCAAGGCGCTGGCGGAGGATCCGGCCGACAGGGTGGTACTGGCGCTGGCGCTGGGCGAGGCGAAGCACGACATCGGCGCGCTGGCGGAGGCCAGCGCTGAGTTCAATGACGCGCTGCGGGCCGCACCAGATGAGACTTCACGATGCCGGGCCCTTCTGGGGCTCGCCGGGGTCAAGCGGATCACAGAGGATGTCGTGGGGGCGTTGGCTGATCTGGATACAGCACAGGAAATGGCGGATCGACTTGGTCTGACTGCCGAGGCGGCGCGGGCGCACTTCCTTCGGGGTAACCTGTTGTTCCCGCGCGGCGACACGGAAGGTTGCCTGCGGGAGCACGGGCTGGCGCTGGACCTGGCACGGCAGGCAGGCTCGGCCGAGCTCGAGGCCGCCGCCCTGGGCGGGCTGGCAGACGCCGAGTATTTGTGCGGGCGATTTCGCACCGCCTGCCAGCTTTTTACCGAGTGCGTCGATGTGAGTCGGGCGCATGGCCTCGGCCGCATCGAAGTCGCCAACCTGCCCATGGTGGCGGTCACCGCCGAATGGAGCGGCGACTCCGACCGGGCAATGGCGGTCGCAGTCGAATCCATCGAGGCGGCGCGGCGGGTCCATGATGCGCGAGCCGAGCTCATCGGGCACGATATGGTGTTTTTCGGCTACCGCTCGCGCGGCGACCTTCGCCGTGCGCGCGCACATATTGAAAAGGCGCTCGAGATCGCGCGCCGCCTTGGCGCGCGGCGCTTCGAGGCGGAGGTCCTCGCCTTTTCCGGGCATATCGACCACCTGGAGGGGAATCTTGGCGAAGGGTTGCGGAAAGCCCGTGCCGGTCTCGCGATTACCCGCGAGATCGACACTGGTATGGCGTTCATGGGCCCGACCCTCCTCGGGCTTCTGATGCTGACCACGGACGACCCAGCTGAACGAGAACGGGCCCGTGCTGAGGCCGAAGAGCTGCTCGCCGCCGGCTCGGTCAGCCACAACCAGGTCTATTTCAGGACATTCGCGATCGATGCCTGCCTCGCCGCCAGGGAGTTCGATGAAGCCGAGCGCCACGCTAACGCTCTAGCAGATTTCTGTGCCGAGGAGCGATTGTTCTTGATCGAGTTCCTTGCGGGCCGAGGCCAAGCGCTCGCTCGCGCCGGACGAGGCGAGGCGTCGCCGGAACTTGCCACCGAGCTTGATCGTCTGATCGCTGCAGGCACGCGGATGCACCAAGAAGTTTGGCTCGGCGCCTTGCGGCAGGCGCGGGAGGCATTGGCGGCTTAGGGAGGGTCAGAGCGCCGATTCCCCGATCTTGAGCTGGGGCATAAATGCGCAGCGCGCCGAACATCCGGTAGAAAAGTCGTCCTACGTCTGTTTATGGCACATTCGAGAAATAGCCCCTACGGCAGCAATCAGGATCTAACCGGACCTTCGAAACTTTGCGCTAACGGCAGGTTTGTCCCGCACTGCTGACGTTCGAGGCAGTACGAGGCGCCAGAAGCCTTACAGAATTTATCAGATGACGGGTTTGAGCCCATTCTGACCGATTTCTGCATCGCGGCGAACGTCTGCTTTTCCGTTGTGTCGCCCCAAGACGGGTCTCTTCGACGGGTTGCTGAATGTCTCGACAGAACTTGATAACCGACACAGCCTGACGCATATCAATTCGGCTCTGTTGCCACGGATTTTCTGCATCTCCGAACTCACACTTTGGCGGCAAGAAAGACACCGGCGTGAACCAACCGGCGATCCACCTTATCCCGCCGCCAAAATGGTCCAGAAAGCAGGACCACCTCTAATCGTCAACGCAGCTGCGCAGCCGCCGCGGCATATCCGCCATCCCCACCATCTACGAAGTGCATGTGATCGGACGTCTGAACCGACGGTGCGATACAGGTCATCAACGCTTTGTCCTGCGTATGGAGGCCGTAGCGCACCGTTCCCTCGGCGACGGCCCGATCAAGAAGATCACGCAGATTTTCGATCACGTCCGACGCGCAATCGACGGTCAGCATCAAGGAATCATCGAACTTGCGGAAATCGGTATTGACCGCCATCTCCCGCCGGTAGTCGGAGGGGTCAAAACCTCCGATGCGGATGCCAAGTTTGAAGACGAGCCAGACGAATGCGGCACTCGCCGTGACCTCGAGGCGCCGCCACCAGAGGGACCGGCCCCGCCGAGCGACGCGGGACTGCAGCCCGATCGCGGCGGCCGGCCACCGCACATTCGGGCCGTCCGATGGCACCGGGTTGAGATCTGTGGTCGCCGACAGCAAGGAAATTGCCCGGGAGGCGACATCGGCAAAGCGCTGTTGCGGCACGCCCGGCACCGGCTTGAGGATCAACGAAAGGATTCTGCCCTTTTCCGATTCGATCGGCCCCCACTGGCAAGACAAACCGGTGAGATTTGGTTCTTCATCATCTCCAGCCGGCGCGATCTTGATCGATCCATTCTTAAGTTGTGCCTCGGCCCACTCGAAGCCTCCTCCCATGAACGCGGCGTAGCGAACATGATCGGACGCCCGCCAGAACGCGGCGCGCACATCGAAACCGGCGGCGCGAACTTGCGCGACGGAGGTTGTGGCAACCCGCAGTTCCAGGTTCAGATCCCGTTTCGCCCACATGGCGGCGCGAGACAAAGCATTGGCGGCGTCCTCGGCCCGTGCGGCGGGGACAGCGAAGCGGGCGCCGTCGCCGCCGAAGATAAAGAGATTTAGACCACCTTCCAGCTCGTTGGCGACGGCACTGATTGTTCCGGCCCCGGCCAGGTTTACCGCCTTGTAATAGCCCGCCTTGATGGCGGCGGTTGATTTCACAACATCGGCGACCCCGATCCACCAGTCTCCGGGCAACGGGACATACTGCGAGGGGTCGATGATCTGGGAGAAATCATCCAGGACCGGTAAGGTCTCGTGCCAATGGTCCGTCATTGCTCAACTCCTGGTGCGTAGTCATCCGAGGGACCGGTTGTGAGAACGCCGGTAGAACCGCATCAGCATGTCCGGCTTGGCGCAACGCCAAAGTCGACAATTGATCAGATCAGCGGATCATATGACCATTGAAGAAGCGCTTGTCTTTGACGCGGGCGGCAGTAAATGTCGCCGCGGTCGCAGTTGGCGCGGATCTGGCCGGCATGCCGGGCAAACGCCTTCCAGCGCTTGATTTGGGTGCGGTCGACTTCGGGCAGGCGCCTGCCGAGATAATAGCGGCAATACCATTGGAACCAGCCGCGCGGGTCCGGCCCATGGATCCAGCCTTTCTTTTGCCAGACGCTTAGCGGCTGGCGGCTCTTGACGCGAAAATAGTTCAGGGCCGGGTCGGGTGTTGGGCTGGTTTTTGCCCCTTCAAACCACTCATTCGGAAACTCGTTTGCGCAATCATTGCAGTATTTTCCCTCGAAAACGCCCATTGCGAGCATTTCTCGTGGCGCATATTTTGGTGAGAAACCACTGGGGAAACCCCGCCCGACCGGCGCAACCAGCTCGTAGCGATAGCCAGATTGCATCCGGTCGTTGACTTCGATGACATCTCCGACGGCCATGATGGATTCCTGCTGGTTGGTCATGTTGGCGGGCCGCCCGCGCCAGTTCGCGAGCACGCGAGGGTTACTCGGGTTTTTGGATCGGTGTGCCGACCGAATATTCAATCGATACGGACCGGGCAGCGGTTTGGATCATGTTGCGAAGACAACCGGCGTTTTTCGCCCCCGGATCTCCCTGGCTCAGTTCAGCGCAAAAATTGCGGCGTTGAGCAGAGATGCGAAAGCGACCCACAGGGTGTAGGGCAGGAAAAGCATCCCCGCGAGACGGTCGACGCGCCAAGACAACACCATTGTGATGATGATCGCGACGAGCAGGACAATGATTTCGGCAAGAGCCAGGCCGATTGCCTGCAGACCGAAGAACAAGATCGACCAGAGGAGATTGAGCGCCAGCTGAACGTAAAAAACCGACAGCGCGTGGGTCCGCAACTGCGCGTTCGGCGTCCGCCACACGCGCCAGCCCGCGATCGCCATGACGATATAGAGCGTCGTCCATACAGGAGCGAACACCCAGTCCGGAGGGTTGAAGGAAGGCTTCGCCAGGGTCGGGTACCATGTCCCGACGCTGCTTGACGTCGCCAGACCACCGAGCGCCGATACGGCGAGGCAAAGCAGTAGGAAGCCGGCAAAGCCGGCAATTTCCTGGCGCCTTGTGCGGTTCATCGGCGGATCACCTTTGTTCGGAGCCAAGGCGCGCGCGGCCTGGCTCCTCTGCAGGGCCCGGCTGCCCGGCAAAACGCCGGACCAGCCAGAAATAGAGCGGGCGGCGAAGCCAGGACAGCGCCTTTAGGAAAAGGGAGAAGCCGAACGGAAACGCGATCTCGAAGCGGCCCTGTCTCATGCCCCGCAATACTCGCCCTGCGGCGTCCTCGGGGGTGGTGATGAACGGCATGTTGAAGTCATTCTTGTCGGTCAGCTGGGTTTCGACGAATCCGGGATTGCAGATCTGCACGTTGATGGGGAGTCCACGGAGATCGCAGCGCAGATTCTCGGCAAGGTGGATCAGTGCCGCCTTGGTGGCGCCGTAGCCCCAGGCATCAGGCAGACCCCGGTAGCCAGAGACCGACCCGAAGAGAACAATGTGCCCGGCGCGGCGCTCGACGAAGGCCGGCACCACGTAGGCGAGCACCCGGAGCGCCCCGGCGAGATTGACGTCGACCATCTGTTCCAACGGCGCGATGTCCGGCTTGCGGGCGGACATCGGCTCATACGCTCCCGCGCAATAGACGACGCCGTCGATTACCCCGACTCGACCAAAAGCCTCAGCGACCGATTGGCGGTCGGTGACATCGCAGGAGATTGCTTCGTGGCCATGCCCCGGCAGTTCCGCGGCGAGAGTGTTCAGCTTATCGGCGCTCCGGGCTGACAGCACCAGCTCAACCCCCGCGCGGGCGAGTTCGTAGGCCAGCGAGCGGCCGATCCCGGCGCTGGCGCCGACCAGCCAGTAGCGCTTTCCCGCAAGCGTGTTCATTCCGGCTGCTTGCGAAAGGCGATCACCAGCTCACCCACCGTCAAGCCGTATTTGCGCATCTTCGTCTTGTTGATCAGGGTCCCGTCGTCCTGCAGATAGAACCAGTCCTCCATCGAAACCACGATCTCGCCATCCTCGCGTGGAATGCGCAGTCGGTAGGTCATTGTCGCCGCATTGCCTGTCTGCATTCCCTGCGCCTCGCCGACCACGTCGTCGGCGGTTCCGGTGAAGCGCTCGCTGTCCTGAAACCGAAGGGCCCAGACTCGCTCGTCCGTGCGCCCGTCACTGTATCGGAACTGCTCGGCCAATATGCCGGTATTGCCTTGCCAGGAACCTTCCATATCGACAACGAAATGCAGCTCGGCACGACCCGCGCGGTCGAAGAAGATGCCGGAGGCGGTCAGGGGCCCGTTCAGATAGTCGCGCAGGTCGAGTTCCGGCTTGCCGTCTGCATAGTCCTCGAGCACCTGCGAACCGCATCCTGAGAGACCCGCAACCGCCGCGAGGGCAAAAATGAACTTACGTTTCTGCAAGGGTTGTCTCCTTTCCGGATGGGAGAAAGCCAAGTGCGCCTATGGCAAAGAGCTTGAGCAGACATGGCACCAGGGCGTAGGCGACCGAGAGTGCTTCACGGCCCTGCTCCGTCACCGACTCCGTTGGAACAAAGCCCGCCAGCGCGACCGTGGGGAGCGCAATGCCCGCGGCCAGCGCCAGGGCAGACTTCTGCAAAAATGTCCAGAGCGCAAACACGCGGCCGCCGTCGTCTTCGATCCGGGCGGCGAGCATGGCAGGCGCCAAGGTCATGTCGGCGCCCAGCGAGGCGCCGGACGCGATTGCGACTACGTAGAAGGGGGCGATGTCGCCCGGGCCAAGAAGATAGGCCCAGGCGAAGGCGAAGATCGACAGCGACATCGCGGAAGCGAGCGTAAAGCGGCGGCCAAAGCGGTCGGCAAGGCGGGCCCAGCCCGGAGCGGCGCCGGCCGCAGCGGCGAAGAACAACAGCAGCAAGGGTCCGGCATGATCTTCCGCCTCCAGCACATGGGAAACGAAGAACAGGAACAATGTCGAAGTCACGGCTGTGGGCAGCGCATTGACGAAGCCGAAAGCCAGTATGGGCAGTATTCCGGGAGACGCCAGCGCCCGGCGGAAGCTGCCCGGACCCGCGTGGACCGATCCAGAGGCGCGCCAGTGCCCGGCCATAACCAGCGATGCAGAGGCGGCCACGGCCAGGAACACAAGCGCGAAACCGAGGAATGCGCCCGCGGGCCCCATTGTCGTCGCGAGTACTGCGGGGGCCATGGCGGCAAGGCAGATACCGCCAAGGCCGCCGGCCTCGCGCCACAAGGCGACGCGGGTATGTGCGCCCTGGGCATTGCCCGCCAGTGCAAGCCCATGATCGTAGATCGCGATTTGTAGGGCACTGAACCCAGTGAAGGCGGCAAAGAGGCCAATGGCGAGACGCGGCAGCGGCGCGCCCCAATCTGGCGGCGCGAACAGGATCAGGAAACCTGACGCAAGCAGCGTCATTCCCACGATCGCCCAGATCTCGCGCACCCCGCGCCACCGGTCGGCGAGCCAGCCGATGACCGGATCCTGTATGCTGTCGAAAGCGCGGGCGGCCAGAAGAACCGCACCGAGCGCCGGCAGGCTGAGCGCCATCTGCTCGGCATAGAAGCGCGGTACGTGAACGTAGAGAGGCAGACCACCGAAGGCGAGGGCGGCGGCCAGAAGGCTCGTTCGCGATAGGGCACTGCGGGTCAGGACAGCGTCAGCCATCGCAGCGGCCCGAGAGCAGCGCCTGGCGGCCTTCCGGATGGCGCGTCTCCTCGCTAAGCCAGATCGCCAAGAAAAGATCGACCTCGCGGTTTAGGGTGCCGGTCTCCTCACCGTTGACGAACAAGCGAAGCTTTTCCGCTCCGGCGCGCCAGGCGGTGATGCGGTCTCCGGGCTCGACGTCGCGGAAGATCTGCTGCATCTTAATTCGCGCCTTGGCGAAGCTGGCCTCCGGTTGTCCCGAGATACGGACCATCTCGTCGATCGTGCTCTTGACCAGGGCGTCGCGCGAGAAGTCCGACAGATAGGTAAGCGATAGCCCAAACTTCTTGCCCGGCAGGTCCGGGTCATCGGTCCAGAGCTCGGCACGGTAAAAGTCCCAGAACATGAAGCTGTATTCGCTGCAGCCCGCGGGATTCGGCGCATCAACGAGATCACGCAATTCTGGCGGACGCGCCTCGGCCTTGCCGGCTCCCCAGGCGAATGCAACGGCAAGCAGCAGGATGCAGATCGGACGTCTCATGATACGCGCTCGCGCGGCGGCTCGGGTCTCGACCGGTAGCGCACCCCCTTCAAGAACAGCTTAAATGCCTGCCAATGAATTAGGGCAGTGGTCATAGCCGCACCCAAGGGTCGGCGAAGCAGGGCGCGCAGCAGTTCTGTATCGCAAAGCGGCCTCCGCTCGCCGATCAGCGAGGTAAAGAGGCCACCGCCATTTCCGTCGTCATAGCGGATCCACACCCCGATGTGCCGGTCCTTGAGCACGAAGCGGAACCGATAGCGTCCTTCGACCGCAAAAAACGGCGAGACGTGAAACCGCTTGTCAGCGTCGATCCAGTCACCCGGCCGGATCGGCCCGCCATCGGCGCCGCGGCAGAGATAACAATGGCGGTCGCCAAACGTGTTGTGGACCTCCGACAGCACGGCCAGCAGGGCGCCATCCGGCCCGGACATAAACCAGAAGCTGACCGGGTTGAAGGCATAGCCCCAGTAGCGGGGGTGGGTCAGGAGCGCGACCTCGGCGACCTCCCCGACCCTCGCCTCGGCCGCGATCCGTCGAACCCAATGTACGCCACCTTCGCCAGAGAAACCGTGATCGTCCGGATAGAGCGTAACCAGGTTACGCCGTCCGAACGAGAACAGGCTTGGCTTGGCGCGTCCGGCAAGCTGTTGCTCGCCCAACAGCACATAATCGACGCCGTAGGTGAAGCTGTTGCGCACCGGAACGGTCCGCGCATGAGTGACGCGTGCCTTGAGGACGGAGGGGCTCAATGCTGCCATGGCGGCGTCACCCCCAACCTCTCCGCCACGGAGACGGCACTCGCGAGACCGTCCTCGTGAAACCCATTTCGGGTCCAGGCCCCGCAGAACCACGTGCCGCGACGTCCCTGAACTGAAGGCAGTTCGGCCTGAGCGCCTAGCGCATGCAAATCAAATTGCGGATGATGGCAGATGTGCTCGTCGAGAATCTTGTCCTCGGGGATCGATCGTGTCGGGTTCAGCGTCATGAACAGCGGTGTGTTGTTCGGGATGCCCTGCAGGCTGTTCATCCAGTAAGTTACCGAGGCGGTATCTTCGTCATTCTGGCTCGATGCCTGATAGACCCAGCTCGACCAGCAGGCGCGGCGCCGCGGCATCTGCGACGCATCGGAGTGCAAGATCGCATGGTTTGGCTGGTAGCGGACTCGCTCGAGCACACGCCGCTCGGGCAAGTCGGCGTCGGCCAGAAGGCGCAGCGTTTGGTCGGAGTGGCAGGCAAAGACGACTTGGTCGAAGCGCTCGGCCGGCGCGCCAGCGGCATGAACGGTCACGCCGTCCGTGCTGCGCTCGACCCGGACAACCGGCGCTTTCAGCTGCACCTCTGCGCGCATCGTCGCCGCCATGCGGCCGACATACTCCCGCGACCCGCCGTCGACGGTCCACCATTGGTGCTGGCCATTGAGCGACAGGAGGCCATGGTTCTCGAAGAACCTGGCGAGGGCAAGTGCCGGAAAGTTCCGCATCTGCTCGCGCGGGGTCGACCAGATCGCCCCGCTCATAGGCAGCAGGTAGTAGCGCGTAAACCAATCGCCGAGGCGCTGTCGCTGGATCAATCCATCAATGGTCATATCCGGGTTACTCTGGGCAACCGCGAGCGCCGTCTGGTTGAACACCATGATGTCGCGGATCATGCGCCAGAAGGCGGGGCGCAGAACATTCGCGCGCTGCGCAAGCACCGCATTCACAGTCTTGCAGCCGTACTCGATGGCTCCATTGTCGGCGCTGACCGCGAAGGACATGTCGCTCTTCTTCGTAGCCACGCCCAAATGCTGGAACAGGCCAGTGAGGTGCGGGTAGTTGATGTGGTTGAAGACGATAAACCCGGTATCGACAGGTATCGGACCCTCTGG
>Ga0224508_10003970_pt1 | contig 12180 bp, 14 predicted proteins | sample SF_Jan12_sed_USG_4_FD_170157 | JGI IMG/M metagenome (GOLD analysis project Ga0224508, IMG submission 170157) | Sediment microbial communities from San Francisco Bay, California, United States - SF_Jan12_sed_USGS_21 | ecosystem: Environmental > Aquatic > Marine > Sediment | place: USA...
AGATACGGATTCTGATGAGATTCCCGATTTCCGGGATATCAATGACGATAATGATCGATACAATACGGTTGAAGAAGATGCAAATGGTGATGGTAATTACTTCAATGATGATTGGGATAATGACGGGATTCCGGACTACCTTGACAGTGATGTCCAAGAAATAAGTGTTGAAGTTTTCAATATTATTACGCCAAATGGAGATGGCATACACGATCATCTGACAATAAAAGGTATCATATATTATCCCGAAAACCGGATAATTATTTATAATCGCTGGGGAGTTGAAGTATTTAACGCTAAAGGCTACGACAATAAATCAATATATTTCGATGGCATAACTACCTCCAAACTAGGCATAAATTCGGAAAGTCGTTTACCTGCGGGAACATATTTCTATATTTTGACGTATGAAGAATTCTCAGGGAATATGCAACAATTATCGGGATATATTTATTTGAATTGGTAGATTAAAGCCACTTTAACTTTCTGATTGATATTTTTTCTACAAGAGTCAGTCAAAACATCTTATTTTTATGGGATGAATGAAGAACTCGTGATCCTGGTCAACCAGGAAGATGAACCCATAGGGACCATGCCCAAAATGGAAGCCCATCAAAAGGCCGAACTACACAGGGCTTTTTCTGTTTTTATTCTTAATGATAAAGGTGCAGTCATGCTGCAACAGCGGGCAGCTTCAAAATATCATTCCCCTTTGCTTTGGACTAATACCTGTTGCAGCCATCAACGTGTTGGCGAAACAAATATTGAAGCAGGAAAACGCCGACTCAAGGAAGAGATGGGATTTGAAGTTCCTTTAAAAGAACTATTCTCTTTTATTTATAAAGCTCCTTTTGACAATGGCTTAACAGAGCATGAGCTGGATCACGTTATGATCGGTTCCTTCAATGGGGAACCTGAGATCAATACCGAAGAAGTAGAAAAATGGAAATGGATGGATCTAAATGCCATTCGGGTAGATTTGGAATTGAACCCGGAAAACTACACTGTTTGGTTCAGGATCATTTTCGAACGTTTTTACGATTATCTTAATAATGAATCTAGCGAAAATGAAAGTAAAAGTTAGCAGAAAAGCACATTTTAACGCCGCACATAGATTGTTCCGTCCTGAATGGGACGATGCTAAAAACCTGGCTGTATTTGGAAAATGCAGCAATCCAAAATATCACGGTCATAACTATGATCTGGTTGTTAGTGTAACCGGGGCCATTGATATTACAACCGGCTTTGTTATGGATATTAAGGTACTTAAAGACTTGATCCGAGCGGAAATAGAAGATACCTTTGATCACAAAAATCTTAACGAGGAAGTACCGGAATTTGCAGAACTCAATCCAACAACAGAAAATATTGCCGTTGTTACCTGGAACAAGCTAAGACCTCATATAGATCCCGAACACGAGCTGGAAGTGGTGCTTTATGAAACCCCCAGAAATTTTGTAACCTATTCCGGTTAATATGGAATTGGCCATAGGCGATATGATCCCGGACTTTACGCTGTCTGATCAAAATGGAGATGCATTTAGCCTCAGGGATTTTTTGGGAAGCAAACCCCTGGTTATTTTTTTCTATCCCAAAGATTTTACCCCTGGCTGCACAAAAGAAGTATGTGACTTCAGGGACCATTATGAAGACTTCGTCCAATACGGTGCCGAAGTAGTGGGAATAAGCAATGACAGTTCCAGATCGCATCGATTCTTTGCCAATACATTTAAGCTGCCATTTAAACTGTTATCTGATCCCGGCGGACAGGTTAGAACAAAATTTGGCATCAAAAAAAGTCTTATGAACCTGCTTCCTGGCCGCGAAACTTTTGTTGTCGATAAGCAAGGCAAATTAATCCTGGCCTTCCGATCTGCAGCTGCCGCAAAACATATGAAACAGGCCCTGGAAGCCGTCAAGAATTTAAACTAGAATGAAATTATACCCCTTAGTTTTTACGCCTATAATAAAAGCCCGAATCTGGGGGGGTACTGCTTTACATCAAACATTTAATAAATCAGATATTGGTGAAGCTGCAGGCGAAAGCTGGGAAATTTCTGGTGTCGAAGGGGATGTTTCCGTCGTGGCCAACGGACCCTTGGAAGGCAAAGACTTGAAGGAACTCATTCAAGATTATGGAAAAGATCTTATGGGTTCTTCCGTGATCAGAAAATTTGGAACTGAGTTCCCGATCCTGATCAAATTCATAGATGCGCAGAAAGATCTGTCTATTCAAGTGCATCCGGACGATATGCTGGCCGAAAAGAGACATGGTGGTAAGGGGAAAACGGAGATGTGGTATATCATGAAATCCGAACCGGGAGCGCGATTATTGCTGGGATTCAATAAGCATTATACACCTACTCATTATGAAGAACACCTGAACAATAATACCTTATTGGAAATACTACATCAGGAAGCCGTAGGGAAGGGACAGGCGTATTTCATTAAAGCAGGAACAGTACACGCCATAGGTGCCGGGATCGTTTTAGCAGAAATTCAGCAGACCAGCGACATTACCTATCGAGTGTATGACTATGACCGGGTAGATACAACAGGGAATACACGTGAATTACATACAGAATTGGCTCTGGAAGCTATCGACTTTGAACCCGCAACAGATGCCAGACTGGTATATGAAAAGCGACAGAATCAATCTTCACCCCTGGTAGATTCGCCTTATTTCAAAACCAATATCCTGCCAGTGGATGGCTCAGTCAAACTCGACTTACACTCCAGGGATTCATTCACCATTCTTATGGCTGTGGAAGGCGAGATCAGTATTTCGCATAATGCTTATTTCGTAGAATTAGCTGCAGGGTCTACTTGCCTGATACCAGCCAGTTTAGCTAGTATCCGTCTTGAAGGAAAAGGAGAACTTTTGGAAATCACCCTTTGAAACCCGTACTTTTGGGGAAACGTTCATTATGGCAAGTATTCGGAATCTAAAGAAAGAGATCAACAGCGTATTAGGCGGAATCATAGAAGCAGTGTATATAGTAGAAGCAACTCAGGATAAAAAAGACTCCAAGGCGGGGACAGATATCATTGACGGAGCCATCAATACTTTTGATGAACTCATGGCTAAAGTTGGGGCGAAAGATGTTTCAGACAAAAAGAAACATTTTAATAACATTCGCGCCGAACTAGAAAAAAAAGCCCAGGGTTTGGCCGCAAAAGTGAACAAGATGGCTGACTAGTCTATTGGTCTGCCTGTTTTCGTGAATCAATCAAACTTTTGAGTCGTTTCCCATAGGTTCCGGCCAGGACGCTATCTGGAAGGGCGTTATAAATAGTATCGAGAAACTTGTTCTGCACATCTGGGATCTCACTGACAGCCAGATAAGGAGCTACATGAGAATGTCTGTTGTTCAGGGCAAAATTTACAGTGTATAAATAACTTCTAAGTGTAGTTTGTTCCATCCGCTTATTTAGCGAATCTATGCGCTCAGGCTGCGCTAGAGAGGCTAGTCGCTCTTGTGCCAGGCTGAGGTATTCCGTATTGAAACGCGACATTACCTCTTTGTAATCCGTATAAATGCGATGTGATTCAGATCCGTCAATTTTGGCCTTGCTATCAAAGGCATCCCACTGGGTGTTGATAGTAATGTGCCCAACTTCTCCGAAGAAGGGGATCCGATCATTAATGACATTCTGATCGTCTTTTTCCAGATAGAGATAGAATAATTCAGGAGAATCCAGCGGTATGGCAAATTGGAAAGAACCATCTCCCCGGATCTCCAGGGAGTCTAAAGTGATCAAGATACTATCGGGAACATGCTGCAAATACAGCACGCCTTTTTTAAGACCGGCTACCTGCCCATCCAGAAGCATCTGTTTTCCTTCTTCCTTTGAACAACTAAGAATAAAAAACCCAATTAGTACGAGCCAAAAATATTTCATTTCCGTCGGGAATTTGGTTGGGCAAGATACACTTATCCCACCTGTGAAGCAACCTCCATTAGCAAACCACACAAATAGGCACCTGCCGTACCTACGACATAGCCTAGGACTGCCAGGAGGATACCCACGGAAGTTAGCGAGGGATGAAATTCGGCGGCAACAACAGGCGCAGAAGCTGCGCCACCAACATTAGCCTGACTTCCCACTGCAAGGAAGAAATATGGGGCTTTTATCAGCTTGGCCACCAGGATCAAAAGCCCGGCGTGAATACTGATCCAAATGAGTCCCACCATGATGAGTCCTGGGTTTTCTAAAAATGCCCTGAGATCCATCTTCATCCCAATAGTTGCTACCAAAATATAAATAAAGACCCCGCCGAGTTTACTGGCCCCTGCTCCTTCAAATTTCTTAGCCTTTGTAAATGATAAAATGATCCCTATCGCCGTAGCAAAAACAACCATCCATAAGAAATTAGACCCAAGAGAGGAGAGTGCTTTCTCTTTATTGCGAATCACTTCAAAACTTGACTCAAGCCATTCGGCAAAATTATTTCCAAAGAAATGGGCGAGTCCGACAGCCGTAAATGCCAAAAAAAGCATGACCATATAATCATTCAGACTGGCAACTCGGGTAATACTGGCTGTATACTCAGACACTTTTTGTTTTAAAGATTCAATTGCCGAAGTATCGGACTTCAACCAACGGTCTATTCTGGTCGCTTTTCCAATGCCCAGTAATAATATGGCCATCCAAATATTGGCAACTACAATATCGACAAGAACCATATCCCCGAATTTTTTCGGATTAAAGGCAAATACTTCCAGCATAGCTGCCTGGTTGGCGCCACCCCCGATCCAACTTCCTGCAATCGTTGTCAATCCACGCCAAACTGCATCAAAACCATTACCACCCACTGTTTCCGGAGAAAATGTTGACACGATCAGTATCGCAATTGGACCGCCTATAATGATCCCAAATGTACCTGTAAGAAACATAATAAGGGCTTTGCTTCCCAAGTTCATAATGGCTTTTATATCAATGCTCAAAGTCATCAAAACTAAAGCGGCCGGTAATAAATAGCGACTGGCTACAAAATACAGATTGGAATCAGGTTCTGAAATTATACCGAGACTGGTTAGTATAGCAGGAAGCATATAACACATCAACAACGTAGGGATGATCTTATAAAATTTTTTCCAGAAACCTTTTTTGAAAGAGGAGGTAATAAAAACGAAGCCGAGACAAAGACATAGCAGGCCAAAAATGACCGTATCGTCTGTAATAGGGAATTGGTTCATACCAGTAGGGTTGATTGACCCAAATATAGGAATAATGCGCAATCACATGCCGACTTATATATTAAGCCAATAGGTGAGCTTTAAGTTGATAGAGCGCACTTTGGGTGCAAAGGAATTCACATAATAGTTGTCATTATAGACAAGGTAGAGATCGGATAGGGGAGCAAAACGCCATTGAAGACGCGAATTGATTCCCAAGTTATCTCGTTGATTGCTGTACTGCACCAGTGTCGACCAAAAAAGGGTTCTGCTGAAGGTGATGTCGAATTTTGGGCTGATCAACCAAATGTCAGCCGATGGATGCGGGTCTGGTAAACTGATCTTATCATAATTAAAATTCAATGAAAAGAACATTTTTGGCTGGAAACGCATATTTATACCTCCTCGCAGCGATAAACGCTCCCCATTATAAAAGTTCCCATAGGTAGACCTCACATCAAAGGAAAAGAGCCTTCTTCTATCGGATTGATATCCTGCCTGAAGGTCGCTATAGTAATAGCCCCGATCTCCCGGGATGGGGATTCCACCATCCGTGCCTGTTGGATCAAATTCATCAAAGAGATAGGTGTATTTGCTCGACCATTCTATTTCAAAATTGGAAAAGTCCCTAAATCGGGCATTCCAGCTACCCATGATATTATAGTCTGTATTTTGAAGGTCATTTGCCGGGTCCCAGTAGAAGATGGGGAAAAGTCTGAAACTATGGGTTTGGATCTTTCGGTCTTTTGGCCAGTAAGTCCGTTCAATCCTGGAAGCAGATTTCAGGATATTGGTACGTCTGATAAAGCCAAGGTCAGATCTGAAATCTTCTCCCAGATATACCCAATCAGTAAAAGCACTGTAAAAGCGTGTATTAATTCCCACCCGCATACCAGCTGATAGGTTCTCATCTCCAATTCCAGGCGAAAAAGCCTTATGCATATAAGCTTTTCCACTCCATTTATTGTCCTGGGAAATCAGATTGTAATCAACCCCCAGTACGCGGTTATACCGGTCTTCGTCTGCCTGAAAATCATAATCGCGTAACGATTGCCTGTTGATGAAAAAGAGGCCAATATTGGAACGGGTAAATACCTGTTGCTGAAAGGCCAGCATGGTATTGTTATTCCCGGCAATTTCATTTGCTTCATCTTCATCTGTTACAATGTTGAAGAATCCCAATCTGAGATCTTTGTTCAACTTGCCGCTTAAGCGTGCACCTGCCAGTATTCTGTTCTCTATAGTATTTCCTGCAGTATCCTCTGCAATTCCAATTCGCCTCGAAAAGAAAGGATTGGCATCCCGGCCTCCGCCAAAACTGGCAAACAAGTCATTATTGTCTATAAAGAACTGCCGTTTCTCAGGCAGGGAAACTTCAAATCGTGTCAAATTCGTGATCTGATCGTCCACTTCTACTTGTGAAAAATCCGGATTCCCGGTAATATCTAAATTCAAACTATTGCCAATAGCGATCTTCATATCGCCGCCATAGGAAAAATCTGAGTCCGATTCGTCGAGTTCATAGTCTTTTTGAGCGCTGCTGGTTCCATAGGGTATGATCGCTAAGGGGGTTTTGGAATTGCCAAGCGGTTCCTGAAAGACCATATCCCCCATAAAAGTTAGTCCGAATACATTTTGATTCTGAGGGATCTGCATCCAGGTAGAGGTTTCATTAGATTGGGTGTCAAAACGATAGCTGTTAAGACCCCACTTTGTCACCCCTTCTCTAAACTTGAAGGCTGCCATTGGGATCACCCATTCCGTAATGTAATACCCGTCGTATATCTTGGATTCGCCCTGCCACTTTACATCCCAGGAGATCGTAAACCCTCTGAGGTTGATTCCGCCTCCTGAAACTAGACCTTCCCTTCGCACTCCATATGGATTGCTACCAAACAGGAAGGCATTATTCCCGTCATTGAATGTATCAAAGAGCAAGGTGATGTTATCACTGTTTCCCGCCCTGAAATCTCGTTTTAAGGTCTGTATTGCATAGTTCTTACCTGCTGTAAGCACCTTGATCCCTACATAGAGGTTCTTATCGTCATACAGCATTTTAATTTCTGATTGTTGTTCGGCCTGTATGGAATCAACGGGAAAATATTGCCAGAAATCATTCGCGCTTTCAGCGGTTTGCCATGCGGGTTCATTCAATTCCCCATCGGGTACAATGGTTTCATTAATCTTCTTAACCATAAAAGATCGCTTGGCCATTTGGCCCTGGAGTGCAGATACAATGCCGAGGAGTAAGAGGGGAAATAGTAATTTCCGCATGTGGTTGGAAAATTTCAGCCAAATTTAGGGCATAATACCTGATTGCTACTTAAAACTATGTTAATAGGTTTAAGGTTTTTATTTAAAATTCCAAGTCGAGATAAGAGGTTTTGATGCATATTTGAAAGTGCAAATGATATCCCTACATTTAGGCTATGAAAAAAATAGTAGTCTTATTTCTATTTTGCTCACAGATAGCTGTAGGTTCTGATGGATATTGGGCAAAGACCGGACACAGGGTAGTAGGGGAGATAGCCCAGGAATACATCAGCGGAAAGACTAAAAGGGCACTCAAGGAATTATTAGGGACAGAAAGTCTGGCAGAAGTGGCCAACTTTGCCGATGAGATCAAGTCAGATACGACCTACAGAAAATTTGGAGCTTGGCATTATGTAAACTATCCGCTTGATAAAAAGTATCACGAAGTAACTCCAAGCAAATTTGGGGATATTGTCCAGGCAATAGCAGCTTGTCAGCAAAAAGTTTCAAATAAGAACCTGCCTAGAACGGAAAGATCCTTTTACCTGAAATTTTTGATTCATTTAATAGGCGACCTCCATCAGCCGATGCATGCAGGTCGTGCAGAAGACAGAGGAGGCAATGATGTGCAATTGCAGTGGTTTGATACGGGGACTAATTTGCATCGGGTATGGGATGGCGATATGATCAATTCCTATGGTATGAGTTTTTCTGAGCTTGCAGACCGACTTAGCAGATTAAACCGGAAAGAAGTACGCGCACTGCAAGCTGGCTCAGTGCTAGATTGGTTGGAAGAAAGTCATGAGATCGCCGGACGTATTTACGGAGGTGTTACTACGGGCGAAAAATTAATGTTTCGATATTCTTACCTCTGGTGGCCAACTGTTGAAGACCGACTCCAAAAAGGGGGAGTACGCCTGGCGAAGGTGCTCAACGAGCTTTTTAAATAGAAATCCCCTCATTTTCATATATCCTTGTATAAGTAGGCGGGAATGCCCTATTAATGCTGCTTTTGATACTTTTAAAGTAGCCGATTCTTGGATTATTTATACTGTTTTTATGCATTTAAACCCAAAAAAGGGCTATTGGACTAAAAATCAAAATATATGGCACGCGCTTTGGTTATATTAAGTGAAGTGCGGTATGAGGACATTAGCGCAGGACCCGAACGCTAAAGGCAGTACCAACTAACAACTACTAAAGGGTAATAAAAAATCGGTTTTTAAAGAGACCGATTTTTTATTTGATATAACGGAAGGTTAGATTGATACGCGATCCTATCTTCCGTTTCGTTTTTGGTACCTGGTGCTGCCAGTGATTTTGGGTGGCACCCATCATCAATAATAAGCTTCCTGAGCTTAGGAGTAATTTTTCTTTGTAGCTGTGATCCGATTTTTTTCTTAGATGAAAGAACCGCGATTCTCCAAGCGATATCGAAGCTATCACCGGATTGCTGCCCAGCTCCTTTTCGTCATCTGCATGCCAGCCATTGCTATCCTGACCATCTCTATAAAGATTGGCCAGACAAGAATTAAATTGCTGTCCTGAAAAACCTTCAACTTGGGTTTTCAACTCCATGAGTGTTGGTGTAAACTCCAGTGGCTGCATCTTAATGCCGGAATAACTATATGATTTTCCTTCTTCGCCATACCAGGCCGTGAGCCTGGGTTGATCATAAGTCTTTCCAAACACAGTGATCTTTTCAGAGCGCCAGGGTACGCTTTGAAGGAGTTTTTTAAAAAAGTCTTCAGCTTTGGGTTTAGATATATATTGGGCGTCGAAGTAGATCTCGCTATCCGGCAATTCCAGGCATTTAAGATCAGCATCCATGAATCTAGTTAAGAATTGTTTTCAATTGTTTCCGATATTCAGAAGGACTATGCCCTGTAAAAGCTTTAAAGGTTTTGCTAAAATGAGAGAAGTTGTTAAATCCGCTCTCAAAACAAACTTCAGTGATCGTCATTGGTTTTTCAGCCAACAGCTTGGATGCATGTACTAATCTGTATTCGTTAACAAACTGTGTAAAGGTTTTACTGGTCATTTTTTTGAAATACCGGCAAAACGAAGGAATGGTCATACTTGCCAATTCAGCTATATCATGAAGGGAGATATCCTCCTTGTAGTGTTGTTTTACATAATTAAAGACAACACTGATCCGGTCATTGTCTTTTACGCTGGCTTCCAGGGAATACCCCTCTGCATTTAAGATCCGGAATTCATCAGAATTACTGAGCAAATGAAGGATCTCCAGGACGTGTATCAATCGGCTGAATTCTGGCTGGTTGCCAAGCTCCTCCAATTTTGCTCCAACTATTCTTTTCGTTTCTCCCCGGAATGCGATCCCGCCTTTTGCGCGATCGAATAAGTTCCGGATCCGAACCATTTCAGGAGATTTAAAAAATTCAGAACCTAAAAAATCTTCCCGCATCTGTAAAACGGTCTCATTTTTATTTTCAGAAAGACGATCCGTAAACCCGCAATGAGGGAGATTACTTCCGATCAGGATCAAGGTACTGTCTGTGTAATACGAAACGTGGCTCCCAATTTGACGTCTTCCGGACCCTCCTTTTACATATACTAGTTCCAATTCGGGATGATAATGCCACATAATGTCTTTATTGACATGTTCCGAATCGAATTGCAAATAGGTAAACGAATTACCGAAATTGGGTTTAACTACCTCTAATGTAGGTTTTTGCTTCATGTCTAGGGCGCTAACAATACATCGAAATTACTACAGTCGATTCGCTAAAAGATCAGCAAAATTAACTAAAATATGTGCTAAATTACCATTTAACAGAATATTAGGATTAATCCATGATAAAATACCACATATATTGGACAAATCGGATGTTGTTCTCCCCTTGCTGCCTGGCGTATGTTTGTACTGCATTTTATTCATCAATCTTAAAATGAACAATTATGAGAAAAATCAGAAATTTTGGAGCTACGGTTGCATGTATTGCGCTGACTTCGTTAACATTGGGAAATAGTGCGGTCTATGCCGCTGATCCAGACCCGGTAAGTAAAGAACGGCCTTATTTAAGGACGGAAGGTGAACGGGTCTTCTTAAATTTCCTTAACCGCGATATGGATCAGGTTAAGCTAAGAGTGGTAGATGCGACCGGACGTATTTTGTACACAGAAGTGATCAAGGATGAATTGATTATTGAAAAATCATTCAACTTTGAAAATGCTTTTGAAGGAACATACCGCATCGTCATTATCAGTTCCGGAGAGAAATTTGTTAAGAAGATTCGGATTAGTTAGTTAATTTCTAAAGAGAAAAGGGCCTGTTTCAGGCCCTTTTTTTTATTGCAATAACCTGGCAAAACGTGTTTTTTTATATTCAGGCAAATACGGATTGTCAATTAGTTGTTCCAAACTACGCCTGTCTAATTCTTTAGAATTAATAAATCGAAAGAAATCATAAATGCTAACGGATTTTTGTGCCGCTTCTGTCTTTATGATCTTATCACCGCTTTCTATTTCTCCTTCTTTCAGGATGCGCACATAAGCACCGGGAAATCCGTGATCAATAAATTGTTTGATGATTCTCTGATCATTGAATTTTATGCCTAGTTTATAGCAGGGTTCACGTGGTATGGTTGCCTGGACTACAGCTGTGCCAATCTTGAATATATCTCCAATAAATATATCGGTATCTAAAAGGCCTTCGGTGGTCAGGTTTTCGCCAAACATTCCCCAATCCCAGTCCAGTTGTGGATATAATTCTTTCCAATAAGCATAATGCTCTGAAGAGTATAAATAACATGCCATATACTTCCCTCCGTGTACATTCTTGTTGCCAATGCTGTCGCCTTTCACTGCATCGTTTTTCAAATTGATGGGTCCCGCTGTGGGAAACTTGTAGATTCCCGTGCTTTGTATGCGGCCTTTCCAACTGATGTCTCTTGGTTTGGCAATATTGGTGGCAATAACCTTCATGCTATAAATATAAAAAAACCATCACCGAATTAGTGATGGTTTTTGTGGCCGCCTATGAATGCAACCTAATTGCTACCTTCTAACCTTTTTGTCAAGTTGAAACCTGCGAATAATCCCAGACCGGCCATCACTAAAATGGTACCGGGGTAAGCCACATCCTCATCCATCCCCAAGACATCGCTGAGCAAAGCCGCGATAAAAATAGCCAATCCTATCCCTACTAAAAGAAGGGCCAGGTTCAGTATAAGGATCTTCCACATTGGAACACCTGATCTTCGACCTTGATTAAAAATGCTGGCATCTGCTCCTTTATCAATAAGCGCCAGTCGTTCTTTGTTTCGTGTTGAATAATGGAGATAATATACTCCGAATATTGTCCCGAATATAAGGGCAACTATAATTACTTCTCCTCCCATGATATGATATTTTATATTGATTAAAATTTGGATTCATAAAGTAAGACGCACGGATTCTGAAATAGGTTACAGCTAGTTGCTTTTATTTTCAGTAAATTGTAACCAATCCCCCTTTTTTACAGTCTTATAATCGAATGAACCAGCAACCGGATTCATATTTTATCAACCAGGTGCTCCAAGGAGACTATCAAGCCTACGGAGAATTAGTGGAGCGTTATAAGTATATGGTATATACGTTGGCAATGAAATTGGTAAAAAACAAGGAGGATGCCGAAGAGGTCGCTCAAGATGCCTTTTTAAAGGCCTTTCGCGGATTGAACTCTTATAAGGGGACAGCTCAATTTTCGACATGGATCTATAAGATCACATATCATGCTGGCCTC
>Ga0224508_10003971_pt1 | contig 12172 bp, 10 predicted proteins | sample SF_Jan12_sed_USG_4_FD_170157 | JGI IMG/M metagenome (GOLD analysis project Ga0224508, IMG submission 170157) | Sediment microbial communities from San Francisco Bay, California, United States - SF_Jan12_sed_USGS_21 | ecosystem: Environmental > Aquatic > Marine > Sediment | place: USA...
GCGGACGTCAAGTACGCTGGCGTTGGTCTCGGTCGCAAGCCTTGTATCTCCAAGCACTTCCGACCTCTCGCGACGAACGCTGGTGAGAAGGTCAGGCTAGAGTTCCGGCTCCTTGCCGGTGATCCGGCGGAACGCTTCGAGGTATCGATCGCGCGTGCCTTGGACGACCTCGGGTGGCAGGGTCGGGGGTGGGCTCTGGTGGTCCCAGCCAGACTCGTCGAGCCAGTTGCGCACGAACTGTTTGTCGAACGAGGCCGGCTCGGTTCCGGGTCGGTATGCGGCTTCCTCCCAAAAACGAGAGGAATCCGGAGTCAGGACCTCGTCGATCAGCACCAGACCGCCACTGTCGTGACCGAACTCGAACTTTGTGTCGGCGAGCAGGAGCCCGATCTCCTGGAGCCGCGCCGCACCCAGGGCATAGAGTTCTACGGTAAGCCGCCGCAGCTCATCGGACGATCCTTCTCCCAGTGAATCGGCCATAATAGTGAACGAAACGTTTTCGTCGTGGCCGCTTTCGGCCTTTGTGGCCGGTGTGAAGATGGGCTCGGGCAGGCGGCTCGCCTTGACGAGGCCCCCTGGGAGGGGAATCCCACAGACCTCGCCACCCGCGATGTACTCGCGGAAGCCGCTCCCTGCCAGATAGCCTCGCGCCACACACTCGAACGGGACAACCTTGGCTTTGTGAACCAATACCGACCGGCCGCGTAGCACATCCGCATGGGCAGCGGCCGCCCTGGGAAAGTCGGCGGGGTCGGTCGCGATCAAGTGATTTCGAATCTTGCCCGCGAAGCGCTCGAACCAATAGTTGGTGAGCTGGTTGAGGATCTTCCCCTTGTCCGGGATTCCCGGCTCGAGCACGTAGTCGTAGGCTGAGATGCGGTCGCTCGCAACCATCAGCAGATGTTCGCCGAGATCGTAGATGTCGCGAACCTTGCCTCGGCGCGGCTCGGGAAGACCCGCGAGCCAAGTACCCACGTTCGCTCGTGTCATGCCACCCAGCTTCCCTACGCTCGGCCCGCGGAGGCCGCCGCCATACGATGCTGTTCTTCGACGAGCTCCATCAGCGGTCCGGGAGCGACCGGTTCGATCTGGCTCTGCGCCCAGGGCGCCGCATCGACGATCTGTATGATGGGAACCTCGCCCAGACCCTTGAGGCGAGCGCTGCCGAGCTTGCGCAGTCCGACCGCTACGGCCCCGGCCTCGTCCTCGACTTCGAAAACCAGGTACCTACGACCTTCGCGCCGGTAGACACCACAGCTTCCCGCAAGGGTGATCTCGCCGAGTTGCTCGACAAAGGCTTCAGTGGCAACGATTCCCTCGTTGACCAGTCCGCCGCTGTGATCGATATAGGAGAAGAAAGGCTCGTTGGCCTCTGCGCTCAGCCGGCGGGTCTGGCCGCGGCTCACGGGCTCGAAAAAGCGATCGACCGCCTCCGGAGAGTAGCCGTTGGCGAGAAGAAAGACCCGAACTTCGTCCAGCTCGTGAGTGGTCTTGCCGGTAACGAGTCTCGACAGCTCGACAATGCCGTGACCGAAAAACTCGTAGCGGTGCCCGACCCCGACTGTCTGAATCGGCAGCAGACGGTACTGGGCGTAATTGAGTGCCACACGCATCCCGCGGTTGAACGGAAAGTCCTCCTCGACGACCCGCTTGTAATAGCGCTGCAGGCGAATCGCGGCAGCCAGCAAGAGTCCGGGATGACGGCCCGAGTAGAGAGCGCCGTCTCCGAGATACTTCTCGAGTTGGGCCTTGTGCTCACTGGCGATGCTGTTGACGCGGCGCTGGAACCTGAAGATGCGCCGAAAGGAGAGGTCCTGGGCGGCGGTTCCCGAGCGCCGGAGAATGGAAATGATCGACGAGAAATCGGTGATGTCGTAGACGAGTCCGAATCTCCGAACCACCGGATCGACCACCAGTGGATTGGTGAAGTCGAGGGGCCGGGTGGTGAATGAGAGCACGACCTCCTTGCGGGGTGTGCCCAGTCCGCGCAGGACGCCGGCGCGGCAACGGAATTTGCCGTCACGCTCTTCGATCGGTACGACATAGCGCCTCAGGTCCGAAAGCAGCTCGAATTCCTTGAGCCGCAGAAGTAGCTGCTCCCAAACCCGCACGTACTCCGGGTCGAAAAGCTTCGAGGCGTCGTAGTGCTTCAGCCCCGACAGAAACGTCAGGTACCCGGGGCGTAACATCAGTTGCCAGGGATTGGTGAGGTGCTCCAGCCCGTAGAAGCTCCTCACCAGACCCCTCAGTTCCTCGTTCTCCTGCATGGTCTGGACATGCCAGCCCTGCAGGTCTTCGAATCGCTGGAGGAAGTCGGCCGAGTCGGTATAGAGCGAGTAATCCAGGAAATCCGTCAGCTCGCGGAGATCGGGCCCGATGTGGTCTTCCGTGAGAATCAGCACGTTGTCGCGCATCCGCGCCAGAATCTCCGGGAAGAGTTCATCCTCCGCCTCGTCGGTGTCGGCGCCCGCGTTCTGGACGATCTCGTAGGTCTCGGCCAGGACACGATCGAGAAAACGCTGGAATACCCGGTACTTGACCGCCCCGCCGGAGGTCTTGCCGAGGTCGTGGTGACGCCGACGGATCTCCGCCGGGACTTCCTTGAGAACCCGCGACACCGCGATCGAGTGGTAGAGCCAGAAGATACTTGGGAACAAACGGCCAAAGCTCGAGCTGACGGCATTGTTGGTGGCTTCGACGAGCAGCGTGCCATACACGGACCACGCTAGATCGACCTTGCGGTCGTTGGTCGCAACACCGCGTATTCGTTCGATCTCGAGCTCTTGTTCCGCCAGGATGTAATGCTCGAGAGCCTGGCGCAACGCTCCGCTGCCTGCGGTCAGTAGAACGGGGAACCCGAGGACGGGCGTAGCCTCCTCGTCCTCTAGAAAGATCCTCTGCGGCAGCGGGATGCGGGCTCCTTCTTCAACCACTCGGCCGAGGTCGGCTTCGTTGTGTAGCAAGAAGCTGCCAGGCAGCCGAAGGAGGCGCAACAGTTGGGAAACGCTCACAAGCCGTCAGTCTATCGTCCGGGCGGGCCGGACTGCTTCCATGGGCTGCTAAACTTCCGGCAGAAGATTAGAGCCTTGGTCACCCTTCCGGCCGGGCGGCCGCGGTTCGCGCACCTCCGGCGTGGAACGGTGGAAGACGGGTGCGGAGGGGCCAATCAAGGAGCAGCATGACAAAGCCGACCAAGTTCCGAGTCGCCGCCAAGATCCCACGGGGGACCGACCTCTTTATCCTCGGGTGCTTCGAGAGAGAAGCGCCTGCCGCGGGGTCGCTTCCTGGCCGCATCGCGAGCGCCGCGCGCTCGGTGGCGGCCCGCAAGGGTTTTCGTGGCCGTGCCGGGCAGCTCTCCCACACCGCCACATCGGCCCCGGGCGGGCCCTCGGTCGCCGTGTGGGGTCTGGGCAAGCGCAGCGAGTTCACCGGTCGCGATCTCACCACGTTTGTGCGTCGAGCGGCTCGCAGAGCAGGGAAGGACGGCTACTCTCGGGCGCTCTTCCTGGTACCCGAGCACCCGGTAGCCGCCGGCGAGGCCGGTGCGCTCAGGTTTCTCGAGGACCTGGCCCTGAGCGGCTACCGCTTTGATTCCTACAGGAAGAAGGACGACGAACCCTCGCTGCGCGGAGTGGCGGTTTTGCCTGTCAAGGGAACCGAGAGCGCCTACCGCCGCGCAGGCTCCTGGGCGCGCCCGATCGTCGAAGGAATCGCCCTGGCGCGAGACGTTGCCAATACGCCTCCCAACGACGCGCATCCGCAATGGATGGCGTCCGAGGCTCGGCGAGTGGGCAAGGCGGCTGGAATGAAGGTCGAGGTCCTCGGCCCAAAGGAACTGAAGAAGCGCGGAATGGGCGGGATTCTGGCAGTGGGTTCTGGCTCGCGCCGGACGCCGCGATTGGTGCGGCTGTCGGCGGGCAAGGGGAAAGAGACCATCGCCTTTGTCGGCAAAGGCGTGACCTTCGACACCGGTGGCATCTCGATCAAGCCCGCCGCCTCGATGGACGACATGAAGTTCGACAAGTGCGGTGCTTGCGCGGTTCTCGGGCTGGCTCACGCGACGAGTGGGCTGAATTTGCCGTTCCGGCTCGAGTTCTATCTTCCTCTGGCCGAAAACATGCCCGACGGAGCCGCCTACAGGCCGGGTGACATCGTGGGCTGCTACAACGGCAAGACGGTGGAGATTCTCAACACCGACGCGGAGGGACGCATGATTCTCGCCGACGCTCTTGCGTGGGCGGCGGAGGAGAAACCCGATGTCCTGATCGACTTCGCGACCCTGACGGGCGCCTGCGTCGTGGCTCTCGGGCAGGAGAGTGCAGGTCTGTTCACCGACAGTGACTTGTTGGCCTCCGAGCTGTTGGCGGCCTCCGAGCTCTCGCGGGAGAAGCTGTGGCGGCTCCCTTTGTGGGACCAGTTCAGCCGCGGCATGAAGGGCCGTCACGCGGATCTACGCAACACCGGTGGGCGATGGGGCGGCGCCTCCACCGCCGCGGCGTTTCTGGCCGAGTTTGTCGGCCGCCGCGATCGCTGGGCGCATATCGACATGGCAGGCCCCGCCTATGTCGGCAAGAGCGGCACACCCTACGGTGCCACCGGCTATGGAGTCGCTCTGGCATCTACCTGGCTGCTGCAGCGCGCTGGGTTGCTGTAGCTGCTAGCTCGCCAAGAAGACAATCGAGAGATGGAGCCGCTGCTTTCGATCCAGGGCTTGACCGTTGCTTTCCCGCGGGCTGGACGGTGGATCCCGGTCGTCCGCGATCTGTCGCTCGACATCCGAGCTGGCGAGTTCGTCGGGTTGGTCGGGGAATCCGGTTCCGGAAAGAGCATTGCCGCTCTCGCGACCTTGCGTCTCGTGCCACCCCCGGGGAAGATCCGCGGCGGTCGCGTCTTGGTGGAAGGAGAGGATCTTGGAGGACTCTCCGAAAGCGAGATGCGTGGAATTCGCGGCGCCAAGGTGTCGATGATCTTCCAAGAGCCAGCGACCGCCCTCAACCCGGTCTTCACGATCGGTTTCCAGATCGTCGAGGCGATCCGGATCCACCACCGCGTAAAACGCCGCGAGGCCAGACAGGAAGCACAGCGGCTTCTCGAGCTGGTGGCCATTCCGGACGCCGCGCAAAGACTGGAAGACTACCCGCACCAGCTGTCCGGCGGCCAGAAGCAGCGGGCGATGATTGCGATGGCGCTGGCGGCAAGGCCGGCGCTGCTGATCGCCGACGAGCCGACAACGGCACTCGATGTGACGATCCAGGCGCAAATCCTCGAGCTTCTCGACCGATTGCGAGGTGAGCTCGGTCTAGCCGTATTGCTCATTACCCACGACCTGGCGGTCGTTGCCGAGACCTGCGAGCGTGTTGTCGTGATGTATGCCGGGGAGTCGGTCGAAGAGGCGCAGGTCAACGGGCTTTTCGAGAACCCCTCACACCCTTATACCCGGGGACTCCTGGCAGCACTGCCTCGCTTGCGTCTCGAGACGGGTGATCCGCCGAGACGGCTCGAACCGATACCGGGTCGGGTCGCTGACCCAGCCGACCTTCCCCTGGGCTGCGTTTTTCACCCTCGTTGCCCGGACGTCTTCGAGCCCTGTTCGCTGCGGTCGCCGGATGTTGTGAGGGTCGGCCCGGAGCATTCGGCGCGCTGCTTTCTCCACGATCAGGTGTCTGCGGAGGCGGTGGAGAACCGGTGACGGCACTTCTCGAGGTCCAGGGGCTCGCCAAGCACTTTCCGGTCAAACGCGGGCTCCTCCAGAGGATGACGGGCCAAGTGCGGGCTTTGGACCGTGTGGACATCGGGCTCGACGAAGGCGAAACCTACGCTCTGGTGGGGGAGTCGGGTAGCGGCAAGACCACGCTGGGGCGTTGCGTGCTGCGGTTGATCGAGCCGACATCCGGCAGGATCCTCTTCCGCGGTGACGATATCGCGGTGTTGAGCCGGCGCGAGTTGCGCCGCCGCCGCCGCTTCTTCCAGATGATCTTCCAGGATCCGTACGGCTCGCTCAATCCGCGCATGCGGGTGGTGCAGATCGTTGGCGAGCCTCTGGCTGTGCACCGCCTTGTAGAGCGGCAGGCCCGCCGAGCCGAAGTGGAACGGTTGCTCGACCTGGTGGGTCTAGACTCGGGTGCCCTGGATCGATATCCCCACGAGTTCTCGGGCGGCCAGCGCCAGAGAATCGGGATTGCCCGCGCGCTGGCCACTCGGCCCCAGCTCATCGTCGCGGACGAACCGGTTTCGGCGCTCGACGTCTCCGTCCAGGCGCAGATCATCAACCTGCTCGAGGATCTCAAGGTACGGCTGGGTCTGACCTTGCTCTTCATTTCGCACGATTTGGCGGTCGTTCACCAGATCGCCGACCGGGTCGGCGTCCTCTACCTGGGCCGGTTGGTCGAGGAAGCCTCGAGCGGCCGGCTGTTTTCGCGACCCCAGCACCCCTACACCATCAGTCTTCTTTCCGCTGTCCCCGTCCCGGTCCCAGTCGCCTCGCCAGGACCGGAGCCACAAAACGGCCGAACCCGGCTGGTGCTCCCGGGCGAACCACCCAGCTCGGTGGACCCGCCATCGGGTTGTCGGTTTCACCCGCGCTGTCCGATCGCTCAGGCGCGGTGCGAAACGGATCCGCCGGTCCTGGCCTCGGTTGCTGACGGGCATTCTGTGGCCTGCCATTTCCCGGGCGAGCTGTTAGCGGCTGAAGTGATGGGTCGCAGGGAGGCCGGCTGAGGGGCTTGCGTGAAGTCGCATGAGCGGGGAAAGCAAGAGAGAGCGCTGTGAGCGTCGCGCAGTGAGCCTCTCTTCGCTCACGAAGCGACGGCTCCGGCGCGAGCCCCCGGCGATTAACGCGCTCCAGAAGTCCGGCAAGAGATGGAACTTTCTAGGGGTCCCAACGTAGGATGAAAAAGGGGCGCACTCCGCCCCCGGACCGTGGTAGAACGTGTGGGGGGCCGAAACGCCTCTTTTTTTGAAACTGAGGAGAGTTGCGATGAGAGACGGATTCCAGAATCGGTTTGGCTGGAGGGTCGCCGCTGCGGCCCTCGTGGTAGCGCTTGCGCCGCCCGTGATGGCGGGTATTCCGGTCGATACTCAACTTTCAGAGCTCGATGCGGCTCCCGAGCTGCGCGTCGAGGGCGGTTCGCTCAAACTGACACTCGAGGAAGCGCTGTCGCTGGCGCTCGAGCGCAACCTCGGTCTGGTGGTGGAGCGTTATCGCCTGAGTGAGTCGGAGCTTGCCGTCGATCAGAGCAAGGGGATTTTCGATCCCAACCTGACCGTCGCTCTGAGCTCGACCGACGACACCTCGCCATCGGCTTCTAACCTCGACGGCGCCGACGTTCAGACGTCTACACGCGATGTCTGGAACTTCGGTGTCAGCCGCCTGATCTCCACCGGCGGCACGGGATCCGTGAGCTTCAACAACAGCCGGCTGGAAACCAACTCACTCTTTGCTTCGCTCAACCCGAGCTTTAGCAGCGGGCTGGACTTCAACTTTGGGCAGCCGTTGCTGCGGGACCAAGGCAGGGAGGTCACGCGGCGCGGCATCAAGATCGCTCAGACCAATCTCGGGATCAGCCGTGAGAACTTCGAGAGCCAGGTCGTAGACATCCTCCAGAACGTCGAAAGCACGTACTGGTCTTTGGCCGAGGCGCGGGCTCAGCTCGCGGTGTCGGAGGAGAGTCTGGCCCTGGCCAAACAGCTCCACGACCAGAACCGAATCCGAGTGGATGTCGGCACCCTGGCGCCTCTCGAGTTGGTCCAGAGCGAAGCGGGGATCGCTACTCGCGACGAGGAGATCATCCGCGCACGTGGTCTGGTAGGGGACACCGAAGATCGCTTACGCCAGCTTCTCAACCTCGACTCTCCCGAGACCTGGAGCTGGAGCATCGTGCCCGAGACCGACCCCGAGATCGAACTGGTGGAGATCGATGTCGAGCAATCGATTCAGATCGCTCTCGCCGAGAGGCCCGAGCTCCGTAGCAAGAGACTTGACCAGGAGAACCGCGGTCTCGACGCCCGCTATTTCGCCAACCAGCAAAAGCCACGGTTGGATCTCAATGTTCGCTATGGCGCCAACGGTATCGGCGGTGATGTTCGCGGGGGCGAGAACCCGTTTACCGGTGAGATCATCGTCCCGGCCCCCGGTGGCTACAGCGATGCCCTCGACCAGATCACGGGCTTTGATTTCGATGGCTGGACGGTGTCGCTCAATATGGGCTATACCATCTTCAACAGCTCCGCCAAGGCACTCCGTGCGCTGGCCGAGACCTCCCATGATCGCGGCGAGGCGGAGCTGAACGAGCTGCAGCTGGGTGTGGCGACCGAGGTGCGCCGTTTGGCGCGGGCGGTGGACACCGCGGCGCAGGCGCGAGCTTCGGCTGCTGTTTCACGCCGTCTGGCCGAGAAGAATCTGGACGCCGAGCAGAAGCGCTACGACAACGGGATGTCCACGAGTTTTCAGGTACTCGAGATCCAGGAAGATCTGAGCTCCGCCCGGAGTCGCGAAGTCACCTCGGTGGCGAACTATCACAGAGCGCTGCTGCTCTACTACAAGTCGATCGGCCGGCTCTTGGAGGAGAACGGGGTCGAGATCGTCGGTGGCCCCTAGCAGCCCGTGGTAGAAGTCGAGACGGGCGTGGCGATTCTGTTACGTTCGGTATCGATCCGGTTTTCCCGAGACCTTATTGCTTCTCTTGAATAGGTCCTGTAAACTCTTATGTTGTAGACACTTACAGCTGTGTTGCAGGGCCGAGGAGGCCGTGGCACGATCATTGCCTTAGGAGACATCGATGACTGGATTCACTTCTGCGGCTCGAGGATCTGTCGCCGTACCAGCTTCCCGGAGCCGTGTAACGGACTTCACTGAAAGAAAACACCTTTTGGTGCAAGACTCCGGGGAAAGAACAGCCGGCTATCGCCTCGTGAGATCCAAAGGAATGCCTACCCTCAGAACCCCCAGCCGCGGTTTTTCCCTGCTCGAGGCGCTCGTTGTGGTCGCGGTCATCGGGATCCTCATGGCTGCGGCTGGTCCCGAGCTCTACCGACTGATCAACAAGAGCCGGGTGATGACTGCGGTGGACTGCTCGGCGATCCTCTTGAGAAAGGCGCGGCTACGAGCCGTCAAGTACAACGTCTTGGGCTCTGTAGAGATGGAAGTCTCGGGTGGGCAGAGAAAACTCACCGGAAACGCCGATAGGAAACTGAAGTCGGAGTGCACCTTGCCGGAGCAAATCCAGACGTGGGGCGTCACCGGGTTCGACAACCTGGATCGGCCGGAGCCGGCCGGAATGGCGCTCTTCAGGGGGGACGGGTCAGCGGTCGAAGCGGGCGCGTTTCAATTCAACGATGTGCGCGGCAACAGCTTGCGCGTCGCGATCGATCCGGCCGCCACCGGCCGCGTTCAGATTACCAAGCTCGAAGGTGCCACCTGGCACAGGGCCGACGAAGGGAAGAGACCATGGATCTGGCAGTAAATCGCAGAGCCGCCGTCCGGAGCTCGGGCTTCTCGTTGGCGGAGCTCCTGATCGCCTCCTTAATCCTCCTGATGATCATTCTCGGGATCCTGCCGCTTTTCACGCAGGCGACTGTCAACAACACAAAGGGTGCTCACTCTATGGAGGTATCGAACTTTGCCCGCGCCGGGGTCGAGGAGCTCTTCCAGCTGCCGCTGGACAGTCCGCTTCTCACCATCACCGCCGGCAACGAGAGCGTGATCGCCCAGAAGTATCTGGTGAACACCAAACAGTGGGTGCCGATGACGGACCCGCCGAATCTCGCCGATCCGGCAAAGTGGACCCGTACCGCCACGATCCGGCAGTACGGCTGGAGCGGAGTCCAACCAGCCGTTGGGTTTCCCGGTGAACTGACCCTCGACAAAGTTGATGCGCTTCCGTTTAGCACAACCGAGGACGTCGTTCTGAAGGAGATCGTCATAGAGGTCCAGCGAATAGATAATCCGACGGCCTTTGGGCGCCCCGAGTTGACCGTCCGAACCTTCAAGAGTCAGTAATGAGACGACGAACTGAATTCATGATCATGAAAAAACAATCGGTCCACTCCCAGTCGGCGACATCGGTTCGTTCGGGTGGTTTCACCCTGCTCGAGCTCCTGATCACGCTGGTGATGACAACCGCGCTGATGGGCGCGGTGGCAGTGCTCTTTCAAATGAACTCGCGGCTGGCCAGCCAGCAGATCCAACAAGCCGATATGCAACAGTCGGCGCGGGCGGTGCAGAACGAGCTTGTCCGGATGGTGAGGATGGCGGGCAGGGGAGGTTTGGGCCGAGGAAACGCTCCGGACTTTCTCGCCGTCAGCAACCGCAACAAGGTGGAGGCCGCCGATGGCAACAAGCACATCGCCATCGGCGACGCCACTTCTCCGACCGCCGTGGACCTGACCGATGTGTTGACCGTTCGCGGTGTCTTCAACGCGCCGCTTTACCAGGTCGCACAGAACGCGATGACGCTGGCCGGGACTACCGGAACTCTCGTGGTCAACAGTCCGGGCCCCACCGGAGTGACGCAGGACCTGACGGCCCTGGCCCAGGCCATCGACGGCGGAATCAACGAGCCGCTCATTGTCGTGAGCGGTCTGAGTGATCTGATCTATGCGGTCGTCGAACTGGACCATGCTGGATCGTCCGTGGACGATCCAGCCAACCCCACCACCGCAACCCTCCTCTTCAACATTGGCGTGAGCGGCGGCACCGCCACCAAGGACAAGTACATGGAGCTCTCCACCGGCGCCGCTTTCTCCCCCTCTTTGCGCACGACCGTCTTTGTCGGAATCTTGGAGGAGTACCGCTACTACATACGGGAGAACTACCAGACGCCTGGCGACACGAGCACACCGCTTGCTCCGAGACTCTCGCGGGCAAGGTTCTTGGCGGGAACCGAGTTGGCGCACCCAAGCGTCCCTGGGTTCAACCTCGACATCGCGGACGGCGTGCTGGATCTACAGGTGGCGCTCGGTATCGATGCCGGCGGCGTCGACGGTCTTCTGGACGAAGAATTCACCAATCCGACAGCCACAGACGATTGGCTGTTCAACACGACCGCTGACACTCCGCTGGACCTGACTTTTTGGAACGGGCCCGTGGGGGGCAACGCGCCGGACCTGTTCAACGTCCGAATCAGTACGCTGACTCGAACAGGGCGCCCCGATCCAAAACTGCTGTCCCCGGTGATCAATCGGATCGAAGACCGTGGATATGTGGAAGCTGTGGGCGATCAGGAACTTCTATACCGGCGCACCCTTTTGAGCACGGTTGTTGACTTGAGGAACCAAGGATGAGAAGACAGCGAATCGATCTACCGTCTTTCCGAGTGCGCGCGGCCCAGGGCACTGCCTTTATGGTGACCCTGTTGGCTCTTGTGCTTCTGACCTTTCTCGGTCTCTCGGTTTCCGTGATCTCGGGGACCGAGAGGCAGATCGGTAACAACCAGCTCACCGAACAGCGTGTGTTCTACGCAGCGGATACGGGGCTCTCGCTCGGCACCGCTCGAGCGCTGACGACCCGCAATCTGTCGCCTGCGACCTTTACGTTGCCGGATCCCGATCCGTCGGCGCTCGCCAAGCGATCCGAGATCGCAGTTTCTCGATTCCTGGAAATCAACCGGCAGCCTTGCAACCTTTGTGATGTGGCCAACTACGGTCAGAAGCAGGTCTCCGAGTTCTGGGACGTCACCTTCACGGCCATCTCCGGGGCCACTCGGCGGGTCGGTCCCGGCGACGTAGAGGTTGCCAACAAAGTGGTCACCGCGATGCGGGAGTTCCAGCCGTGGCAGGACGCCGACTCCGCCAAGTTACAAAGACTCGACCCCAACAAGGGGACTTTCGAGACCTACGACTAGAGGTGTGAACGTGAGAAGACTCCCTAGACATCTAAACCATTTGCTAGCCGGCCTGACCCTGGCGATTCTGTCGGTTGGCGTGTCCACCGCGGACGATCGCGACCTTTTGCGCGATCAAGGCGGAAACCCCTTTCTGTTCATTGCCCTCGACAATTCCACCTCGATGAATCTCAAGATCGGTGACGACGACGTGCCGGCCGTGGGCTACGGAGACGACCCGGCATCTCGTATCTACCAGGCCAAAGAGGCGTTGTTCGAGGTCCTGGAGTCGGAGGAGGCGGTCAATCTGGGGTTCACCACCTTCAACCAGGACCAGCTTTCAGTGAATTTCT
>Ga0224508_10003972_pt1 | contig 12171 bp, 12 predicted proteins | sample SF_Jan12_sed_USG_4_FD_170157 | JGI IMG/M metagenome (GOLD analysis project Ga0224508, IMG submission 170157) | Sediment microbial communities from San Francisco Bay, California, United States - SF_Jan12_sed_USGS_21 | ecosystem: Environmental > Aquatic > Marine > Sediment | place: USA...
GCAAATGGATGATGTGGAAGACAATTCAGTGGGCTAAAGATGAAGGCCTATCCTCTGTTTACCTGGGCACCTGCTACGGTACAAAATCATTATATAAGGTCCGGGACCATCTGGGTCTGTCCTTTTTCGATGGTTACAAATGGAACACAGATATGACCCTTTTAAAATCATTATGTAAATCCGATGAAGATAGCTCTATGGCCGATCAACTAAAGCGAGCCGACGAGCCCAATGACTATCTCAAGACACTTTTACAGCTGAGCTAAAGTCAACCTTCTGAGAACAGAAAAGAGTTCAAGCACTTTGGAATGTAAGTCCCATTGACCTTACTTATGTCTTATAGTCCGAATGTTCACTGAGTGGTATTACGCCATTGATACCGACATTGTCCAGCATACGCCTGGCACCCAGGAAAGTCTTCAAACGTTTTGGCGCAAAGTTAGGATCACCTGGGACCAGACTTTGAATCTGTACTCGTTCCGACGAATGGATCATTTTGCCATCTCCCAAATAGATGCTGACGTGCGTTACTTTATCAGGATTTCCATCTATGGCTTTTCGGCCAAAGAAAAGGAGGTCTCCTGGTTCCAAATTGCGAAGGGTTGAGTCTGTCTCGACCTGATCTCCAACGTGTACCTGCTGACTAGCGTCTCGAGGAAGTACAAGCCCATTAAGGTAAAATACAGTCTTGGTGAAGCCGCTGCAGTCCATAGCCTTACCAGAAGTTCCACCCCACAAATAGGGTCTGCCGAGAAACTCCCTGGCTTTATCCAGGATATTTTCAACAAGGGGTTCGTTCAGAGCAAGAAAGTCATGGTAGGGCTGGGCTGAACTTTTACGAAGTAGTCCCGCCCGGCCGTCAGGCAAGGCAACCTGATAAAAGTTGCTTTGGCTTCCCAGGACCCGAAGAATATTCCCTTCGGTTACATCTGAGATGTTGTCCTTACTAATGGAGGACTTCACAAAATCAAAAGGCGCGGTCACAACTATCTTCTCACTCCGACGCCATTGAGCTGACAAGGCGTCACTAAGAATCTCAAGGCCACCAGCATCCATCCATCCCAGATATTGGTCTGGCGTCTGTACGTAATACCAGCCGTTCTCATACTTATAAATTCTTAAAGGAGTGCCGAGCAGGGATTGGGTGACAAGCTCGGATGCATGCCTGGGCTCAGCCCGAATATTGCAGACCGAAACATTTACAAGGCCTGGATCAGCGACCAAAAGTTTAGCACTATCCACCAGATCGACCTGCATCGCCTTCAAAGCAGCGACCAGGGCTACCTTAGCAGACTGTTCTGTCGTTTCTCCACTCAAGACCACCTGATCCTTTACCAATTGATGCTGGATACTGTAGTGGGCTACTCGCTTGTCCGGAGCAAATTCTTTTCCAATCTCGTCTATGAGGATTTCAGGATCAATAGTTTGACGCAGTGGATTATTTCCACAGGAGACAGAATATAATGTAAACAGAATGATCCAAAATTTCTTCATCATGTGCGACTCCTCATTTGCTGTTCCAAGATTTCCTGATCACGTATTCGATTCTTCAGAGTTTGAATATAATTTCTTGCTTTTTTATTGTCAAACTCGGCATAGGCTTTTTGTGCCCAATCCAATGCACTGCCCAATAGACCCCTTTTCTCGGAAGCAACAGCCAGGTTGTATGTAGCCATGCCTTTTACCTCCCGATCAAACGGACCATCAATGATGCTCCGCCAAATTTCCACCGCTTGCTGCCAGCTGTCAGCCTCGAAATGGCGAGCCGCTCTAGCCATGTCTTCTTCAGCCCTACCCTTGGCCTTTTTATAAAAAGTACGACTGACATTGATCCAAATCGGAGCGATACGCTCTGCATATTTTCTCCCTGCAGTCTCACTGACCCGGTAGGTCAATTTGAGTGGATCTTCCAGACGATCGAGAGCTTCCTCCTTTGTTTTCGAGGCTGACTTTGAGTCGGTCTGCTCGTCATTTACTGCAACCTCATCGATAATCTCTTGATGATAAGGGTCATAGATTCTCCATCCCAATCTCACGGATACTTTCTCCTTGGAGTCAAAGACGGTCTCCTCGATTTCATTGTCATCATCATCCTTTGTCTTGCGGGTACGAGCAGTGGTTTCGATCAGATTATCCGAATCGAACATTTCCAGGGCAATGACAGCATCAGCATCATATTCGCGGCAAATAGATTCTATCTCCCGCCATGGAAGTGGGCTGGTCATTGACGAGCCCGTCTCACTACCGGTATACTCCAGGTCAGTGCTCACCACCCGGAATCTGGGAGTACGGGTCAAGGCCTGAGATAGTACATCCAGGGCATACCGACGACCATTCTTATCTTGATTGATCACTTCACCTGTTACACCACCTTCCAATACATTCACAAAACCGCTGCTGGGTTTACTTCGATCCACTGTAGCTAACACCTCTATATGTTCCGGGAGTGTAATGGCTGCTGGCTGAATTACCCTAAGTTGAGTAGTGGGTTTGCAGGCAAACAAGACGAGGCCAATACATAGTATGAGCAAGTATTTCATTTGGTATTTAATTTATAAGAGCCATACGTATCAACGAAATAGAAATACATGATCCTGGATAAAATCCTGGACTGTTCGGGTTGACCGTCCCAAGATTTGCTCTGCTATGGGATCGATGGCCACACCATGTCCTTCGCGCCAAAAACGTGTCATGCCAACGAGATCATCGGCTAACCACGGAGGTAAGCCCATCCCCACCATGGCTTGGTGAGCAGCTTCATCCGGAACGGGCACATACGTAATTTCTCGACCGACAGCCTCACTGATGGCGGAGGCGATATCCGGCTGTGTTACCAGATTACTACCAGTGACGTGGTAGACTTCGTTTTCGTGACCGGGATTCGTCAGCACAGCAGCCGCCACAGCACCAACATCCCTTGCGTCAATCATGGGAACACCTACATCTCCTGCTGACGAATATATGCTTGACTGTGCCTTAACGGTGCCAATGTTACCCAAAAGATTTTGCATAAAGCTATGTGGCCGCAGAATCGTATATGCGATGCCAGAAGCTTTCAGATGTTCTTCCGTTCGATAATGAAATTGGCCCAGGTTGAGAGGTGAATCCCTGGCAGTTCCGACCGCCGAGATATTCACTATATGTTCAACGTCTGCCTCTTTGCAAGCATCGATGAAATCGCACTCCATCTGCGCCATGTTCTCATCCGGTGGTACTAGGAGAAAGACTTTCTGCACATTATCTAAAGCACTTCGGTAACTTAATGGATCCGCAAAGTCGCCTGCTATAGTCTCCACACCCTGGTTATTCAGCTCTTGAGCTTTATCAGGATTCCGGACCATTGCCTTGAAAGAGATACCCTTCGATTGAAGTTCGGCTGTGACTGCTGATCCAACCTTTCCCGTAGCTCCTGTAATGAGTATCTTTGTCATGTATTTTTTTTCTTTTTAAAAGATACGAATTCTTGTCTACTCCTTTTTCTTCTAGCCACTGTCGCTTAGGCTGGTAATCAATTAAATTTGATCGTATAGGTATATGATTTTCCGACGCCTTCTTTGTCGTTCTTCGTCACATTTTCAGTACTTGTGTATGTGATCTTGGCCGAACTTGGTTTCCTTTTAGGTAACCGAAAATGGATGTGGATGGTCTTGTGATATTGCACTCGAAGTTTTCGGGTTTTCGGCACGTTAAATTTGAGCATTTTAACGATTCTCTCGGCCTCCTCATTACAGCCGTGGCCAAGTCCGGCCACGATCTGTGCTTTTATGACCTCCCCCTGATAATTGATGGTGTAACGCAGATGTACAGTGCCTTCAATTTTATGCTTCAAAGCTTCTGCAGGATATTTCTTGTTTTTTCTGAGAAACTCCTGTAAGGCTTTAATGCCACCGGGGTATGTTGCCTTTCCCAGAAAATGTTTTTCCTTCTTTTCCTTTTTCATTTTCCTAGCCCAAGATAGAGATTAAACCAGTTTGTGTTTCATTGGTTTGGCACAATAGATAAATCATTAACTTTCGGGATCTCCCGGCAGGGAAAAGGAGGAATGATCAAAAGTAAATCGAAATCCATTCCCACAGAGAAGATATTTTGTGAACAAGCGTGACTGTAGTTTAATGAGTCAAAGACTGAGTATTTTCATATGGGCTATTGCTCTATGTATTGCCTGCCAAACTGAGCAAGGGGCAACCGATACAACAGAGGAGTTTCAACAGACTTCAGGTCCCAATTTTCTCGTGCGTTCCTATTTGGATGCCATTGACAAGATTCAGGTCGATCCAAATCAATCCAAGGATCAGAGTGGAATGGTCCTCATCACAGGCAATGAATTTCAAATGGGTGGTGACAATGATCAAGCCATGGAAGATGAAATGCCGAAACATCCGGTCCGAGTTGATGATTTCTGGATGGATGAGACTGAAGTTACCAACCGGCAATTCAAAGCTTTTGTCGACGCCACAGCATACGAGACCGTCGCAGAGCAAGTCATAGACATCGATGAATTGATGAAACAACTCCCTCCTGGCACTCCTCGACCAGACCCATCGGTACTCGAGCCTTTTTCTCTAGTTTTTTCGTCACCACCGGAAGGGCAAGAAGCCTACCACCCTGGAGATTGGTGGACGATGGTGAAGGAAGCAAACTGGCAACAGCCAGAGGGCCCTGGTAGTTCGATTGTGGGAAAGGAAGATCATCCAGTTGTTCACATCGCCTGGTATGATGCTCTGGCATACTGCCGGTGGGCAGGAAAAAGACTGCCCACTGAAGCAGAGTGGGAATATGCGGCCAGAGGTAACCAATCAGGGCAGGTCTATCCTTGGGGGAATGCAGCTGTTGATCCATTGAAAGCAAACTATTGGCAAGGAGAGTTTCCCACTAGATTGGAAGATGCTGATGGATACATGCGCACCGCGCCGGTAGGTCAGTTTGATCCAAATGGATATGGATTGCATGACATGGCCGGTAATGTGTGGGAATGGGTAGCGGACTGGTATCATTTTCACTATTACCTTCAGGGAGAGCAAAGCCAGACAATGTTTAACCCGGTCGGCCCGGAAAGCAGCTACGATCCCATGGAGCCAACGGTGCCAAAAAAAGTGATACGAGGTGGATCCTTTCTATGCAATGACAGCTATTGCTCGGGCTATCGTGTTGCCGCCCGTATGAAATCCAGTCCCGACACTGGTATGGAGCATACAGGCTTCCGGTGTGTGCGTAGCGCCAAATAATCAACGTACTTTGAAACGGTATGTAGTGGTCGTTTCATAACTCTGTCCGGGGCTAAGTAATACAGAAGGAAAGTTGGGTTTATTGGGTGAGTCAGGATAGTGTTGGGTCTCCATACAGAACCCGGACCTTTTTGGATATGTATTACCCCCTTTACCTTTAATCGTACCGTCAAGAAAATTCCCCGTGTAGAATTGTAGACCAGGCTCACTAGTGAGTACTTCCATAAATCGACCAGATTCAGGGTCGTATGCAGTAGCGACCAATTCTGCTGATGAAGGCGAGGCCCGGCGGATCACAAAATTGTGATCGTACCCGCCGCCAGCTGTTATTTGTGGATGCCCATCATCAATCCGATCACCAATAGCTCGTGGCTCCCTGAAATCAAATGGTGACTCCGCTACAGCCATAAGATCACCCGTTGGGATGAGCCCGGCATCAACGGGTGTAATAGCCTCGCTCTTTATCATAATTTCATGGGCCAGGATATTTCCATTACCAGCACCCCTGAGATTAAAATATGAATGGTTGGTAAGATTGCAAACCGTCTTCCGGTCGCTCGCAGCTTTGTAGTCTATAGTTAGTCCGTTATCGTTGTCCAACCAGTAGATTACTTCAACCTCAAGCGAGCCCGGATATCCTTCTTCCAGATGTGGGCTTATTCTCCTTAGATGGAGGCCCGCACGGCCTTTCTCCAGGACGGTATCGGCTTGCCATAGATATTTGTCAAACCCCCTGAGTCCGCCATGCAGGTGGTTCTCACCATTATTTGCCGCTAGATTGTAGACGGTATCGTTTATCTCAAACTGTGCGGATCCGATTCGATTACCGTAGCGACCGATGACCGCGCCAAAGTATGGATTGAGATGCAGGTAGTCATCCAATTCATCAAAACCCAGAACCACATCGGCAAGCGTGCCTTCCCGGTCTGGCACTATGATGGATGTGATAATCGCACCATAGTTTGTGATTTTTACGACCATACCCTGATCGTTTGCCAGCGTATAGAGCGTAGCATGACCATCTTCTGTCTGGCCAAATTCTTCCGATGAGATCGTAAATGTTGGTGATTGCATGGACGCTGATTCTGAATTAGATTGACAGCCAAAAGCAATGGCGAACAGCAATAGTACTGTTCCGGTAAAGGCTTTTACGACAGATAACATACATGATTGGTTACGAGATTTAATAAAAGAACAGCAAAGTTAATAATCAACATTAAAGAGTATAGATCCTTCCGTTTTCGAGAAAGGAAAGGATATGCAATGAACGTCCGGTCCATTCACCAAATAAGGTTATCGGATGTCCTCCTGCGATCGACAGAAGGCTCCATGAAATATCTAGGTGATCTCCCACTGTTAGCATCTTCTGTTCTCGATCCATCACAAAAAAGTTATGATCCTCTTGAACGATGTATACATCACTTAGACTGCATGGAAATGATTCCAGCCATAAGTTTTTTGAAAGCGCTACTGTATAGCGTCTGATGAAATCTGCAATGAGAGTGAAGCTGGCCGGAACAATATCTTTGATTTGCTTTTCGGCAGCACCACGTAGGATGGCCCGGAGTGAGAAAGTGCTTGGATAAAACACCAGATTGCCCTCATAGACCGATCCGACCGACCAGGTCTCTGCGAACCGAGATCTGCCGAATGCATAATCAAGTAATAATGCCGATCGGAGTGTTTTCAAGCCCGTTAGCCACGTTTTTCGAATCTGCAGATTGTCCACTTCCTGCTGCTTTTGACCCATTACAACCCAATGATCATGGAGGCCTTTTTTTTGCAAGAGAGCTTCTTTACGGATGTTGAATCCACATTGAGCGTACACGACACTTTTTTCTACCTCGGTTAATTCATCAAGTTTGTTAAACTGCACTACGAGCAGGTACATACGTGCGAACTCGTTGACCACCCGGTCACCCCAATTGGGATCAGATCGGTCCAGGCTGCCCAAGCGTCGAAGGCGGTTTGCTATACCCCCGAGTTTGGCGTCAACCATTCTCGATGTTATTTGCTGCAAGGAATGCTCAAAGTCAAATTGGAGTACACCAATTGTAAGCAGGTCGGTCAACCACTGTTTTAGCTGAACCATACCGGTTTGCATAAGCTTTAGCCGTTCTGCCGATGGCCGAAAGGCTTCATTCATACATCTTCGCCGTCCATTTCGTTGAGGAGAATGCCGAGTGCCAGTTGAGAGGCACTTTGCTCAGCACTCTTTTTGTTATAGTCTTCCGCTTCGGCCACCTGATCACCGTCGACCAGGACGGCTACTTTAAAACGGTCCCGTTTGTCCATCTTATAGTAATCAATCACTTCGTACGAGATGTCTTTGCCATTTTTCTGACACCATTCCAGCAGGCGACTTTTAAAGTTATCATCGCGTTTTTCCAATTCATGCACATCAAGATACTCCCGTAGTATTCTGCTGATGACAAAAAGTTTAGTGGCGTCGTATCCTTTCTCCAGGTATACGGCACCTACCAGTGCCTCCAATGCATTGCCCATCATAGATTTACTAAGACGGGTATTGTTGTTATACTCGATGAGGATAACATCCAATCCCATTTTGTCACCGATGAGATTTAGCGTCTTCCGCTTAACGATCTTGGCGCGCATCTTGGTGAGAAAACCTTCGTTACTACTGGGATACTTTTTAAAGAGGTATTCAGCTACGATCGTACTGAGGATTGCATCACCTAGGTACTCCAGCCGTTCGTTATTAAATTTTATTCCTTTATTGGCCTTGGTGTTGTGATGATTGGATTTGTGAAAAAAAGCTTGCTGAAAGAGATCCATATTGGACGGAACAAATCCGAGGATGGGCCTAAGCCTCCGTGCGAGATTCCGTCGTGACGAAAAGAAGTAGTTATAATATCGTCTGACCACTAAAAGAATTTATATTTTCCTAAAAATTACACATGCATTGTGTCCGCCGAATCCAAAGGTATTGCTTAGCACTGTGGAGATAGTTCTGGATTGTGCCTCGTTGAACGTAAGATTGAGTTTCGAATCAATTTCCGGATCATCTTCAAAATGATTGATGGTGGGAGGAACGAAGGAATGTTGCATAGCCAGTATAGCAGCAACTGCTTCAATGGCACCGGACGCACCAAGCAGATGACCTGTCATTGATTTTGTAGAACTTATGTTAAGATCATATGCTTTGTCCCCGAATACTTTTTGGATTGCCTTTAGTTCTGCTACATCGCCCAAGGGAGTAGAGGTCCCATGGACGTTGACATAATCTACCTGCTCCGCATTCATTTTGGCATCCTTTAAGGTCTGATTCATGACCGTGGAAGCTCCCAATCCCTCAGGATGAGGAGCCGTGATATGATAGGCATCTGCTGTGTGACCACCTCCGACCAATTCGGCGTATATGGTCGCATTCCGTTTCCTGGCATGTTCGTATTCTTCCAGGATAATGGCAGCACCTCCTTCGCCCAGTACAAAGCCATCTCGATCCCTGTCGAAAGGTCGGGAGGCAGTGGTAGGATCGTCATTTCGCTGCGATAACGCCTTCATCGATCCAAAACCTCCGATTCCTGCCTTAGTGACGGCGGCTTCTGATCCACCCGTAATGACTATGTCAGCTCGATTCAATCTTATGTTATCCATCGCGCAGATCAACGCATGGGTAGCAGATGCACAGGCAGAAATGGTGCCATAATTTACGCCTCGAAAGCCATATTTTATCGAGATGTGACCAGGAGCAATGTCAGCAATCATCTTGGGAATCATAAACGGATTGTACCGGGGAGTCTTTGTATCCTTATTCTCTTCAATCTCGATTTCTAAAGAGCGTAAGCCACCGATACCAGATCCCCAAATGACGCCAGCTCTCTCAGGGTCCACAGATTCATTATTGAGACCCGAATGTTGCATGGCTTCCTCCGCTGCGATGATGGCGTATTGAGAGAATTTGTCGAGCCGGCGGGCTTCTCGCCTGTCAAAGTATTCTGTTGCATCAAAATTGTCGACCTCACAGGCAAATCGAGTCTTAAAAGCCGAGGCGTCAAATTGACCAATCAGTCCGGCTCCTGTTTGACCTGCTTGGAGTCCTTGCTTGTACGCACTCAAATTGTTACCAATTGGAGTAAGTGCTCCCAGGCCGGTTACCACTACTCTACGCATAGAAAGATTTCATAATCAAGTTGGTAAAAATAAAAAATCCACAAATGTCTAACCAACATTTGTGGATTCTGGTCTGCCATTATGATGGCCGCTTTAGGCTTTCGCCTCTTTTTCCAAGTATTCTATTGCCTGACCAACAGTCTGAATATTTTCAGCTTCTTCATCAGGTATTGAGATGTCAAATTCTTTTTCAAATTCCATGATTAGCTCCACGGTATCAAGTGAATCTGCGCCCAAATCATTGGTAAAACTAGCTTCAGCAGTGACTTCCGATTCGTCAACACCTAACTTGTCAACGATGATTTTTGTAACTCTATCTGCTATAGACATACATTAAAATTGTTAAGGTTAATAAAAGAGAGTGCAAAAATAAAGCTTTAACATCTGGATAAGCAATTTTTTTTAGCAATTTTCCCAGCGCTGTCATATCAGCAGATTGGCACTCAAAACTGATTACATCAAGCGTAACACGAATTGGAATGGAAAAATTCATCTTTGGATTAGATTTCTTTGGGTAGTACCTTTGGCGGTCATCTATAAAATAGGATATGCAGATTGTTAATCATCAGAAGACAAAGGTTGTAGCAACAGTAGGGCCGGCATCCAGTTCCTATGAGACTTTGCTCGAGTTAGTTAAGGCGGGTGTGAATGTCTTTCGATTGAACTTTTCGCATGGGGAGCACTCGGAGCACGAACAAGTCATTCATCATATCATCCGGATCAATGAAACATACGGCCTCTTTGTAGGGATCATAGCCGATTTACAAGGGCCCAAGATTCGGATTGATGAGATCGAGGGCGGCACCATGCCACTGGAGAAGGGTGATATTCTTTACTTCCAAACGAAGCCCTGTGCCGGAAATAAGGAAGGGATACAGATCAATTACACTGAATTTCCGAAAGATGTGAAAGCAGGAGAGCGGATCGTGGTAGATGATGCAAAAGTAGTTTTGCAAGTGCTTGAAACAGATGGAGTAGAACGTGTGAAATTAGAAGTATTGTTTGGTAGCGAGCTTTCTTCCCGGAAAGGAGTGAATCTGCCGGATACAGCAGTTACTCTCCCAGCTCTAACAGACAAGGATGTGGGTGATCTGGAATTTATTCTAACCCAACCTGTACATTGGATCGCTCTTTCTTTTGTGCGTTCCTTTAAAGAGATTAGGAACTTACAGGAGCGAATCGCTGTGGCAAAACATCCCGCCAAGGTTGTAGCTAAAATCGAAAAACCAGAGGCCATCAAGCGGATCAACAAGATTATAAAACAGACAGATGCCATTATGATTGCCCGCGGAGATCTAGGTGTCGAGGTGCCTATGGAGCGGCTGCCATCCATGCAAAAGATGATTATCAACAAGTGCCTGCAAGAGGGTAAACCTGTGATAGTGGCCACGCAATTGATGGATAGCATGGTCACAAACCCGTCACCTACCCGTGCCGAAATTCTTGATGTGGCCAATGCTGTGCTCGATGGCACCGATGCTGTAATGCTTAGTGCTGAGACTGCTGTGGGGAATCACCCGGTAAAGGTCGTCGAGGCAATGAACCGAATTGTCACGGAAGCGGAAAAGAATTATGAACTCAGCAAGAAAAGGCCAAAGGCATCGAGTAAATCACCTACCTACTTGTCTGATGTCATCTGCTATAACGCCGGGAAAACTGCCATGGACATTGGAGCAGTGGGCATTGTCGGTATGACAAAGTCAGGCTATACAGGGTTTAAAGTAGCAAGTTATCGACCAAAAAATTGTGATGTATACATTTTTTCTGATGAGACGTATACACTGTGCATGCTTAATCTGGTCTGGGGAGTGAAGGGCTTCTATTATGACAGCTTTACTTCCACGGACGAAACAATCGTTGATGTGATCAAGATCCTCAAAGCTGCGAAAGCTGTGCAGAAAGGGGATTATGTTGTAAACACCGGGGCTATGCCCTTGCACCAGCGATACCGAACGAATTTTCTTAAGATAACGTTAGTCGAATAGTTCAATCGTGCAATCCCCGAACCAAAGGGACCGTTATTGTATTTAGTTTTTATGATGAGAAAACAAGCATTGATTTTTAGCTTCTTGATAGCTAGTTTCATATCGACGGCGCAGATCACCGACTATCGGTATACGGAGGAACAAATAAGTGAAGAGAAGATGTTCATCGAAGCTAAGAAGTATAAAATACTCAAGGATTACGACGCAGCAATCAGTCTCTTTGGTCAGATTCTCAAGAAGTATCCGGGTAATGATGTTGCAGCATTTGAGCTGGCCGGGATCCATTATCGCAGAGGCGATTTTGACGAGGCGTTACATAATGTAGATTTAGCGATTGACATCGATCCTGATAATAAATGGTACTTGGTCCTCAAGGCTAATGTTTTTGATCAACTGAAGCAATTTGACCAAACAGCTGCTGTCTATGAAAGACTCTCCAAGCTGGATCCCAACAATGTACAGCTGTTTCGCAAGAAAGCATTCTACTACGCAAAGTCCGGCAATGTTGATGATGCCATTAACACTCTAGATGCGCTCGAACGACAAATTGGAATCAACGAAGAAACTTCCCTACTTAAGCATGACCTTTACAAGAAGAGTGGGAAGAAAAATAAGGCGTTGGATGAATTGAAGGAACTCTGCACCGCATTTCCAGCTAGCGTCCCATACAGACACATATTGGCAAATTACTACCGTGGACTAGGTAAAATCAATCTGGCCGAAGAAACTTTTCAGCAAATTCTGGAAATAGATCCCAATGATGCCCGCGCCAATGTTGCTCTAGCTAGTGCCTTTCGCAAAGAAGGTAAACACGCCAGCTACTTGAG
>Ga0224508_10003973_pt1 | contig 12165 bp, 10 predicted proteins | sample SF_Jan12_sed_USG_4_FD_170157 | JGI IMG/M metagenome (GOLD analysis project Ga0224508, IMG submission 170157) | Sediment microbial communities from San Francisco Bay, California, United States - SF_Jan12_sed_USGS_21 | ecosystem: Environmental > Aquatic > Marine > Sediment | place: USA...
GGGTCCGCCTCGTCCCCGGCGAAGTAGCGATCCATACGCAACCAGTGCATCTCACGACCGTTGTGAACCTGTTCGCGGCCGACGACGGGGATGTTGTTCTCGGATTGACAGGCGATGACACACGCGTTGCACCCGGTGCAGGCGTTGAGGTCGATGGTCATGCCCCACTGGTAACCGCTGTCGTATTTCTGCGGTTCGTCCCACATCTGTTCGTAGTGCGGCACCTCGACCATCTCGGCGGCGAAGTGAGGGTGCTCACGATAATCCGCAAGCGACGCCTCGCGCACGAGCGGCCGCTTGCGTGGTGTGCTCAGCGGCATATCGGGCTCGTCCTGCGAACCGTGATCCTGCGTCTGACCGAATTCGTAACCGTTGCCGACCTTGGTCAACGTCGCACCGGAATCGAAGTCCATCGCACCGGCGTGCCGCAGCCGGCCCGCATCGGCGCCGACACCATCACCGGCACGACCCGCCGCGGTACGACCGTAACCGAGCGCCAGCATCAGCGTGTCGTCGGCCTGGCCGGGCTGGACCCAGACGGGCAACTCGATCTCGACGTTGCGGTGCGCGACCCTGACGCGGTCGCCGTTGACGACGCCCTGGGCCGCGGCGGTCGCCGGGGACAACATCGCGGCGTTGTCCCAGGTGATCTTGGTCATCGAATCCGGCAGTTCCTGCAACCAGGCGTTGTTGGCGAAGCGGCCGTCGAGCACCGCGGGCGATGCGGCGAACACGACTTCCAGGCCGCTGCTCGTCTTCACGGGCGGAGCACCCACGCCAAGCGCGGGGGGCGTTTTTGCGGGCAAGGCCGAATCCGCGAGTACGCCGTCGTGCAGCGTGCGGTTCCAGCGGGCTTCGTCGCCGCCAAGCAACGCGTCCCACGTCGCGCGGACGAGTGTGTAACCCGATTTTATTCCACCGGTTTCGGCGACGGCCCCCTCGCCGATCAGACCGAGGATCTCGTCGTCGCTCTTGCCGCCGAACAGCGGCTGGATCAGCGGTTGCACGACGCTCATCGTGCCGTCGGCGCTGCGCGCGTCGGACCACGACTCGAGGAACTGGGCGCGCGGAAGATGCCAGTGCACCTTCTGCGAGGTTTCGTCGACGTGATCGGAGAGGTGGATCGACGTGGCGACCTTCTCCAACGCCGCGGCGAAATCCAGGTCGGCAGGCGCGTCGTAGACGGGGTTGCCGCCGAGCATCACCAAACAGGTGACGGCTCCGCTCTGCATCGCACCGGCGAGTTCCGCGATCGCTTCCCGGCTCGAAACCGCGGTGTCGGCGAGTTCGCGGCAATCGATCGTGTTGCCGACGTTGCCGAGCGCGGCGTTCAACGCGTAGACCGCGGCGTGGACTTCCGGTGGTTGGCGCCGGCCCGCGACGATCAAGCTCTCGCCGTTGTGGTGCGACAGATCGTCGACCAGGGCCGCGACCCATGGGACATCGACGCCGTCGGGCAACCTTCCGGACATCCCGGACACGCCGAGTTGGGCGCCCAGCGCCGCAACGAAGCCGCCAATCTTGGAAGAGGCCAGACGCAATCGATGATCGGCGTTGGCGCCGGTCAGGCTGTGAACGCCCTCGACGGACCACAACCGGCTCATCGAACCGTGCGTGTCATTCACCTGGCGGCTGGCCGCGAAACCCGCGGTGTTGCGGATGTTGTCCGAGTCGGTTTGCAACGGGTCGGCATCGAGGGCGAGCACCACCTTGGCCTTGTCGAAGTGATGCAGCGGCCGCATCGCCGTACCCGTGGCGTGCGCGATGCCCTGGAAAATGTTCTCGTCGCTGACGGATTCGTACGCAGCCCACATTGCCTTTGGAAAGCGTGCTGCGATCGCCGCGGTCAGCCGCGCCTTCGTCGGTGAGGCCCACGACTCGGTCAGGATCGCCAGCCCGGTCCCATCGCCGAGTTGCTCCGCGATCGCGACCCACGCCGCCTCGAACTCTTCCCAGGTCGACGGCTCGCCATAGCGAATCACCGATCGTGAACGATCGGGATCGTAAAGCGTCAGCGGCGCGGCCTGGATGAACGCGTTGGAACGGCCTCCCGTCGAGGGGTGCAACTCGTTGCCTTCGATCTTGTTTGGCCGCCCTTCGTGGCTCTCGACCACTACACCGTAGGCGTCGAGCCCCAACGGCATCGTCGTCGCGAAGTAGCGCGGCACGCCGGGGATGATCTGCTCGGGCGCGTTGACGTAAGGGACGATCTTTTCAACCGGACGACGGCAGGCGGCAACGCCGGCCAGTGAGAGCGAGGCGCCGAGGAGCTGCAGCATCGTGCGGCGGCTGACATCGGGCAACTCGCTGGCCCCCTCGGGGAACTCGCGTTCGGCGAACGCCATCGCGCGCGGATCCCCGCTGCGCTGTTCGAGGCTGCGCCAGTAAACGGGATCGTTGGGCCGGAGGCTCATCGGTGGCATGCGGTGCAGTCCTCCGGTGGGCGTAGATTTTTCGCCTCGATCACCTGGGCCGCAAAGGCGGCGTGGTCCCGCGGGGGGATCCAGTCCATGTTGGTAACTTCTTCGACGGGGCGCAGATGCGACTCGGGGTTCCGGTGGCAATCGAGGCACCAGCGCATCGACAACGGTTCGACTTGCGTGACGACTTCCATCTGGTCGATGCGGCCGTGGCAACTGACACAACCGACTCCGGCGCGGACGTGCACGCTGTGGTTGAAAAACGAGTAGTCGGGCAAATTGTGGACGCGAACCCAGCGCAGCGGTTTGTCGCTCGCCAGGCTCTCGCGCACCGGTGCGAGCAGCTCACTGTCGCGTTTGATCACCGTGTGGCACTTCATACAGGTTTGCGTGGGCGGAATATTCGAGACCGCCGAAACCTCGACCGAGACATGGCAGTAACGGCAATCGAGACCGAGTTGGCCGACGTGAAGCTCGTGGCTGTAGGGGACCGGTTGCTGCGGTGCGTAGCCGACGTCGGTGAACTCCGGCGAGAAGAAATACCAGACGCAGCCGATCGCGAGGAGGGCGACCGCGGGACCCACGACGGCCAAGACGACGGGAGCCCAGTTCGTCGCTTTCGGAAAGATCTGAGACAAAGCCGCACCAGCCTCGAGCGCGTCAACGATTTACGGCGCGTACGTAGTTTCCACTGAGCAAGGGCGCGAGTTTACTGAGATGCCCTAAAGTGGTCAAGGTATCGCTGGGGGAGGTTCCGAGTGGCCGGAAACGTCGATTCGAACGAGCGGTTCGTCCGTGCGGCGGTACGCCGCAAGAACCTGTTCCTGTCCCTGTCGATCGCCGGAGTCGCCGTCGCTCTGGGCCTGGCCGGCTGGACCTTGCATCGGAAATGGGTCGAGCCGGACTTCGCTCTGGGGCTTCGTTCCGTCGTGATCCTGCTTATCCTCTTGAACTCTAGGCAGAACCTCCGGCAATACCGCTACGCCCTCGCGCTGGAGCGACTGACCTTGCGGGCGGAGCGAATTCTGCCACAATCCTCGGCGCGCGCGGGAGCACCGGATGGATCCGACGGCCGACAATAAACCCTGGTATAAGAACCTTTTTTTCTGGTACTTCGTGATCGGGGTCGTCACGCTGACGCTCCTCAGGCCGTTCCTCCGCCGCGAGCCGTCGCCGCCGCCGGTGCTCCGCAACCTGCCCCCCTTCGAACTCGTCGATCAGAACAACAAACCCTTTTCTCTGAACGACTTAGAGAGTGGTGTTTGGGTCGCCAACTTCATCTTCACGCGCTGTGGGTCGATCTGCCCGTTGCTCACGAGTCAGATGGCGGGTCTCCAGGAGCGTTACGAAACCTTCGGCGTCGACGAGATCAAGCTGTTGTCGATCTCGGTCGATCCCGAATACGACACGCCGGCGGTCCTGAAGTCTTACGCCGAGCTCAACGCGGCCGACCCCGAGCGCTGGACGTTCCTGACCGGCGACCCCGAATCGGTCCGGGCGCTGGTGGTCGGAGGGTTCGCCACGGCGCTGGGCGAGCCGGTCGAGGATACGACCGGGATGATGGATATCGCCCACACGGGCAAGTTCGTGATCCTCGATCCCCGTGGCGGGATCCGGGGCTACTACGACAGCGACACCGAGGGACTCGATGAGATCTATCACCGCTCGCGGCATGTGCTCAATGAATCGCGCAAGTAGAATGACGGCGTGACTCGCACCCCGAAAACCGGGCTCCTGTTGATCAATCTGGGCACGCCCGAGAGCCCGGATCCGGCCGATGTGCGCCCCTACCTGCGCGAGTTCCTGATGGATCCACGTGTGATCGACGTGCCGACATGGAAACGTTGGCTCATCGTCAACATGATCCTGATCGCGCGACCGAAAGCATCGGGAGAAGCGTACGCGAAGATCTGGTCCGAGGAGGGTTCGCCGCTGTTGGTCCACAGCCGGGCGCTGGTCGAGAAAGTCGCGCGGCGCCTGCCCGCGGTGCGGGTCGAACTTGCCATGCGTTACGGCAACCCATCCATCGGGACAAGCCTGGAGCGTTTGCGGAGCGCCGGGTGCGACAGGATCGTGGCCTTCCCGCTGTACCCGCAGTACAGCTCGGCGGCCAACGGCTCGTCGCTCGAAAAAGTGTTTGCGGAAGCGTCGAAGCTGTGGAACGTGCCCGACATCGAAACGATCCCGCCGTTTTACGACGACCCGGGTTTCATCGAAGCCTGCGCGGCGCAGGCGCGCCCGGTCATCGAGCGCGCCGATCCCGAAAAGGTCTACTTCAGCTTTCACGGATTGCCCGAACGCCACGTCGTCAAGAGTGACGCATCCGGTTCCCACTGCCTGAGTTCAGCGGACTGTTGCGCGCATGTCGTCGAGGCCAACCGGCATTGTTATCGCGCGCAGTGTTACGCGACGGCGAGACTGCTCGGCGACCGGCTCGGCATCCCCGCGGAAAAACGTTCGGTTTGTTTTCAGTCGAGGCTCGGCCGCGACCCGTGGATCAAGCCTTACACCGACAAGGTGCTGATCGAGGACGCCCGGGCCGGCGTGAAACGCGCCGTGATCCTCAGCCCCGCGTTCGTCGCCGACTGCCTGGAAACGCTCGAGGAACTCGGCATCCGCGCGGCCGAGGACTGGGTCGCCCACGGTGGCGAGCGCCTCGACCTGGTGCCGTGCATCAACAGCGACGACCTGTGGGTCGATGCGCTGCTCGACTTCGTGCGCCGGCACAGCCGCTCGATCCGCGATGATCAGGGAGCGATCGCATGAACCGGCGGCCGCGGGTCGTCGTCGTCGGAGCGGGGATCAGCGGGCTGACTGCCGCTTATCGTCTACGGCGTTCTTGGGACGTCACGGTCCTGGAAGCCGGGGAACGCATCGGTGGCCAGATCCAGACGGAAGAACGCGGCGGTTTATTGCTCGAGTGGGGCCCCGATAGCCTCGTCGCACACAAGCCGGCGGGCGAGCGGTTGTGCCGGGAGCTGGGTCTGGGCCGGCGGCTGCTGCGGCTGCGTTCGGGCGGATCGCGCATGCAGGTCGTCTTCGACGGCAAGTTGCAACAGTTGCCCGAGGGTTTCCTGATGATCGCGCCGACGCGTCTGGCGCCGTTGTTGACGACCCCGATTCTGTCCGTGCCCGGCCTGCTGCGCGCGGGACTGGAGCGGTTCGTCCCCGCTCGGCGAGAGCGGAGTGACGAGAGTCTGCGGAGTTTCGTGACCCGGCGCTGGGGACGAGAACTCTACGATCGGATCGCGGAACCGGTCTTCGGCGCGCTCTTCGCAGCCGATGCCACACGGTTGAGCGCGCGTGCCTGCATCCCGCGATTTCACGCCATGGAAAACGAGTACCGTAGCGTCGCGGCCGGTCTGGCCCGGATGCAGAAGGCGCACGGTAAGAAAAAGCGGCCCGGCGTCGGCGTCTACGCGCTGGACGGCGGGATGAGCGTGCTGGTCGACGCTCTGGCCGGGCAACTACCGCAGGATGCGCTGCGTTTGCGTTCCCCGGTACGCGGGTTGCACCGTGGCGGGCGGGGCTGGCGCATCGAACTCGACCATGGCGAGACGCTCAAAGCGGATGCGGTCGTGTTGGCCTGTCCGGCGTTCGCTGCCGGGCGACTGCTGGAAACCGAGGACCCCGAGCTCGCGGGCCGGCTCGCCGGGTTGGAATACGCGTCGTGTGCCACGGTCAACCTGCTCTACGACGCCTCCGCCGTGGGCAAGCCGTTGCAGGGGTTCGGTTTCTTCGTCGCGCGCACCGAGGGTTCCCCGCTGCTCGCCTGTAACTACACCAGTTCGAAGTTCGAAGGACGCGCACCCCACGGTTGCGTCATGCTGCGCGCGTTCCTCGGGGGTGCGGGCCGCGCACCACTGGACGACGTCGAAGACGGCGGCCTGGTTCACCTCGCGCACGAGTCGTTGTCGCGTCTGCTCGATCTCCGCGGCGCGCCGCGGTTCGGTCGCGCCCGTCGCTTCCCCAACGCGATGCCGCATCCGGTCGTCGGGATCCTGGATACCCGAGAGCACCTGGCCGCCGGCCTGCCGGGTCTCGCGCTCTGCGGGAGCGCGGCCGGGACCATCGGGCTCCCCGACTGCATCGAATCCGCGGAGCACGCCGCCGAACGGCTGTCCTCGGGGATCGGTCGTCTCGAGGGTCTCGAGCAGGCGGGGTAAAACCATGCGCGACTCGTTTTTCGTCTTTGTGTTTGTTGCCGCACTCGTCGTGTCCATCGTCGTGATCGCCGTGATCGAGTCGGCGCCCGACGACTCGGGGCAGGCGCACTCGACCTTCCGTCCGGCCCTCCACGCCGCGTTGAACGGAACCTGCGCCGCCCTGTTGCTCACCGGTTTCTGGTTGATTCGCCATAGGAAAATCGCCGCGCACATGACCTGCATGATTCTCGCGGGGCTCGTGTCGGCGACGTTCCTCGTGTCGTACCTCGACTACCACTCCGTTGCGGGCTCGACGAAGTTTCAGGGCCAGGGCCTGATCCGGCCGGTCTATTTCACCCTGTTGATCTCGCACACGATCCTGGCCGCGCTCGTCGCGCCGCTGGCAGGGAGCGTGTTCTGGTTTGCGGCCAAAAGAAACTGGAAGAATCATCGGAGAGTCGCAAAGGTGACGCTCCCGATCTGGCTCTACACGTCGATCACGGGTGTCCTCATCTACTACATGCTCCACGTCTGGTTTCGGGCGACACCGCCGTGAAGTGGAAACCGTTCCTCTTTTCTGCCCTGGCGATCGGCGCCGTGTTCGTGCTGGTCGAGTTGGCCCTCGCCGTGGCGGGTGTGGCTCCGCTGGCCGCTCGCGAGGACCCGTTCCACGGATTCTCCGCGAGCCTACGCGTCTTCGAAGCCGATCGCTCCGCGGGCGTCGTGCGCACCCGCGCGCGGGCCACGCGGCATTCCTTCAACGCGCAGGAGTTTCCGCTCGAGAAGTCGGATGGCGAGCTGCGAATTTTCGTACTGGGGGGATCGAGCGCTTACGGGTTCCCGTGGGGCGCGTCGCGTTCGTTCTCCGCGATGCTCGAGCGCGGGCTGCAAGCCGCGATCCCCGAGCGAGACGTCCATGTCGTCAACGCAGCGGCGATGTCGTACGGCTCGCATCGTCTCCGCATCCTGACGCACGAGTTGCTCGAGTACTCGCCGGACTGGCTCGTGCTCTACAGTGGGCACAACGAGTTCGTCGAAGGCCGTCTGCAGGACCGGCTGGCCGGCACGGAACCCCTGCCCCGCGGTGTCCGCCTGTGGTTGCACCGCTGGAGGTTGTACTCGGCGCTGACCCGGTTGTTGACGCCAGCCGCGGAGCCACGCGAGAACCCTGAAGACGCGAGCGCTGCGGAACTGATCGGGTTCGATGCCGATCGCCGCTACCCCACCGATGTGACCGAAGCCGGTCGCGAAGCGGTGCGGATCCGGTTCGAGGAAAACCTTCGTGCGATCGTTGCCGCCGCGAACGAGGCCGCTGTCGGGGTCGTTCTCTGCACGGTTCCATCGAACGAACGCGGTTGGCGTCCGAATCAAAACACCTGGCCGGGCGCGTTGAGTGGCGTCGATCGGACCGCCGCGACGGTTGCGATCGAACGTGCCGTCAAGGCCAACGAATCCGGCGACCACGAAGCCGCGCTGCGCGCGGTGGCCGAGGTCGAAACTTTCACGACGAGCGCCGCCGGGGCGTGGTTTGAAAAAGGCACGGCGCTGCTCGCGTTGCACCGCATCGACGAGGCCGCGGATGCGTTTGTCGCGGCGCGCGATTACGACGGCCAACCGGGGCGCGCTTCGGGATCGTTGAACGAAACGATCCGTGCGGTTGCGGCGGAAACGGACGCCGTGCTCGTCGACACCGAGGCGACGTTCCGCGCCGTGGCCACCGATGGAATCCCGGGGTTCGATCTGTTCGAGGACTACGTGCATCCCAAACCGGGCGCTCACGTGTTGATCGCACGCGAACTGTGGCGCTCGCTCGCTGGGGCGGCGGATGAGAGCGCATTCCTTTCCGCGCTCGACCTGCCCGACGGTTTCGACTACGTGTCGGATACGCTCTCTCCTGACGCAGCCCAATCCGCCGAAACGTCGCCTCTGTTGTTCAACCTCGCGGTCGTCCTGGAAAATCAGGGGCGTTATGAAGACGCGATGCAGCGTTACCGTCGCTGTCTCGAATTGAATCCGGGTTACTACGTCGCACGTGCGAACCTCGGACGCCTGCTGCGTCTGACCGGAAACCCGCGGCAGGCGGCCGACGAGTACGCGATGGTGTTGCAGGTGGCGCCCGACCACCTCAATTCGGCGATCGGTCTCGGCGAGTCGTTTCGCGAGTTGGGCATGCTGGATCAGGCGGAGTCCGCATTCCGCCGCGCAACCGAGATCGATCCCTCCGAGCCCGGTGCGTGGAACGGGTTGGGTTCGGTGTATTTCGTGTCCGGTAATCACGGTGAGGCCGAGCGGGCGTTTCGCCGCACGTCCGAACTCGATCCCGACAACCTCCTCGTCCGCGCCAACCTCGGCATGGCGATTTTTTTCCAGGGTCGCCTGGACGAGGCGGAAGCCGTTTTCCGTGAAAGCCTCGCGGACCGCGGCGGCGACCCCGGCGCGATGAACGGGATGGGAGCCATCGCCGTCGAGCGAAACGATCTCGCAGCCGCGCGGGACTGGTTCGCGCGCGTCCTCGCGCAGGACGCCGAAAACTCCCTGGCCGCGAACGGCCTGGCCGAAGTTCGACGCCGCGAGCAGAGCCGCTAGACTAGAAACGGGCGACCGACACCAGGAGACTCCATGCACGGAACGATTCGTTGGGCGGGATGCATCTCGCTGCTCGTGGCGGCAGCCTTGGCGGCGCCGGCGCCGGCGGCCGGCGTGTCGGTCAGTTTCGACACCGAGACGTTGAACATGATGCTGCGCGCCGCGTCGATCCAGGACGTCGAGATCCCCATCAGCGACGATCGGACGCTGCTCGTGCAGCTGCGCGATGTTCGTCTGGTCAAACTCGACCCCGTCGGCGACGGGAAGCCCGGACGCGGTTATCTCCGGACCGAGGTCGAACTCTCGATCCCGGAGTTCGACATCGATCTTTCGCTCGAGCCAACGATCGTCCTCGACGTCGTCAAGGGCGCGCGGTTCAATGAACTCGAGATGCGCTTTGCCGAGCTTCGGGTGCCGGTCCCGATCATCGGCGACTTCGACATCTCGTCGTTCCTGAAGCCGTTGCGATACCCCGCCGAGGATCTCTGGTATCTCGCCGGCGCGCGGGGCGTCGTGCATCTGCGAAGCCATCTGGTCAACATCACGATGGGACAACGTGCGATCCGTTTCGACTTCGAGCTTGAACTGACCGAGCCGTAGAGTCTGTGAGAGAATTCTCCGGATGCGTTCTTCTCTGCTTCTCTTCGTCCTCGTAGGTCTGTCCCTCGCCTGCGCAGTACCGCAGGATGTCCCTGCGGATCTGATCCTGCGCGGCGGCAAGATCGTCACCATGGATGAGAGTCTGTGGGAGGTCGAAGCTCTCGCGGCGCGAGACGGATTGGTGCTCGCGATCGGGACGAACGCTGAGATCGAACTTCTCGCCGGACCCCGCACGCAGGTGCTGGACCTCGACGGTCGCACGGCGATCCCCGGTTTCACCGAGGGGCACGGGCACTTCACCGGAATCGGTCGCTCGTTGATGAATGTCGACCTGCGTGCGGCACGCAACTGGGACGAGATCGTAGAGACCATCGCCGCGGTCGCCGCCGAGCGTGCGCCCGGTGAGTGGATCCTCGGCTGGGGCTGGCACCAGGACAAATGGGATGCGCCACCGAGTCCCGCGGTGGAGGGCTACCCGGTCCACGACGCCCTGAGCGCCGCGACGCCGAACAACCCCGTCATGTTGAAACACGCGGCGGGAAGCCATGCGGGTCTCATCAACGCCACCGTGTTGGAGATTGCGGGGATTGACGCCTCGACGCCGGACCCTGAGGGCGGCACGATCCTGCGAAAGACCGGGGGGGAACCGACCGGTCTGCTGCGTGAAACGGCGTACGGGATCGCGCTCCGGGCCCACGCTCACGCGATGGAAAATCTCTCCGACGCCGAACGTGACCGGCTCGCCCGCCGCGAGATCGAACTGGCCAACCGCGAATGCCTGAGCAAGGGCGTGACCACATTGCACGACGCGGGTTCTTCGTTCGTGGACGTCGATCGTTTCCGCGCGTTGTACGAGCAAGGCAAGCTCGATGTGCGGTTGTGGGTCATGCTCAGCGAATCGAACGAGGCGTTGGCCGAACAGATGCACGCTTACCGCACCGTCGGCGACGCCGGCGGCCGCCTGACGGTGCGCGCCATCAAACGTGTCGCCGACGGGGCGTTGGGAACGCACGGAGCCTGGTTGCTCGAACCCTACGTCGATGTCGACACGGCGGGCCTGTCCACGTTCCGTATCGAATCGCTCGAGGAAACCGCGAGGCTGGCGCGCGAGCACGGATTCCAACTTTGCGTACATGCGATCGGCGACCGCGCCAACCGCGAGGTACTCGATGTGTTCGAGGCGGCCTACGCCGGCGCCACGGACCTGCGCTGGCGCATCGAACACGCGCAACACCTGCATCCCGACGACGTCCCGCGTTTCGGCGGTCTGGGTGTGATCGCGTCGATCCAGGCAGTCCATTGCACCTCCGATGCGCCGTGGGTTCCGAGACGAATCGGTGACCATCGCGCAGAGGAAGGGGCCTACGTCTGGCGCGATCTGATGGATGGCGGGGCGTTGATCGTCAACGGCACCGACGCGCCCGTCGAGGATGTCGACCCACTGGCCAATTTCATCTCGGCCGTCACGCGAGCGACCCGTACCGGCGATGTGTTTTACGGCCGCCAGGTGATGACCCGCGCCGAGGCGCTCGCCGCGGCGACGACGAATGCGGCCTACGCAGCGTTCGAGGAAAACACCAAGGGCATGCTGCTCCCGGGAATGCTCGCGGACGTCGTCGTGCTCTCGCGTGACATCCTGTCGGTGGACGTCGACGAGTTGCCCGGTACGCGCGTCGAACACACGATCGTCGGAGGCAAACTGTTGTACTCCGCGGACGGATCCGCAGCGCCAAAACCCTGAAAAACACGGCCGGCAAGCCGCGTTTACGATTCTTTTACCCCTGGCGCGGGGAAAAAACCGCATTTAGGGGGTGTAGCGACTGGGCGTTTCCGCGTTTTGGTTCGTAATACAGGGTGAACGGAGTGGAAACCATGAGCGCCATCGAAACAGTGCTGATCGGAGCGGCCTTCGTGCTCGTCGCGACGCTGTGGGTGACGCTGTACCCGCGGCCGCGGCTGCAACTCACCGAACGTGGTTTCTTCGACCGCGACCTCCGACTGGGCTGGATTGGCTGGGACGAGATCGAAGGCGCCTACCCGCCCAGCGTGCAGGATGTCGAAGGTCTCAGACTGCTGGTGCGCCCCGGCGCGAGGCTGCAGCGCAAGTTGCGCGAGCGCAGCGACGCGGAGGCCACCGACGACGGCGCCTACGAACTCCGTCTCGATCTTTCCGAGACGGACATCAGCCCCGTCGAACTGTTGCAGGAGGTGCTCTCCCGCAGTGGTCCTTCCAGCGAGGACCCGCGGGGAGCCGCCACCGGCAACACGTAAACGCCCCCCTGGTGTGCCGGGAGCCACCCCCCTAAGAAACTTCAATCGGCTCCCGGCACCCAACTTCCCCGCCAGTGTCCTGAAACCCCGGGTCTTGACGATTTTGATAAACGAACGTATGATTTAAACGATCGTATGGGTCG
>Ga0224508_10003974_pt1 | contig 12165 bp, 9 predicted proteins | sample SF_Jan12_sed_USG_4_FD_170157 | JGI IMG/M metagenome (GOLD analysis project Ga0224508, IMG submission 170157) | Sediment microbial communities from San Francisco Bay, California, United States - SF_Jan12_sed_USGS_21 | ecosystem: Environmental > Aquatic > Marine > Sediment | place: USA: California...
ATCTCGTCCGCGAACTCGTCGCGCATGGCGCCGACGTCAATGCGGTGCAGGCGGAGCGCATCAATGGCGGCGGCGGATTGAATCAACCGGGCACGACACCTTTCTTACTGGCCACGAAATCGCTGGACCTGCCTTATATGCGCACCCTGCTCGAGCTCGGTGCTGACGCCGCGCTCACCACTGAATCAGGAATGTCGGCCGTCATGATTGCAGCGGGTGTCGGCCAGGGCATCGGCTCAGCGGGATCGAGCCCGGGATCCGTTGAAGAAGCGCTCGCTGCGCTCGAACTGACGCTCGCTGTCGGTGGCGGCAGCGTCAACGATGTCGATTCAAGCAACGAAACACCGATGCATGGCGTTATGTACCGCGGCGCGTCCATTCTGCTGATTGATTTTCTGGTCGAGCGCGGCGCCCAACTTGAAGGCATCGTCAACAGTCGCGGCTGGACGCCGCTGCGCATCGCCGATGGCGTCGGCCTCGACGGCCTCGCCTTCGTCCGTTATCCGGAATCTGCTGCCCGATTGCGTGAGCACATGCGCGAGCACGGAATTCCCGTTCCACCCATGGAGTGGGATGGTCCCACGGCGGAGGCGGCGAACCCGTGAAGTGCAGTGCGCTCGTCGCTGCAGGCGTCGCCCCTTTTCTTCTGCTGACGGCACGCGCTGAGATCGACGATTCCATTCGTGGCGCTCCGCGCGAGGCCAATCATTTCATTGAGACGCCCGCCGGATGGGAACACCCATCGACGCCTTGGGGTGAACCCGATATCGGCGCCACGCTGGACATGATGCAGGCTTCTCGTCTTCCGCTGGAGCGGTGCGCAGACAGCTATCCGTCGCGGCTCCTCCCAACCTTCTTGTTTGGCGAGCGTTCATCCGCCGAATGGCAGATCGCCTGCGACCGGGAAAAGGCCTGGCTCACGGAAGCCGAATACAACGATCGGATGGCGACGTGGCAAAGCAGTATCGACACGAGTCGACAGGCACTTGCCGAAGGCAATCTGGGACTATCGATGCGCACCGGCGCAATCGATCCCAATCGACCGCAACGACAGACCAACCTGATCGTTGACCCGCCGAGCGGCTTGCTGCCCGCGCTGACCCCCGAGAGCAAACGCCGCGCCCTTCTGATGGGTAGCAGTTGGGCACTGCCTGGCGAGAATCACCGCTATGACAGCGTCGCCGACTTCGACAGTTGGGACCGGTGCATTACGCGTGGCATGCCATCGTCGATGATGCCGTACCGATACAACGGTGGATTCAGGATTCTGCAGGCGCCTGGCTACGTGGTCTTCCAGCTGGAAATGATTCACGAAGCGCGAATCATACCGACCGACGGCCGCGCGCCGCTCGCGCCAGACATTGAGCAGTACCTCGGCGAATCACGGGGCCATTGGGAAGGGACCACGCTTATCGTTGAGACGAGCAATTACAAAGAAGGCCCGCCGATGATCAACCTGGCCGTGCCTGGATCACCACCGGGAAATCGTTTTCCCTACAGCAGTCAGATGAAAACGACGGAGCGAATCGTTCGGCTCAACAATGACTGGTGGCTCTACGAGATCACGACAGAGGACCCGATCATTCTGACTCGCCCTTTTACCGTGCGATACGCGATGCGAAACGACGCATCGTACTTAATGCCCGAGTATGCGTGCCACGAATCCAACACCATCGTCCGGAATTACGTCGAGACAAACCGCCACGAGCGCGCTGATCCCGCACCGATTGCTGAGATACCGATTGAAGTGTCGCCCGATGTGGCGGACGCCTTGACTGGCAGATGGGTCGGTCGGCCTCGCGTCGTCACGCTCGATCTCGACATCGAACTCGAGTTCACCAGGCGTCAAGACGGCACGATAGTCGGGAGATTAATTGGCACAACGCTCGGTGAGATCAATCAACCACTGACGAGCATCAGCATGGAGGAAGGGGTCCTGCGCTTCGAGCTGCCCAACTGGCAACCCTGGGCCTTTAACGGCGAACTGACGAATGCTGGAACGATAGTCGGTGCCGTAACCAGCGCGCAGGGCGGTGTGCCGGTGACGTTTACACGCCAGGTCGAAACGACTGACGAATAACGGTCTTCAATTTATCCGGTGCCGTTCGTGTCGGATCGCTTAAATAGATCTCGTACGGTCCCTGTTTCCCTCCACAAAGTCGTTCATATCGTCCGCCCACCATAGACCCTCGAGCGGCAAGACACCGTAGTCGATTGCGAGGCTGCCCTTTTTCACCGCAAACTTCAGCGTATAAGACACTGGGTACAGCGATTCGACGGCCTGTAGAATTCCTTCAACTTCTTCTTGAAGTCGATCTTCTCCATGCTCGCTCTTGTAGTCTTGGGGCTTCTGCCCATTTTGCCGAGAATACCACTAGACTCTGACACATCGTATATCGGCCAGTCAGAGTCATGCACACAACGCTGATGTTCTTTCTCTCAATTCTAGCGATCGCACTGATCCCGTTCATGCCGCGATTGCTGCGACTCAGAATCAGAATCTTGAGGTGGCTCCATTGGAACTGGGCAGCCAACCTTTTGGAACGGAATTTTGATCGCTGGGTCCTGATTTTTAGAGTACTGGTGCTTCTGATCGCGCTTGTGTTGTTTTATGTAGGTTGGAATAACCTGCCAGACTAACCGGCATTTCAACGCGACGTGGGCAATCCAACTGTCAGCTACCCGTGGTGTCGAACTTACTCTGCTGCATTTCGGAAAGACCGCTCCGTCATATCACGCGGATCGAGCGACACTGGCTGATCGCGCCACAGCCAGCGCATCATTTCAGGCAGCATGGCGCCACCCATGTCGTGGCTGTGCACGCCGATGCCCCAGGAATAGTTGACATCGTAGCCCTTCTCGACCAATGCATCTTTTAGGCGGACGTTTTGATAGAACCAGTCGCGGGTGATGTCGTACTCGCCGTCATCATCCAGACTGCGGTTGTCGTTTCGGCCGTCGATCATGAAGATTCGGATCGGTTTCTTCTCGCTGGCGAGGATCCGTTCCGGATAGACGTGCCCACCGGCAAGATCAACAAATGTACCGATACCGTTCAGGACTTTGTGAAAGTGATCCGGCCGCTCCCAAGCGACGGTAAACGCCGCGATCGCGCCCGAACTCCAGCCTGCAATACCGTGACGGTCCGGGTCCCGCGAAATGTTGTACTCGTCATAGAGCCGCGGCAGTAATTCATCGACGATCACGCGAGAATAACGATCGTTGGGCGGATCGTATTGCTCTTGCCGGATCGAAGTGCCGTCGGCCGCGAGCTTCCCCGGATCGATAAAGGCCGCAATCATCACTGGAATTTCGCGGCGGTAGGTCAGGTTGTCGAGCACGTTGGTGGCTCGATAGTAGCCGTCAGCCTGCAGATAGGTCGCGCCGTCGTTGAATACCATCAGGCTGACCTCACTACTTTCGTCGTATTGCGCAGGCACATAGACCCAGTAGTCGTGTTCGGCGCCCGGAAATACGCTGGTCGGAAGTTTGAACGGGCCCTTGATCTCGCCCTTTGGGACGCCGCGACGCACTAACGAGTCGGGCCCGAGTTCGTAGAACGCATCGTAGTCAGGCTGTGCCGCTTGACGGCGCTGGGCCTCGGCTGCGCCGCTCCAACCGGCCCCGAGAAGAATAACGAGGCAAAACCCAGCACCGTACGTTTTCATCTTTACTCTCCGGCGGTCGTTAACTTAGAAGCTGAATTCCTTATCTAAGGCAAAGACTTTTACGGTGTCTTGTTTGACGCCATCGTTACCCATAGCTTCCGCCGTCTCCGGTGATTGCAGCGACTTCATGTATGCATCGACATCACTGACCTCCGCACTGACTGCAACCTCGTTATCGCCAAGCTGGCCGAAAGTGTACGGGCTTAAGCCCGGCTGACTTTTAAACAGTTTTCCGTGCGTTCTGAAACTCTTTTCCCAAGCCTCGAAATTATCGACTTCCGCAGTAATTACTATTCTAGTCATTACTTTTTCCTTCTTAATAGACTTCACCGGCCAACGCCAGATACTACAGATCCGGTGTGCAATAGCAGTCGAGAAACAGCTCCCCGGGCATTCAGGGATAGTACATGGTTATGCCTTTCTGCCCCGTTGCAATCGACGGTCTGAGCGTTAATGCCAGGCCGCGTGGCGCCTCATTTGACCGGAAAACGTGACCCGGGCCGAGATTCATCGCCCATTCGGCTTGCATAATTGAGCCCAAATAGCTTGTAGGAAGTCGAACAATGCATCGGTCAACGACGCGGGCGGCCTTGGTCGCAATAGGCGTACTGAGCGCCTTACCTTTGCTCTCCGCAGCGCAGGATCTCGAGCGCTCGCGATATATCGCGACGTCCGATGTCATGAGCGAGATTTCGATGTTCACCTATCAGGAAAGGCGCAAGTCGCGCCTGATCTTTCGTGCAACGCCAGTCATCTCGACCGGCGAAGGCAAGATCGATGTCGAATACGAAGACAGCAATGCTCAGATTTCGGCCGAAGTGAAGAAAATGCCGCCCCCCGCGCAACTCGGCCCGTATACCACCTATGTACTCTGGGCATTGACACCAGACGGGCGCGCATCGAATCAAGGCGTGTTGGCTGGTTCTGAGGGCGGGAGCGGATCGCTCGAGACGCAACACCCGGCGTCGCAGTTCACACTGATCGTTACGGCCGAACCGCATTTCGCCGTCAGCGCGCCGAGCACGATGCTGGTCATGTATAACGTCGCCGATAACGTCAGAGGGATTGAGACAAAAATCTCGTCGTTGTTCGAACGCGCTGAATACTCATGGCTAGCGCCCATCGAGCTCGACGACCGGCCGATTGAATTGATCCAGGCCGAATACTCAGTAGCAATTGCCGATGCAGCCCGCGCCGAAGAGTTCGTGCCAAACCACCTTTATTCTGCTCAAGCAAAACTTGAAGCCGCGCGAACGGCATGGGCTTCCAGTCGCAGCAGAGATCGTAAGAGCACGCCCGGAATCGCACGCGAGGCCGTGACGGCCGGCGAGGACGCCAGACGAGCCGCGCTGGTTGCGCGAGTCGAGTCCGACGCCCGCGCCGAGCGCGATGCTGCGGCCCAAGCAGCCACGGCAGCGGAACGCGCGCGCGCCGAAACAGCCGCAGCGGCTGAACGAGAACGCGTGGAAGCGGCATCGAGAGCAGAGCGCGAACGCTCGGCAGCAGCTGCAGCCGAGGCAGCGCTTGCGGCACAAGCAGCGGCCCGAGCCGCGGCGTCGGCAGCGGAAGCTCGAGCGATGGCTCAGGCGCGCGCCGAACTGTTGAATCGATTGAGTTCCGTGTTGCCGACGCGCGAAACGGATCGTGGTCTGGTGTCTGAGATTGGCGGCGTACAGTTTGCGACGGGTACGGCCAACTTGAACGCTCCGGCGCGGGAGAGCCTGGCGCGATTCTCGGGGATTGTGGCTTCGTATCCTGAGCTGATCTTCAGAATCGAAGGGCATACCGATAATGTCGGGTCTGACGCAACCAATAACGAGCTTTCGCTCAGGCGCGCTATCAGTGTTCGTGATTACGTTACCGGTTTGGGAATTCCCGTTTCCCGGATAAGTGTCGACGGCTTCGGATCGTCGCGTCCGATTGCAGACAATGCGTCAAACAATGGCCGCGCACGCAATCGCCGCGTCGAGATCGTGATCTCCGGCGGCATGCTGGTAGCCGGTAACCGCTGACAATCCGAAACCCATAACCCGGGGGCGCGGAGATAGTACAACTCCGCCGTCGAGATCGCGTATGGTTGCGGTCAATTGCCTGAATTGCTGCATTCCATGCTGAAGCCGATCGCGTCGTGCGTCACCATCGCCCTTGCTTTGTTAGCAGGTACCGCGATGGCACAAAGCGACGAAGCAGAATCACTTGACCTGTTGATCTACGGCGCCACGGGTAAGATCGGATCGTTAGTCGTCACTGAAGCGCTCGACCGCGGCCATCGTGTGACAGCTGTATCGCGAGATCCCTCTCAGATTGAACTCGTGCACGAAAACCTGACCGCGGCGCGGGGCGACCTGCTTGACGACAACAGCATCGCAAGTCTTTCGATTGGGCGCGACGTCATTATCGTTTCCGTCAGAGGCGTGATTGGTGAAAAGTCTCCAGAAAATGCACTGCAACGAATCGCCGTTGAAAGAATCATCAACGTGCTGCGCGAAATGCCGGGTAACGCGCCGCGGCTGATTCATGTCGGCGGGGCAGGCACGCTCGAAGTCGAGCCGGGCGTGCTCTATGCCGACAAGCTGCCGAGGTTGTTTATTCCGAAGAATCTGGAGCTAGAAATCGACGGGCAGGTGTTGGCGCTCGAGTACCTGAGGACGGTATTGGATGTCGAATGGTCCTACGCCACACCGGCAAAGAATTTTACGAACCGCGAGCGCACCGGCGACTATCGTATCGGCGGAAATCAATTAGTGGAGGACAGGCGCGGCCGCAGCCGAATCTCCCGGGCAGACTTCGCTGCCGCACTCATCGACGAAGCCGAAAGCGGTGCGCATGCTAACGAACAGTTTTCGGTAGCCTATTAGCCGGCGACCAACCAGGCAGCAGGGCTGAACCATCAAGCTGCAGGCGACACATCAATGACTTACCGACGACCCAACCGTTTAAAGCCGCGGATCGCCTATAATTAGACGGTTATTGGCTCAGATTCATCGAGGCGTAGACGGCAAGAACCAACGTGCAACGCTCCAGCAAAATAACCGTCACAGTCATTAGCCTTGCCGCAGTGGCCGCAGCAGCGTTCCTGCTGTCCCGGCCGGATCGTGACGCATCTGCCTGGGCGATGGTCGAAACGGTTTGCACCGAGTGCCACAACGACAGCGATTTCGCAGGCGACGTGAGTTTCGCCGGGATGTCGCTGGCTTCCGTTCCAGACCATCCCGAAGTGTTCGAAACGGTGGTCAGCAGACTGCGCGGACGCTTCATGCCACCACCCGGCAACCCGCAACCCGAGCAGGCTGAAATCGACGCCCTGGTCAGTCGAATCGAACAGACGCTGGATGAAGCAACAGATCAACGGGTTGGCTATGTCCGAGCACAGCGGCTTAGCCGGACCGAGTACGCCCATGCGGTGAATGGACTGCTTGGCGTTGAGATCGACCCAGCCGAATATCTGCCGACTGAAATCGAAGTCGACGGGTTTACCAACATCGCATCGGCGCTATCGGTCTCCCCTTCCTTCGTCGAACAGTACGTCAATGTGGCACGCACAGTCGCACACCTTGCCGTTGGTGAGCCCGCACCAAAAATTGCCGCAGCCTACTTTGCGCCACCTGCCGAGAGTCAAGCATCCTACATCGATGGCTTTCCACTCGGCACGCGCGGCGGCTTTAAGGTGACTCACACCTTCCCGGCTGACGGCGAATACCGGCTCACGATTAAAAATGTCGGCGTCGGTCTTTATCCCAGAGCAATGGAAACCGAGCACACGCTGGTCGTACTGGTCGATAAGAACGAGCTGTTCAGGCAAAACGTCGGCGGACCCGAAGATCTCGCATTTGCGAATCGCGGCGGCGCACCGGCACATGCAGAAATATTGTCTCGATTTGCCGATATACCGCTGCAGGTCGAAGCCGGCGCCCATGAAGTCATCGTCACGTTTATTGAGCGCTCGCGCGCGTCAAGCGATGAGCAAATTTCGACACGCTCCGATCGCACTTTCAGCTTTGCAGGCGCCCCGCGAGTACCGGGCGTAAACGGCGGTATCGATCTGATCGGCCCATTCAACTCAACCGGGGTCGCACGAACAACGAGCCGCGAGCGGATTTTTGTCTGCGAGCCGGAAGTGCCCGAGCGCGAGCGCGAATGCGCTGAACGTATCGTTGCCGAACTGGCCGAACGCGCTTTCCGACGACCCGCGACCGATCAAGATCTCGAGCGCATCATGCCGTTCTTCGAGGAGGGGCGACTGGGCGCAGGCGGTTTCGATGAGGGCGTCGAGCTTGCTGTAACAGCCGTGCTCGCGAGCCCCGACTTCCTCTATCGAACAATTGAACCTGCTGACGCCAGCGAGGAAACCCGCTACGCATTGAACGACTACGAACTCGCTTCCCGTTTGTCGTTCTTCTTGTGGAGCCAGGGGCCCGACGAAGCGCTGCGAACGCTGGCGGAATCCGGCCAGCTATCTCAAGACGCGATCCTCGATGCCCAGGTCCAGCGGATGCTCGCCGATCCACGCGCCAACGTTCTGGTCACCAATTTTGCATTGGCCTGGCTCAACCTGGACGACCTCGAAGCCGTTGAACCAGACAGTCAGATCTTTGGTGGCGAGTTTTCCAACGGATTGCGCGAGGATTTTGCACAGGAGATCGAACTTTTTGTGCAGAGCATTCTGTTCGGCGGTGAAAACGTCCGCAGTCTCTTGAGCGCCGAACATACTTTCCTCAATGAACGGCTTGCCCGGCATTACGGAATCGATACCGTCCTCGGCCCGCAGTTTCGTCGTGTCGTGCTCGATGACACGCGACGGCACGGGCTGCTCGGCAAAGGCGCTGTTCTCCTGCGCACTTCGTATGGTGACCGCACGTCACCTGTCCTCAGGGGCGCCTGGGTGCTCGAAAAATTGATGGGTACGCCCCCGACTCCGCCACCGCCCGGTGTCGAAACCGACCTCACGACACCGGAGGGCGAAGAGCCGCGGACAATCCGCGCGCGTCTCGAGGAACACCGTGCCAATCCAAACTGTGCGGCCTGCCACGGCGCAATCGACCCCTACGGGCTCGCGCTCGAGAACTTTACCGTCACCGGCCGCTGGCGCGACGTGGACCGCCAGGCCGACGCGCCAATCGACGCCAGTTCCGCTCTGCCCGGCGGCAGGCCGGTCGATGGACCCGTCACGCTCCGGCAGGCGCTGCTGAGTCGCTCGGACCAGTTCGTGCAGGCGCTGACCGAAAAGCTCATGATGTATGCATTGGGTCGAGAGCTTGAGTATTTCGACATGCCGCAAGTGCGCGCCGTCGTTCACGCAGCGGCGGAACAGGATTTTCAATTTTCAGCCATCGTGGCGGGCATCGTGCAGAGCGATGCCTTTCGCATGCAGGCGATCGTCGGCAACGACGAGGAGTAGTCGATATGTTCCTGACCAAAAAACATCTGTCCCGCCGCACCGTGTTGCGGGCAGCCGGCGTTTCGCTCGGTTTGCCGCTGCTCGACGCGATGATTCCAGCTGCAACCGCACTGGCGCAGACCGCGGCCGCACCCAAACTACGCGCCGGGTTTTTCTACCTGCCACACGGCGCCATCATGTGGAACACGGCCTACGGCGCCGAAATGGATAACTGGACGCCGTCAGGCGCCGGCGCTGATTTCAAACTCAGCCCGATCCTCGAACCGCTCGAGGCCTACAAGCATCACGTGACATCGTTTGGCCATCTCGAGAACAAGGCGCCGCGAGGCTCGGTGCATGGGCTGTTTCCGGCCACCTGGCTCAGCGGCGTGCGGCCAGACGAGGAAGCATCAGGCGCCCACATGGCACCGACGATCGACCAGATGATCGCCGGGGAAATTGGCCAGGATACGGTGCTGCCATCGCTCGAAATCGCGTCCGAAACGACGATTCAGGCCGCAGCCGGCGGCGCATTCTACAGCGCGACCCTGGCGTTTCGCGATGCGGCTACGCCGCTGCCAATGGAATTTAATCCGCGGAAGGTCTTTGTCCAGCTGTTCGGTGCCGGCGATACGCCCGAAGAGCGCGACATGATTACCGGACGAACGATGAGTATTCTCGACCTGATCAACTCGCGGGCAAACGAACTGAAGGTCACACTCGGCGCCGAAGATCGGGCCGTACTCGACAACTATCTCGACTCCGTTCGCGAAACTGAGCGGCGCGTCGCGCGTGCGTCGGAACGCGATCTTTCCGGCATCGACCTGCCCGACGCGCCAATCGGCGAGCTTTCGGACTTCGACGAGCAGGTACGGCTGATGTTCGACCTGATCGCGCTGGCCTATCAGGCCGATGTCACCCGCGTCGCTACCTACTTCATGGTTGGCGAAGCGACCAATCGAACCTACAACCACATTGGTGTGCCGGACGCGTTTCATCCGCTGTCGCATCATGCGAATAATCTGCAGCGCCTGGAAAAGCTCGTTATGATCCAGCGTTACCACGTCGAACGATTCGCCGATTTCGTCGACAAGCTCGCCCAGATGCCGGACGGCGAAAACTCGATACTGGAAAACTCAATGTTTCTGTATGGCTCGAACATGAGCAACAGCGATAGACACAATAACTATCCGCTACCCACTCTTCTGGTTGGCGGTGGTGCCGGCCGACTGAACGGCGGGCAACACATCGACCTGCCTGAGCGCACAACACTCTCCAATCTGCATCTCACGCTGGTCAATAAGGCCGGGCTCGATCTGCAAAGCCTGTCCGACAGCACTGGCGAAATCGCGGGCGTCTAACACCGATGCACGCGACTCGGGCCAGCTCCACCTCGCGCCGAACCGTGTTGCGCGGTTTCGCGGCGGGCCTGGCCGGCGCGAGCCTGGCGCCGTGGGTTCGTAGCGGGCTCGCGGCAGACGGCATTGCGGTTACACCCATCACCGATGAGCTTGCGATGCTGACCGGCGCGGGCTGCAACCTGCTGGTGTTATCGACCGCCGATGGCCAGGTGCTGATCGACAGCGGCCCGGCAACGGTTAGCGATGCCGTGCTGGCGACACTCGATGAGTTACCGGGTGACCGCGTCGCGGCCCTGTTCAATACGCACTGGCATCTCGACCAGGTGGGATCGAATGAAGCGGTAGGCACCGCCGGCGCAACACTTTTCGCGCATGAGAAAACCCGCCAGCGTCTTGCCACGGGCTACTACCGCCCGGATGAGGATCGCTATGTCGGTCCGTTATCAGCCACCGGCCTGCCGACTGAGACGATTTACACCAACGGCTCAGCGCAGATTGGCGGACAGCGGATCGACTACGGCTATCTGATCGAGGCGCATACCGACGGGGACATATTCGTTGCCATTCCTGACCTCAATGTCATCGCCGTCGGCGATGTGCTGTCGCCTGATAGCGATCCTGTATTCGATTGGTTCGGCGGCGGCTGGCTCGGCGGTCGACTCGATTCCATTGATCTTTTGCTTGAGCAGAGCGACGAACAGACACGCTTCGTTCCGAGCCATGGCCCGATTGTCAGTCGCGCCGACGTACAGACCGAGCGTGAGCTGTTGCTCGAACTATTTGATCTGATGGTCGAACACGTCCGGCTCGGCGAAACTGCCAAGGACATGCTGGATGGAGGCGCACTCGATGGCTTGAATCGCGAGTTTGACGATCCCTACCAGTTACTCTACGACCTGCACAAAGGTTTCTGGGCACATCACAACAAGCTGATGCACGATATCGTCTGACGAACCATGCACCGCGCAAAAACCATTGCTGCTCTTTTTCTCTCGCTTTCGAGTCTGTTGTGCTTGGGTGCCGCCCAGGCAGCAAGCGAGCTTGCCGATCTGATTCAAAACGGCAATCGGTTCGAAGCAGTTCGACTGATCGACGAAGGTGCCGACATCAATGCGGCTCAGAACGACGGCACCACACCGCTGCACTGGGCCGTCTATCGCAAAGACATCGCGCTGGTCGAGCGGCTGCTCACGAATGGCGCGAACGCCGCCGTCGCCAATCGATTCGGAGCCAGCCCATTGGCAGAAGCCGTCAAGCTTGCCGACTCAGCGCTCGTTGAAGCGCTGCTCGAAGCCGGCGCCGACCCCGAATCAGCCAATCTCGATGGTCAGACAGCGTTAATGCTCGCCGCGCGCACCGGGTCGGTCGACGTTGCCCGACAGCTCGTCGCATATGGTGCAGACGTCAATGCGCTTGAGGCCTGGCGCGGCCAGACAGCACTGATGTGGGCTGCAGATGGAGGGCATGCTGAACTGACCGATTACTTGATAGATGAAGGCGCCGATGTCACCACACGCGCCGTTATCAACGACTGGGGATCGCAAATCACATCCGAACCGCGTGCGCAGTATCGGCCGACCGGTGGATTGACACCCCTGCTCTATGCGGCACGATCCGGGTGCCTGGACTGCATCAGTTCAATCGTTGCCGGCGGGGAAAGCGTTGATAGACCGTCACCGGATGGTGTGACGCCATTAATGCTGGCCATCGACAACCTCAACTTCGACGCGGCCGATCTTTTGCTCGATCTTGACGCCAA
>Ga0224508_10003975_pt1 | contig 12164 bp, 12 predicted proteins | sample SF_Jan12_sed_USG_4_FD_170157 | JGI IMG/M metagenome (GOLD analysis project Ga0224508, IMG submission 170157) | Sediment microbial communities from San Francisco Bay, California, United States - SF_Jan12_sed_USGS_21 | ecosystem: Environmental > Aquatic > Marine > Sediment | place: USA...
GGTCTGGCGTGACCAGGGCCCATGGCTCGTGTTGGCGTTGTTGCCGCTCATGGCGCTGGCCTTCAGGCGTGGCTGGGTCGTCGTCTGGGTCATCGGCCTCTCCCTGCCCGCCCCGCACGCGCATGCCTTGACCTGGACTGACCTTTGGCAGCGCCCGGATCAGCAGGCAGCGGCGGCGTTTCAGGCCGAGGATCACGAGCGCGCCGGCGAGCTCTTCCGGGACCCGGCGTGGCGCGCAGCCGCGCAGTATCGGGCGGGCGACTTCGCGGCCAGCGCTGCGACGCTGGGCGGCATCGAGACACCGGACGGGCACTACAACCGGGGCAACGCGCTCGCGCGGGGGGGCGCGATTCCCGAGGCGATTCAAGCCTACGAGCGCGCGCTCGAGCTCGACCCGGACCACGAGGACGCACGGTTCAACCTGGATCTCTTGTTGCAGCAACCCCCGCAGGATTCGCCGAGCCAGGCTGGCGAGCAAGGCGACCCCGAGCAGAACCCCGAAGACGGCTCCCAGGGCGACTCGCAGGCTGATTCCCAGGAGTCCGAGGGGGCGGAGCCACAGAATGCAGAGGCGGCTGAGCCCGAGGACTCGCAGGGCACCGAGCAGGTTGCCGAAACCCAGCCGGAGGAAGAGCCCGAGGAGACTCCCTTGCCCAGCCCCGGTGAGCTCGAGGAATGGGCATCCGAGCAGGCCGCGGACCAATGGCTCAGACGCATACCGGAGGATCCCGGCGGCCTCCTGCGACGTAAGTTCCTCTACCAGTATCAGCGGCTCGGGGTCGATCAGGATGGCAACTATGTCTGGCCGGGGGACGAGGCACAGCCATGGTGAGCGTGCGGGGGTCAATCGCCGTTTGCTTTGGATTGCTGGCCGCGGGGCTCCTCTGTGCGCAGGAGATCCAGCTGCGCGCCAGCGTGGACCGAGCGACCGTGAGCGAGAATGAGTCGTTTACGTATGTGTTGCTGATGCAGGGTCAGGCCACCGGCGAGCCCGATCTGACGCCGCTGTCCACAGACTTTGAAGTCCTCCAGCGATCCAGGAACACCAGTATTCAAATGGCAAGCGGGCAGACGACCCAGCTCACGGAGTGGCGTCTGCAGTTGATGCCACGGGCGGCGGGCGCATTCACGATCCCGCCGCTGCAACTGGCGGGCGCCCTGTCCAACCCCGTCGAGGTTCAGATACTGCCGGCGGTGGCGACGGATGCCCCCGGGGAGATCTTCATGGAGGTCGAGGTCGAGCCTTCGACGGCCTACGTTCAGTCCCAGGTGATCTATACGCTGAGGCTGTTTCGTGCCGTCAACACGGGGCGCTCGAGCCTGACGCCGCCGGAAGTCATCGGGGGAGAGGCCATTATCGTTCCGCTCGGCGAGGATCGGGAGTACCGGACGGTGCGCGACGGCCAGGACTTCGTCGTCCTGGAACGTCGCTACGCGCTCTTTCCCCAGGTGGCCGGAGAGTTCACGATTCAGCCGCTGACCTTCGAGGCGGTCGTGATAACGGCATCGGGATTCTCGAGTCTGCAGCGGTTCCGCTCTGATGCGCTGGCGATGAGCGTCCGCCCGGCGGTCCCCCCACCGCCGGAGCATCCGGATGCCACCTGGCTGCCAGCGCGCGATCTGACCTTCACGGAGCGCTGGAGTGGCGAGCCGGGCGAGTTCACGCTCGGGATCCCGCAGACGCGCACCCTGCTGGTCGAGGCCGAGGGCGTGCTCGAGACGCAGCTCCCCGAGCTGGCCCTGGCCCAGACGGACGGTGTGAAGCAGTACTCCGATCAACCCGAGCTCAGCCGGGAGAGTGATGCCGGGGGCATACACGCCGCACGCACGGAAGGCTTCGCCGTTATCGCGCAATCGGTGGGTGCGGTGACGATTCCAGCCGTCGAGCTGCCCTGGTTCAACGTGGTCGACGAGACCTGGGAGGTCGCGCGCGTGGAACCTCGCGGGGTCACGGTGCTCGCCAGTCAGGAGGCGGCTGCGCAGCCCGTCGCACAGGGTCCGGCAGAGTCGACATCGCCCGTCGTTGTCGTCGGCAACGAACGCCTGTGGCAGGGCGTGAGCGCAGGCCTCTTGGTCGCCTGGTTCCTGACCGTGCTTGTGTTCTGGCGCGGCGGGCGAAAGCGCGGGCAGCTCGCTCCGGAACCGGCGGCCGAAGCCCCTCGAAGCGCGAGCCGGCGGCGGTTGCTCCGAGAGATTCGATTGGCCTGTGTGGACAACGACCCGGCGAGGGCGCGGGATTCGCTGCTGGCGTGGGCCGCGCTGCGATTCCCCGAGGAGCCGAAGACCCTCGGCAGCCTGGCCGCGACGGCGCCCGAGCGCCTCGCCGCCGCCGTGCAGGATCTGGAGAGAAGCCTCTATGGACGCGGCAGGGGCAACTGGGACGGGACTGCGCTCAAAAAAGCCCTTGCCCGGGCGGATGCCGTGACCCGAGCCGGAGATGACTCGGGTCACGAGGACCTGCTCCCGCTGTATCGGTAGAGAAACCGCTTGGGGTGAGACCTCGGTCGGCCGGCGCTTTGTGACCTGTGTGGGGGAAATCGGGTCCGCGTTGCCGCATGCTGAGAGCCCCAGGTTCAAATCCAACCGCGCATGGATCTGCCCGCTCTCAACAGAGACAGCCTCGGTTCGCCTTTCGCCCAGCAGCTCAAAGCCGGCTTTGCCAGTCTCAAGTTTGAAGGGCTGCTCGAGAAGGAGTTCCGCGAGGCCTATGTGGAGCAGAATCTGCCACGGGGTCGGGTGTCGGGACTGATCGCCCTGGTTCTGGTTCTGGCGGTCACCTGCATCGATCTCGCACTGGGCACGGAGCCCATAAGCGCGCAGATCAACATGCTTCGCCTGGGTGTGCTGTGTCCATTATTGATCCTCATCGTGCTGGCGACCTACCACCCGTCCCTGAAGGACTACTACATGGGAGTGGCGGCGGTGGGCGTGACGCTCGTGGGTGCCATCGTCACCTATATCTGCCAGGTCGCGGCGCTGGCGGGGGCCTCCTATTTGCTTGCGGGCGTCGTGCTGGTCGTACTTTACGCGTGTCTCTTCCTGGGGCTGCTGTTCAACACTGCGGTATGCATAGCCGGTTTTCTGGTGGCGACTCATCTAGCGGCGGGGCTCATCCTCGGTCTGCCGTTGAACGAGCTGTTCTATACACTGGCGATACTGGGGACGGCGGCGGTGATTGGCGCCCTCTCCGCCTATAACCTCGAGCACGCTCTGCGTACGAATTTTCTGGAAACCCGACTTCTCAACGAGTTGGCGGAACGTGACGGACTGACGGGTCTCTACAACCGCCGAATGTTCGACGATTTCATTCGCCGGGTCTGGCGTCAGGCGCAGCGTGAAGAGGTTCCGCTGGAGACGATCTTCGTCGACATCGATTTTTTCAAAATCTACAACGATTTCTATGGGCATCAGGCCGGCGATGATTGCTTGAAGAAGGTGGCCAAGTGCCTTGCGCAATCCGCGAAACGGCCCTTTGATTTCTGCGCACGCTACGGGGGCGAGGAGTTCGTGCTGGTGCTCTATGGGCCGCCCCGGGACTACGCTCGCACGCTCCCCGAGCAGATTCGCAGGGACGTGATGTCGCTGGGGATCCCCCACGAGGGGTCGCAGATCGACAATCTGCTCACCGTCAGCGTGGGAGTCTCGTTCGCACGTCCTGGCTCGGGGCGCAGCCTGGCGGGCTTTATACAGACGGCGGACGAGGCGTTATACGAAGCCAAACGCGGTGGCCGAAACAGAGTCATCTACAAGGACGCCGACGAGAGCGAGGTCGAGACCGGGAACTTTCGGGTCGCCCGTCGCGAGTTCGGCTGAGCCGGCCGGGCGAGCTGCGGTGCGCCTTACCAGTGTCCGGTATTCTCCATCGAGGACCAGGGCTCCGCCGGCCTCAACGGCTCACCCTTCTGCAGGAGCTCGACCGAGATGTTGTCCGGGGAGCGGATAAACGCCATGCGTCCGTCCCGGGGAGGGCGGTTTATAGTCACGCCGGCATCCATGAGCCGTTGGCAAGTGGCGTAGATGTCTTCCACCTCATACGCGACATGGCCGAAGTTTCGCCCCTCGTCATACGGTTCGGGATCCCAGTTGTAGGTGAGCTCCAGCGGGCACTCCTCCTGGCCCGGCGGTGCCACGAATATCAGGCTGAACCGGGCGGCTTCGTGGTCTACCCGTCGGACCTCCCTGAGCCCGAGCTTGTTGCAGTAGAACTCCAACGACTCTTCGAGGTCACTGACTCTCACCATCGTGTGCAGATATCGCACGTCCTCTCTCCCTCCCAATACCACGGAAACCGTCACACTGACGCCGCTTGGTGGCTAGACTATACCGAATCGCCTCGATTTCCTTCCAGGTAGCCCTTTGAGCAAGCCCGCCCGCATCATCTTCGTCCCCGGAATGAAGCCGAAGCCACCGGCGGACATCCATCGCCGTGAGCTCTGCAGGTGTCTCGTTGCGGGGCTCCACCGTGTGTCGCCGCAGGCCGCTGAGTCGTTCTCCAGCGAGTGCCTCACGCTGGTGCCCTGGACCTTCCTGTTCTACGGGAAGTACCGTGACATCGAGTTGGATCGACCCGGCATCGAGCGCATCCTCAGGGCTCCGGAGCCCACCGCCGATGACATCAAAGAGATCGAGTCACTCGCCATACGCATAACCCGAATGCTCCGCGTGCTGGGCGACGCCTTGCCATGGTTCGGCCGTGTAATAGCCAAGCCGAGGATGCGGCTGACGATCGCGGAGGCCCATCGCTACCTCCAGGACAGGCGACACGTAGCGACCGGGATTCGCGGTCTCTTGCGGGATGCGCTGCTGGAGGCGTGGTCCGCCGGAGAGCGGGTGCTCCTGATTGGTCACAGCCTGGGATCCGTGATCGCCTACGATACCCTCTGGGAGCTGTCCCACGACAAGCGAGAATCCGGGCATGTCGATCTTTTCATGACACTCGGCAGCCCGCTGGGCAGCCGCATGATTTTGAAGGGACTTCGTGGCGCCGGTCAGGGCGCGCGACAACGTTATCCGGCCAATATCATCCGCTGGCAGAATTTCTCGGCGAGGGGAGAGCTGACCGCCCTTCACCCGGAGCTCAAACCCTTCTTTGGGGAGATGGTGGAGCTTGGGCTCCTCGAATCACTGCAGGATGTCACCGGGTTTTACAATCATTTTCGGGGCAGCGATGGCCTCGACGTGCACATGTCTTACGGCTATCTGATGAACCACGCGGTGGCGGAGTCGATAGCAGACTGGCTCGGGCTGTGACTCACTCCAGCTGCGGCTCTATCCGGATGTCGATTCTCCGGTTCCGAGCGCGGCCTTGCGGTGTCTCGTTGTTAGCGATCGGGCGGGTCTCACCGTAGCCCACGGCGCTGACCCGGAAGGAAGCCAGGCCCAGCTCCGTATTGAGGTATGCGCTCACGGCCTCGGCGCGGGATCGCGACAGCGCCATATTGGATTCGTCACCACCGTAGGAATCGGTGTGACCTTCGACGACGACCTGAGATCGCGGGAAGATCTCCACGGCGTCATGGACTCTTCGCAACAACTGCCCGTATGCTGGATCGACCTCCGCCTGGCCGACCTCGAACGTCAGGCCAACGAGTCGCATGATGATACTGTTACCTTCTCTGGAGACGCGCGCCTCCTCGCGGTCGAACATCGTCTCGACCCTGGCGAACTGCTCGCGGATCCGCTCCTCGGCTTCGAGTCGCTGGACGAGCGCAACGCGCTCCTGAGAGACGCCGCCCAGCTGCTCGTCCAGCTCTCGAATCTCGTCCTCTAGACCAACGATCCGTCTTCGGCTCTCGTCGAGATCGATCTCGAGTTGTAGCTCACGCGCGCGTACGTCCTCTATGTAGGCCACCAGCTCCTGGGTCACGGGTTCGGTGCCCGCGTCCAGTTGTGCGACCCGTTCAGCGGCCGCGGCGATCTCGACGACGGGCTGCTCATACGTGAGGATGATGTCCTCTTCGGTCCAGTCATCGTCGCGCAGAACGCGAATGCGCTCGGCCAGGTAGATGGCGTGGCGCGCCTCGTAGTTAGCCTGCTGCGCGAGACTGCGCGGCAAATCCGTGTCGTATCGGTTTTCGTTGAGCTCCTGCTCGGCCTGCGTGAGCAGCGCCTGCGCTCTTTCATAGGTCTTCGGCGCGTATCGAGGAACGCGGGCCTGGTTTGCCTGAGCCAGCAGGGCGCGGGTCTGACTGAGGTATTGGGCCTTTATAGCGGTCAGCTCCGCGTCACGGAATAACGCCTCGGCCGTCTCGGCTCGGTTGCGGGCGCCCCGGATGTCGCCGGATTCGAGGCGCCGGCTGGCTGCGTCAAAGGTTTCTTCCGCCTCGCTCCATAATTCGACGGCGAACGTGTCCGCTCTGGCATTGAGTGCGTCGTCCCGGGTCTTGATGAGCGGCGCCAGGGTAATGCTGGCAATTTCGGCGGCCTCTGCGGCTTCGTTGAATTCGCCGATCGCGGTGCCGAGGCGATTTCGGATCCGGTCGATGTTCCGCCCGCGGGCGAGATCCTCTTCGGCCCCAGCGTAGGCTGCGACGCCGCTCGCGTAGGCACGGGGCGCCAGCAACGGCGCGTTCGCGGCTTGCGCGGCCTGCAGGGCCTCGTCGGCCGCCGCGAAAAGAGTGTTTCGCAGGTCCTGGGCTGCGGCGCCCTGGGCCACGATGAACAAGGCGGCCAGTATGAGCCAACGCTTCATATCGGTGTCCGTTGGGATATGTACTAGTCCTCTATAAAGCCTGGTCGAAATATGTCAAGGAATTCTTTGGTTGCGCGGGCGCGAGAGCCCCGATTCGTCCCGCAGCCTGCCAACCCGATCACGTTCCGGAGGCTCCCTGGGCAGGCGGGAATCAAACTGTGGAGCTAATCACAGATGCCCCTTTCTGATGCTCCTAAACTGACCCCATGGGAGTCAAGTACTACACGCATTTCGTGCTGACGGGCGAAGCCGTCGAAGGCAGCAGCCAGGAGTTCAGCGGAGTCGTGGAAGTCAACCAGGTCACCGAGACGCGCTTCGAGACACAGGAGATAGAAGCGTTATTGGCTCGAAATTTTGATTTGGGATCGGGTGAGGAAGTACGTCTCATCAATTGGTCCAGGCTGCAATAGCAGTTTCTCCGGTTCCCCCTGTGATTCGCCCGGCCATTGGCCGGGCTTTTTTTTAGGCGCTATTCTCGATAGCACACCCCGACGAGGCTATATCTGGCATGGCCGTCCGGTGTCTCGACGAGGATCTCGTCGTTCAGGGACTTTCCCATCACGGCAATGCCCAGCGGCGAGTCCATACTGATATTCTCTTCAGCGAAATCGAACTCATCCGGACCGACCAGGCGAAACGTCTGCACGTGGTTGTCTGCGTCGCGTAACTCGAACCACGCCCCGAAGAACACCCTTCCCGTATCAGCGGGAGGCTGATCCACCACGCGAATGCCCTCGAGACGTCTTCTCAGGTGACGGATACGACGATCTATCTCACCGAGCTGTTTCTTTCCGTAGATATACTCGGCGTTCTCCGAACGATCGCCCTGGGCCGCCGCTTCGGCCACGGCGCGCGTCACCTCGGGCCTCTTCCGCCGCCACAGAAACTCAAGCTCTTTCCGCAGTGCCGCCGCGCCTTCCGGCGTGATGTACTTGGAGCTTTTCGGGCCGGGTGGCCTGTAGCGGCCCATAAGACGCCTCTTGGAAACCGTGAGATAATCCCAACCTCGAAGAATGATAAGTGATCGCTTAGCGCAGTGAACCAATTTCGCGGTATACCGGTGGTGGATAGCGGATCGAAGTATCGAACCACCGAAGGGTTCACGGCCATCAAGAATGGCGTGAAGGTGCGCGCGGAGCGGGGCGAGGCAGCCATCGTACCGAAGCCGCCGTGGCTCAAGGCCCGCATTCCGTCGGGCGCGAAGTATGCACGGGTCAGAAAGACGGTTCGAGAGCACAGGCTCTCCACCGTCTGTGAGGAATCCATGTGTCCGAACATCGGCGAGTGCTGGTCCAACGGCACCGCCACCTTGATGCTCATGGGAGCGGTCTGCACACGCGCTTGTCAGTTCTGCGCGGTGGATACGGGGAACCCCCGCGGCTGGTTGGACCCTGAGGAGCCGAGTAACGCGGCCCGCTCCGTCGAGCTCATGGGGTTGAAATACGTGGTCCTGACCTCCGTGGATCGTGACGATCTTCCTGATGGTGGGGCAGGGCACTACGCACAGTGTGTCGCGGCGATCAAGAAGCGCTGTCCGCAGACCGCCATCGAAGCGTTGACTCCGGATTTCTCCGGCAATGTCGCCAGTGTCCAACGGGTGATTGACTCCGGTCTGGATGTTTTCGCCCAGAACCTTGAGACGGTGCGACGTTTGACGCACCCGGTGCGCGATCCAAGGGCGGGCTACGACCAGACCTTGGGCGTGCTTGAGCACGCGAAAAAATACCGTCCTGAAGTTCTGACCAAGACCAGTCTGATGCTGGGTCTCGGCGAGCGCGATGAGGAGGTTCGAGAAGCGCTGGAGGACCTGCGCAGTATCAACCTGGATATCGTAACCTTCGGCCAGTACCTGCGACCGACCAGGAATCATCTCGCGGTCGAGCGTTACGTTTCGCCCGAGGAGTTCGAGCGGTACCGGCGATGGGGTCTAGAGCTGGGGTTTCTCGAGGTCGTCGCAGGGCCTCTCGTACGCTCGAGCTACAGAGCGGACCGGGTCTTCGAAATGAATAACGTTGGTCTCTGAGATGGTGTCGGGACGTCTTCGCTCGATGACGCTTGCGGGGCGGCCATGATCGAGTTTTTCTTCGATTATGGGCTCTTTCTCGCGAAACTCGGGACTGTGGCCGTCATCATTGTGGTGGTCGTAGGTGTCATAGCGGCATCGGCCAAACGCGGCATGCATCAGGAAGGACTCTCGGTGGAGCACCTGAACGAGCGTCTCGAAGCGCTGGGCGACACCGTGCGCCGTGCGGTACACGGCAAAGAGCAATTCAAGCAGACTGCCAAAGAGCGCAAGAAGGAAAGGAAGGAGCTCGCAAACAAGGGCTCCCAGCGCAGGCGGGTCTATGTTATCGACTTCAAGGGAGACATCAGGGCGACGGCGACCTCGTCCCTCCGAGAGGAGGTCTCGGCGGTTCTCGCAGTCGCCTCGGAAGACGATCGGGTCCTGGTTCGCCTGGAGAACTCTGGCGGCACCGTCCACGAGCATGGCCTGGCCGCATCTCAACTCCTGCGGATCACGGCGAAGAATATCCCGCTGATCGTCTCGGTGGATAAGGTCGCGGCCAGCGGTGGTTATTTGATGGCCTGTGTGGCGAGTCATATCATCGCCGCTCCGTTTGCGATCATTGGCTCGATCGGCGTCATCGCTCAACTCCCCAACTTCCATCGATTCCTCGAAGACAGAGGTGTGGACTTCGAGCAGGTCACCGCGGGGCGTTACAAGCGCACGCTGACATTGTTCGGAAAGAATACGGAAGAAGGCCGCGGCAAGCTCAAGGAGGAGATCGAAGATGTGCATGAGCTTTTCAAGACGCAGATCTCAGGACATCGACCCGAGATCGACATCGACCGTGTGTCGACCGGTGAGCATTGGTACGGCACGAGGGCGCTCGAGCTCGGGTTGATCGATGAGATCCGTACCAGCGACGACTTCCTCAGCGATGCCGCTGTCGAGTCTGATCTATACCATTTGACCTTCAAACGCCGTCGACCTTTTCAGGAACGCCTGCTCGGGGGCGCAGAAAGCCTGTTGGCGCGCTGAGCCACCTGCCGAGGATTTCGTCGTTATGTTCAAGCCGCACCGGGGGATCTGGCCGGCTGAGGCATAATGGGCGAAAATAACAACATGAAACTCGGGGATGAAGAGAAAGTGCTTCTCGTGGCGCTCAAGGAACGAGCAAGCGTCTGGAAGCCATCGGTCTTCGACAAGGAAGCGACTACCGAATGAGATTGGCGCGCGCCCGTCAAGGTGGTTGCTCGCGCTCTGGTTACCGGCTGGTATTGTGGCCGCCGCGAGCGCCCGCGCGGACGGTTGTGCAATGCCCCCGTGCACCGACGCGCAGTACGAGACCCAGTTCGAGATCGCTCATGCCGGGACCGGCGGGGACGACGTCGCGCCGTTTGCGGTATTCGAGCTGGAGGGTGGGAGCCGAGACCCCGCTCTGTTCTCCGTCTCGCCGAGTCGCCGACCCGAAGCGGGTGAATCGCCGCGCGATACGGTCGAGCGGGCCGACAGGCTCCGGTCACGCTACGATTGGACCATCGGCGCGCTGAACCCTGACCATGATGACCATCACTCCTACCGGCTGCCCTACGGCAGTGGGGTGAGCTACCCGGTGCTGCAGGGCTACGGCTCCAGGCTGAGTCACCAGGGTCCGGAGTTCTTTACGGTGGACTTCGACATGCCGGAGGGGACCCCCGTTCACGCGGCGAGAGAAGGCTTCGTGGCGCTCGTCGAGGAGGCCTACTCGGAAGGGTGCTGGGCGGAACGCTGCGGCCGCCTCGCCAACTACGTCGTCATTCTTCACGCTGACGGTACGACCGGCGAGTACTTTCACCTGCAGCCGGACGGCGTGCTGGTGAGCCCGGGCGAGCATGTGGCCGCGGGGCAGTTGATCGCGTTTTCGGGGAACACCGGCTACACCACGACGCCCCATCTGCATTTTGGCGTCTACGGCGCCCGGGCCCGGGGCCGGACCCAATCCATCGGAGTGCAGTTCCGCACCCGCGGCGGCCTCGTCCGTGAGCTTCGCTCGGGCGCCCGGCATCTGAATGCCGACTGATTCGCTGCGCCATTCGCGGCGCGGCTAACAGACGCTATACTTCGCGTCATGTCATACCGTACTCGAGCACCCCTGGCGTGGGTTACCGGTGCCGCGGCCCTCGTGCTGGTCGGGTGTCAGACCAGCACGACCACCTCGACGATCCCCGCGCAAGCCGTGCGCGCCGTCCCTGACCCGGAGGCGCCGAGGCTTGCTGCGGTGGAGACGACGCGGTTCGCGATGCCACGGCGGGAAGAAGAAGTCCTGGGGGCGACTCAGGTCTTGTTTGCCCGCTACGAGGACACCTTTTCGGCGATAGCCAGGCAGTACAACCTGGGGCTCGAAGAGATGCGGGCCGCCAATCCAGGCGTCGATCACTGGATTCCGGGGGAGGGCACGCCCATCTTCCTTCCGACGCAGGTCGTTCTGCCCGACGCGCCTCGCGAGGGGATCGTGCTCAACACCGCGACCATGCGCTTGTTTCATTTCTCGGACGAAGGGGTCACGACGCACCCGATAGGAATCGGACGCGTCGGTTGGGAAACCCCGATCGGAAGCGGGACGGTCACCTCGAAAGCCCACGACCCCGCGTGGTACGTGCCAGCCTCGATCCGGAAAGAACACGCCGAGCTGGGCGATCCTCTGCCGGCGGTGGTCCCACCGGGACCGGATAACCCGCTCGGGACGCGTGCGATTGGCCTCTCGTTGCCGGGCTATCTCATTCATGGGACGAACAAACCGGCCGGTGTGGGGATGCGAGTCAGTCACGGTTGCGTGAGGCTGTACCCGGAGGATGTCGAGGCGCTGTTTGATCGAGTCGCGGTCGGTACGGCTGTGCACATCGTCAATCAACCGGTACTGGCCGGATGGAATGACGGACAACTCTTTCTGGAAGTACACCCACCGCTGGAAGAAGACGGACGGGACCTGCTGGCAGAGGCCGATCGGGTGATCGCCCAGGCGTTGGGGCGTGGCGGAGAGTCTTATAGAGTGATCGATCGGAGCATCGTCGAACGCATCGTCGAGGAACGACGAGGCATGCCGTTCCCTGTTCTCATTCCAACCCCTTCGCCGACGCTCTTCCTCGCGTCTGTGCGAGTTATCGAGAACACGACGCCGGTCCCCGGCGCAGAGACGACCGTCCAGGCTCAGCCCGAAGACCGGTCAGTGCTTGACTGACGGCCAGCATTCGGCGGCTGTACGGGTGTGAGCTAGCTGCAACTCAGCCGGGGGGCGGTTATCATAAGCCTTTCCCCATCGCGGACGTCATGGCGGTCGAACCCTCCGACTATTCTGCTCCAGGGACTGGGCCTCAGTTCGCGGGTAGCCGTCCCATCCCGTTGTTCGCCACGCTGGTGACCGCGTTCGTTGGAAGGACGCAGCGCGGGCCGATAAACGAGCCCGTCACCGTGGAGAGCTCGACGCCTTCA
>Ga0224508_10003976_pt1 | contig 12163 bp, 22 predicted proteins | sample SF_Jan12_sed_USG_4_FD_170157 | JGI IMG/M metagenome (GOLD analysis project Ga0224508, IMG submission 170157) | Sediment microbial communities from San Francisco Bay, California, United States - SF_Jan12_sed_USGS_21 | ecosystem: Environmental > Aquatic > Marine > Sediment | place: USA...
TGAAGATCAAAACCAATAGCCTGGAGCCCGGCGAACCGAAAGACACGGAAGGTTCAACCTTGTTCGACATCTACAAGGCATTCGCGACAGAGAGCGAGGTCAATGAAATCGAAAAGCGCTATGCCGACGGCATCGCCTGGGGCGAAATGAAGCAAGTGCTGTTCGAGTATCTCAATGATCATCTGAAGCCGGCACGCGAAGAGTATCAACGATTGATCGATGACCCGGCCATCATTGAAAAGGAGCTCATCAAGGGCGCCGAGAAAGCGCGCGAAATCTCCGTTCCCTACCTCGCAGAAATTCGCCACGCGATCGGTATCCGCAAGCTCGGCTGACACGATGAGCAAGGTCAATCTCGCCGACAAATTCAAAAAGTTTGAAGATCTTTGGTCGCCGAAGCTCGTCGGCGAATTGAACGAGAACTACATCAAGCTTGCCAAAGGACAGGGCGAGCTGGACTGGCACTCGCATGATAACGAGGATGAATTCTTCCTCGTTGTTAGCGGGCATCTCGATATTCACCTAAAAGACCGCATCATCTCTCTCGATCCCGGTGAGTTCTTCGTTGTGCCGAAAGGCGTCGAGCACCGACCAGTCGCAACGGATGTCGCAGAGATTGTTCTTATTGAACCCAAGGAAACGCTGCATACCGGCACTACTCAAACCGATCAAACCGTCGCCATCGAAGACCAGGAATGGATCTAGTGCGGCATTGCAGTTGACGTGAGTCAGTCAATCCTGCACGTAGCTCTGGTCGTCAAAGACTATGACGAAGCAATCGATTTCTATTGCAGGAAGCTAAAATTCTCGCTGGTCGACGACACTTACCAACCTGAACAGGACAAACGCTGGGTCGTTGTATCACCACCAGGCGATTCCGGCACTAACCTGCTACTCGCCCAGGCCAGCACGCCGGAGCAAGAGGAGTGCATCGGCAATCAATCCGGTGGCAGAGTATTCCTTTTCCTGCAAACCGATGATTTCTGGCGTGACTACCGTTCCATGCTGGAAATGAACATTCAGTTTGTCAGGGACCCGAAAGAAGAGACATACGGCACCGTCGCCGTGTTCGAGGATCTCTACGGCAACCTCTGGGATCTCTTCCAGCCGGCTTGAATTCCATCCAGTACAGTTGCAATCACAATTGGCGCGCCAGATACTGGCGCCAGTGAGCTAGACCGTTAGGCGGCAACCAAACACATCTACGGGCGTTGACAATGGCCAGAAATCGAGACGCTGCTGCCGTTCGCGTTTTCCCACCAGCAATACCGTTGGTTTTGATTCTGATCGGAGTTGGTTTGAATTGGCTGGTCCCGATTGATTTCGGCGTGGAAATTCCGACTCCGATCCACTGTTGGATAGGTGGAACGGTCGCCATCGCAGCATTGGTCGGTTTGGGAGGGTGGTCAGTTTTCCTGCTTCGACGAGATGGCCAAAGCGAGAATCCCTGGAAACCGACTTTTCGGATAGTTAACCAAGGCCCATTTCGCATCACGCGCAACCCAATGTACCTGCAAATGGTAATTGTATGCGTAGCTGTTGCGATCGCGATGATGAATTGGTGGATACTTCTGCTTACTCCCGTTTGTGCGTGGTTATTGCAGAGACTAGCGATAATGCCTGAAGAGGCCTACTTGACTCAGAAATTTGGTGACCTGTATCGCTCATATAAACGAAGGACTCGGCGATGGATATGAATCATTTAGACTCGGGCTTTTCGGAATCCAGCCGATTTGCTGAGAATATTCTCTATGTGCCGCCTAACAAATCGCTGCACTGGCCGCCGGTCGATGCGCCGCACGTTTTCTGTCACGGTTCCTGCGGCTGTTATTATTGTGGTTGGCAACAACCGCGCCAGTTACCTGGCGACAGTGAGCTAAACCGTTAGGCAGCAGGTTCGAAATCAATACCAGAATTTTTCTCGTCGTCCTTTTGTTAGCGTTTTCGGGGTGCGGACCTGATCCTGTTGTTGTGCAACGCCAAGATGTTTGGCTTAGTGAGGCCAATTCATTTTTTCAAGACCAGAGAAGCTTGACTGATGTCCACCCATGGCTTAGAAAACAGAACGTGATCTATACATTCGACAGCAGAGACGTTGTCGACGGCAGCTGGAATGTAACCTTGGAAAAATTGTACCTGAATTCTTTTCGGTGTGAATGGAAGGATATTCGGCTGTATATCACCATTGACGATGCAGGTCTTGTTACAGCGCATTCCGTCAGTTCGGATGGCCCATGCCTATGGTAGATACAGCTGCTGCCTAACAAATCGCTGCACTGGCCGCTCGGGCTCAGCTGTCACACTTCTTGCAGTGTTATTATCTTGGCATTGCACGAAGTGCGCCAGCTAATGGCGCCAGTGAGCTAAACCGTTAGACCACTTTGAGGATGTAAATGAAGGTCATCCTATCTTTAATCACTGTTGGAACCCTACTTGCTTGGACAACTGCCATCGGCGGCGCCTGGGGCATGGGGCCGTTCGATAATGATGATGCTCTGGACTGGGTGTGGGAACTCGAAGATAGCGATAGCACCGCAGTTCTCGAGAGCGCCTTGAAAGATGTGGTTGGGTCAATGTTTTATTTCAGCGCACCGGAATGTTCTAGAGCCATCGCAGCCGCAGAAGTGGTAGCAGCCTTAGCTGGAAAACCGCGCCCCGAATTGCCCGATGAGGTAGCTAGTTGGGTTCGATCTAATAAGTTGGTAGCAGATGAGGAGCTTATCAACCTTGCGAAGCAGTCAGTGACGCTTGTTAGAGACAGTAATAAGTCCGAGCTGGCGGAGCTTTGGCGTGATTCCGGATCGGACTACGATGAATGGCATTCGAGTCTTTCTGATCTTCTGAAGCGTCTTTCATGAAGTCGTCTAACAAAACGCTGCACTGGCCCCCTGTCGATTCCAGCGACGATTCTTGCCGCTGTTTTGACTCTGGCGCCAGTAAGCTCAATATTTAGGGGTCAATAATGCGTTTTCTCATCCTGTTAGCGTTTACCAATGTTCTTGCCGCTCAGCCGGGTCCGCCTGCATTCTATGACAAAAGTTTTTCCGATAGGTACTGTGTGGAAATACCCGAAGAGTCCGTGTTTCCTGAGAGTACGCCTTTGGAACCGGAAGTGGTCGTAATCTCGCCGTTAGGCTCATCAACGGTTCGCGTCGTTCGCACTGACGGTACAATGATTCCATACGATGAGGCCGAAGCGCACATAACCGTAACAAGCGCATTTGGCGATGCGATCTACTTCACCTCAAGAGGTTTCCGCACGGTTAACGTGCAGTGGATAGGTGAGCGATTTCTCTTTATAAATAAGGGGATCGGTCACATCGTTGCAATCGAGGAAATCTACGATATTGTGGACAAGAAATGGCTGGTACAGCAGACGGTGAGCTACAGGTGGCCATAATGCCTCATAAAGTGCTGCAATGGCCGACGGGCGGTGTCTATCACACCTCGTGCATCGTTATCATTTTTGCTTCGCGCGATGTGCGCCAGCGAGCCAATAGGTTAGGCAGAATTCGATGAGACCTCGAACAATAGCGCCAATCCTGATTTTGTTTATTGTGATGACCTGGCCAATCCAGTTGATTGGAGCAATGTCTAGTTCACAATATTCGATGAAGGACCTGGCGCCTAACGTTTCCGGCCTGCTTCAATCAAGAGCCGTTGACGGATATCTGGTAATTGGCATTGTGAACACACCGGACTTTATTCAAATTTATGGGTCTGATGGAATCGCATACCTTGATTTTCCAATGATCGCACTACGTCAAAAATCTATGCGGCCGGATATAGAGCGGATTTGCCGGGAACTTGATTTGACGGTAACCGTAAACAAGTCTGCAAACGGTGCAGAATTTCTTGATTACGAACTGCCGCGCTCCGCAGAACAAATCACCGACATTTTGATCAAATTGCTCAAAAGCGTGTATGGAGCCACCGACGACTCGGAACTTGAACTAGAGGCGAATGGCTTTAAACTCAGTAAGGCCTAGCGAATCGGTACACAGGTCGCCCGGCGTTTCGTCGAACGTTGTCTGTCACGTTTTGCGCGTTGTGCTGATCAGGGCTGACAACAACCGAGCCAGTTACCAGGTACAAGCGAGCTAATTCGTTATGCGGCGATGAAATTAGTCTCGAATTTTGTTTTCTCAGATGATGCCGAGCAGGCTAGTGAGCTGCTGGAGAACAATGGAATCGCAACGTTCATTTCCAGCAAACGATCCACGCAAATACCGATGTCGCGCGGGGGCGCGTCTTCCGTTGGTCTTTGGGTGGTAGTTGACGACCAACAGTGGGACGCACAAAAACTCCTGGAGGATCCAAATCACGAGGTTGAACGGAAACTTTCAGAAACGGAGCTGATTCAGGTAAGGCAGGCCGTAAGAAGCCGCGACAAGGTAGTGGTTTTGCGAGTTCTGTTTACAATGTTGGGTATCGCCTTAATTTTCGCGATAGTCGTGTTCGTATTCACTCGTGCCTAGTCGCCGCCGCAATCAGGTCTGGACGTGGATCATCGGGAGCACTTGCGAGCTTTAGATATGCTCTGGACAGCAAGAGCTGGGTGGCCGGATTGCTGATCCAAAGAGGAGATCGATGCATAACAATTTGTTCAACTGGCCCCCAGTCCACCGTGCCAGGCTTCCTAGACTGTCGTCAATATGCTCTCGTACGAAGTACGCCAGCTACCTGGCGCCAGTGAGCTAAACCGTTATGCGGTATAAGGCACCGTCAGTACTAATCGTGACAGTGGGGGTTCTGGCTGTTATTTACTACACGATTGAGCCATGGGCGGTAACATTTGTGGACGATGGTCCATACTACTCGACTGAATTTTCAGATCCTATCGAGGAGATACCAATTCAATCACGAGTGGAGCTTAGGAGATTTGGACGGTTGGTCTATAGCCTTGAGTCTCGCTTGCTTTCAGAACGCGACGAGAGTGTTTTGGTGCTTAGGGGTCCGGATGGCGCGGTGGAATGGGCGCGACTGCCAATGAAGCCAGACGGTGAACTCGGCTCACTTGAGCTTCGGGGAGCAAAAGTAACGTGGTACGGAGGTTGGAGAATCGCGATAAACCCGAAAAATCAGGAAGGCGGACATCTCTATCTAAGTAGTTTCGGTGGCTTTCGATTCTATAATCATAGTTGGTAGGTATGGCGCCGCATGACAAATTGCTGCACTGGCCGCCGGTCGGTCGCTATCACACTTCGTTCATTGATATGATGTTTGCCTCGCACGAAAACCGCCAGCTAACTGGCGCCAGTGAGCTAAACCGTTAGGCCGCATACTTGAGCTGCGGCCTTGACATACTAATAATGGTATATATACTAAAAACAGTATGTGGGAGATCTACGAACATCGGAATGTTCAACGGCGCATAAGGAAATTGCCTGATGAAATCCTCAGGCGATATGAAAAGTGGAAGGATATTGTCGAATTATCTGGGCCATCGGGGCTCCGACTAATTCGCGGATTTCGCGATGAATCCCTTCGAGGCGAATGGAAAGGTCATAGAGCGTCCCGGATTGGTGATCAATATCGAGTCATATACCGAATCGAGAGGAAAAGGCTATTAGTGATGGTCATTGACGTTACAGCCCATGACTATCGAAGGAACTAGGTATGAAGGATTTTAGGAAGGCCAAACGACACATTGAGGTATCGACCGGTCAATCGGTTCGTATCCTGAGAGAATTTCAGGAGATTAGCCAGAATCGGTTGGCGGAGCTGAGTGGTATTCCTCAGTCCACGATTTCAGCAATCGAGAATGACCGTGTTCGACTGGGAGTGGAAAGGTCCAAAATATTGGCCAGGGCTTTGAAATGTCATCCGGCAGTTCTGGTTTTCCCCGGTTGGGATGTGTCTGTTGAGTCGGCGGCCTAACAAATCGCTGCACCGGTCGCCCGCGCACTTCGGGCATGCCGCTTGCAGGGCCTTCGGCGCAACCGGTATGTCTTATACTGGCGCCAGTGAGCTAAACCGTTAGACGGCGGTGCAGATTGTACTCTCAGGCCAAGGCGTGAATGTGGATACGCTATCGCACGAAGAAGCGAGACGAACATATGATCGAATTGGTTCGCTGCAAGATTCGCAATGCTTCTACGAAGACCGCGCCACCGAACTCGTGCTGCAGCACGGAAATTTCAAGTCCGCGGAGGCCGTCTTCGAGTTTGGTTGTGGGACTGGCCGCTTTGCACTGCGTCTATTCGAGGAGTATTTGCCCAACGCAGCACAGTATCGCGGCGTAGACGTCAGCCCGACGATGGTTCATCTCGCACAGAGCCGCCTTAGGTCATACTCGTCACGAGCAGAAGTGTTTCTTACTGAGGGCGAGGCTCCGGTTGATGAACTTAGCGAGTGCTACGATCGCTTCGTATCAAACTATGTCTTCGATCTGCTTTCCCATGAAGACATACGAGCTGTGCTTCGCGAGGGTCACCGGATACTCCGACCGGGTGGTTTGCTCTGCTTGTCGGGTCTTTCAAGCGGCATCGGTTTTACGTCGCGGGCTGTGGTGAGCTGGATGCAATATCGCCACCCCTCACTGGTGGGCGGTTGTCGTCCCGTCGATCTTCTACCGTTTTTGCTAGAATCCGAATGGCAGGTGGAGCACCATTCGAAGGTAGTGGCATTCGGCGTTCCATCAGAAATCGTTGTGGCAAAACGGCGTTAATGCCGCCGTCTTACAATTCGCTGCAGTGGCCGCCGGAGGCCCCCTGTCACACTTCGTGCACTATTATGATGTTTGTCTCGCACGAAGTGCGCCAGTTACCTGGCGCCAGTGAGCTAAACCGTTAGGCTGCGTTAGAGATGGTCACAAAACTGCGCGCTATTCAAGCTGATATAACTACGCTCAACGTCGATGCCATCGTAAACGCAGCGAATTCCTCCTTGCTAGGGGGTGGTGGCGTCGATGGTGCCATTCATCGAGCCGCCGGTCCCGAACTCGTGCAGGAATGTCGGCTGCTGGGCGGATGTCGAACCGGTGAAGCCAAACTGACGAAAGGCTACCAACTTCCTGCTTCCTACATTATTCACACTGTTGGTCCAGTTTGGCGAGGTGGTTCTAGTGGTGAGACGGAGCAGCTCGAGTCATGCTATCGATCCTCATTAGAGTTGGCAGTCGATAACGGCATTTCGACTCTCGCTTTTCCGAGTATCAGTACCGGAATTTACGGTTTTCCAGTTCCGTCTGCGGCGCAAATTGCCATTTCGACGACGAGGGCGTTTTTGGAGGAAAGCCCTGATGCAATTTGTAAGATTACGTTCTGCTGCTTCTCAGACGATGACCTGCGTGTTTACCGCGATGTGATGGGTAGTATCGCAGTCTAACAAGTCGCTGCAATGGCCGGCCAGGCCCTCCAGGCATACCGGTTGCAGTGCCTTCGGCGCAACAGTCATGCTCTATACTGGCGCCAGGGAACTAAACCATTGGACGACGACAGAGGCGGTGATGGCAATTCGAGGCGGATGCCTTTGCGGAGCGATTCAGTACGAGGTGGATGGCCCACTTTTCGACGCAGACAATTGCCACTGTTCAATGTGCCGCCGTTTTCACGGTGCAGCTTTCTCGACCTATGCGAAGTTCAATGCCAAGGATTTTCGTTGGCTGCACGGCGAGACGGACCTCAGAGTTTACGAATCGTCCCCTGGGAGAGGTTGGGCTTTTTGCAGAAGGTGTGGCTCCAGTCTAGGACTCCCGAGCGATGGGAAGCTAATTGAGATAACTTTGGGAACCGTCGAGGGTGATCCAAATGTGCGGCCAGCGGAGCACATTTTCGTCGGGTCCAAGGCGCCGTGGCATGAAATACTTGATTCTCTGCCGCAATATGACGGTCGGCCGCCGGGGAAGAACGGATGACGGGGTCGGAGACGTCGTCTAACAAATCGCTGCACCGGACGCCGGACGCAACTGTCAAGCGGCTTGCATACGCAACCGGCGAGCCAGCTGCTGGCGGCGGTGAGCTTAGACGTTAGGCGTCGCAACCGATGCTCACTGCGGTCCGGATAGTAGGCGTCTTTCTTCTGGTATTAGCCGTATTAAGCCTAGTTGGAATTGTCGTCGCCGGGACAGATGCTTTTATCAGCCCTATCGCGGTAACAGTAAGATACATACTTATGACACTCGCGGGCATCGGCTTTATCTTGATTCGAAAGTGGGGTGTACTCGTGTATCTCGGATCGCTCGTAATCAACTGGATCAACTATTTCACGTTGTACGAGGGCCAGGGTTCAGCCGGTCCAATCTGGCTGGCAATTCCTATACCCTTGGCAATCTGTGTTTTGTGCTACTTCGCATGGAATCGACTGAGGTGACGCCTACCGAATCGCCGCACTGGCCGCCCGAGCCGGGTTTGTCGTGCTTGTTGCACAGGTGTTCAATATTTGCGTTGACGACAAGCTCGCCAGATACTGGCGCCAGTGAGCTAAACCGTTAGGCGCCACTCCATGCTTCGCAAGATAAAACTACTCTTGATAGTCGGAATTTCTCTCTTGATGTCGGCTGTTGTCGCTGAAGCGGATGAACCGAGAAATTGGGATTTGGTGAAGGATCTCGTAGCAGTTATTTCTGTTCCAGACGATGTGCTAAATCACCCCGCACTCGCTAACATTGGGCATGTTCAGTCACCGGCCGAACTGCGCGGCTTTTACCGGGACTTGAATTCGGATGGCGCGCCCGAGATCTTCGTCGAATCGGCCAGGATACAGTGCGGACAGTCGGGCTGTGCCTACGCACTTTTTGATGGGCGCACATCTAGCCATTTGGGAGAAATGGGCGGTAATCTTATTCGCGAGGCGACTCCTCAATTCAACGGCTGGTCAGTATTGGAGTGGTCCTCTCACGTTGGCGCTTCTGCTGCGGCGTACGCCGTATTCGCGTATACCGGCTCCGAATATGCCCCGGTCAGCTATCTTCAGTTTCCGGCAAGTTCAATGACATTCCCGAATTTATGAGACAACTGCCGCCTAACAAGTCGCTGCGCTGGCCGCTGGGCTATGCAGTGGCAGTCGTCTGTCACGCTTCGTGTACTGGTATCATTCTTGTTTCGCACGAAGAGTGCCAGTGTCCTGACGCCAGTGCGCTAAACCGTTGGGTGGCTCCCAAATGTTGCCGTTTCATCTAGGCTGTACCGATTTTAGCAGCCTTCTCTTTGAACTTTCCGATGGTCGTTTTCAGTTTATCTCGGACAGCGTAGTAGCTCCATTGATGACCGGGCATCAATACGTACTTGTCGAAAATAACCTTGCAAAATTTCTCGAGGAGCTGGAACTAGATCAGGTCAGTTTCCGACCAGCTGTGATTTGGAATCGTCGGCTGGATGAGGAGCTTCATACCCACAAACGGCTGGTAGCAGGGAAGACTTTTTTCAGTGATCAAATAAGTGAGCTAGACTTAACAGGAAAACAACTTTATTTGATGCAGGACGAGTACATCTTTGTTAGCCCAGAGCTAAAAGATGTATTGGAGGCGCAGGGTTTTGAGAGACTTCATTTTAGTGAAGGTATGTCAGAATTTGTCGGAGAAGCCACCTAACAAGTCGCTGCACTGGCCGCCGGGCGTATCTGTTACGGGCCATGCAGTGGCTCGGTCACTACTGCGCTCGCAAGTCACCCGCCAGATACTGGCACCAGTGAGCTAAACCGTTAGGTGGTAAATTCGAGATGTATGGTACTAGGAGAATTGCAGCAAGTATTGGAGTCGTTCTTTTTGTTGGCATATTGGTTTCTGTTGATGGCCCAGCGCTAAAGCCGGACCACAGCAATTTTGAACAATTCAGATTTTGGCTGGGTATGGAATCGGCAATTTCGTACTTTATTGCAGTCGGAATTGGTGCGATCGTGGCTCGAAAAAGTATCGTGATTCCGGCGCTTGCGTTAGCAGTGATTGGTTGGGCTTCGATAATCCATATCCTGTTTAAGATCGCCGTGGTAGCTGGGCCGGCCAGCTATGTTGAGATTGCCGCGGATAACCTGCTTAGCTTAATTCTGTGGGTAATTGCGGCAATATTAGGCGCTCTTACTGGCAGGTGGTTCTATGAGCATGAAATCAAGAGCGGTGCCGATGTCTCCTGACAATTAGCAGCACCGGCCGCCGGTCGATTTGGTGCCAGTCGTCTGTCACGATTCTTGCAAATAGTTGCTATTCTTGCCGCATGAACCGCGCCAGGTTACTTGGCGCCAGTGAGCTAAACCGTTAGGTGATATCTGGAACGATAGTGGTACGGTTTCGATCGAAAATCGATTCCTGGATTATGGTCCTGCTGATGTTCGCCGTGGCGGGGCAGGTCTTCGCGCTGATTGCCGTGATGAGTAGTGACGCCCCAGGTTCCACGAAGGCGGTCGTGGCTGCGATAACCGTGCCTGGGGCGCTGCTGATTGTTTCAATCGCGCTTCGAACATTCTATACGGTCTCGAATGGCAACGTCCGGATCGTATCTGGCCCCTTCGTTTGGACTGTCGCGATCTCAGAGATCAATGACATCACGGAAACTCGGAGCGCACTCTCGTCGCCCGCCATGTCACTCGACCGCTTGAGGATAACTTACGGGCGCAACAAGTGTGTTTTGGTCTCGCCAGCCGATAAAAAGAGTTTCCTGAAGGCAATTGAGAAAAATGCCACCTAAAAATTCGCTGCATCGGCCGCCCGACGTACCTGTCACGCAAATTGCCCGCACAACTTGCCCCAGGTACTGGTGCCAGTGAGCTAAAACACTAGACAGCATGCCCATAGACCTCCAAGCTGTCCTGCCTGTGCTGCTGCCAAGAGCGATTGACTGGGCCAATGCCAGATCGAATGAGATTCTGGCGTCTGGTGAGGCGTTGAATGAAACTGGCTTGAAATTGGCTTCTGCTGTCGGTGTAACGGATGCTTCGCGAATTCGCTTAAGTAAAGTTTCCGCTCTACCCCTGCCCGATGACCCGGAGTTGAGGGAAGTAGCACTGGCAACCGGGTTGCTGGGACCGGGTATGATTGGCCTGACTCTTGGTTACGGTATCTACGTTTGCAATGGGTACCTCGATAATCGATTGATATCCCATGAATGCCGTCATGTGTACCAATATGAAGCGGCCGGTTCTATCGAAAACTTTCTCCCTGTTTATTTGCAGCAAATTGCTGAACACGGTTACCACGACGCGCCATTTGAGATTGATGCGAGGGAGCACGAGCTAAATGCCGTCTAACAAATCGCTGAGCTGGCCACCGGTCAATTCGCCGCACATATTCTGTCGCGATCCTTACAGCTGTTATGATTATGTATGACAACAACCGCGCGAGTGTTCTTGCTCCGGTGCGCTAAACCGTTAAGCGTCATCCAGAAGTCTTCTTATGACCGTCATCCTAAGAAATATCGTCGGATTCCTGATCGGTCTGGTCCTGGGCGGGGCTGTGAATATGGGGCTGATCGTCCTTGGGCCGTTGATTATACCACCTCCTCAAGGCGTCGACGTCACTGATCCCGAAGCATTGAGCGCTTCAATGCATTTGTTTGAAGCCAGGCACTTTGTATTCCCGTTATTTTCGCATGCGTCAGGAACTTTCACTGGCTCCGTGGCAGCTTTTTTCATTGCAGCCAGCTATCGCACACAGATTTCATACGTTGTTGGCACCGCATTCTTTGCCGGGGGAATTGCGGCGAGTTTCATGATCCCGGCACCCGCATGGTTTGTAGCGGTTGACCTGGTATTTGCATACTTTCCGATGGCATGGATTGGTCAAAAGCTTGCGTATCGCATGGTGCATGCACCCAAGAATTTATAGGTCCCATGGAGGAATCACCAGGTGTGGGTCGTTGCTCTGGTACCAGGTCTGTCTATCGCCGGAATCGGCATACTGGCCATTGCGTCACCAGAATCACTTTTTGAGCTCTTTGCACGGAAATTTCCCCGGCCAGATCGACCCCCGGTTCCGATTCATGCAGTTGCTGGAAGTCCTGGGACTGGCCTGGAATGTTCAGACCGCGGCCGAATTGCCGGTCCGCGGAGGGATTACACCGCTAACACCCATTGCGGAGTCCACAATCGCCGGGCAAATGCAGAGTGACCTGAAACGCCAGGTGTCACTTGGATAGACCTGAAACATACGGTTCATGGGTGACTGTTGACCGTTATTTCCATCCGACGGAGGCACATATTGCTGCTGGTCGACTGACCTCGGAGGGGATTC
>Ga0224508_10003977_pt1 | contig 12159 bp, 8 predicted proteins | sample SF_Jan12_sed_USG_4_FD_170157 | JGI IMG/M metagenome (GOLD analysis project Ga0224508, IMG submission 170157) | Sediment microbial communities from San Francisco Bay, California, United States - SF_Jan12_sed_USGS_21 | ecosystem: Environmental > Aquatic > Marine > Sediment | place: USA: California...
GGCCACACGACAAGGCACAAATAACCCCGAAGCCGATCTTGACTATGGTCGATTTTTATGTGTACGTGATCGCGTCGACGAGGGAGTCGTGCATCTCAAAAAAGTATTGGATACCCCGGCGTACCCGCGGCTTGAGATCGTCAATATGTATATCGGCGAATGCCTGATGCGTAAACCTGATTACACAGCAGCAGAATCTTACTTTCGCGCGGCGCTGGCGGTCAATCCGCGACTCACAGGAGCCTTGTACAATATGGCCACGCTCATGTATGAAACTGGATCTTATCTTTTGGCTCGAGCGTACTTGGAACGGTACTTTGAAATCGGTCGCGAAACGCCTGGTGCCTTGCTGTTGGCCGTAAAGACTGAGCTGCAGCTCGGCGCCGATGACTTGGTAGCTACCTATTCGTCGCGGTTGCGGACACAGTTCGCAGGGTCAAAGGAGGTGCAAGAATTGGAGCAGTTGGATGAATAGTTTTCAGCCCGGCGTGCGCGACAAAGTGAGGATCCCCACTCGATATGACACTACAACGGTGTGTCTTAGTGTCCGTTAGGGCAGTGGTTGCGAACCTGAATTTATTGCGTTCCCTTTGTTAGATCTGCGAAGCCAACCGTCAAAAACGGGCTCCGAGTTCCACGCAATGTACACCCGAATGAAGAATGGGTGTGGTTTGATAATGCCTAGGTTCAATGTATTTGCGTTGTAGGATTGGACAATGGAGCTGATACAAGCCGTTCGTGGAATGAACGATATCCTACCTGGCGCCGTCGAGGCTTGGCAGCGCTTAGAGGATGTCATTCGTGAAGTGATGGCCGAATATGCTTATCAGGAGATTCGAATACCGATACTAGAACGCACAACATTGTTCGCCAGATCCATCGGCGAGCAGACCGACATCGTAGAGAAGGAAATGTATACCTTCGACGATCGAAATGGCGATAGCCTGACGTTACGCCCCGAAGGTACTGTTGGTTGTGTGCGTGCAGGTGTACAGCACGGCTTGTTTCACAATCGTCAGGTTCGTTTGTGGTATTTAGGACCGATGTTTCGGCATGAGAGGCCACAGAAAGGTCGATATCGGCAGTTCCATCAGTTTGGCGCGGAAGCCATTGGGTGGGACGGACCAGACGTGGATGCCGAATTAATTTTCACTGCGGGTCGTGTATTCCACGTATTGAATATAGAGGGCGTGGAGCTTGAAATTAATTCACTCGGGTCTCCCGATGCGCGTGCTAAGTATCACACGTACTTGGTTGATTACTTCGAATCGCGACGGGATGAACTGGATGCTGACAGTCTGAAGCGGTTACAGCGCAATCCATTGCGAATTCTGGATAGTAAGAATCCAGAGATGCAGTCGGTAATTGAGCAGGCGCCTGTTCTGATAGATCATCTCGACGACGAATCGCTGCGGCATTTTGAAGGTCTTTGCCATTGTCTCGATGACGCGGGCGTTCCCTATCGTATTAACCATCGACTCGTTCGTGGACTGGATTACTACACTCGCACGGTATTCGAGTGGGTCAGTGGTGCCCTGGGGGCGCAGAGTGCAGTCTGCGCTGGGGGGCGTTACGATCGCCTGGTGGAGCAACTCGGCGGTAGACCGACTCCTGCAGCAGGTTATGCTCTGGGTCTGGAACGATTGGTAGAATTAATGAGATTATCTGCCGGCGACCATCGGAGTGTCCCAGATGCCTATTTCGTCACAGTCGGTGAAGCGGCGGAGCTGCGGGCGGTGCAGCTTGCGGAGTCGTTGCGTGACCAAGGTTTTCGTATTCAAAGCAACTGCGGTGGCGGGAGCTTGAAGAGCCAAATGAAACGCGGGGATCAAAGTGGTGCGGGATTCGCGATCTTGTTGGGAGAACGTGAGATGCAACAAGGAGTGGTGAGTATCAAACCTTTGCGGTCTGACGCGCAGCAGGAACTTGTGGCTTTTGACCAAATTGCGACGGCATTAGGTACAAGGGTATCGCAGTGTGGCGAGGGCCGTGTGCGCTCCACCAAACATCCTGTTCGGGAGTAGCATAGGTAACGATGGATCCGCATTTTTCAGACGACGAACAACTTGCAAAGCTCAAAGACTGGTGGAAGCGCAATGGCACAGCCATTGTCTGGGGCGGTATCCTTGGAATCAGTGTGGTGGTGGGGACCACGGGTTGGAGATATTACTTGGAGCGTAGGGCCGAACAGGCCTCGGGGCTTTATCAACAAATGCTGCGGTTGGAATGGGACGGGAGCCTAGATGAGGCTAGCAGTAAGGGATTGGAGCTGCGCGATGGTTATGCGAAGACGGCTTACGCGGGAAAATCGGCGTTGATATTGGCAAAGATCAAATTCAATCAGGGCGAACGTGATGCTGCCATGAAGCAACTCAAATGGGCTATAGATAATTCCACCGAAACAGCGACGCAACATGCGGCGAGATTGCGGCTGGCATACCTGCTGTTGGACGAGGGTGAATTGGATGAGGCGCGGACGTATCTAGACGTTCAGGAAACGGGTGGCTTTCAGTCAGAATATGAGGAGCTGAGCGGCGATCTATATGTCGCCGCCGGGCAGTCGGCTGAGGCGCTATCATCCTATCAGCGGGCGCTGGACACGCTGCCCGTTGGGTCCAGGCATCATGACATTCTTAGGATGAAGTTGGATGACGTGACCACCGAGAAGCAGTAGATCATGAGAAAAATACTGGTAATCACAATGACGTTGTTGTTGGCAGCTTGCGGTGGGGGCAAGAAAAGTGCTGCCGAAGATGATCAGTCCCGGCCCGCAGCGCTGCCTGAGATACAGCCAGAGGTGACGCTCAAAAAGTTGTGGAGTCGCAGTGTTAGCTCCGATACTAAGGAGCTCCATGTTACTTTGGTCCCAGCGCTGGTTGACGGAATTGTATACATGGCTGATCACACTGGACGCATCACTGCGACCGATGGTGTGACCGGAAAGTCCGTGTGGCAGCAACGCTTAAAAGTGGAGATTACCGCTGGCATTGGTCATGGCGAAGGATTGATCTATATAGGTACCGGGCAAGGTGCCTTGATTGCCATCAATATGGAAGATGGCAAAGTCCAATGGGAGACTGGGATACTGGGCGAAGTGTTGGCGCCACCGATGGCCGATGAAAGTATTGTAGTGGCGAGGACAATAGACGGCAGGGTCTATGGACTGTCTACTTCAGATGGCGAACAACGATGGTCCTATCAGCGCGAAGTTCCTAGTCTGACATTGCGCGGCGATTCAGCTGTATTGGTGGATCAGGGAGTGGCCATAGCCGGGTTCGCCAACGGCAAGGTAGTCGTTAGCGATTTGGAGGCTGGAACTTTGCTTTGGGAAATAACCGCAGCCCATCCCCGCGGACGCGATGAAATTGAGAGATTGATTGATATAGATGCACAGCCATTATTGGTAGGTAGTGTATTGTACGTTGGCGTCTACCAGAGCCAAGTGATGGCGTTAGCCCTAGGCACGCGTCGCATACTGTGGACACGAGATCTGTCGACGTTCCGGGATATTGGGGCAGATAATGACCGTGTATATGTCAGCGACGACCAGGACCACATCATGGCTTTGAGTCGGCTAACGGGCGACGTCTCGTGGAGTCAGGAAGGACTCCACCAGCGCGGGCTTACACCTCCTACCGTTGTTGGCGATTATGTCGTAGTCGGTGATTTTGAGGGATATGTTCATCTCCTAGATAAGGGCGATGGTCGCTTGGTAGGTAGAATAAAAGTCGGTGGCGATGGTGTCAGCGCAAAGTGTCTTGCGCAGGGCGATACACTATATGTAATTACACGGAAAGGGGTTTTGTCCGCGCTGAAACTAACAGGCAGTTTATGAGTTAACGGCACAGCTTCTGTGCCAGTTTGGCGCGAGTCCTGAATTGGCATTTTATTTGGGCTCGCTAGGGTTACATCTCATTCCACATATCCATGATTCCAGTTATTGCTCTTGTGGGCCGACCCAACGTCGGCAAATCCACTTTGTTTAACCGTCTCACTGGAAGCCGTGACGCTTTGGTTGAAGAACGCCCCGGAGTAACACGAGACCGGCTTTATGGGCTGGGTCGCTCGTCACAACGAACGTACTATGTGGTCGATACTGGCGGTGTAGCGTCAGCTGAAGCAGATGACATTCAAAAGAAGTTAAACAACCAAGTTGATGCCGCGCTGGAGGATTGCGACGCGATAGTACATGTGGTTGATGGGCGCACTGGAGCGCTTCCAGAAGATTTTGATCTTGCCAATAGAATTCGTCGTATGACGAAACCAGTATTCGTCGCCGTCAATAAATCGGAAGGAGTATCCCCCGAGGTCGCGTGCTCTGAGTTTCAATCTTTGGGCCTTGGTCAGCCCTGGGCTGTTTCTGCCTTGCATGGCGATAGAGTGGCGAAGCTGATTGAGGCAGTACTATCCAGAGTGTCAGATGCGGGGACCGAGCGAATTCCTGAGTCAATGCCGTATGTGGCCGTAGTGGGTAGGCCAAACGTTGGCAAATCTACCCTAATCAATGCATTGCTGCGGCAAAATAGAGTAGTGGTTGCGGAACAACCCGGCACGACACGCGATAGTGTAAAGATACCTTTTCGTTATGACGGTGATAACTATGTACTGGTGGATACTGCGGGAATGCGTCGGCGAGCTCGCGTGCAAGATAAGCTTGAAAGTTTTTCGGTGCTAAAGACATTACAAGCTATTGATCAAGCCAATGTCGTAATTTTCATGCTAGATGCGCAATCTGGTGTTTCAGATCAGGATGCGACTATTGCCGGGCTTATAGAGGACAGCGGTCGCTCTGTGGTGTTGTTAGTAAACAAATTGGATAACCTGACGGCCTATCAACGCAAACGAATGCGACTCGATATAGACCGAAAACTAAGGTTTCTCCACGATATAGAACCCCAGTGGGTGTCCGCGCTACATGGCACTGGTTTGTCCCGAATCATTCCGGCGGTGCGCTGCGCACATCATTCGGCAATGAAATCATTCACTACGTCAGAGTTGAACCGATATCTTGCGGAGGCCACCGCGGCGGTGCCGCCTCCCACCGCAGGAGGTAGGCGAATTCGTCTCAGATATGCGCATCAAGGTGGCAGAAATCCCCCTACCATAGTGATCCACGGAAATCTGGTCAGCCGTATCCCCGAATCATACCGTCGCTATTTGGCAAACTATTTTCGTCGGCATGGCGGACTGACCGGCACACCCGTGAGAGTGCTGTTCAAGCAGAGCGGGAATCCATACCGAATTATGGGTAAAAGGCCTAAAGTTGGTGCTCCTTGACTTGCGGTGAGCACGAATGCGTCGACACATGTGGTCGACGCAGGACTGTATGAGTTCGAGAGCTCAAGATCTATTATACAATACGGTATTGTTCTGCTGCGCGTGCAGATAGGAGAATGAAGGAGTCTGATTTCCAACTGATTCCTTGCAACAAATGAACATTAGTATCACAAATGAGATTCTCACGAAGAAGCAAAAAGAGATGCTCGTAGTGATGACTGCCCTTTCATTTATCGAAGGGAATGCATTAATGACAAACGAGCAGCTAAATGATGCGAAGAGGAGTCTTCAAGCATTGTTTATCCGAACGAGTGGTCAAGAGACCATGCTTCGCAAGCTTATCGAGATATTAAAGATCAACAAGGATTTGCATCAAGCGTTTAGTTCGATTTCCATGATTACTACTCAGATTTCCATGGGAACTGAAACAGTCGTCAAGAAGATAGACTATCTCAAGCAATATTCGAGTCGGTTGCAACTAACTCCGCAGGAGAGTACAGACTTTTTTGGGCCTTTTTTGTCGTTTACCCATGGATTTCAAGAAAGCGTGCGGGAGTTTAGCAAACATATGTCGAGATACCTCGAGTTGCGTGAGGAAGAAGCGCGCAGGACGCATGAGTTTAGGATTGCGCAGGAAGCGAGTAAAAGGCTTAAGAAGCGCTTATCAAGCACCTTGGGTAAAGAGGCGCAGGGAGAAGTAGAGGAGAATATCCGCACGGAAGTACTAGGTACCTTTGATTATGCTGAAGCCCGAGATCGTTTGGAAGAAAGCCGACGGGAATCTAGAGTGATGGCTAGGCGCATTAATGGAGTGCTTCAACAGATGAAGGCCATGTGTCAGATGGCTATGAATCCGGACATGCGTGATAAGGCCGATTCCAGGCCAGTTAAACATAATCAGTATGTGGATATATTTGCTACGTTTTCCAGCGCGCTGAAAAGATATTCCAGACTCGGACAGATCAAGGATTTCATAATCGATTACTTTAAGCTTTATCAGCGTGCGTACGGCATGTTTGCTTTGGACTTTAATAGTTTTAATCAAGCGGTTGAGACGATCTCAAACAATACCGCAGAGTACTTCCAGTCGAAGCAGGAAGACGAAGACATTCGCATAAAACGAGACAAGCTTGAAAAGCTAGAAGGACTCATCCCATTCCTGGAAACTGCAAACGCGCATATTATCGATCAGACGGTTGAGAATTTTTCGAGATTCTCTAGGACGCTATCTGATATCATTTCTCTAGATCAAGCTCAGTGGGCCCACGTCAGTGAGCAACTACTCGTCGCTAAGGTTGCGGCTGAAGCTGATTTGACCACAAGATTAGGCGAATAGTCAGGACCAAACCCAATTATGTTGAGTTGAGAGGCACCAATCCGGTGCTGCGCCCATTGTGGGTCTGATTCTGGCCTCTTAGGTGCACTTCCTGGGATTAGATATCAGTGTCTGCGTTAGTGTCCCAAGGCAGGCTGTGCACTGAATGAAACGCAACTTAGACAAACTTACCAACGTTTCATATGACCTCATTGTTATTGGTGGGGGGATTTTCGGAATTTGTACCGCATGGGAAGCGATACTCAGGGGTTTATCGGTTGCTTTGGTCGAGAAAGCGGATTTTGGGCATGCCACCTCTGCGAGTTGTTTCAAGATGGTGCACGGTGGCATGCGCTATCTTCAACATGGAGACGTTGTGCGTCTTCGAGAGTCGGCGCGGGAACGGAGCATTCTACTGCGGATCGCTCCCCATTTGGTCCATCCACTTCCGATAGTAGTGCCGACGTATGGGTATGGGAAGAACAGCAAAGCGTTTTTGGCGACGGGGTTGTTTCTTTACGACTTGCTCACCTGGGATCGTAATCGACACATCAAAGATCCAGATCGACAGATTCCGCTGACTCGGTTGTTCACCAGAGATGAGATATTGCATCATTTTCCAGGTATCGAGCGACATGGTTTATCCGGAGCCGTCGTTTTTTGCGATGGGCAGATGTATAGTCCTCAGCGTTTGGCCTTGTCGTTCTTGTTGAGTGCCGCAGACGCTGGGGTGACAGCAGCAAACTATGTCAAGGCCGAATCCATTTTGATCGCGGACGATCGCGTTATAGGAGTTAGGGCGCAGGACTTAATCACGGATCGACATTTCGAGATCCGGGGCCAGACCGTGCTGAATGCAGCGGGACCTTGGACTGAGGGACTACTGAACTCCGAACATAATCTTACCCTTAAGCCTCGATCCACGTTTTCTCGAGATGCTTATTTCACAACCCAGCGCTGCTTGCACCAAGATCTGGCGCTTGCGGTGCAGGCCCGAACCCGGGACCCCGATGCGCTTCTTAGCCGTTCGGCGCGACACTTGTTTTTGGTTCCTTGGCGGGGCGGTACTATTGTCGGTGTGTGGCACGTGGTACACCAAGGCGGTCCGGAACAATTCGCTGTCACGGAGAATGATCTCAAGGGCTTCCTAGATGAGATCAATTGGGCGTATCCAAGCCTGAAATTGGAGTTAAGTGAAGTCAGCAGGTTCGATGCGGGCTTAGTACTATTTGGAGAGAATGATCCGGAGGTCACCGATCTTAGCTATGGAAAGCGATCTCGTATTGTGGATCATGCGCGCGAACATGGCGTGGAAGGACTGCTCTCACTTATTGGAATACGCTACACCACTGCTCGCGGAGACGCGGAAAAAGTTGTGGATTTGATGCTCCGCAAAATGGGTCGAATGGCGCCTCGCTCCAACAGCGACTCGACGCCAGTTTACGGAGGAGATATCGAAAATGTAAGTAGATTGATCGAACAGGCGATCGATAGATGGCGTTCTCATCTGGATCCTGAGGTGATTACCGAGTTGGTGCGACATCATGGAAAGGAGTATCAGCGTGTCACCCAGTACCTGGCGGAGGAACCGAAATGGAGTGAGCGAATTGGGAATTCTAGTGTCATCGCAGCCGAGGTGGTGCATGCGGTACGTAGTGAGATGGCACTGACGCTCAACGATATTGTGTTTCGTCGCACCACATTGGGCGCAACCGAACATCCTGAACTTGATGACATCGCGGCGTGCGCCAACATAATGGCCCATGAAATGGGATGGGACGCCGGCCGAACTCGCGCTGAAATCAAGGCTGTGGAGCAGTCGTTGCGGGAGAATTGTCCTGCTATGGCGCCAAGCATGGATACGCCTCAATGAATATTTTGATAACAGGCGGCACGGGATTCATAGGCTCAAGGATGGCGCTGAAGGCTTTGGAGGCCGGTCATCTTGTTCGCATCCTCGGAGCGGAGAACACACCTGCAGAGAAGTGCAATAGAGGTTTAATTGAATCTAAGGGAGTGGAAGTTTGTTTGGGTTCGGTGACACAGTCAGCCACAGTGGAAAGTGTGACCAAAGGCATCGATGTCGTTTTCCATTTAGCAGCGGCACAACATGAAGCCAATGTTCCGGACACCGTGTTTAACGATGTGAATGTCGGCGGCACTGAGACGATACTTGAAGCTTCGTTGCGTGCGGGGGTGAGTCGAGTAATCTACGGAAGCACCATTGGCGTCTATGGAGCCTTGGAGGGCACTATTGACGAGGAATCACCACTTAATCCCGACAACATATATGGACGCACCAAATTAGAGGCGGAGCGTATGGTGGTGAGTTATGCCAATCGATTATCGGTGAGTGCCATACGTATATCAGAGACTTACGGACCCGGAGATCGCCGGTTGCTGAAATTGTTCAAAGCCATAGACAAGGAGGTATTCTTCATTATCGGTACGGGTAAAAACTTACATCATTTGATATACGTTGATGATCTCATTCGCGGATTCTTTTTAGCGGCGGAGGCTGAACGAGCGTGCGGTGAAGTGTTCGTTTTGGCGGGACCTCGACCTGTCAGTACCCGGGAAATGGCTGACATCATTGCCGATGATCTCGGCAAAAAGGTTCGCCGCGTCAGGTTCCCGCTATTCCCTTTTGATTGGGCCGCCTCTGTAATGGAAGCTACTTTGAAGCCATTTGGTATCCAGCCGCCGCTACATCGGCGTCGAATGGATTTCTTCAAGAAGAGCTTCGAGCTTTCCGCAGACAAGGCTCGCCGATTGCTCGGTTTTTCCGCTGAAACTGAATTCCCACAGGGCGTGGGCCACACTTCACAGTGGTATCGTCAGGAAGGCTTATTATAAATGCAGAGGTACTATCACGGATTTTTACACACTGCGCCGATCTTCTTAGTAAAAATCTTATTTGATTTACCATACAACAGGAAGCTAAATCGAAAGAAAAAAGTATATAGGGCAGATATTGCGATAAGCAGGTAGTTTAGAGGATTTTTGTAGAATACATAGAGATTAAGGGGGAACACTTTTACATCTTGGAAATCGGACGCCTCCAACATTTGCCGCATAGTGTATTCGGTGCAGGTGTTGTAATGGTCGAAGTTCTGAGCTAGGGCCTCCGCGCCAGTAATAGGATTTGCACCATTTAAGGCGTGGATGATAAGTGTTCCTCCTTCCTTGAGATTTTGCTTGCAAAGTCGCAGGAAGATCGGAATTTCCGTTTTAGTTAGATGGTTGATCTCTTGCTCGCAGAAGATAACATCATATTTGTTCTTCGATTCCTGTAAATATTCGAAGGCGCGTTCGCGCTTACAATTGAGTGACTTTTGCTGTGCCCACTTGATTTTCTCCGCATCTGAGTCGATCCCGAGCACATTCGTATATCCACATTGGGATAACAGATTGACGAAGTACCCCGGTCCGCAACTTATATTGAGGATGCGTGCATCTTTGTCGGACGGCAAATAATTCAGGTAATTGTTTTTGTAGAATAGAAAAAAACTATGATACCCTTTTTCGACATTCTCTGGGCCCTCCCAGAACGAGTCAAACGGTTCAATCTTTGCGGCAAGCTCACCAGAGTTCAACATATCGTATGGATGAATCAAAAGCTCCGGTTAAAGGTTGCGTATAATGTCAATCTATTGTCAAGCTCATCCGTATGGTAAGGCTCGTCCTGGTACAGTAGATAAGCGCCTATATCTGTCTCGCGACCTAATTTGAACTTGTAAAAAGCCTCTAAGTCCGTCTCACTGGCGTCCGCGGCAAGATCGATTCTTGATGTGCGTCGATAAATGTTTCCGGCAAGGTCTCTGCCGTAGGGCACCTTAAGTACTGCGCTCCCGTTGGTGGCAATCATGGGTCGGGATATGGCAATACCGAATTCGTCGTTATTCCTAAATACGGAGGAGCCGAGTAGACCAACACCGAAAGATTCGCTGGAAATATCTGAGAACTCACCGATGATGGCTTTGTCATGTTCTTGCACCCGAGTGACCCCTTCGGTATAGCTCGCGATAAGCGAAAAGTGATCGCTCAACCGAAACATGCCTGAGATCCCGGCAGAGGTGGTGACTGATGATTTAACGCTGAGCGGGCCATCGGAATCTCCGCCGAAAAGGCTACCATCTTCGACTAACTGCCCGAACTGCAGATTTAATAGTGCTCTATCGTTTACTTCGTAAGTGCCTTGGATGATTGCCGCGTCGCTTTCTAGACCATGCTTCTCGCCGTCATCACTGGACACCACCCCGAACTTGAGGTTCAAATCCTGTGAAGGTTGATAGCCTAAATTGAAGCTATTTCCGACAGAGGTGAAGCCGAGATAGGGCGCAGAAAACACATCCTCAGTCAGGAACGAAACCCCGGTTAGCTGAGATTGGTGCTGTGCAACACCGAAATTCCCACGCGCGTTGGTGTTGAAGTTCACTGTGTAACCGAGGTTTGTTGCCAATTCGCCTTGCAACGACATTGCCCACAATTGATCAGCCAAACCGCTTTCATTGAAATCATAAAATGGATCCAGGGGATCGGGCTGTACTTGCTTGGGTCGAACGAACTGGATTGCGATGGTTTTGTCTCCCCCCAGGTCGAACTGAGAGTACCCACTGTCGGACTGAAAAGACTGTAATAGACTACTGAGATCAGGAGAATTGTCTTTTACCTCCAGGAACTCAGTCATATCAATGGTGTAAGCCCTGTCGTATTTGTCGAGAATTAACGTCTCTTCTAGGGGTTCCTTTTTCTTCTTCAGCGCAAATGCCACCGCCGCGCCAACTCCACCCACCAACACCAGGGCGCCGGCGCCAGATCCACCGCCACCACCGCCACCACCACCCCCTGGTACGTTCAGTTCGCCTTGTGGGGCGAGCGCATTTTGGACACTGACCAGGCCATGTCCAAAGATTGGATCGACGCCCGCTGGACCCAGGTCGATGGCAGTGTCTTTTAAGATCTGCAAGGCGGTTGCAGCGTCTAAATTTGGAGCGGCTGATAACACCAGAGCGGCTGCGCCAGCGACGTGTGGGGCGGCCCACGAGGTGCCACCAGTGTCGGTCCTGAATCCTCCGTCGTTGGTAGTCGAGAATATGCTAACCCCCGGTGCTGCCAGGGTATCCGCGGCCGCAAATCCAGCACGGTTGCTAAAGGCGGCTAGCGTAAGATCGGGATTCAATGCGACCACAGACACTGCCTTGCCACCGAGTTGCGGCGCGTAGGCGCCATAAAAATCCGGGTTGGCGCTAGCGTTATTGCCTGCAGCCAGCACGATGACCCTGTTTGCGTCCGCTGCACGGCGTAAAGCGGCCTCGACCTGTGGATCAGCCCGATTGACGAGACTGATGTTAATGACCCTCGCTCCGGCGGCCACAGCATGGTCGATGCCGGCGGCGGTACGCCCTAAATCTTGTCCTTGATTCTGGTCGGTCACCTTTACCGGCAAGATTTTCGATCCATAGGCCACACCCACGGCCCCGTTGTCGTTACGCACAGCGGCGATGATGCCAGCAATGTGAGTGCCGTGCCCAGTCGCTGTATCGTCGTTCGGTGAGCTATTGTTA
>Ga0224508_10003978_pt1 | contig 12159 bp, 7 predicted proteins | sample SF_Jan12_sed_USG_4_FD_170157 | JGI IMG/M metagenome (GOLD analysis project Ga0224508, IMG submission 170157) | Sediment microbial communities from San Francisco Bay, California, United States - SF_Jan12_sed_USGS_21 | ecosystem: Environmental > Aquatic > Marine > Sediment | place: USA: California...
GCGCCTGTCCGGGATCAAGCGTGATTAAACGAGGCCGCTCAGGTTGTGAAAAATTTGATACATAACACCGGTCTTGCTTGTTTCTGGCGCCCGGTTGCTGTTCATCCAACAACGCCCGCACCATACTCATGCGGCCCGTACCCCTGCCGCCACGGATATACACGTTTTGCCCACGCGCATCGCATTCGAGCCCAAACTTGAGCGCGTCCCATGCGGTCGGTTGGCCGACTATGCGCTTATTGGTGTCGACTTCCGCTGTTGTTTTGAATCCAAGATGTTCCGGCGCACAATGCCAGCGGAGTTCATCACAACCCAAGCGTGTTTTATGTGTCTGTTTAGCCATTATTCTCTCGTCAATTGGTTGTACCACCCGCTCCGGGTCCCGAATGATACCGTACCAGCAAAATCCCTGCGCCCACATAACGGTTAACGAAACCGCGGAATGTTGTACTCGAATGTTAGAATCCTGGGAGAAACCCTGATAGTGCAAACACGCGACATGCCTGACCCTGGAATAGATAGAACACAGTGACGGAAAAAACGGAAGTCTTGATCGAACCGCAAACGCTGGCGGCTATACTTGATGCGCCGGATTTGCTATTGCTCGATTTATGCAAAGCGGAAACTTATGCGCAAAATCATGTCCCTGGGGCAGTGCATATAGAGTACTCCAGCTTGTTGGGCGGGCAAGCGCCATCACCGGGCAAGTTACCGCCGACCGAACAATTGTCACAGGTTTTTTCCGCGATAGGACTCACACCGGACAAATACGTCGTTGCCTATGACGACGAAGGCAGTGGTAAATCCGCGCGTCTGTTTTGGACCCTGCATGCTATCGGACATGTGCAATCCAGTGTTCTAAATGGTGGTTTGATTGCCTGGGCCAATGAAGGCCATCCGCTGTCGTGCGAAGCCGTAACACCAGAGCCTAGCGACTACACCGCGCATATCGATGTCAGCGCACGCGCTAGCAAGGAGTACATCCTAGGTAAACTCCATGATGACGCTACGCAACTACTCGATGCGCGCACACCGCAAGAGTACCAAGGTACGAACGTACGCGCCTTGCGTGGTGGTCATATTCCCGGCGCAATCAATTTAAACTGGCTGGACACGATTGATCGCGATAACAATGCACGCTTGAAAGTCGACACCGATTTACAAACCATGCTGGAACAGCGCGGCTTTGCAAAAGATAAAGAAGTCATCACTTATTGCCAAACTCACCATCGCTCCGCGCATAGCTATATGATGCTCAAACATTTGGGCTTCGACAAAGTGCGTGGCTACGATGGCTCCTGGTCGGAATGGGGTAATGACCCGTCGACCCCCATAGCATAAAAACACGAATCGAATAACCACAACGATCTCAACCCAACATGATTATTATATTACAACCCGATAGCCAACCCGATGGTGCCGAGATACGCGCAGTGATGGACTACCTCGGCAACAAGCCGTGGATTTCGCCCAAGGTGCACCAAATCACCGGCACACAACAAGTGCTGACTGAAATTTATCTGGTCGGCGACACCGCGCAACTGGATAAAGCGGAAGTGGAGAGTTTGCCGGGAGTCGAGCGTGTGGTCCGGGTGTCACGCGAATACGCCGTGCTCGGCCGTCATTCAGACGACTCGCGTGCTTATGGTTTCACCTATAACGGTATTCGATTCGATCAGGATTCATTGCATGTGTTTGCCGGGCTTTGCGCCGTGGATACGCGCGAGCATGTCGAACAAATGATGCAAGCATTGCAGCAATATGGGCAAAAATGTACACGTATGGGTGCGTTTAAACCAAGAACTAATCCTTATTCGTTTCAAGGGCTTGGGAAGGATTGTTTACCCTGGGTCTTCGAATTGGCCGGGAAATACGACATCAAGGTGGTTGCCATGGAAATCACCCGTGACTCGCAAATCGGGGAAATCCAGCAGGCGCTGGAGCAAACCGGAAACCCAACCGGTGTCATGCTGCAAATCGGCACACGCAATACACAGAATTTCGAATTGCTGAAAGAAGCCGGTCGCCAGCAGGAGTTACCGATACTCATAAAACGCGGCTTTGGCATCACACTGGAAGAATCCTTAAACGCGACGGAGTATCTCGCCAGCGAGGGCAATCGTAATGTTATTTTTTGCTTGCGTGGCATGAAAACCAATATGGGCGATCCACATCGCAATATGGTGGACTTCTCGCATGTGCCGGTGGTGAAACGCATGACCTTGATGCCGGTGTGTATCGATCCATCGCACTCGGTCGGAACACGACAACACAGTCCGGAAGGATTACTCGACGTGTTTCACGCTACCGCGCAAGGCGTCATCGCCGGTGCGAACATGGTGTTGGTTGATTTTCATCCGGAACCCGCCACCGCTTTGGTCGATGGGCCACAGGCATTATTGTTGGAGGAATTATCCTATTTTCTTGAAGACGTGCAAATCGCCCGCGATGCTTATCTAAGACGCCGTAAAAACTTTGCGGAGTTTTATCAGAGTTAACAACAAGCAAGAAGTCGATTGGTATTCGAGCAAAGAATGATTATTCATATCGACATGGACGCCTTCTATGCCTCGGTCGAAGAGCGCGACAATCCATCTCTCAAAGGTAAACCGGTCATTGTCGGCGGCGATCCACAAAAACGCGGTGTTGTGTCCGCGGCCAATTATGTCGTGCGGCAATTTGGCGTGCATAGCGCCATGCCGTGCGCTCAGGCAAAACGTCTGTGCCCACAGGCAATATTTATTCGCCCACGCATGAGTTATTACGTCGATATATCGCAACAGATACGCGAGATTTTTCATCGCTATACACCGCTGGTTGAACCCTTGTCATTGGACGAGGCGTTTCTCGATGTAACACGAAGTGAACGCCTGCATGGCGACACTTGTATGATCGCGAAAAAAATAAAATCTGATATAGCCACTGATTTGAATTTGATCGCTTCAGTCGGTGTGGCGCCGAACAAATTCGTCGCAAAAATCGCCAGTGACTTTGACAAACCGGAGGGGTTCACCGTAGTTGAGTCCGATCAACTTGATGAGTTTTTAGAACCTTTACCGGTCAGTCACATCTGGGGCATCGGAAAAACATCGCAATCTAAACTCGGCAAACTCGGTATTCACACCATTGCCGACTTGAAGGCCCAAAGCGAATCCAGTTTGCAATCATTGTTTGGTTCTACCAGCGAACGCCTGTGGGAACTGGCACGTGGCATTGACGACCGCCCGGTCGTATCTGATCGGGAAGCCAAGTCATTCTCACACGAAACGACGTTCGCCGAGGACATTACCGACCTGAATGTATTGCTAACCATTGCATCGTCGTTAACGGAACAAGTCGCACAACGGTTGCGGCAACATCAACGCAAAGGTCGCACGGTAAACGTTAAAATCCGCTTCGCCGGTTTTCATACCATCACACGCTCCGTAACCCTGGATGTAGCAACGCATTCTACTTCCGAGTTATGGCAAGCAGCATCAAAACTCATCATCCATGCACTTAGCGAACGTAAATTTGCCGCCAGACTCGTCGGCATGGGTGTCAGCAATATCGACTCCCAGGATGAACAACAAATGACCTTGTTCCAATCCGATGAAAAATACTCGGAGCTGGACGATATCGCCGATCAGATAAACCAACGCTTCGGTGGCCGCGCGGTTCGCCGGGGACGCAATGTTGGGATATAGCTGTTAGCGTTTGGCGATCAGCTGTCGGCATACCGTTTTTAGTTGATTCATCGCGGCGAGGACGCCACTCCCACAAGACTAATCAGAAAGCACGGGAGATGATAAGACGGAAGAATGCCGACAGCCGAACGCTGATAGCTATATCACGCAGCGCGCGAGCGGACCTGGGGAATCGATAACACGTCGTTAATACCGGGGTTCTCGTGGCGCAAACCAGGATTAAAGCGAATCAGCAACCAAACCGGTAGTTGAAACTTTTGCGAAATTTTCCACGGAGAGTCACCGGCTTTAAGCAAATAGTTTTCAAGACCGATAACTTCAAATCGTTCCTTGAATTCTTCCACCAGTAAACGATGATATTCCTGCCGCTTTCGTTGAAAGCCCTCCAGCGTTTCCGCCGTTTTGATCGGCAAATCCAGACGTTCGCCCGCGCGTACGGAGCGATTATTGCTCAGTCCATTTAACTTACGCAATGTCTGTGAGGTACCGATACCCAGCCAGTCCGCATAGTGACCCAGGGTTTCGCTGGACTCGACCGTAACGTAGTAACTTACTTTTCCATTCTTGCTGCCGGTTTGTACGCGCAGGTCGATTGCCTTGTCCAATACCTCATTTAACTCGGTTGATTCACTTTCCGTTGCATTCTCTTCATCCGCGGTTTCGGATTCCACTGCGGCTACCTGTGCGGGCGCCGCGGTCACTGGTGCGGGGACAGGAACAATCAGTATTTGTCCAATCTGAATAACTGATTTTTGATTTAAATTATTCGCCGATAACAAATTCGCACATTCAATATCGTAGCGCCGGGCGATAGCGCAGGGTGTATCTCCTCTTTTAACCGTATGTTGCGTCTGGTTGATGGGCACCGTAGCGACCGCTTCTTGAATCGGCAGTTTTAACCCTTGCCCAATCTGGATAACACTGCGTTTGTTTAGATTGTTGAAAGCCAGAAACTCATCACACGGCAATTCGTGTTTGCGTGCAATCCCACAGGGGGTATCGCCCTTCCTTACCGAATAAGATACCGGTTTTTCCACCACCGCAACCGTCGCTGCTGGTGCTGGTTTTTCACCGCCACCCGGTAGTTTCAATTTTTGGCCAACACGAATCACCGCTTTACGACCCAGCTTGTTGTCAGCGATTAATGTTTTACAAGAAACATCGTATCTGGCGGCGATTTTGCAGGCGGACTCACCTGATTTAACCGTATGCGTCGCAGGCGTCTTTGTCTGATTCGATACAACGATACTGGCCTCGCCGCCGGGTATACGTAGCACCTGACCAACACGAATAACCGCCCGCCGCCCCAAACGATTGAGTTTCACCAAGTCCTGACAACCGACATTGAATTCCACCGCGATTCCGCAGGCAGTGTCGCCACGTTGAACTTTATACTTGGCGGGTATCGGCCCACGACCGCTGGATGCCGTTTTAGTTTTTGGCGGTGCCTGACCGGGTATCAGCAAACGTTGTCCCACTTTAATAACACCGCGTTTACCGAGGTTATTCTCAGCCATCAACTTACGGCAACTCACACCAAAGGCGCGTGCAATACCGCAAGCGGTATCGCCTTTTTTAACTTTATAATTTTTTGCGTATTGCGCTTCGTTCTCGACCGGTAGCGCGTCCAGTTTCGCCGCCTGTGCACTCCAACCATCTTTCCTGGCTGGTAAACGTAAACGATAACCCTGCGGTATGGCACGCCATTCGTGCCAGACATAACGGGTTAATGCAGGATTGAGTTCTTTAAGTTTTTTCTCGCTGACATCAAACACTTCGCGCGCACGTGCAAGCGAAACCTTGCGCCGTAACAATACCGTTTGATATTGCAACGGCTTGTTCGCGCGTACCCGGCCAAAATACCGTTTTGAGTTTTTTGCTACATGACGCGCCGCCAAAAAACTAGCATAAAAGTTTTTCACCGCCACCTGAAAACGAGGCGATTTATAGTTATTCAATACCTTAATGAAATCCGGGCCGATTTCCTTTAACGCACGCCGCATCCCCGACACGCCATAGTTATACGAGGTAATCACAAATGGATTTAATTTCGCACCGGCAACATTGCCGTAATTGGAACGTGCGATATTGTTCAAAGACCGTTGACTATCGATTAAATATTTCGCCGCCGCCCGGGTTGCCGCCTCCGGGTCGAGCCGTTCATCCAAAGTCGAGCCGATATCAAGCCCCAGGCCACGCGCTGTCGCGGGCATGATTTGCCACATCCCGGCGGCACCAACCCGCGAGTAGGCAGCCGGGTTATAACCCGACTCGACGAATGGCAAATACTGGATATCGGACGACAATCCGTTTTCGGTCAACACCGCGCGCACCATGTCACCGTAGGCGCCATAGCGTTCCAATGCTTCCTCGAACCGATCTTTATTGCCTTGCTGACAACGAATACGTCCGGCCGCCGAACGCAAATGACTGGCCCGCCCGTTTGGAAACAGAGCAATTAAGTGACGTTCTTTTGAGGAATAATTCTTGTCGCCCCTCTCCAGCTTGGCGGCTAACTTGCGCAAGTCGCCCTCCACTTTCGCGTATTCGCGGCGCACGGATGAGGATTTCTTTTTGCTGCAACCCGTGCTCGAACGCATGACCGAATACACTCTTTCCGGGCGCTCAGGATCGTGAAATACGATATTACGGGATGACCATTTGCGAAATACCTGCACCCAAAAATCAACCCGGCGGCGAATTTCCGGTGGGCAGGGAAATGTGCTGCCACAGGACAGTTCGTGCTTTTCGACCAGATGGCCCGCGGATGCGGGCGCGACAAGTATAAATATTGCGATTAATGCCGATGTCGCACACACTGTGCGCGGCATTTTCCGGCTATTCAATTGACGGCGTTGTTCCTGCATCGACGAATCGACATCCTATCAACTCTTGAGTTCAAAAATAAGCACAAGTTTCCGGGTAAAATAATGGTTATGAGTTTATCCCAATCTTCGGACAAATCCGATTCAGCGGTATCTATCGATCCGCTCGACACAACGACCGGCGACAATACGCAGGTCGCACAAGCATTGCTAGCGGATATTGAAAAACTGAGCAAAAGCACGGGCGCGCTCGATGAGCACGATATAAAGCATTTACGAAAACGCTCAAACGAAATCGCACAGCAGCCTGATAATGAAAACGAAATTCAGACACAAATAGAAATCGGTTTAACTAAATTACGTGAACGCCTGCATAAACAAATCGAGCGGCGCAACCGTGATCTGGCTGACATCGACCGGTTACTGGAACAAATGGATAGTGCGTTAAAAGACGGGCAGCTCAAATCCGCCGCCAATGCCCACGATACCGTCCGGCACAAACTCAATAAAATTGTTGCGTTATCCGAAGAACGTAGACAACCATTACTACAACGACTGGAACAAGCGGAACCACGTTTGCGTGAACTCAATGCGTGGCGGCACTGGGGCACCTCCGTGGCGAGGGAAAATCTCATCGAACAGGTACGCACTCTACACGAAAAGCAAAGATCACCGGTCAAAATTGCCCAGGCTATCCGCGATGCTCGAAAAACCTGGCAAGAATGGGATAAAAGCGGCGATTCCGGTGGCAAAGATCTGTGGCAACGATTCGACACGGCTTGCAGCGAGGCATACCAACCGTGCAAGAAATTCTTCGATGAGCGTAGCGCCGAACGTGCGAAAAACCTGCAGCATCGCGAAAGCATGTGCGCGGTGTTGGAACAGCGCTATCAAGAAACCGATTGGCGGAGTCCCGATTGGCGTGACATCGATAAAACAATCCACAAATCAAAGCGTGACTGGCGTACCGCCGGACCCGTCGACCGCAAAGCCAAAAAACAAATCGAACAGCGCTTCGAGCAGGTTTGCAGTCAATTCGAGGAGTATCTGGAACGCGAGCGTACGCGTGATCATAAACGCCGCGCAAAATTAATTGAAGATATTCAGGCACTGATAGAAAAAGAAAGTATTGACCAGGCTATCGACGAGGTTAAAACAGCACAGAAAAATTGGAGTCCGACGGTACTTGGTCCACGCAAAATCGAAAATCAACTGTGGAAGGACTTTAAACAAGCCTGCGACGTTGTGTTCGAACGGCGTGGCCAACAAAAACAAGCTGAAAGTACGCAACGGCAAGAAAATTTACTGGCCAAGCAACAGCTATGCGCCGAACTGGAACAACAAATAAAACAACCCACTAAAGAAAGCTTTAATCCTGACAGTTTGATTGCCCAGGCTCAGGAGCGCTGGCAAAACATCGGCGAAGTGCCGCGCAAGGAAGAAACGAATATTGATAAGCGATTCAGGCGAGCCTACACAAACATCAATAAGCATGCAAAGGCGCTGGCAAATCAGGCAAAAGTAAAATCCCTCGAATTGTTGCAACAACAAGCGCAACTATGTGTTGAACTGGAAGCGCTGGCCCTGGACGACGATTCCACGAAAAGTGCTGACGAATTACATTCGGCATGGCAATCGCTGAATTTAGATGGTAACGAAAACCAGATAAACGAGCGTTATGAATTAGTCACGAACGCCATTTCTGATGCCGATGCGTTGACCATTTTGAAAAACGGTTTGGATAACAATCTCGCGCAAGCACATGACATTTGTCTGCAACTGGAAGTGTTGTGCGATATCGATTCACCAGAGGAATTCGCGAAACAACGCATGCAATATCAAATTCAGCGCTTGTCCGCTGCAATGTCCAAACACACCGATCATGCCACTGAACAGGATCCAAATGAATTGCTAAAAACATATTGGCTTACCGGCGCCGTGGATACCGAAAACCGCAAGCAGTTGGATGAACGTATCGCACGCATCCGTGCGACATTAAATTCGACCAAACATGAAAACAAGGATTAGATGCTTCCAACAATGACCACCATTCATCAAGACGATGTAGTTCAAAGTATTCACGACAGCCTGCAGTTCATCTCGTATTACCATCCGGTGGATTTTATCAATGCCATGTCCGCTGCATATGAACACGAGCAATCCGAATCCGCACGCAATGCTATCGCGCAAATTCTGATTAACTCACGCATGGCAGCCGAAGGTCATCGTCCAATATGTCAGGACACCGGTATTGTTGTCGTATTTGCAAAAATCGGCATGGATGTACGTTGGAATGCATCGCTGACGTTGGAAGAAATGATTAACGAAGGGGTGCGGCGTGCATACAACAATCCCGACAATCCGTTACGTGCGTCAATCGTGTCGCCGCCTTACGGGCAACGTAAAAACACCCGCGACAACACGCCAGCGGTGATCCATACGGAGTTTGTACCTGGTGATACCGTAGACATTCAAATCGCGGCCAAGGGCGGTGGCTCGGAAAATAAATCCAAGTTTGCCATTCTTAATCCCAGCGACAACCTGGTGGAATGGGTCACCAGGACCGTACCGACCATGGGCGCCGGTTGGTGCCCGCCTGGAATTTTAGGCATTGGATTGGGTGGCTCGTCCGAGAAAGCCATGGTGCTGGCAAAAGAATCGTTAATGGGTTCTATCGATATTCAAGAACTGCAGACACGCGGCCCAAACGACTGGATTGAAGAATTGCGTCTGGAAATTTTTGACAAGGTCAATGCGTTGGGCATCGGCGCGCAAGGACTTGGCGGTTTAACCACCGTACTCGATATAAAAATCAAGCATTATCCAACCCATGCCGCCTCCCTGCCCGTCGCCATGATTCCCAACTGTGCCGCGACCCGGCACACGCACTTTACCCTGGACGGTTCGGGCCCGGCGGTTTTGAATCCACCCAACACGGATGACTGGCCACAAATTACCTGGGATGCTGATTCCAGTGGCCGCCGCGTTGATATTAACGCTGTCACCCACGCCGACATCGAGCAATGGCAACCGGGTGAAACGTTATTGCTGAATGGAACAATCCTCACCGGTCGTGATGCAGCGCATAAACGTATCGCGGAATTTTTGGCGGATTGCAAGCCTTTACCCAATGGTGTCGATTTAAAAGATCGCTTTATTTATTACGTCGGCCCGGTCGACCCAATCAGTGGTGAAGCCGTCGGCCCGGCCGGCCCCACTACTTCCACGCGTATGGACAAATTCACCGACATGATGCTTGGTGACATTGGTGTCATGGGCATGATCGGCAAGGCGGAACGCGGGCCGCAGGCCATTGAATCCATTAAAAAACACAAAGCGGTTTATCTCATCGCCGTCGGCGGCGCAGCATTTCTTGTATCGAAAGCCATTCGGTCGGCTCGCGTGGTCGCGTTTAAAGACTTAGGCATGGAAGCGATTTATGAGTTCGAGGTGCAGGATATGCCGGTCACAGTTGCCGTCGATAGTCGTGGTGAGTCTGTGCATCAAACCGGCCCCGCCCTGTGGCAACAGCGTATTGCAGACATTCCGGTGAAGGTCGCTTAGAATTCAACAAACTCTGAACAAACAACATCAACTAAAAAAGAGAAACTCCTTGTGAATTCTGAAAAAGTTACCTTTGCATTTTTTATTTTGTTAGCCCTGACGCTGAACTTTGGTTTCTTTATCGGCGAGCTGACTGACCCGGAACAACACAATGCCTATGAGTTATTCGCCGCCCTTGTGGTTAGTCTTATCGCCACCTTGATCAAGTTTGGGGACCGCACTCACATGGGTGCGGTGCTGCTCGCTTCAAGCCTGGTGGCGGATCTGCAACTCGTCGCCGCCTGTATTGTGTGGGCAGTATTAGTGCATGGCATGGATCAACAACTGTCCGCCGGGGTTACCGCCAGCATCGTGTCATTGTCCGGTGGCGCCTTATTAGCCAATATTGTTTCTGTTGTTTTGTTGGTCATCGAAACCGTAATCGCTCGCCGTTAAATTCTGACCAGCAACGCCTGACCGGCACGGTCAATGCAAAATATCATTTTCCTTGTTCTGCGGCGCATGCGCGCACCGCTTGTGGTATTGCTGAGCGCCTATGCAATTTCAGTAGTCGGCTTTACCCTCATTCCGGGTGTCGACGATAACGGCGAGCCCTGGCGTATGGATTTTTTTCATGCGTTTTATTTTGTCAGTTTCATGGGATCGACCATCGGTTTCGGCGAGATTCCCTATCCGTTCACTGGTAGCCAGCGGCTGTGGACCCTGTTTTCCATTTACGCCACTGTCATATCGTGGTTGTACGCCATCGGCACGTTGATTTCGCTCATGCAAAATCCGGCGTTACGACAGGCGGTGACTTACAGCTCGTTTACCCGCCGGGTACGCCGTATTGCAGAACCGTTTTATCTCGTGTGTGGTTGCGGCGACACCGGAAAGTTACTTATACACGCACTGGCTTTGCGCAATATCCGGGTTGTCACAATGGATATCGATAAAGACCGGATCAACGATTTAGAACTGGAAGACCTCGATATTTCGGTTCCGGCTTTGTGCGGCGACGCAACGGATTCGGAGTTTTTAATCGCCGCTGGTTTAAATCACCCCTGTTGCGCGGCCGTTGTAGCGTTGACACGCAGTGACGAGGCCAATCTCAAAATCGCCATTGCCAGCAAACTTCTAAACCCCGAACTTCCGGTGATTTGCCGGGCGGAAACGCATGATGTGGAAGACAATATGGCGTCGTTTGGCACCGATCACATCATTAATCCATTTGACACATTTGCCGACCACCTGGCCATGGCGCTGACTAAGCCGGGCATGTTGCTGCTGCATGATTGGTTAACCAGTGCGCCAAACACGCCGTTGACCGAACCTATATTTCCGCCCCAGGGACGTTGGGTGTTGTGCGGGTTTGGACGCTTCGGCAAAGCCGTGGGCGATAGACTTAACCGCACCGGTTGTGAAACCACTGTCGTAGAACTATCACCCGATATAACCGGTGCTCCGGATGATGTGATTGTAGGACGTGGGACCGAAGCAAGCACATTACAGGAAGCTGGTATCAGCAGTGCGGTCGGGATTATCGCAGGCACGGATAATGACGCAAATAATTTATCCATTGTTATGACCGCGGATCACTTAAAACCGGAATTATTCATGGTGGCGCGGCAAAACCGGTCACGCAACAGCGATATTTTTCACCTGGCCAAACTCGATTTGATTACCCATCACAGTGGCATTATAGCCAGCCGTATTCGCGCCATTATCACGACACCGCTGACTTCGGAATTTCTGGCGCAGACCGCGAATCAAAGTGAACAATGGGCAAATCAATTGATTAGTCGTATTTGTGGCGTAGTGGAACGACACATCCCTTATACCTGGGTGGTTCACATTAACGAGCAAAGCACCCCGGCGGTGGTGGAAGCATTGCAACAATTTGACTCCGTACGTATTGATTCGCTTTATCGTGATTCCACTGACCGTAAAAAATACTTGCAGTGCATCGGTTTGATGATCAAACGACACGGTGAAATTCGCCTGCTACCAAGCCATAAAGAAACACTAAATCATGGCGATCAGATTTTGTTTTGCGGGCATGAACGCGCGGCAAGACGCATGCATCTGTTGGTGACAGATCCAAT
>Ga0224508_10003979_pt1 | contig 12157 bp, 11 predicted proteins | sample SF_Jan12_sed_USG_4_FD_170157 | JGI IMG/M metagenome (GOLD analysis project Ga0224508, IMG submission 170157) | Sediment microbial communities from San Francisco Bay, California, United States - SF_Jan12_sed_USGS_21 | ecosystem: Environmental > Aquatic > Marine > Sediment | place: USA...
GCCTCACGATGTGCACGCTGGCGACGGCGCCATATCGGTCAATGTTACGGGCGAACAGTGGGCGTGGGAAATAGACAAGACATCCATTCCCGCGGGCAAGGTGGTCATTTTCAGCGTTCAAACCAAGGACGTGAACCATGGCATGGGTGTCATCGATGAGGCGGGCACGCTCCTTTTCCAGATCCAGGGCATGCCCGGCTATGTGAACCAGGTGCGCTACGTTTTCGACACGCCCGGCACCTACCGTGTCATCTGCCTCGAATTCTGTGGCGTCGCCCATCACGATATGAACGATCAGTTCAAAGTTACCGCCGCTACGAGCTAAAGGGGGCCGCCGATGAATACGCACGCCAAGCCGATACCGCAGGCCGGAGCTGTCAAGTTTGCGCTTGTTCTCGCGGGCACCGTTTTCCTGCTGATGATGATCGTCGGTCTGCTGATGCGCGCCACGCAGGGCGCGCTGATCGACCTGGACCCGGCGCTTTTTTATCAATTCATGACGGTACACGGTGCCGGGATGGTCGGGACCGCGGCGCTCTCGGGCGCGTGTATCATGTGGTATTTCCTGGGCCGGCACGTCGCTTTGAACCGCGCCGTGTTCTGGATTTTCCTGGCCCTTTTCCTGCTCGGGGTAGTGCTCATCCTGGTCGCGGTCCTGATCGGTGGTTTCGGCGGCGGCTGGACCTTCCTGTATCCGCTGCCCGCGCTTTCCGGCGGTGCATGGGAGCCGTGGGCCGCGGCCAGCTTCGTGCTCGGTTATACGTTCATCGGCGTCGGCTTTCTGCTGTTCTATCTCGAAGCCGGCCGCGCCATGATCAAGGCCTATGGGGGCCTCGCCCGGGCAATGGGCTGGCATGTGGCTTTTGGTGGCGCGGACGTCGACACGGCACCGCCTCCCGCGGTTGTCGCGTCCGCTGTGGTAACCGTCTTCAACACCCTTGGTATCGTTGTCGGCGCCGCGGTGCTTGTGGCGACCCTGGTCAACCTTCTCGTGCCGGGCTTCGATGTGGATGCCCTGTTGGCGAAGAACATGATCTTCTTCTTCGGCCACGTTTTCATCAACGCGTCGATCTATATGGCCGTGATCGCCGTCTATGAAATCATCCCGGATTATACGGGCCGGCCATGGAAGACCTCTCGCATTTTTGCGCTCTCATGGGCGACCATCCTGCTGTTCGTGATGGCCGTTTACCCGCACCATCTGCTGCAGGATATGGTCATGCCCGGCTGGATGCTCGTGATGGGACAGATCGTGTCCTATCTGAGCGGCATTCCGCTCCTTGCTGTCACCGCGTTTTCACTTCTGGTGTATCTGCGCGGGTCCGGCATTCGCTGGGATCTGGCCTCGGCTTTGCTGGTGCTTGGTGTTGCCGGGTGGAGCGCGGGGACCGTGCCGGCCATCATCGACGGTATGATCTCGGTCAACAAGGTCATGCACAACACACTATGGGTTCCCGGCCATTTCCACACCTATCTGATACTGGGTGAGGTGGCGATGGCCTTCGGCTTCATGGCCTGGCTTGTCAAGCGCGGGAAATCCGAAGCCGGCCTGACCGGTCTCGATCGCGCCGCCTTCTCGATTTACACGGCCGGCGGCGTCGGTTTTGTGCTGATGTTCATGATCTCAGGCGCCATGTCGGTGCCGCGGCGCTGGGCGGTGCATTTTGAAGACTGGATATTCCAGGACCAGGTCGCGACCGGATTCGGTGTGCTTGTCTTGCTCGGCGCGACGCTCATCGTGCTGCGCTACCTCGGCGGCGTATTAGGTTCAAAGTAAGCTCATGCGTTCGGTCGTAAAGGCATTGCAGCGTATCTTGCCAACGCTGTTTGTTGCCGCTGCGGGGTTCGCATTTCTGTGGCATGCGACGGACGGTTTTGGCGCCTTCACCGCCGAAGCGGCGCGCCGCCAGAAGATCGAACGCGATCCCGTATATGTGGCCGAAACCGAGCTCACCGATTATACCGGCCGCAGCATCTCGCTGTCCGGTGGCGGTGACAGCATTACTCTGGTTGAGTTCATCTATGCGACATGCCCGACCATCTGCCAGACGGCCGGGAGCGACTTTTTCCGCCTGCGCGAGCGGTTGCATTCTTCCGGATTGGCCGACAAGGTCCGGATGATCTCGGTCAGCTTCGACCCGCAGCGCGACGATAACGAGAACCTATCCGGATATGCCAAACTTCATGGCGCAGACGGAGCGGTTTGGACCATAGCGCGGCCACACCTGCGTGACGTGCCGAGACTACTGAAGACATTCGGCGTCACGATCATCGCGGATGGCTTTGACGGATATCAGCACAACACCGCCATTCACATCATCGACCAGAGCGGACGTCTTGTCGCGATTGTCGATACCGATGACATTTCGGGCGCTGCGGCAGTTGTGGAGTCGCTGCTATGACGCCCAAAACACAAACTCAGCTTCTGTGGGCGTTGCTGGTTTTCCTGTTTTGTGCAGCAACCCGCTCGCAGCTCGAACGTGACCCGGTCACACATATTCTGGTGCAGCTGCCGGCGTTGGCGCTGGTTGGCTGGCTGGTGGCGAGCGCGTTGCGCAAACGAATTCCGGTTGCGCATCTCCGCAGCGATCATGGCATGTCGTGCCTGCTGATTGCGCTTTTTTCCATCGCATTTTGGATGCTGCCCCGAAGCATCGACGCCGCCCTTGAGGACCCGCAAATGGAACTTGCCAAGTTCCTTTCGGTGCCGCTGCTGATCGGTCTTCCGCTTGGGCTTGGCTGGCAACACGCGCACCCGCTGGTCAAGGGGTTCTTGAAAGCCAATGCCCTTTCGATGCTCGGCGTTCTTGCCTTTCTCTTCACCCATGCGCCGGTCCGCATCTGCAACAACTATCTGGTGAGCGACCAGGAGCGGCTGGGGCTAGGTTTTCTGTATGCCGCATTCGCGCTTACGGTTTTATGGGTAATACCGCTCTTCACCGGTCGCGGAGTGGGTGAGCGGGATACAATACCATCTGTCATGGCGAGGCGTGCCAAGGCATGACACCGGAGGAAACAGTAATTGGCTTCGCTGAAACCGCACGGGCGAAAGCGAACTTCCTGCAGGACAATCAGCTCGGCTTTGCAATTGCCGCCATGATGGCCGGCGCCTATGTGGGCATGGGGATATTGCTCATCTTCAGCGTCGGTCAGGGCGTCGATCCCTCCATGCGCCCCATCGTCATGGGTCTGAGTTTCGGCATCGCCCTGACACTGGTTATCTTTGCCGGATCGGAACTCTTTACGGGCCACGCCATGTATATGACCCATGGACGCCTGGCCGGATCCGTTACGACGGGCGAAGTTGCAAGATGCTGGGCGGCGAGCTGGGTTGGAAATTTGATTGGGTCTGCCGGTCTTGCCGCCCTTTTCGTCGCCGGTGGAAGTGGTTTGGTCCTCAAGGCCGGCGGCGTAGACCTTATGCATGCGGTCGCGGCAAAAAAGATGAACGCCTCGGCGCTAGAACTCATCTCAAGGGCAATGTTGTGCAACTGGCTCGTTTGCCTGGCCATATGGATGTCCGCCCGTACACGGAATGACACTGCAAAATGCATACTCATCTTCTGGTGCCTCTATGTCTTTATCGCCGCAGGGTTCGAGCACAGCGTTGCCAACATGACGGTGTTTTCGGTGGCGTTGTTTTCCGAACATCCAGAGACAATTACCTATTCCGGTGCCGCGTATAACCTGTTCTGGGTCACGCTCGGCAACGCCGCAAGTGGCGCTATTCTCATGGGGCTCGCATACTGGGCCGTTGCAGGCCGGCCTCGCCTTAACAAACATCCATCGCAGCCGAAGTAGCCGCGCAGGATCGGTCGCGCCGGGCAGGGTGGATGCCCGTCACGGCTTGAGCCTCAAAAACGAGAACGGCGCCAATTGTATGGGGCGCCGCAACCCGGCACGCGCCCTCCGGGACTCGACTCCCGACTGCTATAAAGCTATATAGTTTTGGCGTGACGCGCGCTGCGATACGTTCCGCTACCGGAACATTAGCCGGCAATGGCGTCGGGCATCAGGCAGGGAGGGACATGAGTTGAGTGAAGCGTTTAAACTCGACTCGATTGCGCGCCGGTTCGCGGAATCCTCCGGTCCCCCGCGTGAGCGGGTGCCGAAATATCTCAGGCTTTCCGACGCGGTGCTGGATGTCATCGAGTCGGGTGAATATCGGCCCGGCTCGCGAATACCGGGCGAGAAAGATCTCAGCAACTCTCTGCCGCTCAGCCTCGGAACCGTCCAGAAGGCGATGAACGATCTTGTCGATCAGGGTGTGCTCATCCGGCGCGCCGGCAAGGGTACATTCGTGTCCGGCGCGGGCCATGTGTCGAACGAGCAAAAGGTTGAAAAATGCGACCTTGTGCATTTCCGTTTTCGCGCCGAACCGGGCGGCGCATTGCTGCCGGTTTTTCTGCAAGTCGAGTCGATCGGGGAGATTGCCCGCTCCAGGAACGGTGCGTTGAAACCATGGGAACGGTTTCTTGCCGGCGGCGGATCCTTTGTTCGAGTCGACCGCATTTTGACGGTTTCCGATCTGTTCAGCGGGTTCTGCCGTTTCTATCTGCCGTTTGAGCATTACGGGTCGCTGCTTGACCGCTCGTGCGAAGAGTTGAGCGGCGTGACTTTGCGCGAATATCTCAACCAGACCTACAACATGCCGACGCTCCGGTTCGAGCATCAGATCCTGACTGATGAATTACCCGGCGATGTGTGCAGCAAGCTGAAACTCGGCCAAGGCAGCTATGGCACGGTGTGGCATATCTTCGGGCGCACATACCGCAACGCACCGGCCTCATACCAGATCGTCTATTTGCCGGCCGGACACAGGCCGATCGAACTGTTGGAAAGGTTGGAATAATGACTGACGCCGGCCCCCGAGAGCCGTTTGCAATGGTGCCGCTGCCTTCGATACGCAGCCGGACGAAACCGCGCAAAACCGGGCTCACCATGATGATGGACTGGGGCCTGCCGCTCGGGCAGCAGCGCGACTGGCTCGATCTCGTGGCTCCCAGCGTCGACCTTGCCAAATTCGTCGTCGGGACGTCGCGGCTCTATGAGGAAGATTATCTGCGGCGCAAAATCGAGCTCTACCAGGAGCACGATGTGCACGCCTTCATCGGCGGGCAGTTTCTGGAATATGTCTACGCGACACAGGGCATGGTGGGAGCCGAACCCTTTTTCGCCGAAGCGAAACGGCTCGGCTTCGACGCGATTGAGGTTTCAGACAACTGCGTGCCGCTCGAGGGAGATGCGCGCCAGACGCTGATACGCATGGCTGTCGAGTGTGGTCTGGACGTGCATGGCGAGGTCGGGTCGAAGAGTGAGGAGACGGATGCCGCAACCTTGATTGCACAGGCGAAAGATTGTTTTGAGGCCGGCGCCGACGTCGTTCTCGTGGAAGGCGCGGAACTGCTCAGCGACGGTGAGCCGAACCGACCTCTGTTGTCGGAATTGCGCGATGGGATGGACACCGCCCGCGTCATCTTCGAACTGATCGGACCGTGGGTGCCGAATACGCGCCAGTGCGACGTCTATGACCTCAAGAAATTCCTGATCTCGGAATTCGGTCCTGACGTCAATATCGCCAATGTGATGCCGGAGCATGTCTGGGAGACCGAAGCGCTAAGAACGGGTCTCAGCGTGATCGGGCCAAGCCAGCTTGCCGACGCGGCGGAATAACGGACGCCGCCGCGACAGGAAAGACGGAGAGAAAACATCGTCTGTTTTGAAAAAACTGGTCCACAATAATAATCTCGGACCGCACAACTCGTAGCGTAACTAAGGAAGGAATGTTCAAGTGACAAAGACAACAAAATATCTGTTGCATTCGATAAGCGCGGGCGCGGTGATCGCCGCCATCGCGTCGACGCCGACGGCTGCGGTCGCGGAGACGAATGAAGTCCGGTTCGCGCAGCAATTCGGACTGCTCTATCTGCCGATGCATGTGGTGGTCGACAAGAAGATGGTTCAGGCCTGCGCCAAGGAAAAAGGTCTCGGCGACGTCAAGGTCACGATGCATCGTTTCAGTGGTGGTGCGGCGGTGAACCAGGCATTGCTGTCAGGCAATGTGGATTTCGCAGCCGGCGGTATCGGCCCGTTGCTCAAGCTTTGGGACAAGACCAAGGGCCGGCTGAACGTAAAGGCCATGACCACCCTGTCGGCGATGCCGCTGAAGCTCAACACCAACGACAAGCGGGTGAAGAAGCTTGAAGACTATGTCGGGCTCACCGATCACAAGATCTCGACGCCGTCGGTTAAGGTGTCGATCCAGGCGGTTGTCCTGCAGATGGCCTCAAAGAAGAAATGGGGCGAGAAGGAAGCCTTCAAGCTCGACCCGATGACGGTGTCGATGAAGCATCCCTCGGCGATGGCCGCACTGCTGGCCGGTGGTCAGGCTGTGAAGAGCCACTTCGCGACCCTGCCAACCTCCTTTGCCGAGCTGCAGAGCGGCAAGGTGCACAACGTGCTCACCTCCTATGACGTGCTTGGCGGGCGCCATTCTACCGTTGCCATGTACAACAAGGAGGAGTGGAAGAAAGCCAACCCCAAGATGTACGAGTGCGTGTGGACGTCATACCGCAAGGCCATGGAGTGGATCAACGGCAACAAGAAGGACGCAGCCGCCCTGTTCCATCGCTTCACGAAGTCCAAGCTGAAACTTGAGGACATCGAGAAGATGGTCGGCGACGAGAACGAGATGCTCTACTCGCTCACGCCGGAACGCACTATGGAGTTCGCCAAGTTCATGCATTCCATCGGGGCGATCAAGAATATGCCGGCAAGCTGGAAGGACTATTACTGGGAAAATAACTACGATCAGAACGGCGGCTGATTGATGGATGCGAAAAACAAGGCCGTGGCGGAGAAGAAGGCCGCCACGGCCAATCCGATTCTCGAGGTCGACGGGGTAACGCTTCAGTACAAGACCAAGGAACATCTGATCACGGCGACCTATCGCGTCGGGTTCGATGTTTTCCCCGCCGACCGCTTCGTCCTGCTCGGCCCCTCGGGCTGTGGCAAGTCGACCCTGTTGAAGGGCATTGCCGGCTATATGAAGCCGGTGGAGGGCGCCATTCGGCTGAAGGGCAGGGAAATTTCCGATCCCGGTCCCGACCGGGTCATGGTGTTTCAGGAGTTCGACCAGCTTCTGCCCTGGAAAACGGTCAAACAGAATATCACCTTTGCCCTGCAAAACGGCGGCAAGACGAGCAGTGCGGCCGAAGCTGATGACATTGCCATGGAGTATATCCAGAAGGTGAAGCTCGCCGGCTTCGAAGACACATTTCCCCATATGCTCTCCGGCGGCATGAAACAGCGCGTGGCTATCGCGCGCGGCATGGCGATGGAGCCGGATGTGCTGCTGATGGACGAACCATTCGCCGCTCTTGATGCATTGACGCGTCTTCAAATGCAGAAGGAGCTTTTGCAGCTATGGGAAGATACCCACTTCACCGTAATTTTCGTTACGCACTCGATCGAGGAAGCGCTCATTGTCGGCAGCCGCATTCTCGTGCTTTCGCCCCATCCGGGCCAGGTGAAGGCGGAGCTAAACGCGCATGAGTTGAACCATGACAATGTCGGCAAGAAGAACTTTTCCAGCGTGCAGCAGCGCATTCACGACATGCTTTTCGCGGACCGGATTCTCGAGGACGAGATTCTTGCCGAAACGGACCGAAAATGAGCAATACGGCAACGATAACCATCCGTCCCGAGTTTGAGGCCGACGGGATCGGCAAGGCCAAGACGGATGATGTCGCACGAAAGTTGACACTGTTCGAGCGCATTCTGGAAATGCACGGCGTCAGGAAGCTGACCATCCTGGTCCTCCTGATTGTCGCGTGGGAGGTCTATACGCGCTGGAGCGAGGTGTCAGCGTATATCCTGCCGACATTTTCCGCGACCGCAGCCGCCCTATACGAAGCCATCATCCAGGAACAGCTCCTGTGGATGGTCTGGAATTCCCTGACCGTACTGGTGGCGGGTTACGTTATCGGGCTGATTATCGCGACAATTCTGACGACCGCCGCCACGACGACACGGTTCGGGAACGACATCTTGAGCACGTTGACTGCGATGCTCAATCCGTTGCCGGCGATCGCCCTACTGCCGCTTGCGCTGCTCTGGTTCGGTCTCGGCGTCGATGCGATCATTTTTACCCTGCTTCATTCAGTGATCTGGCCGGTGGCGCTTAATGCGCATGTCGGCTTCATGAGTGTCAGCGAAACGCAGCGTATGGTCGGAAGAAATTACGGACTACGTGGTCTTGTTTATGTTGCAAAGCTTCTGGTTCCCGCCGCGTTCCCGCAGATTCTCATGGGATTGAAGATTGGCTGGGCCTATGCCTGGCGAACGCTGATCGCGGCGGAGCTCGTTTTCGGGGGCTCGATTTCAGATACGTCCGGTGGCGGTGGCGGTTTAGGCTGGTTCGTATTCTCAAGTCAGATGGATCTGCGCATCGCCCATGTGTTCGCCGGGCTGTTCATGGTCATTCTCGTTGGCGTTGTTGTCGAGAGCGTGGTGTTCAATGCCATAGAGAACCGGACAGTTCGCCGTTGGGGGATGCAGGCACGATGAACGCACAACAAAAAAATCAAAAAAGCAGTCTGCCGGAACTCGTCATCAGGCCGGAATTCGAGGTCTCCAGTCTGGAGCAGGCGCAAACGGGCGACGTTGCGCGCAAGCTGTCTGTCGTGGAGCGCATCTGGAACATCGATGCTGTTCGAAAAGCGACGATTCTGATCGGCTTGGCCGCCGTCTGGCAGGCATATACGGTCGGCTTCAATGTAGAGCCGCTAATGATGCCGACTTTCTGGTCGTCATTCACGCGGCTCTACAACGACCTGTTTTTCGGCGACCTGCCAGCCAGGATCTGGTTTTCAGTCCAGGTGCTCATCATCGGGTACTCGATCGGCATGGCGATCGCTGCAGCCTTGACCTTGTGGGGGCAAGCGGCGCGTTTCGGGAGTGATCTCATTTCGATGGCTGCCGCCATGTTCAATCCACTTCCCGCGATCGCGCTTCTACCGCTTGCGATGCTGTGGTTTGGCCTTGGAACCGCCAGCCTCGTTTTCGTCCTTATCCATGCCGTGCTTTGGCCGGTAGCGCTGAGTACCCATAGCGGGTTCGAAGGTGTGAGCCAGACGCTGCGCATGATTGGCCGAAATTACGGGCTTCACGGGATTGGCTACGTCTTGAAAATACTCGTTCCCGCCGCTCTGCCGTCCATACTCGCCGGTATGAAGATCGGCTGGGCATTTGCCTGGCGCACCTTGATTGGTGCCGAGCTTGTATTTGGCGCGTCGTCAGGCAGCGGCGGGCTCGGCTGGTACATTTTCGAGAACAGTCAGAACCTGGAGACGGACGGTGTGTTTGCCGGTTTGTTCATGGTGATCCTCATCGGCTTCGTCGTCGAAAATGTTCTGTTCCGCAATGTAGAGAAGCGCACCGTGAACCGGTGGGGCATGCAGCGATAGGAGAGAGAGATGCCATTGTCAGTCAGAAAAATTGGTAAGACTTTTGTCGGCGAGGTCTCGGGCGTCGATTTGTCCGAGCCGCTGAACGCAGCAACGATCGACGACATCCGTCAGGCCTGGTGGGACCACTCTATTCTGGTGTTCCGGGAGCAGGAGATAGATGACGCCCAGCATCTCGCCTTCTCCCGGCATTTCGGCGAGTTGCAAGGCCACACCGTTAAGGACTGGCTGTCGCGGGTACATCTGGAAATTCTCGTCCTTTCCAACCGCGGGCGCGGCGGCGTCAAGCCGCTGGATAATGGCGGCGCCTACTGGCACAGCGATATCACCTATGAAGCGGTGCCGCCGATGGGATCGATCCTGCACGGCCTTACCGTGCCGCCGGAGGGTGGCGACACGCTTTACGCCGATATGTACGCGGCCTACGAAACGCTCGACGACGAGACCAGGGAGTTGATCGACGGCCGGACCGCGACCCACAACTATCGTCACCGCTACATGAAGATGGCGCAAGGCGGAAAGCGCCCCACGCCGACGGCTGAACAATTGGCCGAGTGGCAGGATGTGGAGCATCCGGTTGTGCTGGCGCATCCCGACTCGGGGCGCAAGGCGCTGTTCGTCAACGAGGGCTTTACGGTTGCGATAAACGGGCTGGAGAGGGCGGAAAGCGACGCGCTGCTGAACCGTCTCAACGAACACTCGGTCCAGCCCAACTTCGTCTATGCGCATAACTGGCATCCCGACGATATCGTTATGTGGGACAACCGCTGCACGATGCATCGCGCGACGGAGTATGACGTCGAAAGGTACGAGCGCACCATGCATCGTACGACCATAAAAGGAACCGCTTCACGCCAGGCGGCCGCAGCGTGAATGACGCATAGCCGCGCCTAGCCGAAAGGGATTCATTGCAACAGGGCGTTGCTGCGTGCATTTCGCCCGGCCGTTATCTGTGTGTCCGGATAGGGTGAGTGATTTTGAAGGAGGTTTAAGTGGAGGGAAGCCAGCAACATTTCCTGGGCAATCTGTCGGATAATATTCCGCCGGCGATGGCGGGAAGCGCGACGATTGATCCGTCAGGCAAGGTCGAAGCCGGCTCCTGGGCCACCTTCACGCTTGTTTATACGGCCGGGTTTTACGGCATCGACGACAGCGGCAGTATCAAGATCGTCTCGCGCTTTGCATCGGATCAGACCACACCGCAATTCGACGATCCCAAGGCTCCGGGATACACGAGAGTTACCGCCAGCAATAACGCCAAGCTGGAGTTGCGCTACGACCCCAAGGGCAATGTGCGGCCCTGGGACAGGACTCTTTACATCAAGGTGGTGAACGGCTTCATGAAGGAAGGCGACACCATAACGATTGTGTTCGGCGACCAGAGTGACGGTTCGCCCGGCATGCGGCTGCAGACATTTTGCGAGGATACGTTTGAGTTCCATGTCCTTGTCGACGCCATTGCTACCTACACCTACGTGCCCATTCCCGATCAACCGATAATCGATATCGTGCCGGGCCCGCCCGAGACCTGGCGCGCCGTTGCGCCCACCACTCACCCGGCGGGAGAGGCGTTTCGTCTTTCGCTGAAGGCTGAGGACAAGTGGGGCAATCCCAGTAACAAGGTCGACGCAACGCTTCGATTGCGCTGCACGCCTGAATTGCCGGGCCTGCCTGAAACAGTGACATTCTCGCCCGGTGAATTCGCCCAGGTGCTCGAAGGGCTGAAAGCGGAGAGGGCGGGCACATACCGCATCGAGTTGCTCGATGACGCCGGTGGGGTTCTGACGACGACCAACCCGATCCGTATCGTTGATCGCGAAGACGGTCAGCTGCTGCACTTCTGGGGCGATGTGCATGGCCAGAGCGAAGAGACGATCGGGACGGGCAGCGCGCGGCAATATATGGAGTTCGCCCGCGACAAGGCGTTTGTCGACGTGACGGGCCATCAGGGCAACGACTTCCAGATCACGCGAGAGTTCTGGGCCGAGCTCAACGAAATTATCGGAGAGTTCAACGAACCGGGCAGATTCGTCACCCTTCCTGGATACGAATGGTCGGGCAACACCTTCCTTGGCGGCGACCGGAATGTGTTTTACATGACCGAGGACCGGCCGATCTACCGCTCCTCCCACGCGCTCATCAACGATCACAGCGATATCGAGACCGATTGCGGCACCGCCGCAGAGCTGTTTGAGAAACTTATCGCCAATGGCGAGGATGCCGTATGCCTTGCCCACTGCGGCGGGCGCTACGCCGATGTGAAAGTGGCCCATGACGGTCGTGTGGAGACAGGGGTTGAGGTGCATTCCTCATGGGGTACCTTCGAGTGGATCTTGCACGACGCGCTTGAGATGGGGTACCGGGTCGGCGTCGTCTGTAATTCGGACGGCCACAAAGGGCGGCCGGGCGCGAGTTACCCGGGATCGTCAAAATTCGGCGCCATTGGCGGATTGACCTGTTTCCTCATTCCTGAATTGACGCGCGCCGCGATTTTCGAGTGCTATCGCAAGCGGCATCATTACGGGACGACCGGCAACCGGATGGTCCTGGATGTGACGGCAAGCTTCGATGCCGAAGGTGAGCTCTACCATGACGATCCCGCGCTCGGATCCGCGCAGGGCCGGCCCACACGCGAGGCAATGATGGGCGATATCGTCCAACTGCCGTCGGGCGGCGCGACGCTCAAAATT
>Ga0224508_10003980_pt1 | contig 12154 bp, 13 predicted proteins | sample SF_Jan12_sed_USG_4_FD_170157 | JGI IMG/M metagenome (GOLD analysis project Ga0224508, IMG submission 170157) | Sediment microbial communities from San Francisco Bay, California, United States - SF_Jan12_sed_USGS_21 | ecosystem: Environmental > Aquatic > Marine > Sediment | place: USA...
TGTCACAGAGTCCCCGAAGGAGCCCTGCGCCATCAGGGTGCCATGGCCCGAATCGAGCGATCCAGGGGCTTAGTACCTCACTCGATCGTTGAGTCTCGCCGCCGCGCTACTCGGTCGCCGAGGTGTCCGTGGAGGATCCGAGAATGACGACTGTGGTTCCGTCGATCACCACGATGATCTCGGCGTCGACCACCGTTGCCGGCACGGAGTACCCCGGTGTGAGGAATTCCATGAATATGCCGCCGTCGAAGAACTCGGCCGTGGCCGTCGCGTCGGGGATCTGGTTTCCCTCGGCGTCGAAGGTCGACGAGGCGTAGGTGGCCGTGTCCGTGAACTCACCGTCGACCACGAACTCCTGTGCCTGCTCGTTCGTCACCGTCACGTCGAGCTCGTAGGAGCCAGTGGCGGACTCGTAGGCAGGCGCGTCGAGCACCTGGACCTGGAAGCTTCCTTCGGGCGTAGACCCGTGGATCACGCTGATGGACGGCGCCGCGGCCGGCGGCTCCGGATCGGGAGCGGGGGCATCCTCCGTGGTCGCGGGTTCGTCGGGATCGCCGATCCCTTCGTCGGTCTCGTCGGGTGAGCCCTCTTCGATGGCGGGTTCCGCGTCGGGCTCCGGCGCCGAGTTGTCGGTCGGCGCGGCGACCTCGTCGGGGGTCGTCTCGGCGCTGTCGTCCCCGCCACCCACCACCAGGAGTGGGATCGCGATCGCGGCTCCCACTGCGATGGCCGCACCCGGCCAGAGCCACTTCTTCCACCGGTCGTACCAGGTGCGCTGCTCATGGATGACGGGGTCGCGGTCGACGCGGATCTTGTCGTAGAACAGATGGAACAGCCGTTCCCGCTTGGCCGTGGGGAGCTTCGAGAACTTCCAGGCGAGGTCGTCCGCCTGGAGCAGATCGCTGAAGTTCCCCAAGTCATCGATGCGTGGCGCCTCATCCTCGTTCACCGCCAGCTGCAGGATCTCGGCAACGAACCGGAACTCGTCGGCGGTGAGTTGGGTGTTGTCGTCGCCGGACCCACGCGCTTCCTCGTCGAACCAGCGGGCCCAGTCGGCATCGGTCCAGTCGTCGTAGACCTCGGGTTCGGGCGGCTCGACCGCCGCGTCGTCGTCCTCGAGGCCCGGTAGGTCGTCGGACGGCATGCGCCACAGTAGACGTCAGAGCCCGCGGTCAACCCGGATCAGGGATCGAACGTCTCTACGGCGATGAACTATTCGATCGACATCTCGCCGAAGGGCGTGGGTGCTGACGAGCAGCCGCCCTCTGCGCCCCCGGTCGAGGTCAGACCAGCGAGTCTTTGTCGGCGCTCGGGTTGAGCACGAACGCTTGCGACGCGGTCTCGTGATAGGTCGTCCCGAAGCCGGCGAGGATCTCCTTCGATGCGTCGTTGGGGTCACCGAAGCACCGGCACGTGATCGTGTCACACGCCCCGACGATCGCACCGAGCGGAGCCTGGCCCTTCTCGTTGGCCAGATGCGCCTGAAACGCTTCGTCGGTCGCGTAGATCTCGGTCCACTCGGACACGCCCGGCGACGGATACTCCGCGTGGTAGGCGATCACACCGGGATGCTCCAGCATCACCGCGCAGAGTTCCTCTTGGTTCGCCTTGAAGCTGGCCTCTTCACCGTCTTTGATGTCCCACCGGATCTTGAGCATGATCGCCATGACATCTGCCCTTTCGTGTCGTTCACAACGCGAGAGAATCCCCACGCCCGAAGCCACCCTATGTCGCGGTAGTCGCTGACGCCGCGGGCGCCGCAGCACCGTCCACCTACATCGCAGGCACCCGATCGTGTGTTCAGGCGGCGGCATCTGCGCTGGGGTTGGTGATGGGGAAGACCTCTTCGCGTGTGATCAGTCCATCCGGGTGAAGGTCGAAACCGCCTGAGCGGCTGGCACCCAGCTCGAAGGTTGTCAGGGCTTGGACAGGCGGCCTGTCTCCACTCGACACTCGGAAGTGGATTCCGACAGCGACTGCACGGCCAGCCCCGGTGGAGGAATCCGCCGACAGCTGATACCCGTTCGTCTGGACGTACGAGGCGATCACCTGGATCTGGGGCATTGTGTCGGACCCGAACCGGCGATCGGCCAGACTGCCGATCTCGTCGGCACCTGCACTTCGATGCCCAAGACGGAGTCGGCAAACGTCGCCTCGTCTGCGTAGAGCGACGCGATGATCTCTGGATCGCCTGAGGTCCAGGCCTCGACGTAGCGGTTCACCATCGCCTGGGCTTCGGGACAGGCGTCGACACCGAAGCACCCGAACTCGAGCATCTCCAATGTTTCGTCCTCGAACCGCAGCTCGTACTCCGTGATGGTGTCGTCGGCGAATCCGAACACATACAAGATGACGACCGGCGGATGTTCAGGCGGCTCAGGCACAAACGGCGGCCAGACAACTGTCGGGTACGCGACCCGGTAAGCCGCACCATCGGCGGCGACGAAGATCGCCTCGACAGAGCCTGAAGTCACTGCATTCGTCGACCCTGGGAACACTGATCGAACCAGTCGCTGACCAGCGCAGCCGTTGTCGACCCGACAACAATGGTGGAGCTGATGGGACTCGAACCCACGACCCCCTGCATGCCATGCAGGTGCTCTAGCCAACTGAGCTACAGCCCCAGGATCGTTGACTCTAGCAAGCGGTCGCCTCACCTCCGACCCTGGTGTCGGCTCGAAACGAGTCGGTCTCCGCGTGCACCGTGTCGGTAGCATGCTGGCCATGATCGACGGCTACAACCCGCAGGCGATCGAGCCCCGCTGGCAGCAGCGCTGGGCCGACGAGGCCACCTACGAGATCGACAACGACGATCCACGCCCGCCCTTCTACGTCCTGTCGATGTACCCCTACCCGAGCGGTCCCGCTCACATCGGTCACGTCCGGAACTACACCTTCGGCGATCTGCTCGTGCGGTACCGCACCATGATGGGCGATGGTGTGCTGTCTCCCATCGGTTTCGACTCGTTCGGTCTGCCGTCGGAGAACGCGGCCATACAGAGCGGCACCCACCCGCGAGAGCACACCGAAGCGAACATCGAGACCTTGTCGACCTCGCTCCGGCGGATGGGGGCGGTCTACGACTGGCGTCGGCAGGTCAACAGCCACGATCCCGACTACATGCGCTGGACCCAGTGGATCTTCCTGAAGTTCTTCGAGGCCGGCCTGGTGTACCGGGGCATGGCGCCGGTGAACTGGTGTCCGGGATGCCAGACAGTGCTGGCCAACGAGCAGGTGCTCGGCGACGGCACCTGCGAGCGGTCGGGCGATCTCGTCGAACGCCGCGACATGGAGCAGTGGTTCTACAAGATCACCGACTACGCCCAGGAGCTGCTCGACGACCTCGACGGGCTCGACTGGCCCGAGCGGGTCAAGACGATGCAACGGAACTGGATCGGCCGCTCCGAAGGAGCCGAGTTCGGTCTTCCCATCGCGGCCGACGACGGCGCGGCCCGCACCGACGTCGAGTCGCTGCCGGTCTACACCACCCGGCCCGACACGGCATTCGGCATGACCTTCGCCGTGATGTCGCCCGAACATCCTCGCGTCGACGAGCTCACGACCACCGAACAACACGATGTGGTCCAGGCGTTTCGGGCCGCGGTGGCGGGGAAGAGCGAGATCGACCGGTTGTCCACCGAAGGTCCGATCGACACGCGCGGCGTCTTCACCGGCAGCCGGGTCGTGAACCCGTTCAACGGCGAGCCCATCCCGCTGTATCTCGCCGACTACGTGCTGATGACCTACGGCACCGGCGCCATCATGGCGGTCCCCGGCCAGGATCAGCGCGACTGGGAGTTCGCCACGGCGTACGAGCTCGACATCATTCGAACCGTCCAGCCGCCCGACGACTTCGAGGGCGAGGCGTACGTCGGGGAGGGTCCGGCGATCAACAGTCGCTGGCTCGACGGCATGGGTGTCGCCGAGGCCAAGGCGGCTGCCACCGAGTGGCTCGAGGTGAACGGCCACGGCCGCCGCAAGGTCAACTTCCGGCTCCGCGACTGGCTGCTGTCACGCCAGCGGTACTGGGGGTGTCCGATCCCGATGGTCTACTGCGACGAGTGCGGCATGTTGCCGGTGCCCGTCGAGGAGCTCCCGGTCGAGCTGCCCCACGACGTCGAGTTCCTGCCGACGGGACAATCACCGCTCGAGAGCCACCAGGGGTTCCTCACCGCGACCTGCCCGAAGTGTGAGGGCCCGGCCCGGCGCGAGACCGACACCATGGACACCTTCGTCGACTCCTCGTGGTACTTCCTGCGCTACGCCGACCCCTGGAACGACGAACTCCCGTTCGCGGCCGACATGGTGTCCCGCTGGCTGCCGGTCGACCAGTACATCGGCGGAGTCGAACACGCGATCCTGCACCTGCTCTACGCCCGGTTCTTCACCAAGGCCCTTGCCGACCTCGGCGTCGCGCCTCCAGAGCTGCGTGAGCCGTTCGCGCGCCTCTTCACGCAGGGCATGGTGCGTATGGGCGGGGGGAAGATGTCGAAGTCGAAGGGCAACCTCGTCGGGCCCGAGGCGCTGATCGACGAACACGGTGCCGACGCGCTCCGGCTCGCCATCCTCCAGGTCAAGCCGCCGGCCGAGGACGTCGACTGGGAGGACTTCCAGATCGAGGGCTGCAGCCGGTTCCTGAGCCGGGTCTGGCGGCTGGCCGTGCCCGGAACCGACCTCTACGGCGAACCACGCGACGGCGATCGAAGCGCGGCAGACGAGGCGATCGACCGCGCCACTCACGGCCTCGTCGCCAAGGTCACCGACGACTTCGAGCGCTGGTCGTACAACACCGCGGTCGCGGCGATGATGGAGTTCACCAATCAGGTCTACAAGTACGTCCAGGCCGACGATGGCCCCCATCGCGATGTGCTCGATGCCGCGATCGACTTGCTCCTCGGCGTCATGGCGCCGGCAGTTCCCCACATCGCAGGTGAGCTGTGGGAGCGCCGCCAGGGCACCGACTTGCATCTGACCACGTGGCCGGTCGCCGACGCATCGAAGCTGGTCGTCGACACGGTGACGATGGTCGTGCAGGTGAACGGCAAGGTGCGAGGCCGAATCGAGGTGCCCTCCGAGATCTCCGACGCCGATGCCGAGGCGGTCGCCCTCGCCGACGCCCCGGTCCGACGCCATCTCCACGGCGTGTCCCCGCGCAAGGTCATCGTCCGGGCACCGAAGCTCGTCAACATCGTGGTCTGACCGCTCGAGCGCGGTTGCGCTCGTACTGGGTCGAAGGGCTCAAACGGCGAGGATCTGATCGACGACCGGTCTCCAGCGCTCGGGGTCGGACTTGTAGGGGGCGTAGAACATGACGCGGTCGACTGCGCCCCCGAAGCGCGCCGACAAGCCGGCCGCCACCTGGTCCGGCTCGGCGACCACGGCGAACTCATCGAGCATGGTGTCGTCGATGAGGTCGCCCATGGCCTCCCACTCGCCCCGCTTCGACAGCGTGTTGAGCTCGGTCTGGGCGTCGCCCCATCCGTGGTGCTCGAGGACGCCCCGGTAGGCAGGCGTCGAACCGTAGAACGCGATCTGTTGGCGTGTGCCCGTCGCGGCGGCGGCCATCTCCTCCTCGGTGAAGCCGGTGACGATGAATGCAGGCAGCGACACTTCGATCTCGGACGCATCGCGTCCGCCCTTGGCGGCGCCGCGGCCGATCGCGGGCAGCGCGACGTCGTGGAGGTACGACGGTGTCGTGAACCCGTGGCTGATCCAGCCGTCGGCGACCTCTCCGGTCACCTCGAGCATCAGCTCGCCGACGGCGGCCAGGAAGATCTTCGCCTGACCGTGAGGGTTCGGGCCGGGGTTGAAGAACGGGGTCATCAGTGTGTGGCTGTAGAAGTCGCCACGGAAGTTGATGGTGCCGTCGCCGTCCCAGCAGTCCCAGATCGCACGGATCGCCTCGATCATCTCGCGCATGCGTGCGGCGGGCTTCGACCATTCCATGCTGAAACGTTTGGTGATGTGGGGTTTGATCTGGGAGCCGAGCCCGAGCATGAACCGACCGCCCGAGTATTTCTGGAGGTCGTAGCCGACATTCGCCAACAGCATCGGATTCCGGGCGAACGCAACGGCGATGCTGGTTCCCAGCTCGAGGGTTGACGTGTGCTCTGCCGCGAGGGTCAGTGGCAGGAACGGGTCGTGATTGGTCTCGGCCGTCCAGCCGCCGCTGTAGCCGCCCGCTTCGAGATCGCCGGCGCCACTGCCGGCCTCGGTCAGATCCAGCGGGATACCACCATCGATTTTCATGGCGGGGACTCTACGCGCGGCCTCAGCTGCCGTCGAAGCGTGCGACGAGTACCTGCTCGCCCGACGAGCCGGTGCCGGCGCCGATCTGCTGGGTCGTGACAGTCAGGGTCGGATAGTCGTCGAGATCGACGCCGGACCAGAGTGCGATCGGGCCGTTGTCCTCTCTCGCATGGAAGGTGCCGACGGCGACGAGGTCGCCGTCATCGCTGCGGACCCACCCCTGGTAGAAGGTCCCGGGCACTGCAGGGTCGAGCCCCTGGATCTCGATGATGATCGCGAAGCCGGCCGGGCGTACCTGGACGACACCGGTTCCGGACGCGTCCGGCGCGAGCTCGGTACCGACGATGGCGAACTCGACGCCGGCGGGTTCCCGGTCATCGTCGTCGGCGCTGTTCACGACGAGGGCGATGCCGACGATGACCGCGGCCGCTGCCGCGCCGGCCATGGCCCAGCGTCGCCACGGTCGAGGTCTGCCCGCAGCGGCAGGGCGGGGCTGATCGTCGCCTTGGAGCCGGGCCTCCTGTTCGATCCTTGCGACGAGCTCGTCCGCGATGTCGGGTGGCTCGGTCCACACGGTGTCGGCGCCGAGAAGGGCGGCGAGCGCGTCCGGGACATCGATCGCCGAGTCCTCGCCGCGTTCGTCAGGCGTCACCGAGACTGCTCCTTTCCATCGTCAGTACGTCGCCCGGACGAGATCGGTTCACGAAACATTCTCCGTGTCCACGAGATGCCGCAACGCATGAGCGAGGCGCTTGTGGGCCCGGTGGGACCTCGACTTCACCGTGCCGAGGGCGATGCCGGTGAGCGCGGCGATCTCGCTATGGGTGCGCCCCTCGAAATGGGCGAGCCGGACGATCTCGCGCTCGTCGTCGGGGAGCTCCCCGAGGGCCCTGCGCACCTCCCACGCCTCCCAGGTTCGATCGAACGCGAGCGGGGTCACCGCGACGTCGAGGTCGTGGCCTCCCTCGGTTCGTCGTCGCTGTTCGGCGCGGTGGATGTCGATTGCCGCCCGCCGGGCGATGGCGTAGAGCCACGGTGCGATGTCGCGCGATGGATCGAACGAATGCGCCCCTCGCCAGGCGTTGAGAAAGGTCTGCTGGACAGCGTCCTGGGCCAGCTGGGGGTCGCGGAGGATGCTCGCGGCAACGGTCGTGACCGGGCCCGAGTACTGCACGTAGAGGTCGCGGATCGCGTCGGGATCGGCTGCGGCGAAGCGAGCGGCCATCTCGTCACGGGCGGTCACCGGGACAGCTTGGCAAGTTTGCCCGTCGGATGTGGTGCGCGGCGATGGTCACGCCTCGGTGGCGCGTGTCCTGGAATGACCGTGTGTTCAGTCGTCCTCGTTGTCGCGAAGGAAGCGCTGGAGCTCGGCTGCGAGCTCATCGCCCGTCGGGAGATCGGCCTGGAGCCCGGCGTTGTCGTGCAGGGACTCGAGCTCCTCGACGAGCTGGCGGTGCTCGTCGCTGCGGTTGACGAACTCGTCGAGCTGACCCCGGCTGCGGACACCGGCGGCGAGCAGTTCGGTCGGGTCGAATCGGCGTTTCCCTCGTTCGGCGAGCGAGGTGATGAGACGGGCGGACGCGTCGGGGTAGGGAAGCGTCGCTGCGTAGTGGGGGACCTGGGCCCAGGTGCCGATCGCGGGAATGCCGGCCTCGGCGACCGATCGCTCGATCGCCGCCTGGATGCCGGCGGGGATCTCGAGCCGGCCGGGAACCACCGCCGTCGGGTCGACGAGTGGGGCCGCTGTCGCCGTCGAGGTGATTCGGACCGGCCGGGTGTGGGGCACCGCAGCGGGGTATGCGCCCAGGGTCACCGTGATGTGCACCTCGAGATCGACGATCAGCTCGGAGACGGCGGCCACGAAGCGTCGCCATCGGCTGTCGGGCTCGCTGCCACGCAGGATCAGCAGATCGTTGTCGTCGAGATCGCGGACTGCGAGCAGCTCGATGCTCGGCCAACCGATGGATGTGTTGACCCCATCGACGATCTCCATGATCGGCCGTCGGGCCCGATAGTCGATGAACTGGTCGGGATCGAAGGTCGCGACCACGGTGGGCTCGGTCTGGTCGATGATCGCCTCGACCGCCTGAGCCATCCCGAAGCCGGCGTCGACCCACCCGTCGAGGGCCAGGAGCAGCACCGGCGACTCGAGCGGCACCCGTTCGTTGATCTCGTAGGCGCTCATGTGATCTGCCCGGCTCGGGCGACGGCATCGGCGACGAGACCGTCGATGCGTTCGACGAAGGAGTCGATCCCGCCCTCGGGGACCTTGTCACCCATCGCGCCGTGCACGTACCGGCTGTACACGCCCTCGAGGATGCAGGCGAGCTTCCACGACGCGAACGAGATGTAGAAGTCCATGTTGTCGACCGCTCGGCCCGACGCCGCCTCGTAGCCGGCAAGGATCTGATCGCGTGACCAGAAGCCGGCGCTCGTGGTGGGAGGTGACTCCAACGGGAGGTGAGCGTCGTCGGGCTCGGCCCAGTAGACGAGAAGCTGGGCGATGTCGACCAGTGGATCGCCGAGCGTGCAGATCTCCCAGTCGAGGACCGCGACGATCGAGCCGCCGCCGTCGATGATGCAGTTGTCCAGCCGGTAGTCGCCGTGGACGATCGTCGCCGGGCCCTGATCGGGGATTCGCTCGACCAGGTGATCGTGCACGGCTCGGATCTCGGGCCGGTCGGCGGTCTTCGATTCGTCGAACTGCCGCATCCAGCGGCGCAGCTGCCGCGCGACGTAGTCGTCGCGGCGGCCCAGATCGCTGAGACCGACGGCATCGATGTCGACGGCATGGATCGCGGCGAGGACCTCGACCATCGCCTGGCTGGCCTGCAGCTTGACGCGGCTCCCGAGCGCATCGGCGTGCGCGCCATCTCGGACGACCGTGCCCTCGACGAAGTCCATGACGTAGAAGGGCCGGTCGTTCACGAGCTCGTCCGCGCACAACCCGACCACTCCCGGAACCGGAACCAGCGAACCCTGGAGCGCGCCGACGATGGTGTGCTCACGCGTCATGTCGTGGGCCGTTGCCAGGACCTGGTGCAGCGGTGGCCGGCGTAGCACCCATGCTCGGCCCGAGCCGTCGGTCACCCGATACGTGAGATTGGAGTGGCCGCCGGCAATGAGATCGAAGGTCAGTGGGCGCTGGAGCGCGTCGATGTGATCGTCGAACCATTCCGTGACCGGGTCGACGGCGATGCCCGTGATCAGGTCGGTCTCCACGCGGGTCACCCTAATGCTCGATTCACCGAGGCCACCTGCGTCGGGAGTCGGTGCTGTCAGCCAGGCTGCGCCGTCGGGCCAGTATCCTTGAACCCATGAGCGATGTCACTGACGCAACGTTCACGACCGACGTCGTCGAACGATCCAATCAGGTGCCGGTCGTTGTCGATCTCTGGGCGCCGTGGTGCGGGCCGTGCAAGCAGCTCGGCCCGTTGATCGAGAAGATCGTCGGCGAGACCGATGGCGCCGTCGAGCTGGCCAAGGTCAACGTCGACGAGAATCCGCAGGTCGCGCAGCTCTTCAAGGTGCAGGGCATTCCTGCCGTGTTCGCCATCGCCGACGGTCAGGTCGTCGACAACTTCGTCGGCGCCCAGGGTGAGGACTTCCTGCGCGACTTCGTCGGCAGGCTCGCGCCGAGCGCCGAGGCATCCGAGGTCGAACAGCTGGTCGCGATCGGCGACGAGGACTCGTTGCGGCGGGCACTCGAGATCGACTCCGACAATCCAGACGCGGTCGTCGCTCTGGCCGAACTGTTGGTCGATGCCGGGAACACCGACGAGGCACTCGGCCTGCTCGCCCGCATTCCCGAGTCCGCCGAGACGCGGCGTGTGCAGGCCCTGGCCCGGACCGGCGACGTCGCAAGCGACGACATCGAGCCGAAGCTCATCGAATTGCTCGAACGAGTGAAGGACGACGACGACGCTCGCCAGGAGTTCATCGACCTGCTCGAGGTCCTCGGGCCCGACGATCCGCGCTCCATCGAGTACCGCCGCCAGCTGACCTCTCGCCTCTACTGACGATCGACCGTGGCCATCCGGCGAGCCGCCGACCACTGGGTCTGGTCCGGTGGGCCAGTGCCACCCGGCTCCGATGGCATCACGCTCGGGTCCCTGGTCATCGTCAAGACGGATCACACGCGACGATTGCTGCGCCATGAGCGTGTGCACGTCGAACAATGGCGCCGGCTCGGCGTATCACTCTTCTTGTGGCGGTATGTGACGTCCTATCTCCGGTGGCGATGGCGCGGCTATCCGCACAAGGGCGCCTACCGGCGCATCCCGCTCGAGGTCGAGGCGTACTGGCGCGAACGAGTCGACCACGATCCGGATCCCGACAACCTTGCGGCCTTCGTCACTGGCATCGAGTAAGGCCAGCGCGGTAGCGTTCGCAGAACTTCCCCTCCCGGTTCTCATACGGGGAGGGTCTCGTGGCGGACTCGACTACATCCGATATCCCAGCAGAGGTGCCGGCGCGTCCGCTGCCACCGCTCGCGCCGCTCGAGAGGCTCCGGGACGCCATCGACCAGTGGCGCGACCGCGGTCCGTGGCTGGCGCTGGCGCTGCTCGCGGTCACTGCGTTCGGCATCGCCTGGTACGTCGCTCGGCCACCAGCGACGGCGAAGCCGCCACCGGAGCTCGCGCTTCCCGTGGCCACACCGATTCCGGTGCCGACGCCGAGACCGGCCACGATCACCGTCCATGTTGCCGGTGCGGTGCTCGCTCCCGACGTCATCGCCACGACCGAGGGCGCACGAGTCGTCGACGTCGTCGAGCTGGCCGGAGGGCTCGCATCCGATGCCGACCTCGATCGGGTCAATCTGGCCGGACAGGTGGTCGACGGCGAGCGCATCTGGATACCTCGGCTCGGTGAGGATGAACCGCTGCTGACGGCAGGCGACAGCACCGCCGACGGTAGTGACGGCGACCCGTCGGGCCCCGTGAATCTCAACCGAGCGACCGCGGAGCAGCTCGAAGCGCTCCCGGGCGTCGGGCCGGCGACAGCGGCCGCGATCGTCCGCCACCGCGAGGAGCAGGGCCCGTTCGGCCAGGTCGACAGCCTGCTCGATGTTCCCGGCATCGGCACGGCCAAGCTGGAGAGCATCCGGCCCCTGGCCACGGTGTGACATGCGGGTCCTCGATGATCGGTGGGTGATCGTGCTCGCCGCCGCGACGGTGGCCGGAGCTTCGCTGCCGGCAGGGATTCCCTGGCCCGTCCCTGCCCTCGCGATCGCGATTTCGATGCTCGGGCGGGCCCGGCTCGGGCTGGTCGTGTGCTTCTTCGTGCTCGCGTCGGCGTTGGCCCACGACCACGCCCGAGCTGTTGTCGCCATCGACCCGGGGCCCTTCGAGTCCTCCGTCGCGCTCGTCACCGACCCCATCCGCTCGGCGGGCGGCGTACGGGTCGACGTCATGGTCGATGGTGTGCGCTACGAGGCAGCAGGCTGGGGCGCTGCCGGAGCCCGGCTGCGCGACCGGTTGGCCGGCGAGCACGTCGAGCTGATCGGGACGGTCAGGTCCGTCGGTGATGATCCATATCGACTTCGCCGCGGTGTCGACGGGGTGATCTCGGTCGACACGGTCGGGTCATGGTCGAGTGCCGGCGGCCCGTCGGGTGCCGCGAACATGGTTCGGCGGCTCCTTGCCGCCGGCGCCGAACCGCTCCCTCTCGACGATCAGGCGCTGTTCCTCGGCATCGTCTTCGGTGACGACCGCGAGATGTCGGTCGTGGTGAAGGACGACTTCCGGGCTGCGGGGCTGACTCACCTCGTCGCCGTGAGCGGTCAGAACGTCGCTTTCGTGCTCGCGCTGGCAGGCCCGGTGTTGCGACGATTGCAGGTCCATTCGCGATGGGCGCTCACGCTGGCTCTGCTCGGGTTCTTCGGTCTCGTCACCAGGTTCGAGCC
>Ga0224508_10003981_pt1 | contig 12153 bp, 7 predicted proteins | sample SF_Jan12_sed_USG_4_FD_170157 | JGI IMG/M metagenome (GOLD analysis project Ga0224508, IMG submission 170157) | Sediment microbial communities from San Francisco Bay, California, United States - SF_Jan12_sed_USGS_21 | ecosystem: Environmental > Aquatic > Marine > Sediment | place: USA: California...
CTCCCGAGCAGGACACAGGCGTCATTGATTACGTATCTCGTAGGGAAGTTGTCGGTCCCGTCCACGACTACATCCCATCCGTGAAGAATTTCGAGTGCGTTGGACGCATCCAGCCGCCGCGGAATCTCCACGACGTCCACATCCGGGTTCAATCCCTTGAGCCGTGTGCTGGCCGACGCCGTTTTTCTGGCGCCGATGGACGACGTATCGTGCAGGATCTGCCGGTGCAGATTCGACACCTCGACGACGTCCGCATCTACGATCCCGATCCTGCCCACCCCGGCCGCTGCCAGGTACAGTCCCGCCGGCGATCCCAGTCCCCCCGCTCCGACGATGAGCACGCTCGCGTCACGCAACCGATACTGCCCCTCGGTACCCAACTCGGGCAGGAGCAACTGCCGGTGGTACCGGAGCCGCTCCTCACGGGTCAGGTCCGGACTGCCACCGGCGATGGACGGCACGATCGTGAGATCAGCGGGCGCGTCGATCCGGAGTTCGTCGTCCCTCAGACAGCGAACGTCCCGACCGTCGAGAAACAGGTTCACGTACGGTCTCACTTGACCATCATCAGTCAGAAGGCGCTCAGCCAGCGGCGGGCAGGCGGCCTGTACGGCCGTGAGTGCACCTTCGACCGACGTCGCTTCCACTCGCAGCGTCGGTGAGCCGGCCACCAACGACCGCAGCGGAACGGGGACGTGAACACGGACCTCAGCCATCGACGCGCCAGGCATGGGGGGCTCCGGCCCGGCCGCGCTCGATACCGACGACGACGTACCAGTAACCGGGCCACGCCGCCTCGAGGTCACGCGCCGACGGTCCGGGGTCACAGTCGGGATGCGAGTGATAGAAACCAATGACTGCCGGTTCGCCGTCGGCCTCGCCCCTTAGCAAAGGTTCGAGATCGTCGGGAGCGATGGTGAACGAGGACCGGGGATCCGGTGAGCGGTTCGGGAGAGGATGGACCCCCACCACCTGGTCCGCACGGCCGAGCAACGCGCCGCACGCTTCGGACGGATAGGCTCGAGAGACGTCTTCCAGCAGCCGGCGTCGCGCGGCGGGCTTCAACACAAGGTCAGCCGCTGGTTTCAAGCGCCCTCCAGATCGCCTGGTAGTTCTGGCCGATCGTCCCCGGTCCCCGGAATACCGACGAACCGGCAACGAGGACGTCGGCCCCCGCGGCGGCGGCGACGGGGGCGGTCTCGGGCCCGACGCCGCCATCCACTTCTATGTGAAGGTCAACCAGTCCCAGTTCATCCGCCATCGCGCGGATTCGTGTAGCCTTTCGGGTGGCAGCGTGGATGAACGCCTGTCCGCCGAAACCGGGGTTGACCGTCATGATCAGGACCAGGTCGACAAACGGGAGCACTTCCGAGATCGTCGAGGCGGAGGTGGAGGGATTGATCGCGACTCCCACCTTCTTACCCAGCCTCCGGATCTCGTGCACATCGCGGTGCAGGTGCGTCGAAGCCTCCTGATGGATCGTAATCAGGTCGGCACCCGCATCGGCGAACGGTTCGAGAAATATTTCCGGATTGTCGATCATCAGGTGCACGTCGAGGAACGAGCTTGTGACGGCCCGCAGCGATCGCAGAACCGGAATCCCAATGCTGAGATTTGGTACGTAGTGCCCGTCCATCACGTCGAAGTGGAACCAGCCGGCTCCGGCCTCTTCACACTCCGCGACCTGCTCGCCAAGCCGTGCGAAGTCCGCAGCCAGGAGCGACGGAGCCAGGATCAATTTGGGCATCGTCAGATAACTCCCAGGCTCGAGCCGACCTTGTTCAGCGCGGCGAGGGCCCGATCCAGCTGGTCACGGTCGTGGCCTGCCGAGATCTGGCACCGGATGCGGGCCTCTCCCTTGGGCACCACCGGAAACCCGAATCCGATGACGAATACACCTTCGTCCAGCAAACGGGTGCTCAGTTCAATGGCGGCGGCCGTTTCGCCTATGATCACCGGGACGATGGGGGTGTCGCCCTCGATCGGCGAGTACCCCAGCCCCGTAAGCTCCCGGCGGAAGTACCCGGTGTTCGCCCGCAGCCGATCCACAAGATCCGGGTGCGTCTCCAGGACATCGATCGCGGCGAGCGCGCCGGCCGCCGAATGAGGAGCGATCGCATTGGTGAACAGCTGCGTTCGCGATCGCTGGGTAAGGTAGTCGATCACCGCTCGGCTACTGGCAACGAAACCGCCGGCCATCCCACCCAACGCCTTTCCGAGCGTCGAAGTGATGATGTCGACTTCACCGTGCATGCCGAAGTGTTCAGGCGTCCCCCGGCCCGTGTCTCCGAGCACACCCGTCGCATGCGAATCGTCGACGGCCAGGATCGCGTCATATCGATCGCACAGATCCCGGATGTCGGGCAGCGGAGCGATTTCACCTTCCATGCTGAACACGCCGTCGGTAACCACCAGGCGATGGCGGGCGCCCGCCGTCTCTTTCAACACGCCTTCCAGGGAATCGGTGTCCATATGGCGGTAGATGTGCCGTTCGGCCTTACACAACCGTATCCCGTCGATGATCGAGGCGTGGTTCAGCTCGTCGGAGATCAGCGCATCCTCCGGCCCGAGCAACGGGGCGAACAGCCCTTCGTTCGCGTTCCAGCAGGAAGTGAATGTCAGCGCTGCTTCCGTCTCAAGAAAATCGGCGATCCGGTCCTCGAGAGTCCGGTGTATGTCGAACGTGCCGCAGATGAACCGGACGGACGACGTGCCTGCACCGTACTTCGTGGCGCCTTTTCGCACCGCCTCGATCACCTCGGGACGATCGCACAGCCCCAGGTAGTTGTTGGAGCACAGGTTGACCGTCTGTCCGTATCCCTCGAGGTCGACCACGGGGCCCTGGCGCCCAAGGATATGTTGCAGTGCCTTGAGCACTCCCTCGGCCCCCATGTCCTCGAGCGCTCCGGCCAGTCGGCGGTTGAATCCCGGGTTGACTACGGTCAATCCCATGTCCCCTTCTTCATATAAGACCATTGGTTCCCTCACCCATCGGCGCGTTCGCCGTCAGTCCAAATTGTCCGCGTAGACCTCCGCGGAGGTTCCGTCCCGGATCTCCGCCAGCTCGATCCGGATCGCCGGGCGCGAACCGAAGCTACCGCACAACGTAAAGCCGGACAGGGGTCCCCGAATCCATACCACACGGTCGGAGTCGAGAGCCGCCCGGACCACATCCAGGTCTCCGATCAGCGCGAACGGACGCTGGTTGCCAAGTCGCCCTGGTCCGAACAGTGCGCATCCATCTCCGGTTTGAACCGTTCCCTCACCCGTCGCCCGCATTCGTGAGAAACTACCCGAATCCACAGCGACGATCCGACCAAACTCCCGGCGCTCACCGCGCACGATGTACAAACCAGCCGCCAACTGCAAAGCACGGGCTTCGTAAAAGCTGATCGGCGTTTTCGGGCACGACGTATCGTACGTCAACCGCCGTGCATCCAAAAATACGATCGAGTCCGATATGGTGACCGTTGCCGTGTCGAGTCGACCACACGCGTTCGGTGTTATCGGGCCCGCGAATTCTAGCGAGAACACCTGACCCGCGACGACCGTGTCCGGGAAGGCGGCCCACGATACGAGGGCATCGCTGGCCGTCGGCTCGCCGATCCGCCAGCACGCGACAGTGGCGGCTAGAAGGAGCAAACCGGCGGTACGTGGGTTCAACGGAGCAATCTCGACCAACCTTCGCGCATCGTGATCAAGGCCGGGAGGTTCGGCCACGGGCCCAAACGAACGGCCAATCTCGCCGGGCTCCCGGACCGCTGCAAGGAACTCTTGCTTGGATCGGGCGATACAAACCAATAATCGACCGTAGCACGGACACGTGCAGCGAGGTGACCCGGAGCGTGGTGTGTTGAACGAGCTTCTACATGGCATTGAGCCCAGCCGCCGTAACTCGGCGCGAAACAGGAATGCCCTGCGTGTGGGGTTTGCCCTGTCCGTGCTGATTCACGGTGCGTTGCTGTTCGGATGGCGCGCGAGTGGTTCCGATGCACCGGCTTCATCGGCGGCGGGTCCGCGTACCGGCGATGCCCGTGCCGCTGCCGGCGGCGGAGAGATGCTGGCCATCGCGATCGCCGCGCCGCGCCCTATCGTGATCCCCGCCCCGCCATCCACCCGGCCACGCTTCGAGGAACCGAACGTCGCGGCGGAGGAGTCGGAACAGTTGATGCTGACGGCCGATCTGTCCGGTCCGAGCGGCGGTGCAGCCGCTCGCGGGGATAACGCCGGCCCGGGTCTCCCCGGCGCCGACGGAGGTGGAGACGGTGGCAACGATCCGGAAGGTCGCGATCGACGGACGGACGCTACACCGCGATCGATCATTCCCTTGTGGGATCCACCGCGGGACGTGAAAGGCATGCGCGTCACCGTTCGGGTGCAGGTTGATGCCCGCGGTGAGCCAACCGGGGAGATCCTCGTCGAGCCTCGCATCCCGAACTCTGGATTCGACCGGGAGCTGCGCAAGACTATGCTGTCCATGGACTATATTCCCGCGCGGCGTGACGGTCTTGCCGTCAGGGACTGGGCAGAAATGACGTTCACGTTCTAGCCAAAGCGTCCACCGCCGAGGTTTGTTTCCCCGTCCCGCAGGCCTGTCTATATTCAGCCGCCATGGTTGAAGCCTACGTTCGCGACCGTTTGTTCAACTGACACCCGAGCCGTGTGAGCGGAGACCTGCGCCTGATCATCGGTAGCCATCCGTACGACCGGCGACGCCACCTGGGCTGTCTGGCCTTTGCCATCGGCGCCGTGAGCTTGCTCCCGAGCGAGTCGGTAGCACAGGATGTGCCTGTACCGGCCGATTCGATCCCGGCGGTCTCGGACACGATCGCGATCCCCGGGTTATCCGTCGGGTTGGCCAGGGTAGCCTACATCTGGCCAGTCAATCTGACCCCTGCGCTGACCGTAGCACGGCTGCGCTCCCGCCGGCTCGGACAGCCGGCGATGGAATGGCTCGAGGAGCGCGACGTCGTGCAGCAACGTCGGCTTGCCGCGCAAAGGGACACCCTGTGGATGGTGTTTCTCCCGGTCGACAAGTTGCCCGGTGACTTCGACACGCGGCGTTTCTTTGACTCCCGGGATCGAGAGGACGACCTCCTGGTCGACCGGCGCGAGCAACGGATCCAGTTGGTGCCAGAGGCCCTCGCGGGGCTCGCCGATCTGAACATCGAAATTGACGGCACCGGACAGATCGGGACGGAATGGCAGTCGTTCGACCCGTGTACGCTGGGGACCGGCCAGCAGTGCAACTCCGGCGCCGTGCCCTCTGTCCGGCCCGAGTTCCAGCTCCGGGCCAAGGTTAACGGCACGATATCGGATCGAATCCACCTCGACGTCGACTTCGACCAGACACGCGAGTTCGACGCGACGAACAACCTCAATGTGTTTTACCAGGGAATGCCCGGAGAAATCCTGGAGTTCGTCGAAGTAGGTGAAGTAACGCTTCCTTTGCCACAGTCCCGGTTCATCTCTCGCGCCATACCGGCCGGCAACTTCGGCATCAGAACAAATGCGCGATTGGGCCCGCTGAAGGTTCGCGCCGTTCTCGCCGAGCAGGATGGGAGCGTCGAGACACGACGCCTGACGCTGGACGTAGGAAGCGGTGGTCAGGAGGGCATCCTTCAGGACTTCGAAGCGATCGTCGATGATGCCGGGTACGCGGATGGCCAGTTCTTTTTCCTCGTCGATCCGCGGGAGTTTCCTTCGTATCCGCACATCGACGTGACGGCGCTGACCGGAACGGAGGTACCCCCAAACCTGAAGCCGGGGTCTGCTCTCAAGCTCTACAGGCACGAGATCCAGACGGGCCTGCCCCAGAATGTCGAAGACGGCGTCATCCAGGCGCGCGCCGTGGCGATACGCCCCCTTGCTGCGGATCCGACTCTGCCCGACTCGACCGAGTTCCAGGGGTTCTTTCGGCCCCTGATTCAGGGCGAAGACTATATCGTCCACACCAGTGGTCTGTGGATCGTCATGAAGTCGCGAATTCTCGAGAATGAGGCGCTGGCTGCTACCTACATTACGGCCGCGGGTGACACGGTCGGCGACTTCAATGCTGAAGAGATCTTCCGCGAAATCGCGAACACGGGTTCGGGCGTGCTGCCGCGACTTGAGCTTATCAAGGATGCCGAGTCGCACCGGCCGGGCCAGATCACCTGGGAGCGAGAGATGCACCAGGTATACCGCGTGTCCGGTTCGGATGACGTGGAATCGGGCAGCATCGGCCTGACGATCTCGCAAGGGCCCATTGAGAGCGGTCCGATCGTGCGCCAGTCGGGAGGCGAGGACTTCGCCTTCCTCGAGATCTTCGGCGTCGACGACGTTCCCAACGACGACCGTCTCGATGCCGCCCGCATCTGGCGACCGGCGACATCCGGCGGCCTCGGAGTCGTGACGGGCAGCTACCTTGTGTTTCCGACGCTGCAGCCGTTTCTCGAACCGCCGCCGATCCTGTCTCTCGCCGCGCCGTTTCCGCTGGCGGTCTCCGACCAGAACGCCGACATCTACGAAGAACCGATTGACCTGATCCGCGCGTCGAGCTTCCGCTATCGCCTGAATTTCGAGTACCGGGCGCGCAGCTCGGGTCAGGCAAGTTCATTCTCGCTGGGCGCGATCGGAATCCGCGAGGCCAGTGAGCGGGTCTCGCTGAACGGGCGCGACCTCGAGCGAGGCCGGGACTACACGATCGATTACGAGATCGGGCAGCTGCAGATTCTCCGACCGGGCGAGTTGTTCGGCGGTTCCCAGAATCCCGACCTCGAGGTTCGCTTCGAGCAGAAGCCTATTTTCCAGATTCAGCCCACGAGCATTGTCGGGCTCACCGGGGAGTACTCGCTGGGAGAGATCGGTAGCATCGACTTCGCCGGTCTGCTGCAGCGTGAGGGGTCGGTACTGAACCGACCCGAATTGGGCCTCGAACCGAGCGCGATCAGCCTCGGCGGAGTGATGGCCAACCTGGACTTCGAGTCCGGTGCCTTGGACCGGTTCGTAAACAGCCTGCCCGGTGTCAGTACGGCGGTGGCCTCGCGCATCAGGTTTGATGGGGAGATCGCAGCGTCGAGCCCGACAACCAACCGGAACGGCGTGACCTATATCGATGACTTCGAGGGCACGTCACGCCTGGCACTGGGCTTGACGAGCCGCTCGTGGCGCAACGGGAGCGTGCCGAGCCGCCCCGACGATTCGGGCGGGTTCATTCCTCCCCTGCCGAGTCTATCGAACCAGCTTACAGCGGTATGGCAGTCGCAATGGCAGGAGGGCCAGTCGATCCAGGGTCCTCTGCTCACGCTGCAAATCGATCCGGCGATCCGAACCCAAAACGCGGGATCCTCGGAAAGCGTGCTGTGGGTCTCGCTAGCGGACGCCCCCGTAGGGGAGAACGGCTGGGTCACGTTGACGCAGCCACTTTCGGAGACCGGTCTGGACCTCACAGCCGTGGAGTTCCTGGAGTTCTACGCCAGCACGCTCGGCGAGACGTCGGGTGCCCTTTCGATGATCATCGACCTCGGAACGGTTTCTGAGGATGCGCTCGTGGCGGACCCGTTCGGCCTGCCGGTGGGAGTCGGAGATCTGGACCAGGAAGCGGATCCGCTTGTTGGGGTGTGGGGCAACCAGGACGACACCGGATTGTGGGATCAGGCGTGCACGGCGGACCCCAGCACGACGGCCTATCCGCTTGGCGACGCCCGCGCGAACTGCACGAACAACAACGGTCGCGAAGACACGGAGGACCTGAATCGCGACAGTTTCCTGAACCAGGATGAGCGCTACCTCCGGTTCGTCGTCCCGCTCACCGCCCCGTCGCGCTTTCTCGACCGTGAGACGACCGGCGAATTCGAGTTCAACCGGTATCGGATACCGCTCGCGCTGCCCGATCTAGTTGAAAACACGACGATCGACGGCGTCCAGAACGTCAAGCATGTCCGGATCACGCTCACCTCGGATGTGGCCGCAACCGTGCTGATCAGCCGCATGGCGTTTTCCGGTTCCCCCTGGCTCAAGCGGTCGGGGTCCGGCAGCCTGGACGGGTTCTCGGGCGAAGACCCGGGTACTGCAGGACAGGTGTCGGTCGGGCCGATCTCTACCGCCGACGGCGCGTATGTCTCGCCACCCGGAATCAGTGATCAACAGGCGAATCAAACGGACGATCTGCAGGTGGGGGCCCAGCCGATCAACGAGCAGTCACTGCGGCTCTCGTTCGAAGACGTGCCCGCCGGCGAGCGCATCGAGGTCTTCCGACGATTCACCGAACGGCCCCGGAACATGCTGCTTTACCGCGAACTTCGTGCGTGGGCGATTCCTGTCGAGGGAGAGTTCGGGCCGGGACAGCCCCTGCGGTTCTTCGTTCGAATGGGGTTCGATTCGAACAACTTCTACCTGTTCCGTACGGAGCTTCAGCAGACCGTTGCCGCCCCTGGGCGAGAGGATTGGGCGCCGGAGCGGCTGATCGACTTCGACCGGTGGCTGCAACTGCGGGCCGAGGCGGAGCAACGGCTGCTGGAGCTGGGACCGCTTCCTCCCGACTCGTCACTGATACTGTGGGACGTGGATGTGTTTCCGGACGCTGACAGTACACTTGCCGTCGTCATCAGCGACCGCTCGCGCGCTCCCAATCTGTCGGCCATCCGCGAACTGGCTATCGGTGTGGAGAATGTCGGGTTCGCGGATGCCGGCCCGGGCCAGGTGTGGGTCGATGACCTGCGACTGGCCAATGCTGCTGACGAGGCGGGTTCCGCGTTTCGGGCCGGCGTCGAAATGCTGCTTGGAGACGTGATCCGACTGGACGCAACCTACACGAAACAGAATCCATTCTATCGCCAGCTCGGAACCGATCCCTCCTTTCAGTCGAGTGACGACTTCACGGCACGCGCCCGCACCGACTTCGGCCGCTTCCTGCCCAGCAGTCTCGGCCTGTCGATGCCGATCCAGTACCAGCGTCGGAGCAGCGGCTCAGACCCGTTCTTCCTCGCGTCCACGGACGTGACGGCAGACCGGATCGACGGTCTTCGCACCCCGGAGAATTCATCAACTTCATGGAATGTAGGGCTGTCCAAGCGAGGAGTGTCCGGAAGTCGGCTGGCCAGGGCGACCATCGATGGGCTGGTTCTGAGCTACTCGCGACAATCGCTGGACCAGCAGGCAACCCAGACAGAGACGGCAAGCCGCGCGTGGAATGCCTCCGCCCAATGGTCACGACCGGTCGTCGACGCCTCGATCGCTCTGCTTCCGAGTTTCCTCCGCAATGCGATCGACGGGCTGCCGGGCTTTCTCGCGAACGCGACGTTCATGCAGAACCTCAAGAACCTCCGGTTCCGGTATACGCCTCGCGACCTCCGCCTCGGCGCGAATCTCGGACGATCTACGACGGAGCGCCGCCGCTACGTCAGTGCGGTGGCGGGTCCGGCCGATTCGGCTGTCACCCCGACGATCGACCGTCTGCATCAGTTGAGACCGCGGGCAGGTATCCAACTCCAACCGTTCCCGTCGCTGGTTGGCGGAGTGTCGGTTGCGTCCGTGCGGGATCTCGTCGATCCGTCGTTTCGGGTGACCGGGGCCGAGAGCGTACAGGCGCTGGATAGCCAGACGGGTTCGTTCCTGGGTCTCGGCGTCGGGTGGGAGATGACCCGCAACGTGGTGTCCAATCTCAGCTATCAGCCGGAACTCGCCAGCTGGTTTGATCCGCGACTTACGGTCAACACGACGTACCTGAGCAATCGGAGTTCTTCGTACGTAGTGCCATCGGAAGCGGGCGATACGGTGCTGGTGCGGGACCTCCGGTTCGGTCGAGACATAGCCCTGGACGTCAACGTGAGCACCGTCGATCTGTTGAGCGCGTTCGGCGTACCGCCGTCTCTCGAAGCGCAGGGATTCGCGAAGGATGTCCGGAACTTCTGGGATCGGATCCGGTCCGTGCGCTTGGCCTGGTCTCGGACCGTCTCGGCGACCTACGACCGACGGGATCTCGCCCCGTCCTTTGGGGACCAGCTGGTTCTCGACGGATTCGATCGCCTTCGCGCCGTCTCTGCAACGGACACCGCCTCGAGCGCCAATTCACGCGATAGATTCGCGCTCAGCGGGGGCTATCAGCTGCCGTTCGACCTGGCCGCGGAGGTGGACTACTCGACGTCTGAGACCAGTTCGTTCACCGCGTTGAGTGAGCGGACTACGAAGGAGACCCAGTGGCCTTCGGTGCAACTCCGTTGGCGCAACGTTCCCGTACCCGGCCCTCTCCAGGGCGCCGTGCGCAACCTGACGTTTACCGGCAGTTGGCGGGAGACCGAGCGTCTGGTATCCACGCTGACGGGCCAGGATCAGGGGAGCGAAACGCTGACCCGGTCGCTGAGCCTGACCGTCGTGTTTCTGAACGGATTCAATCTCAACTACCAGTACGATAACTCGAGCAACGACCGCACCGACGCGTCCGGATCGAGTCAGTCAGATCGCAACTCGCACAGCGTCCGCGGCACCGGCGCCGTCGCTGCGCCAGGATTCCTGTCGTTCGTCAAGCGTCCGCTTCGTTTGTCGGCCGAGTTTTCGATCAACGGGAATGCGAACTGCCGCGAGTTGGGTGGCGGCGGCTTCGGCCTGGGTGGCGGCGTCATCGTCGTGGATGACTGCGTCCCGCATCTCGACCAGACGACGAAGAACCTCAGGTTTACGGCGGATTCCGATTTTTCCGGCTATAGCCTCGGAGTGCAGTTCCTCTGGGTGCGCCGTGCGAGCGGGGTAGGCACGCAGCTGACTTCGAACCAGTACAATTTCAATATCTTCGGTCGTTTCTTCCTCAGGTCGAGCACCCAGGAGATTCCTCCGCCCTCTCCCTGATTGGGGACGTTTGACGCAGCGATGACTTTCGCGGGCAGGTTGGCGCGGGAGAAACGATGCCGCGAATCTCAAAGACCGACGGTAGAGCGCTCGCGTCGGCCACGGGACTGCTGGTGCTCGGAACCATCGTACGCGTCGTGCTCGCACCGGACGCCGCCGACCTGCGATGGCGGCCGGCGGGATCCGAGCGGGCTGCCGAAACGCTCGCCGATGTGCGGGGCGAATTGGCGATCGCCCTCGACCAGGAGATGAAGGCGGCGCAGCCGCTCGAGCCTGGTGAGCGGATCGACTTGAACGCGGCCGATCTATCCGACCTGCGCCGTCTGCCGGGCATCGGGCCGGCACGGGCCGCAGCCATCCAGAAGGATCGTGCTACCCGAGGCCCTTATGGATCGGTGGAGGATCTGTCGCGGATTCCCGGGTTTGGAGTGGGCCTCGTCGAGCGTCTGCGCCCTCATGTTCGCCAGGATCCGACTGCGTTTTCAGCGTCCGCATTTTCCGCGGTCGGATTGCTGGACCTCAATCGGGCACAAACCCATGAACTAGAGCAAATCACGGGGATTGGGCCCGCCCTGGCAGCCCGAATCACCGCCGCTCGCGCCCACAGCGGCGGGTTCAGAGATCTTGACGAGCTTATCGAAATCCCCGGAATCGGCCCAAAGACGATGCAAATTCTGCGAAACGAGGCCTTCGTGCGCTGATCCCTGCCGCTGACCGGACGCCCGAGGGCATCCCTTGGTGGGCACACTTGTTGCTCCCGGATGGCCACGTGAGGTGCGCTCTCCGGTTCGGAGACGGACGCGAAAGTTGCTCCCGGGACACGGATTACCATGGCATCGATTTCACTGGGCAGCCTACAGATTGGTGAGTTGCTCCTGCGCGAGGGGTTGATCACCCGTGAGGATCTGGATCGGGCTCTCGAGCAACAGAAAGAGACCGGCACTCGTCTCGGGTTTGCGCTCGTAACGAATGGTGTGCTCGGCGAGGCCGACCTCACGCGGGTCCTTTCACAACAGTACCGCGTGCCGGCCGTCGATCTGACGGAAGTCGAGATCGAGGCCAAGATCCTCAAGCTCGTGCCGGCTGATTTTGCGAACAAGCACCTCATCCTCCCCCTGCGCCGCGTCGGCCGCACGCTCACAGTGGCCATGGCCAATCCCACGGACCTCAGCGTCATCGACGACCTGAAATTCGTGACGCGCTTCGACGTAGACGCGGTGGTCGCCGGGGAGTTCACGCTCCGCAAGGCAATCGACAAGTACTACGAGATCGCAAACGATGGCCTCGGGGATCTTCTCGGTGAGTGGGAAGAGGAAGACGTCGAAATCG
>Ga0224508_10003982_pt1 | contig 12151 bp, 9 predicted proteins | sample SF_Jan12_sed_USG_4_FD_170157 | JGI IMG/M metagenome (GOLD analysis project Ga0224508, IMG submission 170157) | Sediment microbial communities from San Francisco Bay, California, United States - SF_Jan12_sed_USGS_21 | ecosystem: Environmental > Aquatic > Marine > Sediment | place: USA: California...
CCCGTCAAGGTCAACTCCCAGTCCCTGCACCATGCAATCCTTGAACGCGCTCAGGTTGTTGTGCGTCTGAAAACCGATCAGATCATACTTCGTCAGATGCTCCAGCATACGCTGCATCACAGGCAAAACCCGCAGCATGTCGAAGGCGGGAAACGGCACGTGCAGAAAAAAGCCGATCCGTTGATCGACACCCTGATCACGGAGCTTGTCGGCCAGCGGTATCAGGTGATAGTCATGCACCCAGATAATGTCGTCGGGTTCCAGCAACGGCACGAGCTTGGCGGCAAACTCCGCGTTGACGCGCTCGTAGGCTTCGTACTGCTCTTGATCATAGTGGTAATAACCGAGCAGGTAGTGAAACAGCGGCCAGAGAATATTATTGGAAAAGCCGTTGTAGTACCCGTCGTGGTCACGCCGGTTCAAGTCGATGGTTGCGTAGGTGATATTACCGCGTTCAATAATGCTTGGACCGCGGGTCTGCGAATCACCGGCGACACGCCCGTCGCAGCCGAACCAGATACCGCCGATCTGTTCCAGCGCCGACAATACGCCGACCGCCAAACCGCCTGCGGCCGGTCCGCCCTGGTCCGGCATCGGCACGCGATTGGAAACAACGATGAGTCGACTCATAATGCTTCCTCCCAGGACTTGCTCAGGCGCATGGCGGTGTTGATGATGCCCACCATGCTGTAGGTCTGCGGGAAATTCCCCCACAGCTCGTGCGTGTCGGGATGTATGTCTTCGGACAGCAGCCCCAGCGAGGTCCGGCAGGCCAGCATCTCCTCGAATAACTCACGCGCTTCCGCGTGCCTGCCTACCGCAGCCAGCGCATCGATGTACCAGAATGTGCAGATGGTGAATGCGGTCTCCGGCATGCCGAAATCATCCGCATCCCCGTAGCGAAGCAGAAACTTGCCGCGCCGCAGCTCGCTTTCTACCGCCGCCATGGTGTGACGGAAACGTTCGTCGTCAGCGGGCAGGAAACGTAACTCCGGCAGCAACAGCAGGCTGGCGTCGAGACTGTTGCCACCGAAACTCGCTACCAGGCGCTGCGATTTCGGATTCCAGGAGTGGTGCAGTATCTCCTTGCGGATGGCGTCCGCGTGCTTTCGCCAGGCACGTTCCCGCTTGGCGATTCCGAGCCGCGCCGCGATCCTGGCCAGCCGATCGCACGCCGCCCAGCACATCACGCTGGAATAAGTGTGCACACGTTCGCGGCCGCGATATTCCCAGATACCGGCGTCGGGCCGGTCGAACACCGCCACCGCCCGCTCACCCAGCTGCTCGAGCCGTTCGAACAATGCCCGATCGCCCTGCTTCGCCAGGCGGGTGTCGAAAAACATCTGCGTCGCGGCCAGCACCACGGCGCCGTACACATCGTTCTGCCGTTGCTTGTACGCCTCGTTGCCCACGTGCACCGGCCCCATGCCGCGATAGCCGCTCAGGCTCGATACCTGACGCTCGATGATGCGGGAAGCGCCGCTGATTCCATAAACAGGCTGGAACGTGTTCTCGCCTGCCTGAGCGACGATGTTGACGGTGTAGCGCAGATACGCCTCCATCGTCTTGGTGGCCCCGAGCCGGTTGAGCGCGTGCACCACAAAGTAGCTGTCACGCAGCCAGCAGTATCGGTAGTCCCAGTTGCGGCCGCTGTCCGGCGCCTCGGGGATCGAGGTCGTCAATGCGGCAACTACGGCTCCGGTGTCCTCGAACGTGCACAACTTGAGGATGATCGCCGCACGTAACACGGCTTCCTGCCACTCGAAGGGCACCGATAGTCCCCGTACCCAGTCGCGCCAGTAGTTGCAGGTTTCTTCGTAAAATGTCCTGCTCGCCGTCGCGGGCGCTTCGTCCAGCGGTTCGTCCGGGCCCAGGATCAGAGTAGCCGGCTCCTCGAGCAGAAAGGGTACTTCTTCGATGATGGCAGTGATTGCCAGATCCGTCGTGAGTCGCAACACCTGATCATCACCGACGTAGCGGATATGATGGCTGCCGTGAGTGAGTTCGGGGCTGCGAGCGCCGTAGTCGAAGGACGGGCGCAGACGGATACGCACCTGCGGGCTGCCGGCCAACGGCTCGATACGGCGCACGATCATCGTCGGGCGGTACATGCGATTGTAGAGTCTGAACCGCGGGGCAAAATCGGTAATCCTGACGGCACCGCCGTGCTCATCGTGGAGGATGGTGTTGACGATGGCGGTGTTCGGCCTGTAATGCTGCTCCGTGCTTTCGCAACCGAGGAGCTCGATATCGAACAGCCCTGATTCCGAGCCGGTGCTGTCATTGCGCATCAACGAGCAGAAAACCGGATCGCCGTCGAAGCGCGGCCAGCAGGACCAGCATATCTGCCCTTTGCCGTCGAGCATGGCGGCTATCTGACAGTTGCCGATGATGGCAAGGTTCAGATCGTGCAAGGTTGTTCCCTCCGGCTTTGCTGCCATGTTCCTAGCCCAGAACGAACTCCCGGCTGTCGCCGCCGCGCAGTTCGTGAATACCGTCGGGCAAGTGCAGCGTAATCGCCTGCGCATGAACGTTTTCGCTCGACACTTTGAGCCGCGCGCGACTGATCTCGAGCATCAACGGGTGACTCCGGTAACGGATACGCAACTTCATCCTGCATAACTGATCCGGCAGGCATGGGTTCATATGCAGCGCGTCGTCGCGTAGTTCGATGCCCGTGTAAGCGCGCTGGACAAGATCCACCACGCCTGCCATAGCGCCCAGATGAATACCTTCGTAAGTGGTACCGGAGCCACCATCGCGGAGGTCTGCTTTGAGTGCCTGCTCGAACAGTGTCCACGATCGCTGCCAGTCGCGCCGCGCGAGCACCCAGGAACTTACTATCCTGCTGAGCGTGGAACCATGCGTGGTCCGCTCCGCATAGTAGTCGATGGTGCGCGGAATGCTGTGCGGATCGAAACGGTAGCCTAGCCCGGTAATCAGGCGTTCGAGTTCCTCGGCAGAAAACAGGTAAAAGAGCATCAGAACATCTGCCTGCTTGGATAGCTTGTACGCGTTGGGCGTATCGCCCTCGGCTTCCAGGATGCGATCCACCCGGCGTATGTCGCCGTATTCTTCCCGGTACGCCGCCCAATCGAACTCGCGCAGATCCTCGTACCCTTCGAACTGCGAGAGAATGCCGTCAGCGTGAAAAACCAGACGCATCTTCGCACCGATGTCACGCCACCGTTGCAGCTCGGCCGAACGCAAATCGAGCAGCTCGCAGAGCTCGCGGCGGCGGTGTTCGGAAAGGCGTTGCAGCACCTGCGACGCGCAATCCAGCACCCAAACGGCCATCAGGTTGGTATAGCTGTTGTTGTTCAGTCCCGGCTCGTCGGCGCCCGGATAGGCTTCGTGATATTCATCTGGGCCCATCACCCCCTTGATCTCGTAGCGATCGAGTTCGGCATTGAAGGTAGTCGCGCTGGCCCAGAAGCGCGCGATCTCGAGAATCACCTCGGCGCCGTGGTACGCCAGGAATTCCGTGTCTTCGGTGGCCTGAAGGTACTGCCAGAGGTTGTAAGCGATCGCCGCATTGACATGGCGCTGCAGATGGCTGTGGTCCGCGATCCAGCGGCCCGAGCGCGGATTGAGGTGCAGCTGCTGGCTTTCCTCTCTGCCATCGCTGCCACTCTGCCAGGGAAACATCGCGCCGCGAAAGCCCGCCGCGCGGGCAGCTCCCCGCGCCGCGGACAGCCGCCGGCAGCGGTATTTCAGCAACGACCGCGTGATCTCGGGAATGCGCAGATTGAGCAGCGGGAATATGAACAACTCGTCCCAGAAAATATGTCCGCGGTAGGCTTCGCCGTGCCAGCCGCGCGCGGGCACGCCGGCATCGAGATCCTCGGTGTGCATCGACACGGTCTGCAGCAAGTGAAATACGTACAGGCGCAGGATCCATGCGATCTGCGCGTCCCGTTCCCGGGAGGCGAACTCGAGCGAGGTGTCGAACCGCAGCCAGAGTTGATTCCAGGCGACCTGGTGACAAGCCAGCAGCTCATCGAAGCTGCCAGCGCTGCTCGCCGCCTGCCTGGCCTGCACCCCACACTCCGAGATTCCGCGGTCCCGTGAGGTGTACATTGCCGCAATCTTCTCCACCGTAATCCTGTCACCCTGCTCCAGCGACGCTGTGAGGTACTGGGCAATATAACCGGGCCGTTGCTCAAACCTCCGTGGTGAAATCAAGAGTTCGCCGTTCTGGCGCACCTTCGTGCGGGCGGCCTGTGCCACGCGCAGCTCGGATTGCGTCGTTTGCACTTTGAGGAACATCTGCTCGTCCGCGCTCACCCGGGCCTCCAGCGGCAACAGGTGGCTGCCGTTCAGCCCACGGTAGCGCGCGACGCCCGAATTCGTTACTTCACCATCGAGCGCGGTGCGGACTTCCACAGTGCCTCGCCAATCCTCAGCGGTCAGCTCGATCTGCAGCGCGCCAATATGCGGGTGACGCATGGAGACCAGGCGCTGTTCTCGTAACCGCACGGTGTGGGTCTGCGCATCGCGAAAGCACACGTCGCGCGACAGCAGGCCCCGTTCGACGTCCAGTTCCTGGCGGTAAGCCAGTATCTCGACGTCGTTCAGGCACAACCAGGCACCGTCGTCGATGCGGAAGCTCAACGCCAGCCAGTTGGGCAGATTGACCAGATCCTCGTTCTCGACCGTGCGGCCGGCAAGCCGCGTTTCCAGCCGATTGTAGCCGCCAGCCAGATAGGTTCCCGGATAGTGAATCCCGTCAGCCCTGGACTCCGCAGCGCAGCCACGGGTTACGAAATAACCATTGCCCAGCGCGCACAGCGCTTCTCGCAGTCCTTCCTCCGCCGGCACGAAGGAGTCGCTTGCAAGTGGCCAGCTCACGCCTGTCCCGCCAGACCGACCAGAACCTCGAGAAAATCGCGCACCTCGCCGGGGTCGGCGAGCCAGTAATCGGCCAACGTCGCCGGCGTGCGCCCGACCAGCAGGCCCAGTCCTGTTCCATGGAGCTCGCGAAACGCATCCTCGTCGGTCTCGTCGTCACCGATATAGATCGCCACCTCGCGCTCGGCGTGCAGAGCCTGCAGCAGCCACATCACCGCCTTACCCTTGTGCCAATCTATGCCGGGCCGGATCTCGAACACTTTCTTACCACGCCGCTTATGCAGGCGCGGGAAACGTATCAGCAGCCGATCGACGGCGGCTTCAATTTCAGCCGCCCTATCCGGCGCAGCAAGGCGATAGTGCACGCTCAACGAAAGATCCTTGTTCTCGACCAGCACACCGTCGATAGCGCCGGACACCTCGCCGATCTCCGCCGCATAGCACTGCACATCTTCCCGGTATTCCTCGCCGAAACGACAGTGCGCAACGCCGCCGGGCCCCTCGATCTCCAGCCCATGGTTGCCAGCGTAGTACAACCCGTCAATGCCAACCAGTGCCCGGACCTCAGCGCAGGCACGCCCGCTGATGATCGCCGTGGTGACCCCGCGACTCAGTCGTGCCACCGTGTTACGCATCTCCGGATCCAGGATAGCCAACTCGGGGCGCGCAACTATCGGTGTCAGTGTGCCGTCGTAGTCGAGAAACACGACCGGCAGATGACGCTGCAGGTGTGCAGCAATTTCATCACGATGATCCAAGGCATTGAGTGACTCATCTATCACTCGCTTTCTCCCAGCAACGGAGTCTCACCGACTGCAGAGTAAACCAAACCAACATGAAGATATAATCCCCTTTCTGGCAGAGTAGGCCCGGGCGCGGCAGCGTCCCGGCATACGATCTTGACGACAGCAGGCAACGCGGCCCCCTGTGACATCGAATCACGAACCGGCGCAGTTGTTCTGCGGATACGAGGCTGTATTGTTTCTACTAGCGGATATCGGTGGAACGCATACGCGGATGTGCCTGTCGCGACCCGACGCGCTGGGCGGCGTGCATGTTTTCGACAACGCCAACTTCACCGACCTCACCGCGCTGACTACCGCTTTTCTCGCTGACGTCGACGCCGCTCCGGCCGAGTTGCACGGTCGTTTCGCAGTGGCTTGCCCGGTCGAAGGTGACCACGTCAGCCTGACCAATCTCGACTGGCACTTCACTATCCCGGCGCTTCGCAACAGCCTGGGATTGAACAGCCTGCAGGTATGCAACGATTTTTCGGCACTGGCACTGGCACTGCCCTGGCTCGACGATTCACACGTGCTGCGGCTCACCAGCGGCACGGCACTCGATCGCTCCACGAAACTGGTGCTTGGTCCCGGCACCGGGCTCGGCGTATCGGCATTGATACCCTCGGGCGACGACTGGATTGCCGTGGCAGGCGAAGGCGGACACGTCAGCTTCGCGCCACAGAACGAGTTCGAGACGCGATTGCTGGAGTCGCTCTGGCAACGCTTCGAGCATGTTTCCGCCGAACGGGTGCTCGCCGGCCCGGGGCTTGCGCTCACCTATCGCGTAATCGGGGAACTCGAACAGGGCACGGGTGCGGAGCTGGCGCCACAGGAGGTCGTCGCGCGAGCGCGCGCTGGCGAATCACGGGCACAACGCACACTGGACATCTATTTCGCGATGCTCGGCAGCGTGGCCGGTGACCTTGCCCTGACCCTCGGCGCGCTTGGCGGTGTGTTTCTCGCTGGCGGTATCCTGCCACGCACCGTGGAGGAACTGAACCGCTCCCGCTACCGTGAAGCGTTTGTTGCTAAGGGGCGTATGCGCGACTACCTGTCGCAGATCCCGAGTTATCTGGTCGTTCATCCGTATCCGGCGTTGCTGGGGTTATTGCATGCCCGCGAGATACCGTGAGCGAAATACGGCCGAACCGGGGTCATCGGCATCTTCTGCGCGGCGCGCAACTCACGGACTGTCACCTCCAACCTGCCGATCCGTAAATCCGTCACGCGCAAGTTCCCTCGCTTCTGCGAATTTCTCTTTCAGAGAAAAGACGACCGTGTTCGCGCGCTCCATCTTTTGAGTGCGCGACGAGCAGTCATGTCGAAGTTCCGGTGGACTTGTACTGATGTATTGAAGCCAAACAAGCGGCTGCGTGAGTATTCGCACGCCGAGCGCAAAGCCGCTTGCTGGAGTGCCATTGCAATTATTGCGCTGCAACGAATCAATGCCGCTGTTGTGTCGCCAACATGAAACAGTTATCTTTTCGTACTCACGTGCCAACAGTCGTGCGTTTTGCGGATTCGGCTGTGAAAATCGGTCACTGATTATCCACGGTGCGGAAGAATGCTCATAGAAGTCAACGAACGAACGCTGATCGGGATAAAGGTGTTCGAGAACGTGGACACGGAGCTACGTGGCGAGATAGCTGCGAAATGTCGCGCCCGTCGCTACTCTGTTCAAGAGCAAATTGTTTCCCAACACGACCAGACTGACGACGTATATTTCATTGTATCCGGGAAGGTTCGAGCGACTCTGTTCTCGGATTCCGGCCGCGAGGTCATTTTCCAGGATCTGAGGTCGGGCGATATGTTCGGTGAGCTTGCAGCGATCGACGCCGAACCTCGTTCGACGAGTGTGATCGCTTTACAGGAAACCGTGCTCGTGACGATGTCCGGTAGCGCGTTTCGCGAGATACTCCAAAGCTACCCCCCGGTGGCGGTGGCCACTATGCGGCGCTTGTCCAGGCTGGTACGCGATCACTGCGAGCGCATCTTTGAGTTCAGCACGCTCGGCGTAAAGAATCGGATTCACGCTGAGCTGCTGCGTCTGGCGCAGGAAAACGCCGGCGCAGACAGCCAGGTGACTATTTCCGATCCCCCAACTCACGAAGAGATAGCAAAACGCATCAGCACGCACCGCGAAGCCGTGACGAGGGAACTGAAAGAACTCGAGCGCAATGGACTGATCAAGTGGGACCGAGCCAGCCATATTATTTTCGATGTCAACAAACTGAAGACCATGGTGGACAGCGTCGTTGGCTCTTGACGACTTCGTGTCCGAAATATCGATGAGCTCTTGCCGCGTGCTACACGCCGCAACTTAGACGCGCCCTCCTCCACGTGAAGGTTCCGTTACGTCAAACAATTGACTTACGCTCGACGGCGTAAGTGATCCAATACTTCGCCGATCGAAACCCATGCGGTAGACTAACGACACGGCGCTGTTCCCCGCCAGGCGACACCAGATTCCTTGGCGCTCCTGGCACACAGTGTGCATTACGCTATGTTCCTACAAAACGGGCGCAATACGATGTTTGAAGACGAAATGCATGAAATGAAACTGCTAAAACGCGGCGTAGACGATTCCGAGGAATGGCTGTGCGCGGAATGCGGTCGACGCATGGTTCTGAAAGTTGACAAGGGCATTGAGCGCATCGTCAAAGTACCCGGTGACGAGCAGGCACGCCATTATGGTGGCAAATTCGGCATCTCGATGAACGCTTCGCTCGCAACCGAAAGCCCAGACTCCGCTGCCAACGCGGAAGGACACATTATCCATTGAGTCCGTCCGGGTCGGCTTGCCAACGATCAGGCAACCAGCAACATGGGAATGTCCAAGAACATGGATTTTCGATTACTGCAGTTTCCGGCTTTGACGAACAAGGAGTAAGTGCCTGGGTGTAGGGCGTCAATCCTGAACGACAGCTCGCGCTTCGCCCTGCCGGCGCAGGCTTGAAATTCATACTGTTCGCGCGTCCCGACACGCTTGAAACTGGCCTCTGCATGATCCACGAAATCACCCTGCTCACAGTTGATGGTTAACTCGAAGGGTGTCCCTGGCAACACGGGCGCACCCGCGACAGTGCCATTCGACAAGCTCTGGCACATCTCCACCCCATGCTGCGGCTGAAGAAGCCTTACTTCCGCTAACTGAGAATGCGTTGCGGCGCATTCTGAACTAGCTTCCTGGGTGGCGCTGTTCCCCTCCCGACCACTCTGGCCAGCGTCCTCGCTTGCTTCGCTGCTTCGAATCAGTCTGGCACTTCGGGCTGCAATTTCTCGCGGCTCTATTTTCCGCTCGACCATTTCAGTCAGAATCTCCCCGCCCGGCGTCGCGGCACTTTGCGAAGCGATCCCAGTGCCGACGTTTTCGCTGAGATACCGATTCATCCACTCTCGCGGCCCAACGGACTCCGCGCCCCACCAGCGCTTCTCCGCTCCGACCTCCGTGTGGCGGGCGTTCGTGCGCAGTTGAGTCTTTCCGTTCAGTGTCTTTGCTTGATATTCAACGACAAAACTGGCGAACGTGGTCCACTCGTCTTCTTCCGCAACACCTGGCATGGTAGGTCGTTCGGTAAATGAAAATCCACTGGGCTCGAGTTCGAAACTATCGTATTCCCTCTCGCACAGGCCTTGAACCTGCTGGTACCACCTGTCGATCTCCGCATCGGAAACCTTGGGCTTCACATCCTTAAGTTCTTCTTGCACCTCCTCCGGCGTGTAGAAAAGAAAGTCAGTTGCCTCATAAACGTTTAGCGTTTCATTCAGAACTCGCTCGCGGCTTTCACCAATACCTTTGAGCGTTTGCAGCGTGCTGCCTTCTTTATTCATTTCTTTCGTCCACTGGCTCGTTAAGTAGAAACACCGGTCGCAGACAGCTGTAGCAAATGCTGCATGCGACCGGTGATTGCCCTGAAGTTATGTGTCGTAGACCTCAAACATGCCTACATCGACAAATCCCGCGATACCCCTGAAGTCGGGTCCCGGAGTAGACACGTGAACTTGCGCGTAAACCGCAAGCTTGTACACACCTACAGGCAAGTTGCTGGGCAAGTTCACGTAGATATCCGATACGGCCGCATTCGAACCATTCATCGTGATCGGAGAGGTACCAGTGGTTTGCGACTCGGCAAGGCCCGTACCGCTACCGATGCGTTCCCAGGCGCAGGTCACGTGAAAATGCCCGTTAGCCATAAGGTTGGTACCCGCGCCGTTGAGCCGGATCGTCGCGTGAACGCCTGGACGATCACCGCGTTCGAAGACGTTGCGGGGCGTGATCCCGTCAGGATCGTGCAAATGTGCGGAAAGATTTCCGTTTACGTTAATCAATTGAGATTCCATCAACTATGCTCCTCTGCGTTAGATAACGTCGTTACGGCTGCACACGGATATAGCGCATGGCAATCACCTACTAACGACAGCGCAAATGGTGTCCCTTTGAAGCACGAGCCGATGTGCGAAATACCACTCAGGCGGACAATAGAACTGTCCGCTCGTACAGAAGACGGCGTCGGAGGACCAGGATGAGGAGAGACGAATGACTGGCAGCGTCGCCGGCCTAGCTTTTCGATCGGTTCGTGGGCATTAGTATGCACCTCGGTAGCCGGGAGGCCCCGCGGGGCGTTTGTGCCTCTCAGGGCGGTAAGAGCGGTTGGTAAGACTTCTTCTCACGGATACTGCCGAGCAAGAGCGCGGACCTCTGGTTCAGACGCACGCGCGTTCCATGAGCCTGGACCGCATGGCACAAGAGACCGTGAGCGCGCGTCAGAGACCGTGGTGTGCAGGAAAACTGCAGACGCCTGCAACGCCCCGCAGCGCGTTACCGCAGGCGGTGGCGCATCGTCATGTCAGCCCGCGAGGTCAGATCCGCACGGGATGTCAGGTCCGCACGGGATGTCAGGTCAGCCCGGGACGTCAGGTCAGCCCGGGACGTCAGGTCCGCGCGCGAGGCAACAACGCCAGCCCCGCTGAAAAGCGGCACGAGCAGCTCGCCTAGAGTTCCGGTGGCGATGTCAACGCGTACGGACATGTCGTCACGGTCGTAAACCCATGCGCGAATATCGCCGGCAAAGACCGAGTCTTTACTCGGCACCCCGGTAGTCCTGTGGGCGGCGGTAACGTCGTGCAGGCGGAAGTCCGGGCCGCCCGGGACCAAATCCTCAGGGAGCACGCCGTCCCCGTGAACCAGAAAGACCGTCGGCCTCGGCAGCAACTGATACCCCCCTTCGTAACTGATGGCATAAATGCGCGCAAGACGCGGTGGAAGATCCCCACTCAGCGCGGCTCGTATCTCATTGTCCGGGTGAATGCTGCCCTGATTGCAATCCCGGTCCTGCTGTGCGGCCGTGGGAACGTCGCCGGTACCGTCGGTAGAGAATCCGGTGAATACTACACCGAAGAGGCAAATGCGTTCGATCGATAATAGATTCGGCATGTCATTGTCCTCCCTCTCTTATAACTCTAATTCTCGACCCTGGGTTTGAATTCTGTCTGAACGTTGATCGTCTGTCCACTTGGCTTGCCGGCGCTGCGTTACTCATGTTTCGGCAGACGCGAGCCTACCACTGCAGTGCCGATATCGCGCCATCGCAGGTTGACAAGAAAATCCTCCCGGTAGCGTCCGCCGCTGAGCGTCTGGTCTGCCGCAAGTAATTCGGCGCCTACGTCATCGTAGTGCAAAAAATCCGGTGACAACCGACTCAAGGTGATCGCCAGACAGCCACCGATGTAGTCGCGGGCAAGCACCAGCGCAGCCTTGAACGCCTCGTGCCGCCCTCGATACGCTTCGGCATAACGCGCCTGGATGGCACCCTCGTCGAGTGCCTCATACGCCACGATGTCGGTGAGGCGCGCGAGTTCATCGTCGATCAGGCCGGCCTGCAACAAGTGGTCCTGATAGACATCCACAAGACTGTCGAATACCGCCCCTACCAGGGGCTGGGCAAGAATGTGCGGGTCCGACCAACCCTCCGAGAACTCCGAGAGCTTGCGCGAGTTACTCGCCACCCGCACCTGCTCGACCTCGGAGAGCTCGCCCAGCCGGTTCAGGTTGTTGGCGACATACAGATTGCCCTCGGAGCTGGCCAACACCCGGTCAATCACCGAGTCGAAATGCAGCGCCGAGATGAGTGCGATCAGGTCACCGGCCGCTTCCTGGAATCCCAGGTACTCACCGGTCATGGTGGCCGCGTCGTAGTCGACCTCGGCGAACACGATGCTGTGTCCGAGCTCGTGCGCGAGCACGTCGAAGTTGAGGCAGTACGGCTGCGCTTCGCCCGCCTGGCTGTCGCCGAAGCCGGTCTCGATGAAGCCGTAGCCCGCCTGCGCATTGTCCCAGTCGATCACCGGAATGAGCTCGAGACGCGGGAAGTGGCCGCGAAACTGCCACTCGATGCGGCGGCCGAAGTAGCATTCCCAGATGTCCAGCACGCGACGTATGCTGCCGTACATGTGCGCCACCACGAATTCGCGTGTATTAACGTCCAGATGGTCAAGGTGACCATCCTCATCGGGTT
>Ga0224508_10003983_pt1 | contig 12150 bp, 10 predicted proteins | sample SF_Jan12_sed_USG_4_FD_170157 | JGI IMG/M metagenome (GOLD analysis project Ga0224508, IMG submission 170157) | Sediment microbial communities from San Francisco Bay, California, United States - SF_Jan12_sed_USGS_21 | ecosystem: Environmental > Aquatic > Marine > Sediment | place: USA...
ATGCAAACCGAAGCGACAGACTACCCACCGAACGCCCAACTTGGGCGCACGGATACTGACACGATTTCCCGTGACGATGCTGTAACGTTGGCCGGGCTATTCCGCGAGCGAGTCAAACGGAGTCCGGACAAGGTCGCTTACCTTGAGTTTGATGCAGCCTCGAACGATTGGAAAGCCTATACCTGGTCGGACACGGCACGGGAGGTGGCGCGCTGGCAGGATGCGTTCCGTAAAGACGGTTTACAAAAAGGCGAGCGGGTTGCGTTGCGATTAAAAAATAGCTGGCGCTGGATTGTTTTTGATCAGGCGGCGCTTGGGCTTGGTTTAGTGCCTGTGCCTTTGTACGTGGATGATCGGGCGGAGAACATCGCTTACATTTTGGAGAAAGTAAAGGCGCGTTTGTTACTCACGGATACCTTTGAATACTGGCTGGACGTTGCTGCGCAAGAGCATGATTTAAGCAGTTTAAAACGTGTGATCTTAATCCAATCGACACCCGATAACGATCAACTCGTGCAACAACTAGATAACTGGTTGCCCGCCGCGGCTAATTCGCAACTTGCCGAAGAAGACTCGGACCGAAACGAGTTGGCGACCATTGTTTTTACCTCGGGAACCACGGGTAAACCTAAGGGCGTGATGTTGTCCCATGACAATATTGTCGCCAATTGTGAGTACGGCCTGCAGAGCATTGCAATATTGCCCAGCGATTCGTTTCTATCGTTTTTACCGTTGTCGCACATGCTGGAACGCATGACCGGTTACTATTTGACCATGATGTCCGGTGCGGAAGTCGCATTTAATCGCTCCGTACCCGAATTAATCGAAGACCTTGGAATTATTAAGCCGACGCTTTTAGTGTCCGTGCCGCGCATATTCGAACGCGCTTATAGTGCCATCAGCACGAAAGTCGAAGAAGGCTCGCTGTTAAAGAAAAAGTTATTTAATCTGGCCATAGATGTCGGTTGGTTACACTACGAACATGAGCAGCAGCGCGCAGCATGGCATCCCAAACTATTATTATGGCCACTATTGGAAAAACTGGTTGCATCTAAAATTCAGACCACTTTCGGTGGCCGTTTGCGCGGCGCCATCAGTGGCGGTGCGCCATTAGCAGCTCATGTTGGAAAATTATTTGTCAGTCTTGGCATAAAAATTTTGCAGGGTTATGGCCTGACCGAAACCAGTCCGGTATTGACGGTCAACACTATGGAGCGTAATCGCCCGGACAGCATCGGCTTACCTATCAACAGCGTCAAACTGCGTATTGGTGAAAATAATGAATTGTTGGCCCAAGGGCCAAGTATCATGATGGGTTATTGGGAGAATGAAGTCGCAACAAAAGAAGTCATTGATGACGACGGCTGGTTTCATACCGGCGATTGCGCACGCATCGAGAATGGTTTTCTATTCATTACCGGTCGTTTGAAAGATATTCTGGTTTTATCTAACGGCGAAAAAGTTCCACCGGCGGACATGGAAGCCGCGATATCCGAAGACGCGTTATTTGATCAATCTGTTGTCATCGGTGAAGGTAAACCCTACTTATCCGCCATCGTTGTCCTGAATCCGGATATATGGGCGGAATGGGCGAAAGAATGGGGTTTCGATACGAGTGATAAGAACATACTGAATAGTGAGCAAGTCGAAAAAGCCTTGCTGGAACGGATCGGGAAACGCATTGAGTCATTTCCGGGTTATGCGCAAATTTATCAGGCCTGTGCAACGCTGGAGCCGTGGTCAGTGGAGAACGGACTGCTAACACCGACGATGAAACTCAAACGTCCGGTTATCAGGGAACAATTCAAACAGGATATTGATAAGATGTACGAAGGTCATTAGAGCTCGTTTCAAATGGCATACACTCTGTCAGTACTCAGTTAGAAACTATCTTATATCAAATGTTATTTTAGGAAGATTAAATGCCAAACGTATTACTGGATATAAAAGACTCTATCGCGACGGTCACGTTGAATCGCCCCAGTGAGTTGAATGTGCTCGATCCGAATCTGGCCAGCGAGTTGCACGACGTCGTGACGACGGTGGAATCGAATGACGGTGTGCGTTGCATGATTCTGACTGGCGCCGGCGATAATTTTATGGCGGGTGGTGATATTAACTATTTCGCGATGTCGGTACAGGCGCTAAAGAAACATGGCAGTAAAGCGTTTTATGGAATTTTCGATAAGGTGCACGGTGTCATTCGAACCTTGCGCCGTATGGAGATGCCAGTCATCGCCAGTGCCAGGGGTGCGGTTGCCGGTTATGGCATAGGCTTGCTGGTAGCCTGTGACATGGCACTAGCGACAAATGACGCGAAGTTTGCTCTCGCCTACACGCATATCGGTGCATCGCCGGACGGTGGTACGACTTACGCGTTGCCGCGTGTGGTCGGTTTGAAACGGGCAACGGAATTACTGTTATTGGGTGACCGGTTCGATGCACAGACCGCATTGGACTATGGTTTGGTTAATCACCTGGTCGAGCCTGAAGAACTTGAGGCGGAAACATTGAAGTTGGCACAACGTTTGGCCCAAGGGCCGCGCGAAAGTTATGCGCGTGTGAAGGCACTGTTAAATTCTTCATTGTCGAGTAGTCTGGATGCGCAATTAGAGCGTGAACATTCCAGTTTTCTTTCTTGCGCCACAACCGAGGATTTTGCCGAAGGTGTATTGGCGTTTTGTGAAAAACGTAAACCTAATTTCGGTGGTTAGCGCTTGAGTGCCGATAAGATGCTAAAAGACAAAACAATTTTTATTACCGGTTCAAGCCGGGGTATCGGCAAAGCGATAGCGTTACGCGCTGCGCAAGACGGTGCAAATGTTGTCATTACGGGCAAAAGCGCGGAACCACACCCTAAATTACCTGGAACGATTCACAGTGTTGCTGAGGAAGTCGAACAAGCGGGAGGCAAAGCCCTGGCCATGCAAATGGATATTCGCTCGGAAGAACAGATTCAAGCGGTGGTCGATAAAACAATAGACACTTTTGGCGGCATCGACGTGCTGGTTAACAACGCCAGTGCCATCAGCCTCACTGGAACTGAAGCGACACCGATGAAACGCTTTGACCTGATGTTTTCGGTCAATGTGCGTGGAACCTATGCTGCAACACAGATTTGTTTACCGCATCTGCGTCAGGCATCGAACCCCCATGTGCTGACTTTATCGCCACCTTTAAGCATGGATGCAAAATGGTTTAAAGATTTCGTGGCCTATACCATGGCTAAATACGGTATGAGCATGTGTGTGTTAGGAATGGCGGAAGAGTTTCGTGATGCCGGCATTGCGGTGAACGCTTTGTGGCCACGCACGGTTATCTATACCGCGGCAGTCGCTATGTTAGGCAGCGCGGTCAAGCCCGAGAACTGCCGTCAACCGGAGATCGTTTCCGATGCTGCGCATGCCATCTTATCAAAAGATAGCAAGACCTGTACTGGAAACTTTTTTATCGATGAGCAACTGTTGAGTGAGGAAGGCGTCACCGATTTCAGTAAGTACGCAAACGGTTCGGACGATCAGCTAATGGATGATCTTTTTCTCTAAACGTTGTTCTGTTTGCCAGTCGGGGTGTAAACGAATAAGATTATGTTTGATGTACGGATGATCTACGGATGAAGCGTTAGTTCTTAACGCATTGGTGTGAAGGTCGCAATAGCGTGGAGCTGTGCGGGGTATGGACGAAGGAGAGATTGGAGCTTGGGGAGATGGCAATCGATATAGAATTTAATGAGAGTGGCGACGTTCTTGTCGCACGGCTTACGGATTCTTTTTCGCCCAGAGCAGACGAAATAGCCGATAAGACTATTGCGCAAAAATGTATCGACGACGAGAAAACAAAAGTGCTGATTGACTATCGAGCAGTTGAAGGCCAACCCCTGCCGTTGGATTCATTTCATTCAGGCGATGAGTTGAGTCAGCGGGGTTTTACCAGAAATATCAAGATGGCGTTTCTTGACCGGATCGAATTCATATCGGCGAATGAATTTTACGAGTTAGTTGCGACTAACCGGGGTTTTCAGCTACGCCATTTCTATAATGAAGCCGAAGCGATGGAGTGGTTAGGTAGTTAATCCCGCATAACTTCCCGCAAGTATTGATGTTCAAGCGCTGGCTTGTTTCAAAACCATCCAGTTTAAGCTTCGAATCAAGAACTTCACTCGCCGGGCCTGGTCAAATTGAGGACGCGAAGTGTAGTTGCTAATTTTTTCTCGATAGATTTATACCCAAGGAGGAGTTCACAATGTTCAGAATAATCTACACAATCATGTTTTCGACACTTCTTTTTTCAGTATATGCCTCGAATATGGCATTCGCTCAGGACGCGCCGAAGCGGGAAATTACCAACATCACCGGTGATTTATATCGCTTTCAAAACCAGTTTCACCATTCCGTATTTTTGGTCACACCGGACGGCGTCATCGCGACCGATCCGATCGATGTTGATGCCGCGAATTGGTTGAAGGCGGAACTCCTCGAACGGTTTGGCAAGCCCGTAAAGTACCTGATCTACAGTCATGACCATGTCGATCATATTGCCGGTGGCGAAGTATTTGCCGATACGGCGACGATCGTTGCCCATGAAACCGCAAAAGCTGACATCGTCGGCGAAAACCGCCCAACCGCGGTTCCGAATATTACATTCAGTGATTCCATGACTATTGAGTTAGGTGGGAAGACAGTTGAGTTGACATACGTTGGTCGCGGACATTCCGACAACAGCATTGTCATGCGTTTTCCGCAAGAGCGTGTGTTATTCGCAGTCGATTTTATTCCCATAAAAACCGTTGCATGGAAAAATTTGACCGATGCTTTTGTGCCGGATTGGATGGATGCGATTGAAAAAGTTGAAGCGATGGATTTTGATCAGCTGGTGCCGGGACACGGCGCAATCGGTACAAAAGCGGATGCCATGGCGTTTCGTGGGTACATGGAAACCTTACATAGGGCGGTTTTACAGGCCGCACGAGAAGGCAAAACCCTCGAAGAAATGCAGGCAAGCATAAAACTCGATGACTACAGCGATTGGGGTAACTACGCTGATCATCTGCCGTTGAATATTGAGGGCATGTATAACCAGATTAAACTGCACAGGCGAGGAAACTAGACCTTTTCGAGTTATACGCAAGTTACCGGCAAACTGCGTATAACCCGCTACTGTCTCATTAATTTCACCCGATACGGTGCACGCGTTCGTCGGGTGTAAGGATGGAAACCAGAAAATTCTTTAGGTTAACAAATGTAGTGTTTTCTCAGGTTTCAGCGGTTTCCCGCATTAGGGTCCATAACTGTTTCACATGCTCCCGTTCAGTAGCTTCAACCCCGATGGACACACGCACCATCCAGCGGTTGTCCAGTTTTGAAGGAGACAAAAAAGCTTTACCGGATTGATTGATTTCGTTTACCCAGTTTAAAGTGTGCTGATCTAAGGCATCGCCTTGCAGATTATCGGGGCGGTGACGCACACAAACGGTTTGCAGATTGACCGGTGCAACCACTTCCCAATTTAGTGTCGCTTCAACTTGTTGTTTAAACCATTGAGCGTTGTCCAAGTCTCTGCGCAGTCGTTGCCGAATCGCGTCAGGCCCATCCAGTCGCAAATGAAACCAGAGTTTTAACGCGCGAAATCGACGGCCAAGTGGAATTCCCCAATCGCGATACTGCGTGACTTCGCCATCGACAGTTGAGCGCAGATAGCTTGGGTTGGTGGACATAACACGAATGAGGTGTTGTACATCACGTACATAAAACAACGAACAATCCAGGATAGTGCCCATCCATTTGTGCGGATTCCACGAAATAGAATCAGCGCCTTCTACGCCGTGCCACATCCAGCGGCACTCCGGCAACAACATGGCGGAACCGGCCATCGCCGCGTCGACGTGAACCCATATATTGTTTTTCGAGGCGATTCGAACGATGTTTTCAACCGGGTCGATAGCGGTTACACCGGTTGTTCCTACGGAAGCGACGACGACGGCGGGTTTGTGATTATTCTGGATATCCCGCTCAATTGCTTTTTCCAATTCATCTGCAAGCATCGCGCGTGTAAACGGATCTACTTTTATGCAACGCAGGTTGTCACGGCCAAACCCAGCCAGTAGTGCCGCTTTTACTATGGAGGAATGTGCTTCTTCGGTGGTGTAAACGATTAATGGCGCAGACTCGCTTTGTAGTCCGCCCCGGCTTTCGCTGTAGTCGCTGGCCTTTTCCCGCGCGGCAAGCAGGGCGGTGAAACAGGCAGTGGAGGCAGTATCGTGAATCGTGCCGTGCCAGTGATCTTGCAAACCGGTCAATTGCCGCATCCAGTCGCAAACGACCTCTTCGACTTCCGTCAAAGACGGACAACTTTCCCAGGAGATACCGAGCGTACCTAAACCGGATGACGCAATATCACCGATCACCGATGCAAGTGACGCGTTTGAAGGAAACCAGCCGTAGTGCATGGGGTGTTGAGCTTGCGTAATACCGGGAACAACGATTTGCTCAAGATCGTCCATGACAGCTTGCATCGTTTCGGATGTGATTGGCGGTTCGCCCGGTAACGCGCGACCAACCTCACCGGGTTCAACTTGCGCACGAACCGGTAGTTGATCAATACGCGAACGATAATCGGCAATCCAGTCGACCAAGTCATGCGCGGCTTGGCGGAATTCTTCGGGTGTCATGGTTTGTTTTGATTCGGCGACAATGATGCGGTCATTCTGATTGAGTGCTTACTGACTACGAGCTGGCTTGGGTCGTGACGGATTCAACATAAGGCATTGACTTGCATTCCAGGAAAATCCTCTTGTCGCAGGTCTTACAAATATCCCTATCAAGATTATTGAAAATTTTATTGATGGCTTCTTCTTTGGAGCCATAGATGTGTTCCCGGTTGAGTATGTCCATGTACCCACCCCGTTCTAACACATCGCACGCACTGTCTTTGAGGCGATACAAGTAAAGATCGCCACCCATTTGACGTCTTAGTCCGGCTTCACTAACCAGGAGTTCCGAGCCTGCAACGTCAACCTGATTGATACCTTTCGTGAGCAATAGTAAATGCTTTTGTTCTGGGTAATGCTCGCGAAAAAGACGTAGCATTTCGCGCACATAGGTCACTGATCCAAAGTAGAGCGAATCGTCAATACGTAATATTTTTAACTGGGGGCATTCCGGCAGCGTTACGCTGGAGGTGAACTGCCGATGTGGCGAGTCTGGATCGGGTAAACGCGGAATGACGCGTGGCCGGGATGTTCGCCGCAAATAAATCATCAGTGACAACATTACGCCTAACAAAATAGCAAATTCCAGCTCCAGGAATAGTGTGCCAAGGAAAGTGACGATCATGACGGACGCTTCTTTTCTATCGGCGCGAATGATTCTTTTGATGTGATGGAAATCGATCAAGCGCCAGGCGACCATAAACAACAATCCCGCCATGGCGGCTTTGGGCAGGTACGCCGTTAGTGGTGCGACAGCTAATACGAGCGCAATCAACAGCACGCCAGCGAAAATCGCGGCAAGAGGTGTTCGTGCTCCTGCGTCGTAGTTGGTCGCGCTTCGGTTGAATGACCCTGTCGCAACGTAAGCCGAGAAAAAGCTGCCTACGATGTTTGACAGACCTTGCCCGATGAACTCCTGGTTGCCTTCGATGGCTTGACCGGACCGGATCGATATTGCGCGCGCAATGGATACGGCCTCTGTGAGTGCGAACAATGTCATTGCAAGCGCTACGGGCGCCAGATCGCGGAATACGGACACGGAGAATATCGGCAACGATAGCGGCGGTAATTGACGTGGCAACGCCCCGACCATGTGTATGCCGGTTGTCGGCTCGTCGAGGAATAAATTGAGTAAAACAGCGCTGCAACTGCCCAAAATCAAAGCAATAATCATGGACGGTGACTTTGGCCACAGGCGTCTGCAAAGAATACCAGTCAGCAAAGTGATTAATGCGACAAGAGACACCAGCGGGTGCATATCGGGTATATGATTCCACAAATAGTAAATCGTATTGTGTAGATGCCCGCCGGATGGAATTTCCAGTCCGAAAAAGTGCTGTGCCTGCTTAGTGATAATCAAAATCGCGGCGCCCGCGGTAAACCCGACGATAACGGAGTGCGAGATAAAATTGACCAGCGTTCCTAGTCGCGCCAAGCCCATGACGAGTTGAATAACACCAACCATAAACGCCAGGGTGATGGCTAACGCGACGTAGTGCGCGCTGCCAGGGTCCGCAAGGGTGCTCAGCGCCGAGAACATGACGATGGACGCAGCGGTTGTCGGGCCGGACACGAGATGCCAGGATGACCCAAACAATGCGGCAATGATGGCTGGTGCGATACCTGCGTATAAGCCGTATTCCGGCGGCACCCCAGCGATAGTTGCGAATGCGACGCCCTGGGGCAGGACGATAACGGCGCCGGTCAGTCCGGCCATCAGGTCGGAGGGTAGTGTTTCGCGCGACACACGTGGCCACCAGCGTAGAAACGGGAGTAACCGTTTCAGCCGCGCAGGACTTATTCGTTGAATGCCTAACATCCTTTAAGACGACAATTGCAGAGTGAACTTATGAGGTATCGCACCCGCCTAACAGTTGGCTGCGACAGCGAGATCGAGATTTACGGCGGACAATAGCGATTATCGAGCTATCTGTAAACGCAAATTAAAGCCATTTTCTAAATTTCGCGATCCGAGTTGTGAATGGTACTTGAAAGGCGTGATATTGGAATTTTTACCACAGACTCGTTAAACAAATTCGTCATAAAACGCTATAGGACAAACATCCTATGCCGGTGCTGACGCGCCTTGTGGGGCATTCGCCCCTTTTGGTGATCGACTATTCTTTATAAGTTTGCATCCCGGTAAATACTCAAATTCAGGGTTCCATTGCAGCGTCAAATAAAAATATTTGCAGTTTTAGCCTGGTTCTTCGTGTGGTTAAGCCCCGCCCAGGCGACAGAACTAGAAATATCTCGATACGTTGGTGACGTTGTCTACCTCGATTTTTGGGCTTCGTGGTGTGGCCCTTGTCGCAAATCTTTCCCATGGATGAGCGAGATGCATGAAAAATATTCGAAAGACGGTTTACACATCATCGCCGTCAATCTGGATAAGGATCAGTCTTCCGCCAACGAATTTCTATCCCAATTTTTGATTAATTTCGAGATTTTATTCGACCCGCAAGCCACCTTAGCCGAAGGATTCGGTGTGGCCGGTATGCCAAGTTCTTTTCTGATAAACCGCGAAGGCAAGCTTGTCACTCAACATATTGGGTTCAACGCCGAGGATAAACCCGAGTTGGAAGCGGCTATTCGATATGCGTTAAATCAATAAATTACAGGAGTTTGTTCAACCATGAAGCGCTTAATTTTCATATGTTTACTACTAATGTTGAATGCGTGCTCTCAGCTAGGGGTAAAGCCCTGGGACAGAGACACGTTGGCGGAACCGGCAATGGCTGTCAGCGAGCAACCCTTGACCGACGCACTTGAAGATCACACGTATTTTAGTAAAGAAGCAGCCAGTGGCGGGCGTGGGTTTGGCGGTGGCGGATGTGGGTGTAATTAATGAAAAAACACGCTTTTATTGCATCCACGTTAGCATCGGCAACCTGTACTTTACTGGGTGCATCCAATGTCTTGGCGGCAATGAACAGTGACAGCCTTTGGGAGTTCGACAGCGCATTCCTGATCTATTCCGAACCTGATCGTGTGTCAGCCCTTGAGCCAACGGTTTCCGCGAAAAGGGAAACCACTAACGGCGGGTCTCTCTTTTTTAAAGGCGTTATCGATTCGCTCACCGGAACGTCTGCTAACGGCGCCGTACCCACCGATCGTGCAAAGGCTTTCACACGGCCATCGGGTGATGGAAATTACACCATCAATACCGGCGGCACGCCATTGGACGACACCTACCACGATACGCGTCTAGCGATTAGTAGCGATTGGGAAACGCCGTTGTCACAAACCATGCGCTTAGCCTTGGGCGGTAATATATCGAACGAATTCGACTACATGTCAGCATCCGCCAGCGCGCGCCTGTTGAAAGATTTTAATCAAAAGAATACCACTCTGAGCGTTGGACTTGCACACGCCGAGGATACTATCGAACCGGAAGGTGGCATACCCGAAGCGCTTGGGCTTGTCAGCGAAGCCGAGTTTGACAATCGAGCGAATGACGATGACAATTCGGTAACCGACTTATTATTCGGTGTTACTCAGATTATTGACCAAAATAGTTTTTTTCAAGTTAACTATGGCTTAACCGATTCAAACGGTTATCACACCGATCCATATAAGCTGGTGAGTTTGGTTGACGGGAATGGACGCCCGTTCGGCGACAACTCCGATATTCCCAGCGTCATCTATGAAAATCGGCCTGAGGACCGCGCGCGGCACTCCCTGTTTGGTCGTTATAAACGTAAATTAGATTCGGGAGATATGCTTGATCTTTCTTACCGCTATTCCACGGATGACTGGGAGATTGATACACACACAGTAGATATCAAGTATCGATTTGATCTGACGGGTAACCGTTACATACAACCTCATTTTCGTTTTTACACCCAGTCCGAAGCTGAATTTTACCGGCCGTTTCTACTCCAAGGCGAAGGGTTACCCGAGTTTGCATCGGCGGATTACCGTTTGGCCGATATGGATACTTTCACAATTGGTGCGGAATATGGGTGGGGGAACAAAAATAACCCGTGGCGTGTATCGCTCGAATATTATCTCCAAGAACCAACCGAACCTGGCAACAAATTCGGCGAACTGGAAAATCAGGAGTTATTGCCGTCGGTCGATGCAATCTTGCTACGCGTAAACAAACGTTTTTAATCGGTAGGGCAGTTTTGCCGGCAACACTCCAAACTAAACCCGCGCACTTCGTGCTGGAGCGACATTCGCACGGTATCCGTGGCCGTTTCAAAGCAATGGCGTCGCCCTGCGAAGTCCTGGTTGAGACACAGGACGAACAGCTTGCCGAGAATGTAGTTACCGTAGCGGTGAACGAGGCGTTGCGAATCGAACAAACCTTTTGTCGTTATCGTGAACGTAACTTAATACACAAAATCAATAACGCTAACGGCGAGGCTGTGGCTGTCGATGAAGAGCTAGCTCGTTTGTTGGATTTTGTCGATCACTGTTATCGCATAAGTGACGGATTATTTGATGTGACGGCTGGTGTATTGCGCCGGGCGTGGCGTTTTGATGGGAGTGATCGCTTGCCATCGCGCAAGCAAGTTAAATCGTTGATGAATCTGGTCGGTTGGTCGAAAGCGCACTGGCGAATACCGAATATTCAATTGCAACCGGGGATGGAAATTGACTTGGGCGGAATCGGTAAAGAGTATGCGGTTGACAGAGCTTTATTATTAGCTGAAGAAATCTCGGATACGCCGATCCTGATCAATTTTGGAGGCGATTTAAAAGCGAATCGTGCCCCGACTCGGCAGCAATCCTGGCAAGTTGGTATAGAGCTTTCGGCGTCTGCCAAACCTCAACCTTTCGTTTTATCTCTAGACCAGGGTGCCTACACTACCAGTGGTGACGCTCGCAGATATTTGATGCGAAACGGAAAGCGCTATGGTCACGTGTTGAATCCTCGAACCGGTTGGTCGGTTAGCCAAGCGCCGAGTTCGGTCACCGTCAAGGGTGATAGTTGTACCGAAACAGGTGTTCTTTCCACCATGGCAATGCTCAAAGGAAAAGAAGCCGAACGTTTCTTGCAAGCACAAGGCGTGGAGCATTGGATTCAGCGTTGAATATTGTAGAGAAACACTCCGGGGGGGGGCAACTGTCAGACTCTATTTTCTTGTTTGTTTCTTGCTGCTGTTGGCTATCATCGGTTATTGGGAGGCATCAAACTTTAGAAATGGTCTCTCCCCCGTCACGATGGTCTTTGTCGCCCTGGCGAGTCTTTCATATGCGTTCTTATATCTTGTTCCCGCACTGAGTCTGAGTTGGCTCAGCCGTAAAGCGCGTTTTCGCTGGTTCCAAATCGCTGAGCGGTATTCCGCAATAGTGATGGTGTTAACCACGTCAATTACCACATTGGTTTTAATCGGGGACTTATATCTTTTTAAACTGTATGGATTCCATATGAATGGTTTTGTCGTCAATCTGGTTTTGTCGTTTGGTGGTGTGGATTCACTCGGTGCTAGTGA
>Ga0224508_10003984_pt1 | contig 12149 bp, 8 predicted proteins | sample SF_Jan12_sed_USG_4_FD_170157 | JGI IMG/M metagenome (GOLD analysis project Ga0224508, IMG submission 170157) | Sediment microbial communities from San Francisco Bay, California, United States - SF_Jan12_sed_USGS_21 | ecosystem: Environmental > Aquatic > Marine > Sediment | place: USA: California...
TTGTAATTATAGCCGCTGGATTGACGTATAAAGATACTCATATAGACATTAAAATGATATTCATGAGTCATCGTATTCCCCTCTTCAGACGTCACTAGATGAGAGACCCACAAGAACCTGGTTTTCCGCAATCCGTGATCTGTTTCGGCGGCGTCATTGTAATTGTAATCGCCGGATTGCTGTGGCTCGAAATCAGCCTGCACAGTCTGCTATTGATCGCGATCGTGTGGGTTGCAGTCCACTCAGCGATCCTCGGTTTCAGTTTCCAGGCGATCAAAACCGCGATGGTCTCCGGTATACAGAAAGGCCTTGGCGCCATCTTTATCTTCTTTCTAATCGGCGTTCTGATTGCCGCGTTTATTGAAAGCGGAACGATCGGTGGCCTCATCTACTATGGTGTGGACCTGCTGCATCCGACGATCTTTCTACCGGCTGGCCTGGTGCTGTGCAGCTTCATGTCGCTCGCAACGGGTACGGCATGGGGAACAATAGGCACGATCGGCGTTGTCCTCATGGGACTTGGCGGGGCACTCGGCATTCCGCTGCCACTGGTCGCCGGCATGGTCGTTTCTGGTGCCAGCTTTGGCGACAAAATGTCGCCGGTGTCGGACACGACCAATCTCGCTGCTATGAGCGCTGACACGGACCTCTACTCTCACATCTATTCGATGCTGTACACGACAGTCCCTACCTACGTCATCTGCCTGATTATCTTTACAGTCGTTGGGCTAAGTTACAGCGGACAGACAGCGTCTGTGCAGGAATTGCTGGATCTAAAACAGCACCTGGCAATCGAGTTCGCGATCGGCCCGCTCACATTGCTGCCGCTGATAGTGCTGTTCCTCCTCAGTATCAAACGAACGCCGGCTGAAATCAGTATGCTGGGCAGTGTCGCTACCGCAGTCGTGCTAGCCGTTGCGATGCAAGATCGATCCGTTTCAGAGGTGCTCAACAGCTTGCACAGCGGCTATGCCGCGGACACAGGTCTCGAACGTCTTGATGTGCTCCTGACCCGTGGCGGCATACAAAGCATGATGTGGACAATGTCGCTCGCGCTGCTTGCGCTATCGCTCGGCGGCATACTCGATCGCGCGGGATTCGTACGGGTACTGCTGACCGGGCTCTTAAGACGCATCAAGCGTACCGCAAGTCTGATGGCGACCACGATTGGTGCAGGTGTGGTTGCCAACATGAGTATGGGTGAAGCGTATCTTTCCATTATCTTCGGCGGGCAGATATTCAAAGATGCCTACGCAGAAGATAATCTCGAGAAACACATGCTCTCCCGGTGTCTGGAAGAAGGCGCGACACTCACCACATCGTTGATCCCGTGGACGACTTCCGGTGCCTTTATTACAGGAGTTCTGGCCATGTCACCGCTGGAATTTGCTCCATGGACGTTCTTTAACTACATCAATCCACTGTTATCCATCGTCCTCGCCTATATGGGCTTTGGAATATTTCGTAAGTCCTGACAGCTCTATTGCTCTACCACAGCTGCCACTGGCACTTTGACTTTCGATATTATTGGAATCGCTTAAACGTCCTGAAGTGACCGACAACTATGATTTCCATCACAGTCAGAACCTTTCTTGCAGCGGCCTGCGCCTGCATTCTGTTATTGATTCATGCATGCAGCACCGAAGTAAATCAAAGTCCGCCGAACATAGTGTTTTTCCTGGTCGATGATCTTGGCTGGCGAGATGTCGCTAGCTTCGGCAGTACTTTCTATGACACACCCAATATCGATCAGCTGGCAAATGAAGGGGTTAGGTTTACCCATGCCTATGCTGCTTCCCATGTCTGTTCGCCAACCCGCGCCAGTATAATGACCGGCAAGTACCCTGCTCGTTTACATTTGACGGATTGGCTGCAAGGACGCCGCCACTACGCATTCGAACAGTTGACCAGTCCTGAATTCCTGCAGGAACTGCCACATGAAGAAGTAACAATCGCGGAAGCACTGAAAGTGCATGGTTATGCAACAGCCCATATCGGAAAATGGCATTTGGGTGAAGACCCCTATGGGCCGCTAGAACAGGGATTTGATATGCGTGTTCCTGATTGGAACAAAGGCTGGCCAAATCGAGGTTATTATGCACCGTTTGAACTGGACGGAATCGAAGATGAACCAGGGCAGTATTTGACAGATCGACTTACGGATTTTGCAGAAGATTTTATTTCAGATAACCAGGATCAGCCCTTTTTTCTCTATATGTCTCATTTTGCAGTTCATGATCCTATTCATGGGCGGCCAGATATAGTGGAAAAGTACAGCCAAAAATTAGCCTCTATGGAACCAACAGATTCTCTCCCGTACATTCTTGAAGGCAATCCAGACGATCCTGATCCTCTGACGCCTGAGCAACTCGCAAATTTAATAGACCAGCCTTCACACCAGGATTACAAGGTTTTGCCTGAACGTACGGTTAAAATTAAACAACACCAGGACAATGTCCAGTTCGCAGCAATGGTCGAGTCGATGGATGAAAGCCTTGGAAGAATTGTCGATCGCCTTGAACAATTGGGCTTAGCCGATAACACGCTAATCGTCTTTTTTTCCGATAATGGTGGCATGTCCGGTGCAAACTTTGGTCGCGCCGATCGCATAGTCGATCCTGGCGAATTGGACGGCTCGTTTTCAACATCCAATTTACCTTTACGGGGTGCGAAAGGCTGGCTCTATGAGGGTGGTATTCGGGTGCCCATGATTGTCAAATGGCCCGAACGGTCGAACTCTGGAGCTGTCGTCGATGAACCAGTAATAAGCACTGATTTTTATCCTTCGCTGTTGGAAATGGCCGGGCTGCCGTCGCAGTCTGATCAAGCGCTGGATGGAAAAAGCTTTGTTCCTGCGCTACGAGGCCAATCGTTTCAAAGAGGCCCTATTTTCTGGCATTTCCCGCAATACAGTAATCACGGCATGCAGAGTCCAGGCGGTGCTGTTCGTGCGGGAGACTATAAGCTGTTGGAATATTTTGAAAACAACACGGTACAGCTTTTTAATTTACGCGACGACATTGGTGAACTGAATGACCTTTCCCGGTTGGAACCCGAAAAAACAGCGGAAATGAGAGCATTACTGCACTCATGGCGCGAACAAGTTGGTGCGCAAATGCCTCCCTCAAATTCCAATTACGATCCGAAGTTGTACCCACACGCAACCGATTTATAAGCAAACCTCTGCGCAAATGAAACGCGCCTCGTAGCCGCAACACCGGTGAAAACGAACTTGGAGTCGCGTTGAACATCACACGGCTGTTAACATGGTCACTGTATGCAGACCTCGCCGCGAAAACAGCACGTCAGAATATTGTTGACGGCAATTTTTCTGTTATCAGTCGATACCGTTTTCGCGCAACAACCGGCGCCGGGCTTTGCCGATTCGGTCCTTGGCCGGTGGGACCTGACCGTCGAAGCCCAGGATGGCAGTTATCCGTCATGGCTCGAGATACGGCTGCGCACCGAGTGGCAACTGATGGGCCGTTTTGTCGGTCGTTCCGGTAGCGCAAGGCACATCGCTGCGATCGACTACGACAGCGGGAGACTTGAGTTTCGTGTCCCTGTGCAATACGAACAGAACCCGGACGACCTGTATTTCGTGGGAACGTTAAGCGGAGATCGACTTGCAGGTACAACGGTCGACAGTAGCGGCCAAACGCTTGCATGGAGCGCCGTGCGTGCGCCCTTTTTGGAGCGGCAACAAGTGCGTCAGTGGGGCGAATCGCTCGAGCTGTGGAATGGTCGGGACCTCGAGGGCTGGCGGCCGCGCAGCGACGAGCTGCCCGGATGCTGGTCCGTTGCAGACAATCTCCTGGTCGCGACGCCGCCGTGTGTCGACCTGATTTCGGAGCGGTCTTTTGAGGATTTTCGCTTGCACGTCGAGTTCAAATATCCCCCAGGCAGCAATAGCGGCCTGTACCTCCGCGGCCGTTACGAAGTGCAGATTCAGGATGACTTGGGCAAAGCACTCGATCCTTTGCGCATCGGGGGCGTTTACGGTTTCCTGGCCCCGACCGCTAGCGCGGCGCGCGCGGCAAACGAATGGCAGGTTTACGACATTACGCTGATTGGCCGTCGCATTACGGTCGTTCTGAACGGAAAGACCATCGTCGACAATTCGGTAGTGCCTGGAATTACCGGCGGCGCGCTGGACAGCAACGAAGGATTGCCCGGACCTCTGATGTTGCAGGGCGATCACGGTCCGATAAGCTTTCGTCAGATTACGCTGACACCGGCACAGTAAAGGATGCTGGGCAAAACGATTCGCAGCGGAACGACGTGACAAACAAAATTCGAATGGGAATGATCGGCGGTGGCAGGGGCGCACTTATTGGCGCAGCCCATAGGACAGCCGCGGACATCGCAGGCGACATCGACCTGGTTGCCGGCGCGTTCAGCAGCGATGCCGATGCGTCAAGGGCCTTCGGCATCGAACTGGGACTGGCGGCGAATCGTTCATACGGAACATTTGCTGAAATGTTAGAGCGGGAAGCCGACTTGCCGCCAGACGAGCGGATTCAGTGTGTGTCTATTGTGACGCCGAATGATTCGCACGCGGACGCGGCGTGTGCAGCATTGGCTGCGGGCTTTCACGTTATTTGTGACAAACCTCTCGCCGGTCATCTGGAAGATGCACTTCGTATTGAAGATGCGGTTGATAACAGTGGCCTGCTCTTCGCACTGACGCACACGTACACAGGGTATCCACTCGTCAAAGAGGCACGTGAACGAATAGCGGCCGGTGAGATCGGTGAGATTCGTCGCGTTGCGGTCAGTTATCTGCAGGACTGGTTGTCGCGCGAGGAAGATACCACGGCAAGCAAACAGGCAATTTGGCGTAACGACCCAACGCGAAGCGGCGAATCTGGCTCGTTCGCCGACATTGGTACTCACGCCTTCAACCTCGTCGAGTTTATGACGGGGCTCAGCATTACTGAGGTTGCGGCGGAGCTGCGCAGCGTTGTACCCGGACGCACGATTGACGACGATGGCGCGGCGATGTTTCACCTCGCCAACGGCGCATCCGGCCTGCTATCCGCCAGCCAGGTGTGCAACGGCGCAATAAATGCACTTCGTATCGAGGTTTATGGCGACGCCGGTAGCATTTTTTGGGCCCAGGAAGCACCCAATACGTTAATGATCAAGCAGCGCGGCAAGCCCGACCAGGTCTTGCGCCCCGGCGCCAACGTCGCTTATCTGTCGGAGCCAGCCATCGCAGCTTGCCGAACGCCGGGCGGGCATCCGAAGGGCTATCTCGAAGCTTTCGCGAATCTCTATGCGGGCTTCGCCCGCGCCGTGCGAAACTACCCGGCGCATGATGGCACCGGCTGCGCCTCGGCAGCGGATGGTGTTGCGACCATGCGCTTCGTTCGTGCGGCGCTAATCAGCAGCCGCAACCAATCGGTCTGGACCCGGCTGGACGGTGGCGATACCAAAACAGCGAAGCAGTGATCCACTAGGGAACAACGATAAAAGGACCTGCAGTTTTTTTCGCGCAATTTGTTGGCGACTATTCATCCTTCAACGAGCGTCGCGCCCGACCGGAAAAGAAACCGTTGTGTCCCGGGGCTGGATTGAGCTAGAAGATAGTTTGTATCGACAGGATAAGACGCCGGTAGCGGCTGCTGCAGGAATCCTGGATCAATGCCAGCGTTCCGTCGATGGTGGTGCCGTCGAAGCGCTGTCGTGTACGGCAGCGGTAATCATCCAGGGTATCGTCGGATTCGAGTCGAAAAGTCCAATCGTCGAACCAGACTTTCTGGACAAACGCATTCAGGTAGCGAGCAGCGTCATTGCGGGTGATAGTAACGATATCGATGTCGTAATACCCGCCGTGAAAGGGGTAGTAATAGTCGAATCCATAACTGAAACCATGGGCAGTCACGTCGTGACGAAAGCCCAGGCTGGCAGACCCTCGCTCCTTGATGCGCTGCTTGGTGCCGAGAAAAGGATCGGTGATTTCGGAATCGAACAAGTCCAATGTGGCAGACACTACGGCATTGGGAAGTTTGAATTTGTTCAGGCGCAAACTGGCGCGATTGGACCACACCCAGCTCTTGGCGGGTCCGACGTTGCCGTTCGCTGATAGAGGTTCATTGGGGTCGGTAGTAGCGTTGGTTCTGCCAATGTAATTATCGATGTCTGCGTAGGATATTTTGCTGGAGAATACGCCGGCGTCATCGGGCAGGCGGTACTCCACTTCCACGTCATAGTTCCAGCTTGTCTGGGGTTCGATCTCCGGGTTTCCAGCCAGCACGTCACGATCGCGATCTTCTTCATTGGTGGTGGCAGCAAACAAGGCAAACGGCAGTTGCGACACCTCGCGCCGTACAGTCGCACGAATCTGAAAGTTATCGGTGATGTTGTATCGATAGTCCAGTGAAGGTCGCCAATACTGAAAATCGCGAACCTTGTTCACTACCCCTGATTGGGAGATCTCTGAAGTCTCGTAAACCACACTGCTTTCCAGGGAACTGCGTTTGCTGAGGGTCCAGTTGTGAAACAGGAAGCCCTCGTAGCGAATCTCTTGCACGCGTGTGCCGAGATTTGAGACAGACGGCAGAGGCGGTAACCCACCGTATACTTCTGAGGGCGGCTCGCTGCCAGTTGCACTGCCAATGAGCAGGCTGGAATCCAACTGGGTATCGGCACGCTCAAGACCCGCGCGTATGGACTGGTTAGATGTCAGCGGCACGTTGTAATTTCCCTGAACAATGAATTCATTGCGCTCTAGTCTGGAGTCAATAAATAGATCCTTGCTCAGCGGTTCGGTGGCAGGGTCAGCTTCGAATCGCTCGCGCACGAAGTTTCGAATCTCGCTATTGGCGACCAACAGCAGAGACAGGCGCGAACCGTCGTCAAAGCTGAACTCGTAGTCGCCGCCCACCTCCCAATTACTTTCCTCGTTCTCTACCAATTCCTCCTCAACGCTGTCTATCGGGCCGAAATCGGAAAAGTCGACAAAATCGCGTCGGATTGGTCGCGGATAGTCGCCTTCGCTGGCAAGCAGGTTCAGTTGCATTCGGTGCGGTCCGCTGCTGTAACTCATGTTGGTCGAGAAGGTGGTCATGTCCTGGTCGCGGATATTGGTTTCGAACAGCGTGCCAAGTCGCTCCCCGTCCGGGTCCAGGCGAACCTCGCGGTAATAGCGATTCTCGTAATTGGGGCGCAACTCGAGATTGACGAGGGCCTGGAAGCTCCCACTCTGATGCGCCCAGCCTACCGAGCCTCCGGTTTCGAAAGTGTCGTCGTGATTGAGACGGTTGACCAGTTTCACCGTGGTGCTGGTACGTGATTGTGCAGCGGTGAGCACGATATTGATCACTTCACTGGCACCACGCACATTGAGTTCGCCAGAAGTGTCGCGAATGATCTCGATGCGTTCCACTTCATTAGCAGGAATGCGATTTAGCTGGTCCTGAGCGGCGTTTTCCTTGCCTGCAATGCGCTGGCCATTGATCAGCAGATTACCTCCGGTCCCCAGGCCGCGATCGCTCTCAGCAGCGGGTCCGCCATCGCTGAGATCGAGGCCGGGGATACGTTCCAGCATGTCATTGGCTGTCACAGGGTTGTACTTGGCGAAGAACTCGGCCTCATAGACCACAGTTGAATCTGCGGACTCTGCAGCGGCTTCCTGGCCGAAGCTTGCCGGCGCTGTTAAAAGCACAAGGATGGCAAAGATAGTACGGCTCATGAACATGGATACGCTATCCCGCGGGCCTGTGGCTGGGCTGAGCTATTCGAGAAGAGATACCATCACCAGGTGACTGATTGCTGCAGAGGAGAAGTTCTTCATTTCCTCATCCTTCTTGTTAAGACCGCAGACTTCATTGAGTCTAGCTAAACAGGCCTGGAATGACTACGAACGCTGGTTTTCAGTTTCTCATTCTCCTTGAAAATTTTGTCCAACTAGCATTCGAAACTGCAAATACTATGATTCCTATCAATTCATAAGACTTGTACTGGCACACCACTTACGGGGAAGAAAATTGAAGTTGCCGAATGAGAATTCGCGGTACACTAGCAACATATCGGGTGGCGGAGGAACCATGCTAAAGGAAGCTCGGCAAAGAGCCAATGCCGCAAACGAGCCTTACCGGGCGCGGATTGTCGATACCAAGTGCAGGCTGCGTGCCCAGATTACGGACATGCCTGCGCGCTTTGCGAGTATCACCCGGTCCGTCGAAGCCCAGATAGAAGAAATCGTTCAGGAACGTGCTCAAGGCATACAACCGGTACCCGATCTCGACTTCGATCAACTCGATCAAGTAACGGAAGAACAGAAGCACAAGATTCGCCAGCGCGGCTGCCTTGTGATTCGGAATGTGTTCGAAGAACAGCGCGTCGCTGACTGGAATCGGCAGCTCGACGAGTACCTCACCAACAACAACTATATTGAAAAGCTCTCCGCCAGCGGTGCCGTCGACGACTATTTCAGCACCCTGGCGAGCGACAAGCCCCAGATCTACGGTGTCTACTGGTCGCAGCCGCAGATGGAGGCGCGAACCGATCCTGCGATGGCTGCGGTGAAGCGATTCCTGAACAGACTTTGGCGCGTAGACTCGCCGGAGGGATCTGTATTCGACCCTGATTGCGATCTTGTGTATGCGGATCGCGTGCGATTTCGTCAAGCGGGCGATGTCTCACTCGGGCTGTCGCCGCACGTCGATGCTGGCTCGATCGAGCGATGGATCGACCCGGCCTACCGTGACAAGGTCTATCGTCACGTCTTCGGCGGCGACCTCACGCAGTACGACCCGTTCGAAGCCTGGGGACGAACAGAAATCGAAGAGATTCCCTCACCCGCAGTCTGCCGAATGTTCCGAACGTTTCAGGGTTGGACGGCACTCACACCGCAAGGGCCCAATGACGGCACACTGCAACTGCTACCCGTCGCTAACGCGATGGTCTGGATGCTGCTTCGAGCGCTACAAGACGATGTGCCTGAGGACGAGTTGTGCGGCGCGGCCGCCTGTCGCGCGATGATAGTCGTGAAGGAATACCACGAACTGTTACTGAGAGGCTACGGACCCATTCCACAGGTAGAGCCCGGTGACACCGTTTTTTGGCATCCTGACGTGTTACACGGTGTCGAGGATGAACATCGCGGCAGCGGTTATTCCAGCGTCATGTACGTAGCACCAGTCCCTGACTGCGCCAAAAATCGTGTCTACGCGAAACTGCAGCAGACAGCGTTCGAGGCAGGCCTTTCGGCTCCGGATTTCGCGGCCGAAGATTTCGAAACGGATTTCAAGGGCCGATTCACCAAACAGAACCTGAGTTCGTTGGGTTTGCAGCAGATGGGGTACTCAGACTGACAGTGTGACACTCACCGAGTAGTGGTGTTCTACTCGTTCTGTCCCAGGTGTTTGTCGAAGAAGTTGACGATTACCTGATGGACTTCGTCAGTCTCAGGCAAGCGTGGGTTATATGCAAACGTCGCATGCCCAAGCCCCTCCCAAATGTGCAGGTCCGCTTCAACACCCAACTTCGTCAGTCTCTGGTGTGACGCGAGTACCCCACTCAGTGCAAAATCTCGAGTTCCGCTAATAAGCAGTGTCGGCGGAAACTTTGACATCACTTCATCAAAATCACCGGGGGCCACCACAGGGTCGTTTGCCGGTACTCCGTCGAAATAGGGACTCACTTGCGTATCGATCAATTCGTCAGCCGATCTAGGGTTCCCGTATTGCGCGGAGACAAAGTAAGCACTTTCACCGTTACTCATCTTAAAGGCACCAGGAACATCGTCCATTGTGAAAGGTATAGCCGCACAGAATAACCCTGCCGCCGCGGGCAAAGGCAGTCCCTCTTGGAGAATCTTGGCGATTAGCTGTGCAGTTAGCATCGCACCGGCCGAACAACCAAAGACACCAATATTGCCTGGTTCATACTCCTTCAGCGTTTCCTTGTAGACGGCAAATGCGTCATCCACTGCGCTTGGGTGCCGGAATTCCGGCGCTTGACGGTAGTCCGGACTGATCACCTTGATTTGGCCGAGATCGGCGACTTGCATCGCCTCAGTGTGGCTAAATGACCGTGCGCCTGCCACGAAGCCGCCACCGTGGATACTGATCAATATTCGGTCCTTGTTCTTTTCGCTAACGCCGCCTTTTGGCACGAAAATTTCGGTATAGACACCCGCAATGTCCTCGGCTGAGATGTCGACCGGATGCTTCTCCAAAGTATCTTTATAGATACTTGTTTCAAAGTAATTCTGCGATACGCAGTCTCTAATCTCCTTGGCCTTGGCAAGGTCGCCGTTAGTCTCGAACAAGTCTCCGCAATCTTTTGCGAAAGTAAGAAACTCCGGAAGGTATACATCGCGAAAGTATTTCATCGCACTGCGAGACTCTTCGCTGAGATACGCCGATTCCGGCAGATCAAATGCCGGAACCTTTACGACGCCTTCGAGTTTATTCTCTACTTCTTCAGCTGACGCAGTGAGGCGCAGCGCCATTGCAACCGCTGCGAATGCAAGACCTGTTCGGTTCATCATTCAGCTGAAATTGGAATTATCCACGATCCGTCTTTTACCTCGCCCCCCATTTCTTCAACGACAACTCGATCAACAATTTCCACGCCGGTCTCGGCCATGTCATTAAAGTTGTCGACGCCATTGGGGACAGGAAAGCCCGTTCGAGTACGATGGATATTGTAGCGGTCTGAGAATTTCCGCCCGAAGGCCTCCTCAACTCCCTCGCGGCCGTATATGAAACCGAGCAAGCCACCCCAGGTCGCTGCCGGGTTATCGGAATCCCATCCTGCCAATACCGCGATTTTCACCGTTTCTTTGAAGTCGCCCTCTCCGTACAAGAGACTGACGATACTCGCTGCATAGTTGATTCCGGCAGCAAAGCAACCATTGCAGTAAATGCCCTGTGACGTGATGTCGTACCCGTCCTGTTCCTCGATCTGATATCTCTTGTACACCTCGTCCCGAGCCTGTTCCCATGGCACGCCCGCGTCATAGCGTGACTTTACGAAATCGTACATTTTCGCCGTAGTTGATTCGTCCGGTAGGTAAGCACGTGCTTGCGACGCCAGCGAATGAACTTGCGGCTTCATCGGCTCAGCGGGGTCTACGGTTGCCGCCAGAGCGTGCATGATGACGTAGTATTCGGACGCGAGCGCTGCTTCGTTGCGTGCCGTTGTCCTAATCGGCAAGTGCGCCATTTCCAGGGCGATATCCGGTCGACCTGGCGCATACAATCCGAAAATCTCGGTCGTCAACTGCGCATCAATCATGTCGTAAAATTCGTTCAGTTCCGGATCACTGGTTTCCGGTGGCACCACGCCTTTGAGCATCAGGTCGTGCGCGATTTGGTTGGAAACCCACAGGAAATTTTCACCCATTCCCCAATCGTTCGTGAGCGGCGAATTGTTCTCATCATAGATGTGCGTTATCCAGCCGTCTCGAATCTGCTCGCCGGTCAAGCGTGTTGTCTCGTGGGTCGCCAGGAGGTGCTGGTAGATGTACTCGATATCCGTGTCGTCATCTGAACCCCAGATCTCGTTCGGCTTTCGGTACACCCAGTCTATGGTCTCCGAGAGATGGTTAGTGTTCACTGCAAAAAAGTTGAGCATGTTTGGCTTGCCCCAACTTTCGCGCGTGTAGAAAATGCCATGGGTGAGCGATTCGCCACCTATCTTGTCCATCTCTGTCACGATGCCCGTCCAGTTGGCAATGCTCTGCCCCAACCAGAAGCCATGCAGCTTGTCCGCATAGTCATCCCGCGAAATTTCCAGCTCTGCGTACGCGGCAGGCATTGCCGTGAAAAGCAAAATACTCAAAATTCCGGTCCTAATTGCACGCATACTGACTCCTTCTCTCGTCGCTGCAGAAAACACAGCGTAGCATCTCTTTTAAATAATGTGGTCTTGAAACGAATCGCTTCGCAGCATTCGGTATACGATGGCGAAAGTAAAGAAGAATTTGCTTAGGGACACCCATAAGGGTCTTTTCAAAGGCCTAGACTAGATAATTGGGAACAAGTCTTTCAGTTCCTCTTCAGTCGGCTGCCTACCATACTCACAAACTTCAAAGGCTTCGGCATACTTAGTTTGTGTGGCTATTTCAGATCCATACGTGTGCTGAATCAGCTTTCTATATTGATCCGCCTGCTTGCTCCAAACAGGCTTCCATA
>Ga0224508_10003985_pt1 | contig 12148 bp, 13 predicted proteins | sample SF_Jan12_sed_USG_4_FD_170157 | JGI IMG/M metagenome (GOLD analysis project Ga0224508, IMG submission 170157) | Sediment microbial communities from San Francisco Bay, California, United States - SF_Jan12_sed_USGS_21 | ecosystem: Environmental > Aquatic > Marine > Sediment | place: USA...
GGCCATTGTCGCCCATCCACTCGTGCATGGCGCGAATCAGGTAGGGACGTTTTGAGCGACTGGATTGAATCATTTGCCGTAGCTTACCATCGTTTCGGAGAGCTGCGCGGGACCTAACATAACCCGTAAAAGAAGGGGGTCAGAGTCCTTAACGTAAGGGCTCTGACCCCGCAGCATCTCTATAGCCGCATTTCCTGTTCCAGCTCCGTCAGGCTCTGCTGGAAGGAACGGCGCGCAAACACGCGATTCATGTAAGCCTCGATCGGCTCGGCCTCCGGACCAAGGTCGACGCCGTATACCGGCAGCCGCCACAGCAACGGTGCGATCGTGCAGTCCACAAGCGAAAACTCTTCGCTCAGGAAGTACGGCCTCGCACCGAACAACTCGGTGCTCTGCAGGATGCTTTCGCGAAGCAGCTTGCGAGCCTTGGCACCCAGTTTACCGTCGGCGCTGTTCTCGGCCTCCTCGGCAATCGAGTACCAGTCGGTTTCGATACGGAACAGTGCCAGACGGAACTGCGCGCGCGTTACGGGATCGACCGGCATCAGCGGTGGGTGCGGAAAACGCTCATCGAGATATTCGACGATGACGCGCGAATCATAAAGCGTGAGGTCGCGATCAACGAGCGTCGGCACCGTATGATAAGGATTGAGATCCATGAGGTCCTCAGGCAGATCCGGCCCGGGAACATTGGAGATCTCAATATTGATATTCTTCTCGGCCAGCACCAGACGCGTGCGGTGACTGTGAATATCAGTCGGCCGGGAGAACAGCGTCATCACGGAACGTCTGTTTGCTACTACTGCCATCAGGTTACATCCTTCCAGATTGCCTTCTTCAATTGCGCCGCAAGGATGAAGAAGAAGATCAGGAACATCAGAACCCAAACGCCAAGCTTGCGGCGATCCGAACGAATCGGTTCGGCGATGTACGCCAGAAAATTGACTGTGTCACGCACGAAGTCATCGAAGTCCTCTGCATCCATGCTACCGGCACTGAGCTGCTCGAATCCCTTGAACGATGTCGTGACAGACCCGTCCTCGTTCTCGTGATGCTCGAAGTTCGCCGTCTGGTAACCCTGCAGCTCCCACAGCACGTTCGGCATACTCGTACCGGCGAGGGCGACGTTATTGACACCCGTCGGGCTGTCCTCGGATACGTAGAAGCCTTTAAGGAAGGTGTAAACGTAGTCCGTACCCTTGGCGCGAGCCATAAGCGACAAGTCAGGCGGCGCGGTGCCGTACCAGCGCGCTGCGTCCTCAGCCGGCATCGCCGACTGGATCGTTTCGAACGTCTTCTCGGCATTGAACATCAGGTTGTCGATCAATTGCTCTTCCGACAGGTCAAGGTCCTTGCCAATCGTGTTGAAGCGAACGTATTGCGCCGAATGGCAACCCGAGCAGTAATTCATGAAATTACGTGCGCCGCGCTGCAGTGATGACACGTTGTCCGGGTCGATCTCGGCTTTCTCGAGGTGGACTCCGCCACCTGCAGCCATGCCCTGTGATGCAAGAAAGCACGCACCCAGCGCCAGTACACTGGCGATTCGTTTGAATTTAATCATGGTAGACCACCCTGTCCGGCACGGGCTTCGTCTTGTCCCTGGCCGTGTAGAACGGCATGAGCAAGAAGAACGCGAAGTAAAGCACTGAGAAGACACGCGCCAGCATGACGTAGGTCGGGGTTGCGGCCTGCAGGCCCAGCCAACCGAGCATGATGAAGGTAACCACAAACACGCTCAACGCCGTCTTGTACATCCAGCCGCGGTAGCGGATCGACCGCACGCGGCACCGATCGAGCCACGGCAGGAACACCGGCAATACGACCGCCATCGCAAACAGGATGAAGCCCCAGAGCTTGTCGGGGACGGCTCGCAGAATCGCGTAGTACGGCGTGTAATACCAGACCGGCGCGATGTGCTCCGGCGTCGCTGTCATGTTCGCGGGTTCGAAGTTCGCGTGTTCGAGGAACATGCCGCCCATATCGGGCGCGAAGAACACGACCGCGCTGAAGATCATCAGGAATACGATGATGCCCACGAGGTCCTTCGACGTGTGGTGCGGATGGAACCGCACACCATCGAGCGGGATGCCGTCCGGCCCCTTGTTCTTCTTGATCTCGATGCCGTCGGGGTTGCTCGAGCCGACTTCGTGCAATGCCACGATGTGGACGAAGATGAGTCCGATCAGCGCCAGGGGCAGCACGATAACGTGCAATGCGAAAAAGCGATTCAGCGTGATATCTGAGATCGAATAGTCGCCGCGGATGATTTCCACGAGCGCATCGCCAACCACGGGAATCGCGCCGAATAGCGAAATAATGACCTGGGCGCCCCAATAGGACATCTGCCCCCAGGGCAGCAGGTAACCCGCAAAACCCTCGGCCATCAGCACGAAGAAGATCATCATGCCGATCAGCCAGATCAACTCGCGCGGCTTCTTGTAGGAGCCGTAGAGCATGGCGCGGAACATGTGCAGGTACACGACGATGAAGAAGAACGATGCGCCGGTCGAATGCATGTAGCGGATCAGCCAGCCCCACTCGACGTCACGCATGATGTACTCAACCGAGGCAAACGCTTCCGCGGCCGCCGGTTTGTAGTTCATCGTCAGGAAAATGCCGGTTACCAGCTGGATGACGAGAACGACCATCGCCAGCACACCGAACACGAACCACCAGTTGAAGTTCTTCGACGCGTAATACTTGGTTACGTGATACTCCATCGTACTGGTGAACGGGAAGCGATCATCGATCCATTTCATGAAGCCGCCCTGCGGCTTGCCAACTTCTGCTTCGATTCTGGACATTTATGCTGCTCCCGTGTCCTGACCGATGAGAATCAGGTCATCCCTGACAAATCGGTGCGGTGGCACCCGCAGGTTAGTCGGTGCAGGGACGCTCTTGTATACGCGTCCCGCGAGATCGAACTTCGATCCGTGGCATGGGCAGAAAAAGCCGCCTGCCCAGCCTTCGGCCGGGCGGACTTCGAAATCTTCGAGCGGCGCACACCCGAGATGTGTGCACGAGCCTTCGACCACCAGGTATTCCGGCTTGACCGAACGCGTCTCGTTGACGGCGTAGTCCGGCTGTTGCTCGACTATCTCGGAATTCGGGTCCTCGAGCTCATCCGCGATCTCCGGCAACTTCGCCAGCATTTCTTCGGTGCGGCGCAGCACGAATACGAGCCTGCCGCGCCAGAGCACGCGTATCATCTCACCCGGCTTCAATGAGCCGAGGGGCACCTCGACCGGCGCACCCAGCGCCTGGGCGCGAGCACTGGGTTTCAGTGACGAAATAAAAGGTATTGCCACCAGGCCGGCGCCAATAACGCCAGTCGTCACGGTTGCAACGGTTAAAAAATGACGCCTGTTGCGATCAAGGTCGTCTTCGGTCATCAGGCACTCCCATAAGCCGCTCTATGCGGCGGCCCCTAATTCAGCGCTTTTTTTGCTTTGTATCGATTTTGGTAGATTTGCAGCAAACCCGGTTTGCCGTCAGGATGACGGATACCCCGGACCTAGGTGCGGAACCACGGCGCATTATACACGCGGCCAATCGAAATTGGCTAGGTGCTGAGAAGAGACATTTAAGAAGATCCAGGACTTCGCTTGGCCAATTTCAAGTCAGCTTTTGTCTTTATATTGCAGTCGATCGTCGTCGGGCTGGCGGTCGCATTCCTCGTCGTGCTCGTCCGTCCGGACCTGATGCCGGGCATCGGTGAGGAATCCAAAGACCCTGCGAGCTATGCCGACGCCGTCAGCCTGAGCGCGCCATCGGTCGCAAATATCTACACCAAGCGCCTCGTCCAGGAGAATGACGACGGCACGAATCGGCCCCGTTTCAGGGTCGACACGGCGTTTGCGTCGGCGGTCGTGATCGATGAAGAAGGCTACCTGGTCACTAATTACCATGTGTTCCAGGACGAACCGACCGAAATTCGCGTGCAGTTCAGCGACGGCCGCATCGTCGAGCCGGAAATCGTCGGCCTCGACGCCGAAACCGACCTGGCGCTGCTCAAGGTCAACCTGCCCGGCCTGCAGCCGATCAAGATGGCGAAATCCGACGACTTGCGTATTGGCGACGTGGTCCTGGCCATCGGCAACCCCTACGGCCTGTCTACAAGCGTGACCCAGGGCATCGTCAGCGCGACTGGACGCAATCTCTACCAGCTCGTCACCTTCGCGAACTTCATTCAGACCGACGCGGCCATCAATGCCGGCAATTCGGGCGGCGCGCTGATCAACACGCTTGGCGAACTCGTCGGCATCAACGCAGCTGTCCTGGCACAGGATACAGGCACCGAGGGCATCGGTTTCGCGATCCCGGTCGACCTCGTGCGCGGCGTCGTGGAGCAGATCAAGCTCAACGGTCGCGTGATTCGCGGCTACATGGGCCTGTTGCCCGACGACCTGACCGACGCCGAGCGCTTTGCACTAGGCATCGAGAACAGCACGGGCATCATGCTGATGGAAGTCTACGAGGGCGGTCCGGCGGCTGCCGCGGACCTGCGGGCCGGTGACATTATCCTCGAGATCAACGGCGAACCCGTCTACTCACAACGGCAGGCACTGCTGATCTCAGCCAGCACTGCGCCGGGCGACAAAGTCGAAATCCTCGGGATCCGCGATGGCATTCGCTTTTCGACGTCGGTGACGACCGGCGAGCGGCCCCAGGGCTTAATTGATACGGCGGATTGAGGCGCCAAGCTGGCGCAGCTTTTCCTCGATACGCTCGTAGCCGCGATCGACGTGGTAGATCCTGTCGACAATGGTCTCACCCTCGGCCGCAAGGCCTGCCAGCACCAATCCGGCTGAGGCACGCAGGTCGGTCGCCATGACCGGCGCCGCGGTGAGATTATCGACCCCGGTGCAGATCGCGGTATGCCCTTCAAGCTGGATATCCGCACCCATGCGCTGCATCTCGAGCACGTGCTGGAAGCGATTCTCGAAGATCGTCTCGGTGATGGTGCCAACACCATCGGCAATCGCATTCATGGCGCAGAACTGTGCCTGCATGTCGGTCGGAAACGCAGGATAAGGCGCTGTGCGGACGTCGATCGCCTGTGGGCGCTTGCCCTGCATATCGATTTCGATCCAGTCCTCGCCGGTCTCGATGCTCGCGCCCGCCTCGCTCAACTTGATCAGCACGGCTTCGAGCGTGTCGGGCGCCGTATTGACCGCGCGAATTTTGCCACCCGTCATGGCGGCGGCAACCAGGTAGGTCCCGGTTTCGATACGATCCGGCAGTACCGGGTAGGTTGTCCCGCCGAGGCGTTCGACACCGTGCACGACGAGCGTGCTGCTGCCAACGCCTTCTATACGCGCGCCCATGCCGATCAGGAAGTTTGCGAGGTCCGTCACCTCAGGCTCCCGAGCCGCATTTTCGAGTACTGTCTCGCCATCGGCGAGCACAGCGGCCATGAGCAGGTTCTCGGTTCCGGTAACGGTCACCGTGTCGAAAACGATGTGCGCACCCTGCAGCCGATCCGCGCGCGCCTTGATGAATCCCTCTTCGACGACGACATCGGCACCCATCGCCTGCAGTCCTGCTACGTGGAGATTCACCGGTCGCGCCCCGATCGCGCAGCCTCCCGGCAGGGAAACGTCAGCCTCGCCGAAGCGCGCCACGAGCGGCCCGAGCACTAGGATCGAAGCGCGCATGGTCTTCACGAGTTCGTACGGCGCCTGCCTGCGGTCGACATTGCTGGCGTCGATCTCGACGCCGGCCTTGTCGTCGACCGTCACCTGCACGCCCATCATCTGCAGGAGCGACAGCATGGTCGTCACGTCTTTCAAATGCGGCACGTTGCTGATGGTCACATTTTCGGTGGCCAGCAGCGTGCCCGCCAGGATCGGCAGCGCCGCGTTCTTGGCACCCGAGATCGTGACTGTGCCGGACAGTCGGTTGCCACCCGTTATCGATAACTTGTCCATGAATCAGGCTCCACCACCTGCTACCTGCCATTCCTCGGGCGTCAGCGCCTTGATGGACAGGGCATGAATTTCATTGCCAACCAGCGCGCCCAGGCAGCGGTACACGAGCTGGTGTCGCGCCAGCGGTCGCTTGCCCGCGAATTCCTCGGCTACGACCAGCGCCTCAAAGTGCGTGTTGTCGCCACTCATGACCTTGACGATCGCATTCTCGAAGCCATTCTCTATTAGGGTTGTGATTTCTGATGGGTCCATGCCGGGCAGGTCCGCAATAAGCCAGGGGCGCGCAGTGTACCTGTAATTTGATCGAGGTCCCAACGCACAACGCCGATTTGTGTATCATATCCCGCCCTTTCGCAATCGAACATTTATGGCGGTCAATATTGTCCTTGTTGTAGCAGGTCTCGCGCTCCTTATATGGGGTGCGGACCGCTTCGTGCATGGGGCCGCCGCCAGCGCCCGCAATCTTGGCATCGCGCCACTGTTGATCGGTCTCACGGTCGTGGCATTGGCCACGTCGGCTCCGGAAATCCTCGTGTCTGTTGTCGCCGCGCTGGACGGCGAGCCAGGGCTGGCCATTGGCAACGCTATCGGCTCGAACATCGTAAATGTCGGACTCGTTCTCGGCATGACGGCGATGATCCGGCCGATCAAGCTCGAGTCGGCCACACTGCGACGAGAAATGCCCGCCCTGCTCGCGGTTTCATTGCTGACGGTCTCGCTGTTTCTCGACCAGTTCCTGAGCCGTATCGACGGGCTCGTGATGCTCACGGGCCTGGTCATTGTCATGGTTTGGCTTGCGCGCCTCGGCATGCGTTCGGCAGCCAACGACCCGATCAAGATCGACTACGAAGCCGAGATCCCGAGCGACGTCACTATGACGATGGCCATAGTCTGGCTCACTGTCGGGCTCGCGATCCTGCTGGTCGGCGCGAAAATCCTGGTTTATGGCGCTGTGGGCATTGCCGAAGAACTCGGTGTCTCGGAGGTCGTTATCGGCGTCACTATCGTCGCCTTCGGCACCAGCCTTCCCGAGCTCGCCGTCTCACTAGCCAGCGCCCTCAAGGGCGAGTATGGCCTGGCGATCGGCAATATCGTCGGTTCGAACATCTTCAATCTGCTCGCTGTCATCGGTGTAGCAGCGACCATCGCGCCCGCCGCGCTCGCGCCGTCGGTCCTCAGCCTGCACATCTTCGTCATGGTGGCCTTCACGCTGGTGTTGTTCGCAATGACCTACGACTACGACGGCAAGGCGCAGCTATCGAGACTCGAAGGCGCCGCCCTTCTCGTCGCCTATATTGCCTACGACGGCTACGTGATCGCACAGAACATTTGAGCCCTGCCTCGGTTAGAATATGGCGATTGTCATCCGCCTGAGGGTTTGAGTTGCCTGACACGCTGACTAGGGACGAGCTGCTCGCGCTGGCCGCCAATGTTCTCGATATCGAAGCGCGTGCCGTCGAAACCCTGAAATCGCGCCTTGGCGATGACTTCGTCGCCGCCTGCGACCTCTGCATGCAAACCCCGGGGCGCATTGTCGTCACCGGCATGGGCAAGTCCGGGCATGTCAGCAACAAGATCGCTGCAACCCTGGCATCGACGGGCACACCTGCTTTCTTCATGCACCCCGCGGAAGCCAGCCACGGCGACCTCGGCATGATCACGAGCAACGACCTGCTGCTCGCCATTTCCTACTCGGGCGAAACCGCCGAAGTCGTCACCATCCTGCCCGTCGTCAAGCGCATGGGCGCAAAGATGATCGCGATGACGGGGAACGCGAAGTCAACCATGGCGCAGGGCGCCGACGTGCATCTCGATATCAGCGTCAAGGAAGAAGCATGCCCGCTGAAGCTGGCACCGACGGCGAGTACGACGGCCACGCTGGCGATGGGTGATGCGCTGGCGGTCGCCCTGCTCGAGAAGCGCGGCTTTACCGCCGAAGATTTTGCCCGCTCGCATCCCAGCGGCAGCCTCGGCAAGCGCCTGCTGCTGCGCGTCTCTGACGTCATGCGGACCGGCGACCGTGTGCCAGCCGTCAGCGTTGATGTAACCCTGCGCGACGCCCTGCTCGAAATGACCGATAAGGGTCTTGGCATGACGGCGATTGTCGACGACAGGAGTTCGATTCTCGGCATCTACACGGACGGCGACCTGCGTCGGACGCTGGACACCGGCGCGGATATTCGTTCGACGACAATTCGCGAGGTCATGCACACAAAGTGCAAGACAACCTCGGCGGATGTCCTTGCTGCAGAGGCGCTGCACCTGCTCGAAGAGAACAAGATCACGTCATTGCTGGTCGCCGACGAGGACAACCGGCTCGTCGGTGCGTTGAATATCCACGACCTGTTCCGCGAGGGATTGATGTGAGTAGCGGTCTCGACAGGCTCGACCAAATCCGGCTCATAGCGTTTGACGTCGACGGCGTATTCACTGACGGCCGCTTTTATTTGTCGGACGACGGTGTCGAAAGCAAGGCCTTCCATACCCAGGATGGTTACGGCGTGCGTCGCCTGCTCGACGCCGGCGTCGCGGTCGGCGTCATCAGCGGCCGCCAGTCCGCAGCCGTCGAGAAGCGCATGACCGAGCTCGGTGTGCCCCACGTGGTCCTGGGCTGCAAGAACAAGGTCGCCGCGATGGATGAGCTGGCACGCGAGCTTGGCCTTTCCGTAAGCGAGTGCGCCTACGTCGGGGATGACCTGCCGGACCTGCCGCTTCTCGAACATGTCGGTTTCTCGGTAGCCGTTGCGAATGCGGTGCCGGCGCTGCAGGAATACTGTGACTACGTGACCGGGAAGCCCGGCGGCTCTGGTGCTGTCCGGGAAGTCTGTGATCTGCTCGTCGCAGCAAGCGATAACGCGAGCTGATGAGCCCCCGCACAATCACTTTGCTCGTCGTCCTGACCGCCGCCGCGCTCGCGAGCTGGTACCTGGCGCGCAGCAACCGGCCGGCCGAGGTCGACGAGGCTCCTTACGATACGACCCATCGTGGTTACTATCTCAAGTCAGCCCGGATTCTCGGGACTGGCGAGGATGGCAGCCTGCTCTACGAGATCGAGGCTGCCTACGCGGAGCAGGTGGCGAAGAACCGCATCGAGTTTACCGACGTGCGCATCCGCTATTCGCCTGGGTCGGCTATTCCCTGGACCGTAAATGCCGACGAAGCGACCTTGCAGGAAGGCGCGCCCACGATCGCGCTACGTGGTTTCGTCAAGATCCTGAACAGCGGTGCAACCAGCGCAGAAGACATCGAAATCCGGACCCAGTACCTCGAGCTCGACCCCGAGAATTTCATCGCCGAGACCGAGGAGCGCGTACAGATTCGCTTCGGCACGCGCAGCGTGACAGCAACGGGCATGCTAGCATCGCTAAACGACGACAGAATTGAGCTCAAGTCCAACGTTCGCGGCAAGATAGTTCCTTAAGAATGGCAAATCTCAAGCAAATTCTCGTGTGCTTCCTCGCGCTGGCCGCGCTCTCGGCTCCTGCGTCCGCGCAGGTCGTCGACCTCGACCAGATCCCCTGGACACTCATCTCCGAGACCGCGGTTTTCGATGGCAAGACCTCGACCTATATCTACACGGGACTCAACTTCTCACAAGGCAATATCTCGATCGAGTCGGACGAAGGCCGGCAGACCAACGGCAACGAAAACATCCGGAAAGTGAATTTCTCGGGCAATGTCGTGATCAATGTCAATAACGGTCGCATTGAGTGCGATACCGCGGACCTGACGTTTACGGGCAGCACGTTGAGTAGCGCGGTAGTGATTGGCTCGCCGGCGATTTATGAGCTCAGGAGAGAATCCGCTGATGACGTCACCCATGCCGAGGCCGGGCGCCTCCGCTACGATGTGGCTGCAGGCGTGATCGAGTTCTCGGACAACGCCACGATAACCGAGGGCGGCAACGAGATTTCGTCCAACTACCTGCTCTACAACATCACCGAACGTCGCATCAAGGCCGACTCCGCAGGCACCGAAGAAGACCGCGTGCGGATTACCTACACGCCGACAGCTGAAGACATGGAAGCTGCGAAGGACGAAAACCTGGAATCCCTGGAGGACGAAGAGAATCAATGAGTATTCTCAGCGTCCAGAACATCTCCAAGAGCTACAAGCTCCGCAAGGTCGTCAAAGAGCTCTCCCTCGAGATCAAGAGCGGCGAAGTGGTTGGCCTGCTCGGACCGAACGGCGCAGGCAAAACCACGGCCTTCTACATGATTGTCGGCCTCATTGCGGCGGAGAAAGGCAAAATCCTGCTGGACGGCAAAGACCTGACGGCACTGCCCATGCATCGCCGCGCCAAACTGGGTGTCGGCTACCTCCCGCAGGAAGCATCGATTTTCCGCAAGCTCACAGTCGAACAGAACATCCTCGCCATCCTCGAGAATCGGGATGACCTGGACCGCGCCGGGCGCGAGCAGGAGCTCGAGAATCTGCTCGATGAGCTCCATGTGGGCCATGTCCGCTCGAGCCTGGGAATAAGCCTGTCTGGTGGCGAGCGGCGGCGCGTCGAGATAGCTCGTGCTCTGGCAGCCGATCCGCTGTTCGTCTTGCTCGACGAGCCCTTCGCGGGCGTGGATCCGATCTCGGTCCTGGACATCCAGCGCATCATCCGTCACTTGTGCGAACGCGGCATTGGCGTCCTTATAACCGATCATAATGTTCGCGAAACGCTCGGCATCTGCGGGCACGCCTATATCCTCAGTGACGGCAGTCTTATCGCCGCAGGCGCGCCCGAGGAGATTCTGGAAAATCAGCACGTTCGAGAAGTGTATCTCGGACAGGAGTTCAAACTCTGAGGCAAACTGTGACCATCCGGGACTTGTGCTTGGCCATTTCGCCCATAGAGTACGCGTAAAGATGCTTAAACCTTCGCTGCAGTTAAAACTCGGTCAGACACTGACCATGACGCCGCAATTGCAGCAGGCGATTCGGTTGTTGCAGCTCCCGGTCCTGGACCTGAACGCCCAGATCCAGGAGGCCCTCGAAGAAAACATCATGCTCGAGATGGAGGATCTTCCCGACGTCCCGAGAACCGATGCTGACACCACGGCTGAAGTCGAGACCATCAAGGCCGACGAACTCTGGGAGTCGCGCTCGGCCGAGCGTATCCAGGACGGCGGCTGGAACGGCGAAGGCCGGCCGATTAGCGAGTTCGCCGACGAGTCCGGCCAGTCGCTGCGCGACCATCTTCTCTGGCAACTCGAAATGGAGCATTTCTCGCCACGCGAAGTTCTCATCGGTGAGGCCATCGTCGATTCGATCAATGACGACGGGTACCTCGAAGCCGATTTCGAGGAGATCCTCGCGAGCCTTGACGAAGAGCCACCGGCTTCCGAACGCGAAGTCGAGAAGACGCTCGTCAAGATCCAGCGCCTCGACCCGATGGGCGTCGGCGCCCGCACACTATCCGAATGCATCATCCTGCAGCTCAGCCAGCTCGAATGGCAGACACCAGGTCTGCAGCTCGCGATCGAAATCGCCGGTGATCACCTCGATCTCGTCGCAACCCGCGACTACGGCGAGCTGCGCCGGAGCCTCCGGGCCACTGAAGACGACCTGCACACGGCGCTCGCCCTGATTCGGGGCTGCAACCCGCGGCCCGGCACGGCGGTAAGTTCAGCCGCAGCGGAATACGTTATCCCCGACGTCTTCGTACGCAAGATCGACAACCGCTGGCAGGTTGAAATCAGCCCGACCGGCGTGCCGCGACTCTCGGTCAACCAGCAATACGCGAGATTGCTGCGTGGCAGCGGCGAACACACCGTCCTGAAGTCGCAACTGCAGGAGGCGCGCTGGCTGATTCGCAGCCTCGAGATTCGCAACGAGACCCTGCTCAAGGTCGCGACCAGCATCGTTACTCGCCAGACCGAGTTCCTGGAACACGGCGATGAGGCAATGAAACCCATGGTGCTGCGTGACATTGCTGACGAGATCGGCATGCACGAATCAACGATTTCGCGTGTAACAACCAACAAGTACATGCACACGCCTCGCGGCGTCTTCGAGTTCAAGTATTTCTTCTCGTCACACCTGGCGTCCGACAGCGGTGAAGATCAGTCCTCAACCTCGGTTCGCGCGAAAATCCGCAAACTGATCGGTGCCGAGAACCCGGCCAAGCCACTCAGTGATAGCAAGATCACGAACTTACTGAAGGACGAGGGCATTTCGGTTGCGAGACGCACGGTGGCGAAGTACCGTGAAGCTATGAATAT
>Ga0224508_10003986_pt1 | contig 12148 bp, 10 predicted proteins | sample SF_Jan12_sed_USG_4_FD_170157 | JGI IMG/M metagenome (GOLD analysis project Ga0224508, IMG submission 170157) | Sediment microbial communities from San Francisco Bay, California, United States - SF_Jan12_sed_USGS_21 | ecosystem: Environmental > Aquatic > Marine > Sediment | place: USA...
CGAGCTGTCGATCGAGGGCTCGTGGTGGGGCGAGCCGGCCGGTCGGGGGCCGACGGTCGTGCTGCTCCACGAGGGCCTCGGCTCGGTCGCCCAGTGGCGCGACGTGCCGGGCCGGGTCCACGCCGGGACCGGGCTGCCCGTGTTCGCGTTCAACCGGTGGGGCTACGGTCACTCGACGACCGCCCCCGACGGGTTCACGGTGCGGTTCATGCACACCGAGGGCCTCGACATCCTGCCCCGGGTGCTGGTCGGCGCAAGCATCGAGGAATGCGTGCTCGTCGGTCACAGCGACGGCGGCTCGATCTCGCTCATCGCCGCCGGCAGCGGGACGGTCCGACCGCTCGGGGTGCTGGTGATCGCCCCTCACATCTACGTCGAGCCGGAGTGCTCGGCCGGGATCGTTGCGATCGAGAGCCAGCGCGACCGCATCGTCGAGGGCCTCGCCCGGTACCACGCCGACCCGGCCGCCACGTTCGCCGCCTGGAACGACGTGTGGCTCGACCCGGAGTTCCAGGCGTGGGACATCCGGGAGTACCTCCCGTCGATCCCCTGCCCGGTGCTGGCGATCCAGGGGGCCGACGACGAGTACGCCACGCCGGCGATGATCACCGGCATCGACGAGACGGTGCCGAACAGCCGGGGCGCCGTACTGGTGCCCGACTGCGGCCACATCGCCCACCGGCACCAGCCCGACGCGATCGTCGACCACATCGTCGACTTCGTCACTGCGCTCCCGCCGTTGTCCTGACGGCGTTCAGCCCACTGGCCGGCGCGCCGATGGAGTGGCGTGACCGCTGTCGAGACGACGCCGCCGATGACGCCCTACGGCGCCCGATACGTGCCGCCGGCCAACCGGGCCCGTGCCCTGCGAGCGGGGGTGCGCGACGGTCTCCGCACGTTCGGGCGCCTCACCGCAGGGCTCCGCACCGGGCCCGACTACCTGATCATCGGCACCAAGCGGGGCGGGACGACGTCGCTGGCCCGATGGCTGCTCCAGCACCCCGACGTGCGGCCGCTGTTCCCGGCCCGGGAGACCCGCAAGGGCACCTACTACCTCGACGTCAACTATCACCGCGGCCTCGCCTGGTACCGGTCGCACTTCCCAACCCGATTGGCCCGAGAGCTCGCCCAGCAGCGCCAGGGTGGCCCGCTACTAATCGGCGAGGCCACTCCCTATTACCTCTACCATCCCCACGCCGCGATCCGGGCTCGCCAGCTCGCGCCGCGAGCCAAGGTCATCGCCCTGCTCCGCAACCCGGTCGACCGGGCCCACGGTCACTGGGCCGAGCGGGTCCGCCAGGGGGTCGAGCGGCTGCCGTTCGACCAGGCGCTGACGGCCGAACCCGACCGGCTGGCCGGCGAGGAGGCCCGCCTGGTCGCCGACCCCGCCTATGTGAGCTTCGCCCACCAGCATCACTCCTATGTCGACCAGGGGCGCTACGCCCGCGGCCTGGAGCGCTGGTTCGCCGCCTACCCCCGCGATCGGGTGCTCGTGCTCCGCAGCGAGGACCTCTACGCCGATCCCGCCGCGGTGTACGGCGCTGTGCTCGGGTTCCTCGACCTCGACCCCCACGTGCCGGACGAGCTGTCGGGCTGGAACCGCACCACCAACGATCCGGTCGACCCTGCGCTCCGGGAGCGACTGCTGGCCGCGCTCGACCCCGACATCCTGGCGGTGGAGGCGCTGCTCGGCCGGTCGATGGACTGGTCGTGACCTGCCGCCGTCAGAAGGTCCTCTTCATCGGAGGGCTCGGGCGATCGGGTTCGACCCTCGTCGAGAGGCTGCTCAACGAGCTGCCGACCACGTTCGCCGTCGGGGAGACGATCCACCTGTGGGAGCGGGGGGTGCGCAACGGGGAGACGTGCGGGTGCGGCGCCCCCTTCGACGACTGTGCCCACTGGCGAGCGGTCGGCTCGGCGGCCTTCGGCGGCTGGGACCGGGTGGACGCAGACCGGTTGATCGAGCTCCGCTGGGCGGTGGATCGGACCCGGCAGCTCCCGGCGATCACCCTCGCCCACCGGCGGGGCCAACCGGGCGGAGACCAGCGGGACTACCTCGACCACCTCCGACGGGTTCTGCTGGCGGCCGCAGTGGTCGCCGGTAGACCGGACGTGCTACTCGACTCGTCGAAGCATCTGTCGACCGCCGCCCTGCTGGCACTCGACGATGCCCTCGACGTGCGGCTCCTGCACCTCGTGCGCGACCCGCGGGGCGTGGCCTACTCCTGGACGAAGCACGTGGCCCGACCCGAGACCGACGGCGAGGTCATGCCGACCTACGATCCGGCCCGAACCGCGGCTCGGTGGGTCACCGACAACCTCGGCTTCGAGGCGCTCGGCCGGTGGGTCCCGACGCTCCGCCTCCGCTACGAGGACGTGTTGACCGATCCTCGGGCCGCCCTGGCAGCGATCGGTCGGTTCGTCGGCATCGACGTACGCGGCCTCGATCTCGGCTTCATCGAAGGCTGCAGCGCGAGGCTGGCCACGCCGATGCACTCGGTGGCGGGCAACCCGCTCCGCTTCGGCGGCGACGACGTCACGCTCCGACTCGACGATGCCTGGGTGACCGAGCTCGGCTGCGGTCGACGGCGGCTGGTCACCTCGCTGACCGCCCCGCTGCTCGTTCGCTATGGCTATCCGATCCGACCGGCCGTCAGCGGTCGACGACGACCCGACCGTTGCGGCAGGTGACGCCCTCGGCCGCCAACCGGCGGGCGTGCTCGTCGGGGTCGTGGGGAATGAGGCGGCCGCTGGCGGTGACGACCCGCCACCACGGCAAGCCGCCGACCCGGCTCAGTATGTTGCCGACGGCCCGAGCGGCTCCCGGGTACCCAGCCTCGGCCGCGACGTCACCGTAGCTCAAGACGTCGCCCGGGACGGTGGCGGTCAACACGGCCACTACCGCGTCCTCGAAGCCGGCCCGTTCCGTCACCCGCTCTGGCGGTCGGCCCACCAGGCGTCGAGGCGGGCCAGCAGCTCGGTGTCGTCCAGCTCGCCCTCGGACCGCTTGAGCCCGAGGAGGAAGGCGAGGGCGGCGCCGACGTCGGGACCCGGGTCGAGACCGAGATGGGCCATCACCGCCTGACCGTCCAGCTGGGGCCGCTCGGCCGCCTCCCGGTCCTCCCGGGCGAGGCGAACGATCCGCTCCTCCATCTCGTCGATCTGACGCTGGAGCCGGTCGGCCTTGGCCTTGTTGCGGGTCGTGCAGTCGCAGCGGACGAGCTCGTTGAGCTGGCCGAGGAGGTGGCCGGCGTCGCGGGCGTAGCGCCGGACCGCCGAGTCGGACCATCCGTCGGCGTAGCCCTTGAACCGGCCGGAGAGCCGCACCAGCTCGGTGACGTCCTTGACGATCGTCCGGTCGTAGCCCAGCTCCCGGAGCCGGGCCCTCGTGATCTTCGCCCCGACGGCCTCGTGGTGGCGGAACGTCACCCCACCGTGCTCGTAGGACCGGGTGGCGGGCTTGCCGATGTCGTGGAACAGGGCCGACAGTCTCAGCGTCAGGTCGGGACTGGTTTTGGCGGTGACCGCGATCGTGTGGGCCAGCACGTCCTTGTGGCGGTGGATCGGGTCCTGCTCGAGACGGAGCGCCGGCAGCTCGGGCACGACCTCGGCGGCAACCGCGGAATCGCACAGCGACCACAGACCGTCGGTCGGATCGTCGGCCAGCAGCACATCGGACAGCAGCTCTCGGCGCTCGTCGACACCGCGGTCGCTGACGACCGGTAGCAGGCGGCGAGCGTCGTTCGCCGTCAGCTGGGGAAGGTCCTCGGGGGCATCGGAGTGATCGTGGTCAACGGTCATCGCCCTTCCACGGTAACGCCCGGAGCGGCCCTCGGGGGTCGGTTCAGGGCTCCTCGACCCCAGGGGGGCCGGGACGGTCGATCACCAGATCGTTGACCAGGTCCCGGCTCGACAGGCCGACGTGCAGACGACGGGGCCGGCCATCGTCGACCCACACCCCTGCGGTCGGGTCCCAGCGGTGGAAGGCCCGGACTGGCACCTCGAGCCTGGCCTCGACGGTCTCCCCCGGGTCCGGCCGGACCACGGCGAAGGCGGCGAGGGCCCGCACCGGGCGGGCTGGTCCGTCGCTGACGCCGGCCGCGGGCTCGTCGGGTCCGGCCAGGTAGCCCTGCACGACGCACTTGCCGGCCCGCTGACCGATGTTGGTCACCGGGACGGTCACCGCCACCGAGCGCCGAGCGGCGGGATCGGCCACGGTCGGCGATCCCAACTCGAAGGTCGTGTAGCCGAGGCCGAAGCCGAACGGGAACCGGGGCTCGACGCCGTTGCGGTCATAGGAGCGATAGCCGATCAGCAGGCCCTCGTCGTAGGGCAGTGTCGCCCCCGATCGCGGCGGTCCCGGCTCTGGGATCGGGAGCTCGAAAGGGGTGTCGGCCAGGCGCCGGGGCCACGACACCGGCAACCGGCCGCCAGGCTCGGACCGGCCGACGAGCACATCGGCCAGCGCGGCACCGAGCTCCTGGCCTGGATACCAGGCCATCACCACCGCCGCCGGCTCGTCGATCCAGTCGAGGTCGACCGGGCCGCCCGCGTTGATGACCACCACCGTCCTGGGGTTCGCCGCCGCCACCCTTCGCACGAGCTCGTCCTGCCGCCCGGGCAGCTCGAGGCTCGATCGGTCGTGGCCTTCGGTCTCCCACTCGTTGGTGAGCCCGACGACCACGACCGCAGCGTCGGCCGCTGCCGCGGCCAGCACCGCTTCATCGAACAGTGCGTCGTCGTCCATCGGTGGACGATGGCCGAAGCGGAGGCCCCGCAGCCGGGCGCCGTCGCTCGGGGCCCACTCGACGACCACCTCGGCCGTCGTGCCCGCCTCCAGCTTGACCTCACCGACCACCTCGGCGCTGGCGTGCTGGAAGAACCCGTCGCCGGGGCGGGGCGCAGTCCAATTGTCGACCACGAGCTCCCCGTTCACGATCACCCGAGACCGGCCGACCGCCAGGACCCCGAACGAGTGGCGCCCGGTGACGTCGATCGTCAGGTGACCGGTCCATCGCTGGGCGACCTCGCCGGGAGGCCGGGCGCCCTGGGCGAATGCCCCGATCGACCGCGTCGCCACGGATCGGACCGGGTCACCGGCAAGCTCGACGCTGTCGAACTGGTCGAGGCGGATCGGCCGCTCGGGATCACCGGCGAGCTGGGGGTGATCGATCGCCGTCCACGTCCCCGGCGGAATCGGCGGCAGGTAGCGATGCGACGAGCACCCCCGGTGCAGCGAGACGGTCGATTGGCCGAACGCCTCGGCGATCCCGTCGAGTGGAGTGACGATCCGATGGGCCGGCACCTGGGCCGAGCCACCGCCCTGGATGACGGGGTCGATCGCGTTGGGACCGATCACGGTCACCGATGCGAGGTCGGTGGGCAGAGGCAGTGAGCCGTCGTTGGTCAGCAGGACCATGCCGTCGGCCGCCGCCCGCCGGGCGAGCTGTCGGTCCTCCGGGAGCTCGATCGACCGCTCCGGCTCGTCATCCACCCGATTGATCCGACCGGCTCGGGCGGCGAGCTGGAGCACCCGGCTCGCTCGCTCGTCGACGACGCTCTCCGGGACCTCACCGTCGGCAACCGCGTCGAGGAGGTGGCGACCGAGGGCGAACGGCGGGCCCGGCATCTCGAGATCGAGCCCAGCCAGCACCGGCCGGGAGCGATGATGGGTTGCGCCCCAGTCCGACATGACGAGACCGTCGAAGCCCCACTCGACGCGGAGCACGGTGGTCAGCAGCCACTCGTGCTCGGTGCAGTGGGTGCCGTTCAGCATCGGGTAGGACGCCATGACCGACCACACACCGGCGTCGACCACCGCATCGAAGGGCGCGAGGTAGATCTCCCGCAGCACCGTCTCGTCGACCTCGGACGAGACGGTCATCCGGGCATACTCGACGTCGTTGGCGACGAAGTGCTTCGCGCAGGCGCCGACCCCTTCGCTCTGAACCCCTGCGACGTAAGCGACGGCGAGCTGGGCGGTGAGGTAGGGGTCCTCGCCGAACGACTCGAAGTTGCGGCCGCCGAGCGGGTGGCGAGCGAGGTTGATGGTGGGCGCCAGCAGCACGTGGGATCCCTTCCGCCGGGTCTCCCGACCGAGCAGGGCGCCGGCCTCGATCACCAGGTCGCGATCGAAGGTGGCCCCGAGCCCGATCGCGGCCGGTAGGCACAACGCCCGAGCGCCGGTCGTCGAGTCGCCCCTGGCACCGTTCGGCCCGTCGGTGACCTTGACCGAGCCGATCCCGAGCCGCTCGATCGCCGCCGTGCGCCACACGTCTCGACCGGACAGCAGGCTGACCTTCTCCTCGAGGGTGAGGGCGGCGAGGAGTGACGGTGTGGCGTCGGCGCTCATCATTGCTTTCTAGCTGTTTTCAGGTGGTCGGCCGACGGGATAATCCGCGACTCGGCCCTGCGTTCGATCGTCTTGCAGTACGGAGGCAGTCACTCACCAACCACCAATGTGGTCCTCGTAGCGCAGACGACGCTCGACTTCGCCTAACTCGACTGGTTCGACGAACGATGAAACGCCTGGTACCCGCCTTGCTCGCCGGTGGCCTACTCGTCCTGTTCGGGACGCTGCTCGGACAGATCGGGCTGCTGTCGATCTCCGGCCCTTCGCTCCCCCGCTTCACCGATGTCGAGGTCGACGTCTCGCTTCCCGAGGAAGCGAGGATCGTCGCCATCGAGCCGATCTCGCTCGATTGCCGGGCCCGGGTCCACGCTCTGGTTCCGGTCGTCGGTACAAGGGAACACGAGGCGTTCGGCGCGGTCTACCGGACCGATCGGGTCACGCTCGACGCGATCGGCGACGTCGACACCTGCGTCGACGGGAACTCCGCCAGGATCGAGCACCATCGTGACGGGACGACGGAGGTGATCATCCCCGGCGAGTCGATCGTGTTCGTCCGGCCCCGGGTCGACACGGTGGCCACCGGCGACTCGCTCACCGTGTCGCGAGGCCTGATCGGGAAGCTGACCGATGCGTTCCCGTGGGTCGACGACAACCTCGGGCTCACCCCGCTCGCCTACGCCTATGCCCAGAACGTGATCGGCAGCAGCCAGTGCATGCAGACCGCCTACACCGTGACCGAGCGCATGCTGGTCGACGCCTACCGCCAGCAGTTCATCGAGCAGGGCGTCGATCCCGCTGCCCTTACCGTGCACATCGACGGCGAGCCGCTGTTCGCCGAGCCGGCCGTGCTCGACATGGCCGGCGTGGACCTCCGGGTCGGCGACGGTGAGGTGCGGTGCGTGGCCAGCGATGACCTCGGCGGGGTGTCCCGCTCCAGCGATCTCTAGGTCCGGACGACGCCGGTCGTCGGGTCGGGTCGTAGCGTGGTGAGGATGGACGCCCGAGACGATGTGGAGGTCAACGACACGCTGGTCATCCCCGCCGCCGAGCTGACATGGCGCTTCTCCCCCTCGGGCGGTCCTGGAGGGCAGCACGCGAACACCTCGAACACCCGAGCCGAGGTCGTGTTCGACATCGCCGCCTCGGCCGTGCTGACCGACGCCCAGCGGCGCCGTCTCCTCGGCCGTTTCGGCCCGCGCCTCTCGATCAGCGTCGACGACACCCGATCGCAGACCAGGAACCGGCAGCTGGCCCGGGAGCGGCTCGCCGCCCGCCTGGCCGAGGCCCTACGGCCGGCCAAGCCCCGGCGGGCGACCAAGCCGAGCCGGGGGGCGAAGGAGCGCCGGCTCCAGGAGAAGCGGCGCCGTTCGCAGCTAAAGGCCAACCGCCGTCGCCGCGACGGCGACGACTAGTCGGGTCCCCTCGTCGTGACCCCTCCCGCCGAACTTTGCTGTGTCAGCCCCCACAGAGGGGGATGGGACAACACAGTTCGCCGAACCGCACGACGAGCCCCTCCCAGGAGCGATCAGCCGGCACCGGTTCCGCCGCCGTCTCCGCCCACCTCGCCGGCATCGGCAGCAGGCCGTTCGATGGTGTAGGTGCCGCCCTCGGTGATGTCGAGGGTGCCGGCGGAGTCAGCGATGGGATTGCCGTCGCAGTCGGTGGCCTCCACCACGGCACCGCCCGGCGGCAGGTTGACGGTTGCCGAGCCTCCGGACGGGATTCGCTCTCCGGTTGGGAGCTCGTTGAGCCCCACCTGACCCGAGCCCGAGGGATTGATGGCCAGCGTGCACACGTCGACGTCGGTGATGTTCTCCCACACCGTGGGGATGACCGGGACCGGCTCCTCGGTCAGCACGATGCCCTCAGCGAAGATCAGCTGGCCGTTGAGGAAGAAGCCGAGCTCGTAGAGGCCGGCGTCGAGCCCGGTCTCGTCGTCGATCGCGCACATCCAGAAGTTGCTTCCCTCCTCGCCGAACTCCCAGGCCTGCTCGACGAGGCTGTAGTCGTCGATCAGTGTGCCGTTGTACCACCAGATCCCGTCCCACTCGACGCCATCGGGAATGCCAGCCCAGTCGACGAACAGGCACAGCTCGGTGATCCCATCGGCCGCGGTGCGGACGATCTCGGCCGGGCTGTCATCGGTCTGTCCGATGCTGAACCGGGGCCGGGACATCGTTACCGCCGCCGGGTCGACCACGACGGCAGGGCCCGCTTGGACTACCGCTCGAACCGGAGCCTCGCGGGCCTCGTCGATCAGCTCCCGGGCGAGGTTGATCGGCCGGATGCCGTTGAGGAACCCGCCGATCGGGACGCAGTTGTCGCTGTCGTCGACCTCGCCATCACTGTTGGTGTCGGCCAGCGGGCGGCAATCGACAGCCGGTCCGCTCTCGCTCGCCCGGGCCTTGGTCGGGATGCCGATCAGTTGCCCGTCGGTGTCGACGGCCGCGCCGCCACTGTTGCCGCCGGCGATCGTCGCGTCGGTCTTGATCAGCGCCCGGTCGCCGATCCCGGCCTGCGCGGTGAAGCCGCTGACCGAGCCGTTGGTGAACGTGATCGTCTCGCCCCCGATCTCCGGATAGCCGAGGATCCTGACGTTGTCGCCGATGGCGAGCTGGTCGCTGTCACCCAGGGCCAGGGCCGGGAAGGAGGCCGGGGTCGGTCGGTTGGGATCCAGAGCTCGGGAGACGCGGACGACGGCCAGGTCGAGCTCGGAGTCGATCACCAGCAGATCGGCCCGGTACAGGACCTCGGGTGGCCGACCCGCATCGGCGGTGACCGCTACCCCGAGCGAGGTGAAGTCGCACACGGCGTCGCTGGTGACCACGTGGGCGTTGGTGAGAATCAGCCCGTCGCCCGACACGAAGGTGCCCGAGCCCGAGCACATCGGCTGGCCGTCCGAGTCGAGACCGAGGATCTGGACGGTGGCCTGGGCGAGCTCGTCGACGGTCGGGTTGACGATCGGCCCGCCGGGACCGCCGAAGGCGCCGGTCTCGCCGTCGCCTCCCGACCGCAGCCGGGCCACGAACCAGATGCCGGCGACGATCAGGACCAGGAAGGCGCCGACCTTGGCGATCGTCGACCAGTTCAGACCGGGCTCAGCCGGCTGCTCGAGGCGGCGGATGTAGGGGCGGGACTCGACCGACTCGTAGTCGCTGACCGAGTCGAGCTGGACCTCGAAGGTGTTGCGGCCACCACCGGGCGGGCGGCCAGGCACGACCACCGGTACCGGCCCGGTCGTCGCGGGCGGGGGGCGATCAACGACCGGCATCCGCACCGTCGGCTCGCCCTCGGCAGCGTCGCCGAGGATCGGCCCCTGGGCCGGGCCTTGTCCGTCCGGCCGCCAGTGCCCGACGGACGGGCGTCGGCGGGGCCGGGTCGAGGATGCTCGTCGTCTCGGTTCGTCGTTGGTCACAACTGCCTCGGCTCAGGTGCCGACAAGGGTACCGGCCACCTGAAGAGCCCCGGTAACGGCTCGGAGCGAGGTGGTTGTCGTCGCCGTCACCGGGACGAAGCACTCGCCGTCGGCCCACAGGTCGGTGGCGGCCCGGATCTCGATGTGCCGGCCCCGGAGCGTCGTGACCGCCGGGTGGTCGATGTGGCGGCCGGTGAAGACGGTCGGGAGCACCATCGCCAGTTCACGCCTGGTCGTTGGTCCGACGACGGTGACGTCGAGCACTCCGTCGCTGGGAACGGCGAGAGGGCAGATCGCCATGCCCCCTCCGAAGTAGCGGGTGTTACCGACGGCGAACAGGGTGGCGGACAGGTCGTGCGTCGTGCCGTCGACGGTGAGCTCCAGGTCGATCGACCGGAGCCGGGCCAGCTCGACGAACGTGGCGATCGTATAGCGCTGCTGGCCCTTCGGGAACCGGAGGTCGTTGGCCCTGGCGTTGACCCGGCCCGAGAATCCGCCGGTGACCACGCTGGCGGCCCACCGTCCGTCGGTCGTCGCGATCGCGTCGATAGCTGTCGGCTCGGCCAGCGCCGCCTCGACTGCGGCCTCGATCCGGCTGGGGAGGCCGAGGGCGCGGGCGAAATCGTTGCCGGTGCCGACCGGGACGATGCCAACGGCAACATCGCTTCCGGCGATCGCCGGTAGGGCATGATGGAGCAGGCCATCTCCCCCGGCGATGACCAGGCGGGTGACGTCTTCGTGACGGGCTTCGGCGATGGTGGTCGCGACCAGGTCGGTTGCGGGAGGGCGCAGCTCGACCACCTCGTGCCCGTGGGCTCGGAGGCAGTGGCGGATCTCGTCGTCGGCCGCGGCCCGTCGTCTGCCGTCCACAGCGGGATTCAGGAGCAGGTGAACGATGCCCATGGGAACCGTGACGGTAGCGGACACACCGACCCCCAGCGCGATGTGGGGTGTGGCCCCTATTTACCCGTTGGGCAAAACCCCGAAAGATGGCCCCATGTCGGAGCGCCGGTACCGCGACCGCCCGCTTCGAGCCACCAGAGCCAGGCAGTGACATGACCACGATCGAGATCCCGCTCAACGACATCCGACGAAGCCAAGACCTGGGGCGCCAGCCGGTGGCCAGGGCGACCACAGGGTCGAGCGTTGGCCCCGGTGGTCGATCCTTCGACCAGCTCTACACCGAGAAGTACGAGCAGATGGTGCGCCTCGCCTGCTGCCTCGTCGACCTGCGCCCGGTGGCCGAAGACGTCGTCCAGGACTCGTTCCGCCAGCTCTGGCAGCGGTGGGACTCGGTGACCAACCCCTGCAGCTACCTCCGCACCTCGGTCGTCAACGGCTGCCACAACGAGCTCCGCCGACGGCGGGTGCGGCGCGACGCCTGGCACAAGCTGGTCGACCGGCCCGACGAGGACCCCCACTACCTCGCCGATGCGCTGGCCGACATCTGCGAGCAGCGGCGCAAGGCCCTGGTGCTGCGGTTCTACGGCGGCAGGACGATGAACGAGATCGCCGAGGCGATGAAGATCCCGACCGGTACGGCGAAGAGCCTCATCCACCGCGGTCTCGCCGATCTACGGGGCGCCCTCAACTAGCGGGTGCCCCAGCGCTCGGGGCGGCGGATTCGCGGGGTTTCGGCTCGCGGCGGGCCGAAACCCCGCCAAGGTCTGTGCCGCCCCGGGTCTTCGGGTGAGCCATATCGGCGAGAACAGCTAGCGCCGGTGCGGGTACCCTTTGCGCTCGCGCCCCGATGATCCCATCGAGCGCCACCCAGCCCTCGTAGCTCAGTGGATAGAGCGTCGGTTTCCTAAACCGTGCGTCGTAGGTTCGATTCCTACCGGGGGCGCCCTGTTAGTCCGCTTGTGGAGCGGGTTCTGGCTGGTCAGCGGGTCGGCGCTGATTGACCGCCGTTACACGCTGAGGGCCGGGTCTGGCCGCCGTCTGTGGGATGGGTGTGGGATGAGTGTGGGATGGGAGTGGGCGTGGGAGTTGCGCTGGCGGCCCGTCGTTGACGGTCGTCAACGACCATCGGACTCGTCCGCGTCACGGGTCGCCTCGGCTGGCGTAGTTGCGACAGCCTTGACGAGGTCCAGGAAGTCGACGGGATTGGTGGTGGCACCGCTATCCCATGCCTCGTTGAACGAATCGGCATCAACCCCAGCGCGGAGTCGCTGAACGTGCCCCGACAGCTCAGCCGCTCTCGGTGCCGTTAAGACGACGCCCAACTCTGATCGCATCGCGGCAGCTGCGCTCAGGAGTGAGATCCGGCTAGACGGCGATGCGGCTGTGATCTCGGCAGCCGTCTCGATGGTGAGCATTAGGGCATAGGGATCGTTGGTGGCGGCCACGATGTTGGCTGCCTCCTGAAGTTCGGCTCCGGC
>Ga0224508_10003987_pt1 | contig 12147 bp, 8 predicted proteins | sample SF_Jan12_sed_USG_4_FD_170157 | JGI IMG/M metagenome (GOLD analysis project Ga0224508, IMG submission 170157) | Sediment microbial communities from San Francisco Bay, California, United States - SF_Jan12_sed_USGS_21 | ecosystem: Environmental > Aquatic > Marine > Sediment | place: USA: California...
CGGTGGCTCGCTATTGATGGCAATGACGGCCCCAGCTGAGGTGACGTTCGAGCGGCTGTTGAATGCCGCCGACGATCCCGAGAATTGGCTGAATTATTCGAGCACCTACGATAATCAGCGGTATAGTCGGCTCGATCAGATTACGCGCGACAACGTGGGTGAGCTCGATCTGCAATGGATCTGGCAGGCCGCTTCGCTTGAAAAATTCGAGGCGACCGCATTGGTTGCCGACGGCATTTTGTACACCGTCCAGGCGCCGAACGACATCGTCGCGCTGGACGCCGTCACCGGGCGCGTGTTCTGGACTTATCACCACGAAAATCTGCCGAATGCGCGCGCGTGCTGCGGCGCGGTCAACCGCGGGCTCGCGATCCTCGATGAGACGCTGTTCATGGGGACGCTCGACGCCCACCTGATTGCCGTCGACGCGGTCAGCGGCGAGCTTCTTTGGAAATCGAAACTGGCAGAGGCGGCTGATTTTTATTCAATCACGATGTCGCCGCTTGTGGTCGAGGACAAGGTCATGATCGGCACCGGTGGTGGCGACGGTGGCGCGAACGGCATGATCGTGGCCTTTGACGTGGTCTCGGGCAGAAAGCTCTGGCAATTCAACACGATTCCGGGGCCAGGTGAGCCCGGCAACGAAACCTGGTCGGGTGATTCCTGGCGTACCGGTGGTGCGGCCGTGTGGAACCACGCAGCTTACGATCCTGAGACACGGCTCGCGTTTTGGGGCACGGGAAATCCCGCGCCTGACTGGGACGGTCGAGTCAGACTCGGTGACAACCTCTACAGTGACAGCGTTGTCGCACTCAATGTCGATACCGGCGAACTCGCCTGGCATTACCAGTTCACGCCACATGACGAACTCGACTACGACTCGACCCAGGTGCCGATACTTGCTGATGTCGAGTGGCAGGGTGAAATACGCAAGGGCATGCTCTGGGCCAATCGCAATGGGTTGATGTATTTACTCGATCGGGTCACCGGAGAGTTTCTGAACGGCAAACCGTTCGTCAGCGTCAACTGGATGGATGGGTTTGACGAGAATGGCCGACCGAACCAGGTGATCTTCCCGTCGCCGGAAGGCACAGAGTTTCGTCCGCATGTCCACGGTGCAACCAACTGGGCGCCGTCGTCGTACAGCCCTCGCACCGGCCTGTTCTATGTCTCGCACTGGGAAGACTCGGCGACCGTTGCGGTCGAGGGCGAGTTTCCACGTGCGGCGGGCGTCAATACGCGCCAGACGGGAATGGGCCGTGTTGCTCAGCTGCCGTTTTTTAACAGCGACGACGAAGCCCACGGTGTGGTTCGTGCCTACGATCCGGAGACGCTCGATCAGGTCTGGGAATTCAAGATGGCGGACATCACCTGGGCCGGGACGCTTTCAACGGCCGGCGATCTGGTTTTCGGCGGCGGCAGAGAGGGCTATTTCTTTGCGCTCGACGCAGAATCGGGTGAACTGCTCTGGCGAGAAGCTGTCGGCGGGCAGGTTAACGCCGGGCCGATGAGTTATGCCGTCAACGGCAAGCAATACATCGCAGTTGCGGCAGGCAACGCGCTGTTCGCCTTCGCTTTACGCTGACCCGTTTCGGCATGGCTGAACTCGTAGGATTCGCCGGTAGTCTCCGGGCCGGTTCTTACAATCGCGCGCTGCTGGCTGCCGCGGTTGACGCGATGCCGGATGGATCCACACTCGACGTGCTATCCATCGACGACGTGCCGCTTTACAGCGCCGATGTCGAAGAGAACGAGGGCATCCCGCAAAGCGTCGAACGGATCAAGAATGCGATCGCTGCGGCCGATGGGCTTGTCATTGCAACGCCTGAATACAACGGCGGAATTCCAGGGGTTGCGAAAAACGTGGTCGACTGGATTTCACGACCGGGGGACGATCAGCCGAGGGTCACGCATGGCAAACCGGTCGCGCTGATGGGCGCGACGCCCGGCGGACTCGGCACGGCGTTTTCGCAGGCGGCCTGGCTGCAGGTCCTGCGCACCTTGCGAATGCGCGTCTGGGTCAGCGGCGGGCCGTTTTACCTTTCCTCGGCCTTCAACAGTTTCGACGAACAGAGCCGGCCGAATGATGATCTCAAGGGGCGCCTGGCGAGCTACCTATCCGCCTACGTTGAGTCGCTGGGCTGAAGGCAGGCGCTCGCCCGGAATTCGGCGGCACCGATTCACGCCAAAATGGGTACAATCGGTACAGAACTAGCCTGGGGGAAAACTCGATGTCTAACTACTCTGAGCCGCTCGTAAAGATAATGAGCCACAGAAATCTGGTATCGCGTTCGAAGATTCTGATTCTCGCGACCGTCCTCGTTGTTGCCGCGGCCGGTGTGGCACAGGCACACCATTCGTTTACTGCCACCTATTTCGAAGAACAATCGGTCACGATCAGGGGCACGGTTCTGCAATTTCAGTTTCGCAATCCGCATTCCTTCGTGCACGTGCAAGCACCCGATGAAAACGGCGAAATGCATCGCTGGGCTGTCGAGTGGGGCGGGTCGAGCCAGTTGTCGAACAGCGATCTCAACGCCGCGACGCTACGGCCCGGCGACATCATTGAGGTTACCGGGCGCCCGGGGCGCGATCCTGCCGATCATCGCGTTCACCTGGTCTATCTGTTGAGACCCGCGGACGGTTTCGATTGGGGTAACGAACCTGGCGAGACGTTCGATTAGGGGCAGGCGAATGCGAGTCCAGCGCATTATTGGCCCGATCATTTGTGCCGGGCTATTTCTCTCCTGGGCGGGGACCGCGACGGCACAGATCAGTCTCGTTGGCGAATGGACCGGTCAGTACCACGAAGACCGTGACGATCGCGTTCCCGGCGACGTGCAGGGCGACTTTACCGGTGTCCCGATGAACGATGCCGCGCGGCGTTATGCCGAAGCCTTCGATGTCACGCGTGTGGCGGTACTCGAGCATCAGTGCCAGCCATACAATGCCGCACATATTTATCGCGGCCCGATTCAGTTCCGGTTCTGGGAAGACAAGGATCCGGCGAATCAGGAAATTATTGCCTATCGGCAATACAGCGGCACGTACATGCAGTACCGGACGATCTGGATGGACGGCCGCGAGCACCCGCCCGAATATGCGCCGCATACGCACATGGGGTTTTCGACCGGGCGCTGGGACGGTGACATTCTGACCGTCACGACCACCCATGTTAAGAAAGAGTTCTATCGTCGAAGCGGTATCCCGGCGAGCGATCGAATGACGATGGTCGAGCATTACATCCGGCATGGCGATCTGCTCTCCCATGTGATGATCATCACGGACCCGGATTATCTGGATGAGCCCTACGTCAACAGCCAGGAATTCGTGTTAATGGATCGCGGCAATCAGAACTGGCTCTATAACTGCGAATACGTCATGGAAGTTCCAATGGACAAGAACGACGTGCCGCACTATCTGCCGGGCGAGAATCCGTTCATCGAGGACTACGCCGACAAGTTCGGGCTGCCGTTCGAGGCTGTCTTTGGTGGCGCCGAGGCCATGTATCCGGAGTACATGCAGCGGGTTGAAGAACTGATAAACGAGCAGGCTCAGTGAGCTCGCCGTTGAGTTCAATGACTTCGCGATTAAGCATGCTGTTTGTGCTGGCGGCGACCGTATCGCTCGCCGCCGAGGCGCAGCAGAACACCGTCGACACGCTTCACGTCCAGGGCAACGTCTACCTGCTGGTCGGGGCCGGTTCCAATGTCGCCGTGCAGATCGGCGATGATGGCATTCTGGTCGTCGATCCCGGCAGCCGCGAAACCAGCGACGACGTCCTGGCTGCAATTCGCGCACTTTCCGATGGGCCGATTCGTTGGATCATCAATACCAGCGCCGATTCAGATCACACTGGCGGTAATGAGACCATTTCCCAGGCCGGAATGACGGTCAACGGGAATCCTGCCGCCATTGTGGCGCACGAGAATGTGCTTGCCCGGATGGCTGCGGAAGACAGGCCTGTGACCGAATGGCCGCTGAATTCATTCTTTGAGTCGAACCGCGATTTTTATTTCAACGGGGAAGCCGTCTTTATCTATCACATCCCGTCGGCACATACGGACGGAGATGTTCTGGTCTACTTTCGCGGTTCGGATGTGCTGGTCACTGGCGATCTGTTCGTGACGACGCACTATCCGGTCATCGATCTCGACTCAGGCGGTAGCGTGGGTGGTTTCATTGAGGGCCTGAATGCCGCGCTCGACATTACCGTGCCGGCTTACCTGCAAGAGGGCGGCACCTATGTGATTCCGGGTCATGGTCGCGTCAGCGATGAGGCGGACGTCGTTTCGTATCGAGATATGGTGCTGTTTGTCCGTGATCGCGTGCAGCACATGATCGATCAGAATATGTCGCTTGGTCAGGTGCAGCGGGCCGAGCCTTCGCTCGACTATGACTCGCGTTACAGTAACGAGGATGTCCCGTCGACAACGGAGATGTTCATCAATGCCGTGTATCGATCGCTCGCCGAGTGAGCATTCGATCCGGAGTTTTGCATATGTTGAAGGTTTGAGATGCGTAGCCTGGCCCTATTAACGACAGTTCTCTTGGCGACTGGGTTTGCTGACCCGGCCAATGCGCAGCGCGGTCAGCCGGCGCAAAGCGCTCGCGAGTCGGCACCGGTCGACCTCACCGGATACTGGGTGTCCATTGTCAGCGAGGACTGGCGGCACCGAATGGCAACGCCGCGCGTCGGCGACTACGAGAGCCTGCCGATCAGCGCTGCCGGCCGCCGTGCCGCCGATGCCTGGGACCTCGACGCGGACAATGCGGCGGGGCTTCAGTGCAAGGCATTCGGTATCGGCGGCATCATGCGCCAGCCCGGCCGATTGCACATCGACTGGGATGACGAGAACACGCTCAGAATCGACTTCGATGCCGGCACGCAGACGCGCTTGCTAAATTTCGATCCGGCCGTTCGCGCGAGTGGCGAATTAAGCTGGCAGGGTCACTCCCTGGCTGCATGGGAACGTCCGCCCGGTGGGCGTGGCGGCACGCAGCGGGCACAGTTCGGCAACATCGAGGGGCCCGTTGCACCGGGTGGAGGAGGCCGCGGCCAGCGTGGCGGTCCGCCACCGTCCTCGACGATTTTTCAAGGTGGCTCGCTGATGGTCACGACAACCGATTTTCGTTCCGGCTACCTGCGTAAAAACGGCGTGCCGTACAGCGAGGATGCTTCAATTACCGAGTATTTTCATCGCCTGCCGACGCAGCCGAACGGCGACGTGTGGCTGCACGTCGTGACGATCGTCGAAGATCCGGCCTATTTGAACGGGACGTTCTACACGAGCACGCATTTCAGGCTCGAATCAGACGACGACGGCTGGAACCCAAGGCCATGCCGCACTGCGCCGCCGCCTCCGTAGCGTAAGCCCTCCGTAGCGCAAAGCCTCAATAGCGGCGTTGCCGCGAATTCACGATCAGCCGCAACTCGCGCATGATTTCAGGCGACGCGATGAAATAATCTTCGGGAACAATTGCGGCGCCCGACAACATATTGTCGAGGATGACATCGGCCCGATAGAGATTGAGTCCTTGGCCCGCCAGGTATTGCAACCGCAGATTCCGGTCCTCATTGATAACCGCGCCTTCGAGCCACGGCGCGAGATCGTCGGTTCGACCGGCGTAAGTGCCGAACAGGTCCGTGGTCGTCGGAAAGCCGACATCCAGCAGCGACGAAGCGACACGTGCGTACTCGGGAAGCTGCAGCAGCGCCTGGATTCGATCGAGATCGATTGGTGAATCGTCGGCGCGCGCGAGCAGGACCGCATCGTATCCCTCACCGAGCCATGTGTTGGCAAACAAGGCGCCGTTCGGGAAGACCTCAAAGAATGTTGCGACTTCGCTTTGGACTGCTTCTTCGGTCATTTCATAAAGCTGTACGAATACGGTAACCACGCCGCCCGGATTCAATCGCGACCGGGCGAGTTCCCAGAACTCGCGGGTATACAGTGCCGCGGCACCTTTGACCCAGGGATCGAGCGGGTCAGAGGTGATGCCGTCGAAAGTCTCGTCCGTTGTCAGCAGGAAGTGCCGGCCGTCATCGATGCGCAGTTCAACCTTTGGGTTGTCGACCACGCCGAAGTTCTGCTCGCGGAAGTACTCGCCGGCTGATTCCCTTGTCAGCGGCTCGATATCGGCGATGACGACACGCTCGGCATTCGGATCGATGGCGACCGCGCCCGCGGTGATACCCGCACCGAGGCCGATGACGAGATAGGACTTTCCATTTTCCGGCACCAGTGTCGTCATGTGCCCGAGCATGCGCTGCAGGCGCATGTCCTGCGGATAGGTCGAGGCCTGCGCCTTGCCGGCGTTGTGATAGGTCAGCGTGCCGTCGGCTTGCCGCGAGACGGCGATCGACGCGGTCAAGCCTTCGCCCTGATAGATGACATTTACATCCTGGCCCCGGGTCGGCATGAATCGACCGTAGGCGACCAGGGCGCCGGGCAATTCGGGTACCGCGAGGATCGTTGCAACGGCGATCAGCCCGATTGCGGCGGCTGCGCCCACTCGTCCGGTTAACTGACGCGATCGTTCGAGTAGCGCCGGACCGAGCATCAAGAGCGCTGCACCGATAGATATAAAGATCAGCAGCTGTTGAGTCTGCCGGCTGCCAATCCAGACGACGAGAATAAAGCTGGTCGCGAGTGCACCGACAATGGCGCCGATCGTGTTGGCGGCATACAGACCGCCCATCAGCTTTCCCGGATCCTCGCCGCGCGTGGCGGTTGCGGCAAGCGCCAGCGGAAAGCTCGCGCCCCATAACAATGCGCCGGGCAGAACGGCCCAAAGAACACGCATCAGGTCGAGCTGCATTGCGACCGCGGCCGAGGTGGGCAAGGTGACGTCAAGCGGCAAATAGGGAAGAAACCGGGTGACCGTGAATGCGGCCCAGACAATCGCAATCGCCAGGATCAATTGACAGCAACCCAAGGCAAATCGAGGATTGAGATGCCGCGATGCGACCGAGCCGACACTGCTGCCGACGCCAAGGCCGAATAGAAAGACGGCAAGCACCAGCGAAAAGGTATAAACGGTGGCACCCAGCAGCAGCGATAGCTGCCGTGTCCAGATGACTTCCGCCGACAGCGCCGTCATGCCGGACAGCGCCGTCACCAGATAGACGGGCCAAACCGCGGCCGGCTCATGGTGTGGATTGGGTGCGGCGTCGACTGTCCGAGCATCGTTGCCCAACTGAGTATCGTCCGAGGGCGTGGACCTCGCTTGTGCGTCGGATTCCGAAATACGAGCCATCGAAGCCAGCATCAGGCCGCAGACTGCAACTGCAGCATTAATTCCAACGGCAACGAACGTTGCGACGGCGACGTCATATTGCCGTAGCAGAAAAAACCCGGCCAGCAGGCTACCGGCGACTGCGCCGAAAATGTTCGCGCCGTAGCAAAGGCCCATTCTCGAAACGCCTCGTGGCGATGTCTGCATCCAACGGGCGATTGCGGGCAATGTCGCGCCCATCAGAATCGTCGGCGGCAGCAGGCAAATGCCGGCCACGGTAGCGCGCAGCGCGAGTCCGGTTACGCCGGAGGCGCCGGTTCCTGCAATGGCAGCGTAGAGGTTGTTGATGGCCGGCATTGCGACCAGAACCAGCAACCCACAGAGGCCGATCCCGATCTCGATGCATGCGAAGACGCGCAATGGGTTGTGCCGCGTAGATACAAAACGCCAGACCGACAGACTGCCGATGCACATGCCGCCCATAAAAGTGCCAAGCACGACGCCGAGCGACACGGACGATGCCCCGATTACCAGGCTCAATAGCTGAAACCAGACGACCTGATAAATCAGTGCCGCACATCCGCTGGCCGCACACAGCAGTGCCAGGATAAAAAAAGTGCGTTCCGCGTTGCGGCTGCTTGGAGAATTCATGTTTGAAAAACCAGTGAGTTGTCTAATTGCGAATCAATCGGTGCGCTCGCGTGGCGGTCGCTGAGTTTGGACCGGTCAGCGTCAGTGCTTTGCGGGCCATTTCTTCGGCGAGCGCTCCATCGCCCTGGGCCATTTGGATCTCGGCTAGTGCTACCCAGAGGAGCGCGTCGTCTGGCGAAATCGATAGCGCGCGCTCAATGGTCGCGGCTGCGCCGCCGAGGTTGCCGGCATCCCGCTCCTGCTGACTTTGTAGCAGTAACGCAGCTGTTGCACCAGAAACGGGCGACGGCGCGGTGGAAATCACGGCACCCCCGCCACCAGGCCCGGACGTCGCGCCTGCAGTGGTCGTTTGCGTTGGGCTCGACGACTGCAGCGGGCCGACGGCACAGGCTGACAGCGCGGCAGCAAGCATGAGGACGAATATGGTTCGTGTCACTGAAGCGCGCCTCTGATCCAGGTTCTAAAACGCGAACCGATACTCGCACGGTCGCTGCCGCAGGCGGTTGCTTTGGGTGGTCGATCGCCGCCCTCGAGTGAAAGTCGAACGGCTTGAGGGCAATCAGCGTCGGTCTCGAGGCCGGTTTGGAAGTCAATCCAGCTGGCGCGATAGCCTTCGGGGTTTGGCACTTCGTAAGCGCGCGTCTCGAGCCCGGCCATGATGCCGGCAAACACCTGCGAGGCGCCGGTGCCGCCAGTCAATCCTGTCGATTGGTTATCGTCGTTGCCGATCCAGGCGACGATTAAATGGTCGTTGCTGAAGCCTGCAAACCAGCTGTCGCGAAATCCATCCGAGGTCCCGGTTTTGCCGGCAGTGACGAGCGAATCGGGTAAGCGTCTGCTGGCCGTCCGGCCGGTACCCAGACGCATTGCCTGGACCAGCGCCTGATTCAATTCATAGACGTTGCCGGGATCGAGGGTCTGCTCAATCTCGATACGGTAACGTCTGATCGTCTCGCCATTGGTGCCGACCACGCTACGCACGGTGCGAAGCGGCATACGAAAGCCCCCATTCGCCAGCGAGTTGTAAATCTGCGTGACTTCAAGCGGCGTCATTTCGAATGCACCGAGCAACAGCGAAGGGAATTCCGCTGGCAGATCTTCCAGTCCGAGACGGCCAAGCAGATCGATGACTTTGTCCAGCCCGACATCCAGCCCGAGACGTACCGTCGCCTGGTTAAGCGATTCGGCGAGCGCGCGGATGGCTGTTACGGTGCCGTGCGACTCGTCATCGAAATTTGTGGGTGACCAGACATCGCCATTCGGCATCGCGACTTCGATTTCACTATCGTCTATCAAGCTCGCCAGCGAGTGGCGGCCGGACTCGAGCGCTGCCAGATAAACGGCCGGCTTGATAAGCGACCCAACCGGGCGATCCGCGTTCAGCGCGCGATTAAATCCGTCGAATCCCGTCTGGCGGCTACCGACGATTGCGCGTACTTCGGCATTGTGCGGATTCGTGACGATGACGGCGCCATCGAGCGGCGGCCGATTGGCCTCGAGTCGCTCGATTTCGGTCGCAAGTGTCCATTCCGCGAGTGCCTGGGTTGCCGGGTCGAGCGTCGTATAAATCTTCAGGCCGGACGCTTCAAGATCGGCAGCCTCATAGTCGCGGTTGAGCTGGCGCCGGACAAGGTCGAGGAAAGGCGCATAGTAAGCCGATTGACGACTTTGCCGGTCAACGATCCCGAGCGGTCTGGTCTTCGCCGAAGATCTCTCTTCTGCCGTGATTACATCCTGGCCGGCCATGAGGTCGAGCACGAGATCACGGCGCTCGCGGGCACGCTCTCGGTTCCGGAACGGATCGTAATACGAAGGGCCGCGCACCACGGCAACGAGTAATGCGATTTCGTGTACGGCGAGTTCTCCGAGCGACTTGCCGAAATAGAATCGACTGGCGAGCCCGAAACCATGAACGGCACGTGCGCCGTCCTGCCCCAGATATATCTCGTTGATGTAGGTCTGCAGCAGCTCATCTTTGTCGTAACGAAGTTCGAGGCTGACCGACATGAATGCTTCGTTGAGCTTGCGTCGCCAGGTGCGTTCGTTGCTTAAATAAAAGCTGCGCACGAGTTGCTGCGTCAGCGTGCTCGCGCCCTGCTGAATCTCGCCGGCGGTCAGGTTGACGATGGCCGCGCGCGCAATGGCCCGGATGTCGATGCCGATATGGTCTTCGAAGCGTCGATCTTCGACGGCTATTAATGCAGCCTTCAGCAGGTCCGGCACTTCGTCGGGCGCAACGACAATCCGGTCCTCACCGTGGGCCGGAAAAATGCTCCCGATCAATAGGGGGTCGAGCTGCAGGATGGGAATCGGCGTACCGTCCGGTGCGGCAATTGAACTGACCGAGTTGCCGTTGAAGCGAATGCTCGCAATCTGCTCGGCGGTTACTTGTCCCGCGTATTCGAAACTGCGAGTGTGGATCTCGATCAGGTCACGGCCGAGTCGAAAGCGACCGCTGGCCAGCGGACCATTGGTTTCGCGATAGCCGAGCCGGACCAGTTCGATTGCCAGATTCGCAGCCGACAGCTGGCGCGCGCTATACAGTTCGACAGGCGCGGCATAGACCTGCGCCGGGCGATCCCAACTGCGGTCACTAAATTCGCTCGTGACGCGCCAACTCAGGTAAAAGCCGTACAGAACGGCGCCGAACAGCGCGACCGAAACGACAGGGAAGAGGTAGCGCCAGATACGGCGCTTGGTCTTCTTCAGCATCAGACAAGCTTACAGCAGAACGCTGGCAGCTAGTTGATCAGGCGGTCGAGAATTGCGCCGCGCACCTCTTGTTCGGCACGCTGTCGAATCTCGCGCCGCGCCCAATCCTGCAGTAGCTGATTAATATCCACGCCGACCTCGATGTCCGGCAGTCGACCCTTCAACGTGAAGTTCACCGGAATCGGATTGTTGGCGATGGTTCGGTTCAGGTCCTCGCACCCCATTATCGGGACCGGACCAGACATTGCCGCCCGATACTGATTGTCGATCCACTGATCGACGAGCCGGATTCCGCCGCGGCCAGTCAGGTTCAGGTAGCTCGTCGACGCGACGATATCGGCACTCGATGCGTTGCCTTCGCTGACGGTCGAGTTGGCACGGATGACTGTGTAGGCTGTGGTCCGTGGGGCCGCCGCGGGCGCCGGCAGGTTGCGTCCCGAATTGACGGCCTCGCATAACTTTCGGCCGATGTTCACACCCTCAATCACGCCATTGCGGAATTCTAGATTCAGTCGGCCGGCGGCCGTTTGCAGGGCTTCGTTAATCGTTTCGCCGCGACCGGTCAGGTCGAGGTCGAGATCGCCTGTGCCGCTCAAATGGGCACTGCCGAGCATTGCTTCGAGCAGCGGACGAATTGCCACATTGCCGAAGTCGCCGGTCAGGCGCACAACGCTCGTTTCTCCGGTCGCGTCGATTGTGAGTCCACCTTCGAAATTGCCGCCATAAAGTTGTGTGCGAACCGAGCTTAAAGAGGCGCGGCCGCCGCCAAATGCCAGCTCAGTCGCCAGTTGCGAAAAATCCATACCGCCAATCCTGAGATTGCCGACGCTGGCTGTGCCGCTGACATTGGTCGCCGTCAGTGGCTCACTGGCCAGCCGCATGTCGCCGAGACGTTTTTCGCTGCTGCCGCCGGCGGGCGCGTTGGCCGGCTCTGCTTTTGGCGGCAGATAGCGGTCAGCATCGATTCGGTCTGCGCGGAGTACGAAGCGAAATGTCGGATCTGCGAAGTTTTCGACACTGAACTCGCCGGTAATTCTCGACTCATCCAGTTCAATCGCAATGTCGCGGAATTCGCCATTCGCGCCATTGGTTTGGAATGAGGCTGCGAGTTCAGCTGACTGGAACACGGTTGGATCAGCCGTTTGCGGAACGGGTTGGTTGAAGCGTTGCAGCAATGCGCGTGGCGAAAACTCTGCGAGCGCTGCGCGTCCCGTAAGTGTCAGATCCTCGCCAGCGCTCGTGACCGTCAGCTGCCCATCGCCGGACAGGCCATAGGCGGTAAGTTCAAGCGGCGCAAAAACCGCGACTTCGGAGCCCGTGTCGTAGTTGAAGTCCGATACCAGGCGAAAATCGCCGAGGTCGGTTTCGACGAGATCAGTCGGTAGCCAGGGTCCGAAAAGCGCACCCAGCAGCCGATTGTCGAGACCCGCCGCCGCGAGGCTGCCGCCGACCTGCACGGGCGCTCGGATGTCGTCTACCGAAATTCGCCCATCGATCTCGGTGTCATCGAGCCGGATCGCAAAGGCATCGACGGCTAATGCGCCG
>Ga0224508_10003988_pt1 | contig 12144 bp, 7 predicted proteins | sample SF_Jan12_sed_USG_4_FD_170157 | JGI IMG/M metagenome (GOLD analysis project Ga0224508, IMG submission 170157) | Sediment microbial communities from San Francisco Bay, California, United States - SF_Jan12_sed_USGS_21 | ecosystem: Environmental > Aquatic > Marine > Sediment | place: USA: California...
CTCATCGGGTTCGACCGGCGGGTGCGCGGGTCCGCGATAAGGCGGCAGATAAGGATACTCGTAAGGTTCCTGCTTGCGGATCGGATCGACGACGTACATCCGATCGTCGGACGGTCCCGACAGGACACTGCCCGCGCGTGGCGACAACCACACGGTTTCCGGCTCCTGGAAGTGCTCCAGGTACTGCGACTGCGCGAACAGCCGCACGCGTGTACCGGTATGTCGTATCACTATGTCGTCTGCATGAGGCATGTTCTAGTCCTCACCGGCAGCATGTCCCAGCCCGCTTCAGGCCCGGCGACGCGTACGTAGGGGCGACGAGGGGTCTCATCCAGCGCGCACCCCGTCGTTGACAAGCTGAAAACGGTATTCGCGCAGCACGGCTCGCTGGAATGCGGCCGTGCTGGCGAACCCCTGGCGCATGGCGTAGGTGTCGATGTCGCCGGGCAGACCGGTACCGAGGCGTTGCTCGAAGTACCATGTCAGCGCGCGCAGATCCTCGATAGTGTCCGCATAGCCGTGGCGACTATCCTCCGCGGCCAGCAGCGCCTGCCGCTTGGTCCGCCCGCGCGCGGCGAGCCGGACGTAGTCGCCATTGGCACGCAACTCGTCGATGACGTAGCACTCGAGCTGCGCCCGCGTGGCGTGGCCGAGCTTGTTCACCAGCGCTTCGTCTTCCACCAGCTTCTCCCAGGCCTCCCGATCGAGGTCGCGTTCCTCCAGCCACTGGTCGAGATCGCGACCGAAGTGTAACCCGCGCTCGATGCGGAAATCGGTTGCGTGCTGCTTGCGTTCGGCGTCACCGACCTCGACAAGGCCCCGATCCGCCTCGCGGCGTGCGAGCAGGCGCAATAATGCAGCGTATATGAGCGCGTGGTACGTGTGTCCGTCGAGCCGCAACTCATCCAACAACCACTCCTGCGCAGTCCGTTCCGCGTCATTCACGGTCTCATGGTAGCCTGCATCGGACTGCGCGATCGCCGCCTCCCACATGGTGGTGTGCTCGAATGCATAGTCGACGCGTTTCGGGGGCGGGTCTTCCGTTGCCAGATCACGCATGGCAGTGAGCATTTTCAGTGCATCCCGGCGTTTCAGGTCCACGCGGCCGTGCTCGAGCCAGGCGCGCAACGCCGACAGCTGATCGGCGGGAAGCCCCTCCGCAGCACCCCGCTTCAGTATCTCCGGATACCCACGCTTCGGGTAGAACAGCGCTTTCGCAATTCCTTGCAACGCCTCCTGCGTCGTGGCAGCGACAACCCCCTGCGCCTGCGCATCGGCCAGTGTACGGCGAATGTTGACCATTGCCTCGGACGCAGCCAGGAACCCGGTCTCCGGTGGTCCGTGGACCACGGCCACCTCGTCGTCGTCTTCGATAACCCGGTCGCGAAACGCGGTGAACACCTCGCCGACTCCTTGCATGCCGAACTGCTCCAGCTCTGCGGCGCGCAGCGCGCCCATGCTGGCGCTGCCGAACACGTGCACGCCCTCGGCCATCGCCCACAGGATCTCCTTGTGCCAAACCGACGGCACCTGGTGAAAATAGCCGTCGATGATCCCGATCGCGCGCGGTCGCCAACGCGCCACGGCACGATACACATCACCTTGACGAACCGGCGGCAGATAGTTGGCGTCTAGCACCTCGCGCGCCTGCGCGACCGCCAGTGACGGGCCGATGAAGACACACGCCGTCATCGCCTGTCTCGCAGGACAGCTCCGGCTCGCGCACCGGCAACGTAGTCGCTGTGCTCACCCTTATAAACCCCTTCCAGTCCAGGTATGACGACACGCGCCACGGGAATCCGGAACCGCTCCTGGGCAAGATCGACGACAGCTACCTGAGTGACACCCACCGCCTCGAGCCGACCGAGTGTCCATGAGATGTCCTCCCACAACGTGTCGGATTCGAAGCTCGGCACCTCCTCGAAGTTCTGCTCGTGGGCTTGACTGGCCAGCAACTCACGGCAGGCATACGTACGTTCGGCCCGCGCCGCGGCGGAGTAGATCTCGGCGGTAAAGTCGTCGCGTGAGCCCGCAATGTAAGTCGTGCGCGCTTGGGCTGCCTCGGTGAGCGCGCGGAGCAGCGCAACCTCGCGCACCGGATGGCAGCCGGAGCCGAACTCCGGCTCCGTATCGTCCTCCTGCCTGCCCATGACCAGGCAGAAGAAGCAAGCGACGCCGACGTCGGAGGTTACGTTCCAGACCCGCACGTCGATATCCGCACACTCGAAACGCTCGAACAGTGCACGGCAGGAGTGATCGTTCACGCTCGCGAGATTCAACGGTTGCCCGCCTGTGGTTTTCCTCTGCAATCGCCAAAGCGTTATCGCATCGCGCTCGATGACTTCGTAGAGACCGTGGGCAATGGCCTCCAGAATATGGTTCCCCGACGCCAGGCCGTTGGTGTTCGCGGAGAAGCACCCGCTGCCGGTCGGTTGGGGCAGGGTATAGTCGGTGTGCACCAGTTCATGCGGTAACCAGAGCGGCTCGTCGTTCATGAGATTGCGGCCCTCGATCCAGAGGAGCGCACGATCGCTGCGATATCGACTCTCGACCGCGAACGGCAGCTTTGTCACGTCGACCATCGGATGGGCGTGGCGCAACTCGTCGAAAGCGGCGAACTTCAGGGGCAAGGTGATGCGCTCCGCATGGTAAGTCTCCACCGCTTCCATGACGCCGGAGGCTTGCGCCGCTGCAAGTTCCACACCTTTACCCTGGGATACGGAGATGGATCGCGAGTTGGGGCGGCACACCATGACCACCGGGATACCGAGCTTGTCCAGGCCAGTGACATTCGCGATTCGGGTAATGCCCATCGCGCCCAGATGAGGATCGGCCCGAGCCAGTGTGGCGTGCGGGCTCACCGTGCGGTGGGTTCCCAACCGGTACCCCTTGGCACCGGCATCGTCGTCGAAATAAGTTCGCCGTGTCAACATGGGTCTGCTGAATGTGCCCCGGATCGTCTCTTCAGTTCGTCAAGCTGCGCTTTGGCATCGACGAGATCCACGAAATCGAAACCCTCCGTGAACCAGCGGTAGACAGGCGCCAGCAATTCGCTGGCGGCCGCTGTTTTGCCGCTGCGTTGCAGCAGCCGCGAATAGCTCATCGCCGTGCGTAATTCCAGCGATTTCGCCTGTTGGCGGCGGGCGATCTGCAGGCTTTCGATGAAACTGGTTTCGGCCCGTGCTTCGTCGCCATCCTTCCCAACCGCCAGCAGCAACTCGCCCTGGCGCCGCAACAGCTCCGGCTGCCAGTAACGCATCGCCGCCTTGTCCGCCTCCTCGAAGGCGGTGTCGAGCTCGAGCAATCCCTGACTTGCTTGGCCGGTCAGGCCGTAACCTTCCGCCAGCATCTCCAGAAACACCGGCAGATCCTCGCCACTGCCGATTGCGCGATACGCGTCAATGCCTTTGCGCAGGCCGCTGAAACCCTCCTCTAGCCTTCCCAGTCGCATAAGCGCCCAACCACGAAAGATCTCGCCCTTGGCGTTGAACGCGGCAAACTCCTCGTGTTCGCTGAACGCAATCATCCGATTCGCGCACGCGTGGACCTCGGCTGCATCCTGCCGGTAACGATGGAGCATCGACGCGATGTCCATGGCATGTGCCGTGCTGCCTGCATGCGAAAGACTGTGGGCAACAGCGAGCGCTTGCTCGAGATGCGCCACTGCCTGTTCGGGACGGCCGAGCAGCCACGACGACAGCGCGGCTTCGCCATGACCACACACCGCCGGGTCGTGGCCGCCGTAAACGGACGCGTGCGAGCGAAAGTCTCCTGCCTCGTACAATTGCAGCCCGTGCTCGACGTGCTCACAGCATTGCCTGTGGAAGCCGAGATTGAACAAGCTGGCCCATTGGCAATGATGAGCCTGCAGGCGTAAACCCGGATCGCCGAGATTCTCCGCCAGGGCCAGGAGCTTGTCCGCGCGCTCGAGATTGACCGTATAGCTTTTCGACGTGCGCCACTGGCCCCAGTAGGCGGCAAAGTGTTGCGGCGAATCGGGCAACTGCTCGCACAAGGCAACGGCGCGCGTATAGGCCTGCTCCGCTCCCGGGGAACCCGAGCCTTCGATGGCAAATTCAAGGGGGCCGGCCGTGATCAGCAGGGCAAGCTCCTGCTCTTTACGGGCCGGCGTGTCGGGCAGATCTTCCAGCGCGGCAAGCGCATTGGTCAGATGGCTGAGCGCCTCGAGATTTGCCGAGCGTTCGATAGCGCGCTCGCTGGCCAGTTGCCAGTAATGGATGGCTTTATCGGTAAGCTTGGCGCGCGCGCAATGGTGGGCGAGCAGTTCCGGTATTGAACTTTGGGTTTCCTGCAGGCGCCTTTCCATGGCATCCGCTATGCGCATGTGCAACTCAGGCCGCCGGCCGAGCAGCAGACTTTCGTAAGCTTCATCCTGCACAAGCGCGTGCTTGAACGTATAGGTCGCCTTCGGCGGCGTGCCGTCCTCGAAGACAAGCCCCGAATCGACCAGTCGCTGGAGTGCGGCTCCCAGCTCCTTCTGCGGTCGCGATGCGACCTCCGCCAGCAACTCGTAGGAGAACTCCCGGCCGATGGCGCTACCGATCTGCGCCACCCATCTGGCTTCACCCAGCCTGTCGAGGCGCGCCATCAGGGAGGCCTGCAGGGTCGAGGGGATAGCGAGCGCGGGCAGGTTGCCGTACGTTTTTTCCGGTTCCGAGTGTTCTGCCGCCGCGCCGTACTCGAGCACGGTCTTGGTAAGCTCTTCGACGAACAGCGGAATCCCGTCGGCTTTTCGCACAATCTGCTCGGTGAGCGGCAGCGGCATCGAGCTGTTACGTGTTATGTCTTCGACCATCGCCAAACAGCATTCAGCGTCCAGCCGGCTGAGCGAGACGGTAGTCAGGTGTGAGTAGCGCGGCCACGGCTGCTCGAATTCCGGCCGGAAGGTGATGATCAGCAGCACGCGAAGATCCGCCACTCGTTCCACCAGCCGGCCGAGGAGCTCCAGTGAGGTGGGATCTATCCAATGCACATCCTCGAACACCGCCAGTATCGGCTGACGCTCGGAAAGGCCCCGCAGCTGGTCGATTATCGCTTCGAGCGTTCTCTCCTTACGTTGTTCCGGCGTCCCGTCGAGCGGCCGGAATCGGTGAGCGAAGGGCACCGACATCAACGTTGCGAACAACGGCGTCACAGTTTCCAGATCGCAGGTCGAGCGTGCCAGCAGTGCCGATAATTTTTCCAGCTTCGTATTCGCAGGCTCGCCATCCTCGAAATGCGCAGCGCGCTCGAGATGGCGTATGAACGGATACAAGGGGCTATTGGTGTAATAAGGAGAGCACTGGCAGAACAGGCGAATATGGCGGTCTCCGGCCATGCGCTCGCGCAGAGATCGTACGATACGCGACTTGCCGACGCCCGGTTCCCCATCCACCAGAACCACCTGGCCTTTGCCGGCATCGGCGAGCCGCCAGCGGCCGTGCAACAGGGTGAGCTCATCGTTGCGTCCCACGAAAGTCGTGAGATCGGCGGCATGCTGTGCCTCGAAGCGTCCCGGGACTCGCGTCGGCCGCAGCACCGTCCACACCTTCTGGCTCTCCCTGAAACCATCCAAATGACGGTTGCCGAGATCCTGGAAATCGAACGTCTGTGTAAGTAACCGCCGGGTGCTGTCTGCTATGACGACCGTGTCCGCTCCAGCCAATCCCTGGAGTCGCGCCGCGAGGTTCGTCGTCTCGCCCACCGCGGTGCGTTGCTCCGATGCCCCTTCGCCGATGAGGTCACCAACGACGACCGGTCCCGTAGCGATACCCACCCGTACCGCGAGTTCGACATCTTTGTTCTTTCCCACACCGGCGTTCAGTCCATCCATGGCCTCTACCACACCGAGCCCGGCGCGAACCGCCCGCTCGGGCTCGTCCTCGTGGGCCTGGGGATAGCCGAAATAGGCCAGCACGCCATCGCCCACATAGCGAGCGACGTAACCCTCGTAACGCTCGATGGCCGATCGGCAGGCATCCTGGTAGGCACGAATGATGTCTCGCAGGTCTTCGGGGTCGAGCTTCTCGGATAACCTGGTCGATCCCACGAGGTCGCAGAACATCACGGTCAGTTGGCGGCGTTGCGGATCGGCAGGCTCCGTCGAGTCGCTTGGTCCTGACGTGCCACGTGTGGAACTGTCAGCGCGCAACGCCGCTATGGCTTTCAAAAGTTTTTTGCGATGGCCAAGCGTGACCCCGAGCTTTTCCAAATCTGTATCGGTAAGCTCAGTCAGGACTTCTTCGTCGATATCGTTTGCGGCGAAGACGGATGCGTACTGGCTCAAACCCAGTTGCTGCAACCATTGTGCGACGTTGTCCACGTCGCCCTCCATATCCGTTTATTTACTTGTTAGTATCAATCGTAGCGCACAGTCAAACGTATAGGGAGTGCGATACGGAAAACTACGCACCGTCATTACGTGGGTGCAGCGTCGGAATGACACATCCGAACCATATGAGCATCCCAGAGACATAGCAAGAATATCCCACCGACTGCACGTCCTGCAGTTCTGTGTCGGGCGTTAACTGCTTCTTTAGCTCTATAATTGGCCTCCTCAGCTGGGGTGTGGGTATTTGCGCACCTGATCGCGAATCAATGTGGCTGACAACAGTGGCCTGATGGCTAATCCAGTTAAACAAGTGTGCAAATTCCGCGGTCCGTTCCGGAGCACGCCGAGCGAATTGTAAAGCGAGGTACGGTGAAGCACCTGACGTCGGGAAGTGCCCGGAACCAGGCAACGCAGACGCGTTCCGAGCCACACCCGTACCTGGTACTCATGACCGTGTCGGTATGCGTCATGCTTTATTCGATGACGGTTACGGTCGTCAACGTCGCCCTGCCCCAGCTCCAGGGCGCACTCTCGGCAACGCCCGACCAAGTCGCCTGGGTGGTGACCCTGAACGTGGTGGGCACGGCGGTAGTCACGCCAATGACCGGCTGGCTCACGGCGAAACTGGGCCAGAGGTACCTGATGATTGGCGCTATCATTGGCTTCGCGATCGCCTCGTTTCTTTGTGCAACCGCGACCTCGCTCGCACCGATGCTCGCCTACCGCATCGCCCAGGGCGGATTCGGGGCGCCGATCGTGCCTCTTGCGCAGGCCATCATATTGGCAGCCTTCACCGGCGAAAAACGCGCCATGGCTCAAGGCATTTTCGGCATGGCGGTAGTGGCGGGTATGGGAATGGCGCCAGTACTGGGTGGCTACGTCGCCGAATACTACGATTGGCGGGCAATATTTCTGCTGCTGGTGCCATGCAGTTTCGTCGCGCTGCTGCTGACCCTTGCGTTCATCCGGCAGGCCGGCAAGCTCGCCGGATTAAAACTCGACTGGACAGGGTTTGTGTCGCTCGCAATCGGCATCGCCTGCCTGCAACTCATACTCGATCGCGGCGAGCGCTTCGGCTGGTTCGAATCGACCGAAATCATCCTGTACTTCGGTTCGATGGGCATCGCCTTCTACATTTTCGTCGTGCACACCTGGACTGCCGAGCACAGTTTTTTCAACCGCGATCTGCTCAAGGATCGCAACTACATGGTCGGTCTCGCGCTGGTGTGCGTGTACGGCATGTTGAACTTCACGCCGATCACCTTGCTGCCGGCACTGCTGCAGAACCTCAAGGGCTATCCCGATACCCTGATCGGCCTGCTGCTCGCCACGCGCGGTACCGGCATGATTGCCGGCTTCTATATTGCCGGGCGCATGGGCAGGATCGATCCGCGGCTCAGCATGACCCTGGGATTTTCCCTGATCGGATTGAGCGGATTTGCGCTCGCCTTCCTCGAACTGAACGTCTCACCGCAGCACATCGCGTGGGCCGGGCTGCTGCAGGGATTCGGCAGCGGTATCCTGTGGGTCCCCATAACCACGGCTACTTTCTGGTCCCTGTCCCCGCGGCTGTTGCCCGATGGCTCGGCGATGTATCACCTGTTGCGGAATATCGGTCAAAGCGTGTACATCGCGGTGAGTTTTCTGGTGGTCGTGCGCTCCACGCAGATGAACTACGCAGACCTGGTCAGTTACATCAATCCCTTCAACGAGTTGTTCGGTTACCAGCAGATTGCGGGCGCGTGGAATACGGAAAGTGTGCGCAGCCTGGCCGCACTTAGCAGCGAGGTAAGCCGCCAGGCGCGCATGGTCGCCTACAACAACGCGTTTCTACTGTACGGCGTTACCTGCTTCGCCGTCATACCGGTGATCTATCTCTGGCGTAAGCGTGATCCGGCGGCCGAGTGACGACGCACTTATGAATTCACAGGCTCCACCTCGACCAGCGCGTCGAATGCCGCCTGTCCCGCACTGAAGGCAAACGTATCCACGGCAGCGTCTGGGATGACCGGCGCACCGCTGGTCAACCGATTGATGCCGGCCCAGCCGTCGCGCATCCAAACTGCGCCGTCCTGCATTTTCGGTGTAACGTACGCGTGAGCCGTGAATTCACCACGCTGATTGAAAATGCGCACCGCCGCTCCATCGCGGATGCCGCGTGAGGCAGCATCGGCCGGCGACAACCATAGCCACGCGGTGGTGTTACGCTTCCTGAGACTTGGCAGTGCCTGTCCGTGGTCGTAGAAACCGTGGAAATGCGTGAGCGTGCGGCCCTGGCGAAATTGCAGCGGACAGTCCGCGCTGCGGCCGACCGGCTCGAACACCGGCAACGGCGCCAGGCCATGGTCAGCCGCCCGCTGCGAATAGAATTCGACTTTTCCGGAGGGCGTAGCGTAGCGGTGGTCGGGGTAGGCGTGGTGAGAAATGTCCAGCGCGCGCATGCCGCCCGTCGCGCGCATTTTCGCAACGGTCGCATTGCCTGTCGCTGGATGATCCAGCACCGCGTCGAGCAAGCCTTCATCGCCGTCCCATGGAAAAAACCCGCTCACACCCAGGCGTTGGGCGAGGTCGCGCAGCAGTCCACTCAGATTGTGCGTATCCCCTGGCGGGGCCAGCGCCTGCTCCATGAAGTACAAATGGGTATTGGTCATTTTGCAACCCAATTGCTCCAGCCATGCCGTACCAGGTAATACGATGTCTGCGTGTTGGCGAATAGTGTCGTTGCTGAACAGTTCGTGGCATACCACCAGGTCGACGCCGGCCAGGCTTTTCGCCAGCGCTCCGGTATCCGCAAACGACGAGAGCATGTTGGTGCCGGAAAGCAGCAGCGCTTTCACTTTGCCACTCGCAAACGCGTCTACCATAGATGACATCTGGTTGGGGATAACATTTGCGCAGCGGCTACCCTGGTCTGGCAAAACGCTATTGAGCGCCTGACCGTGTGTGCTGGCACCGTGACGGGGTCCGAACCCAGCGCCCGGTTTACCCAGATTACCCGTGAGCGCCGGCAGGCACGCTACTGCGCGCGGCGCCTGCCAGCCGTTCGCGCTTTTGTGCATGGAACTGCCGCCCAGCACAATCATCGCCGGGTCGCTGGTCGCGTATTCGCGGGCCAGCGCGTGGATGGTGTCGGGATCGATCCGGGTGTGCTCACTGGCCCAATCCGGCGTGCAGGTTTGCAGATGTTCGCGCAACGCGTCGTAACCAACGGTGTGTTTATCGACGAACGCACGATCGACCAGCCCTTCCGCGACGATGACCTGCATCATCGCGAGCGCGAGCGCCGCGTCGCTGCCGGGTTTAATGCGAATGCTCTGATCCGCGCGCGCAGTTGCTTCACTGTCGCGGATGTCTATCGTTATAACCCGCGCACCCCGGGCACGGGCAGTTTTGAGGTGGGGCGAGGTGTTCGGCTGGCTGGCGATGTTGGCACCCCACAGAATGATCAGCCGGGCATTGGCCGCCATGTCTTCCTTGGTGTGCACATTGAGCACGCCGGTGAGTCCCAGACCAAAGCCGCCCAGACCCCAGCAGATCATCGCCGGGTGCCACCACTGACAGCCGTACAGGTGCGCAAAACGCCGTGACAACAGACCACCGATGCGTGTGCCGTAGTTGGTCGCCGCATCGCCGTGACCCAGCCAGATGCCGAACTCAGCCGAGTCGATAGCACCTAGCTTGTCCGCGATCAGCGACATTGCTTCGTCCCAGCCGATCTCGCGCCAGTCCTGCGAGCCGCGTTGCTGACGAATCAGCGGATGCAGGATGCGTTGCGGGTTGCCGATGATCTCGCGCGCCGCACGGCCGCGCAGGCACAGGAATCCACGGCTGTCCGGATTGTCGGGATCGCCGGCCACATCGAGCAACTTGTTCCCCGCCACTTTGACCTGCATACCGCACAATGTGGGATGGCAGTTCATGGGGCACATGGTGCGCACGGTTGCAACGGATTCGTCGTTCATCTACTCACTGTCACCGTCGACTGATTGTCCCACACGATAGGCACTCGACCGGCGGGTAGCAACCGAGTAATTCCGTCTCGATCCTTGATTCAGGTCAAATCGGCAAGGGCATTATTTAACATTTCCTTATATTCGAATGTTCTAAAATCAAATAATTGATTCGATAAGAGGACTTCGCCGATGAACCGCAAACTGATAATTGCGTCACTGTTAGTGGCGCCCCTACTCGGTTGTGCAACCGCCCCCGATCAACCGGCGGCAGATACCTACCTGGCCGCCGAAACTGCTGGACAAACCACCGACGTGAAGAACGGATACGACACCGAGGTACTGGACAACGAGTCGGTTCTTCTCTACCAAAGCCCGGGCGTGAGAAGAATGAACAGCGGTTCCAGCGGATCGTACTGAGCACCACGGTAGAGAGAACGGCGCGGCGCTATCGCGTTCGTCCGTCGTCGCCTGCACAATGTTCAGCCTGATTGACTTGTGCCCTGAGAGACGATTCGATGGATTTTCAGCTGGACAACAAAGTAGCGCTGGTCACGGGAGGCAGCCGCGGGATCGGGCGGGCGGCGGCGCTGATGCTGGCCGACCAGGGCATGCACGTCGCGATCTGCGGCCGCACGGAAGAGAGCCTGGAAACAACCGCGACGGACATCCGTGCCCGCGGCGTGCAAGCCTGGGCGTTCCCGGCGGACGTCAGCCGCGTTGCAGACGTCACGGAGCTTGTTGGTCGAGCCGCCACGGCCGCAAACCGCATCGATGTACTTGTGAACAATGCCGTAACGTCCACCAGCGCACCGTTCGATGAATTGACCGACGACGAGTTTCGCTATCACATCGACGTGAAACTCATGGCGTATATCCGCATCGCACGGCTGGTACTTCCGCACATGGCCAGACAGGGAAGCGGACGGATCGTCAACATCGGCGGCATGACCGCCCGGATCGTAGCACCGCTGCGCATGACCAACGGGGTGGTCAACGCTGGCGTTGCTAACTTCACCAAGCAGTTCGCGGGCTACGCCGCACGCCATAACGTGACCGTCAATTGCATTCATCCGGGCTACACCGCAACGGAACGCGTCATGCAGATTTTCGAGCGCGAGGCCAAAGAATCGGACAGTGATGTGGAGACGGTTATCGCCCGGCGCACGGGCGACATTCCACTGGGTAAGCTGGTGCAACCGCAAGACATTGCATCCGCAGCGCTGTTTTTCTGCTCGCCGCTGGCGGGCATGATCACCGGCCAGTGCATCGCTGTCGACGGCGGCTCGGGTGAGGCCGTGAACTACTGAAGTGAACGCGCCGCCGCCAAGAAACATGGCGGCGGCGCAGCGTCTGCAATCAGGAGGACGGTGTGTACAAGATCGGTGAGGGCGCCAGCGACGTGTGGCTGTCCGTGGCGCCGGAGAGACCGAACTTGTACGGATTGGCGCCGAATTTCTGTTCGAGTGCAAGGTCGTTTTTCAGCGCCTCGCGGAGATATTCATACTGCAGCATGTCATCCGTTTTGGCCTCACTGAGATCCAGATTGCCGAGATCCCAGGTGCCGTAGTCGGCGAACTCGTCGTCGGGCGAAAGGAAGGAGTGGGCGTCGACGGGAAACATGATGCCGTTGGAAAGATTGCCGTCGTGCGCCAGCGCGAGGACCGCGCCATTGGTTTTCGCCTCGTAGTTCTCCAGGTACTTGTAGAGATCCAGCGGGTCTATGCTGCCGATCGGCGCCTGCGTCGTGAAAGGCACCACCTGCCGCGCCCGGTCGCCATTGTCCCGGAAGATGACGTTGCGGTGCATGTTCCCGCCGTTCGCGAGCGACGTCCATCCGAAGCCTATCAGCGCCTTGAAGCG
>Ga0224508_10003989_pt1 | contig 12141 bp, 8 predicted proteins | sample SF_Jan12_sed_USG_4_FD_170157 | JGI IMG/M metagenome (GOLD analysis project Ga0224508, IMG submission 170157) | Sediment microbial communities from San Francisco Bay, California, United States - SF_Jan12_sed_USGS_21 | ecosystem: Environmental > Aquatic > Marine > Sediment | place: USA: California...
CGACCACCTGTACGGGGCGGAGCACATCTCCCGCAACACCGGCGCCACCGTGATCGGCAGCTACGAGACGGTCCGGATACTCGAGGCGCAGGGAGTCCCTCTCGACCAGATGATCTGCGTGGCCGGCGGCGAGACCATCGAGCTCGGTGGCGGGATCACGGTGTCGGTCTACCCGTCGCAGCACTCCTGCGTCTGGTCGCACGCCGAGATGGAACAGCCCGACGCGGTCTGCATCGGCGATCTCGACGTCACCCACCAGGAGCGCCTTGGCCGAATGGCCAAGCTCGTGGACTACATCGCGACGCTCGGGCCGGAGGTCTCGGCCCACCTCGCGGCCTCCTCGCAGGGTGACCGGGGCGACGGCGGAGCGCTCGTGTACGACTTCGACACCCCGGACGGCCGGATCTTCTACCAGGACACGTCCGGGCACTGGTCGGGCATCCTCCACGACCTGCGGCCCGATGTCGCGATCCTGGCCGCCGCCGGTCGGGGCAACATCGATGGCGAGCCGATCCAAGGCTCGCTCGCCCAGTTCGTGGCCCGCCAGGTCGATCTGCTGCGTCCTGACAAGGTCGTGCTCTGCCACCACGACAACTGGCTGCCCGGCTTCTCGGTCGACACCGACACAGAGCCCATCATCGCCGCCGTCAAGCAGGCCAGGGCCAAAACCACCGTGATCGAGCTCGGTTATCTCGACGCGACTCCTCTCTTCGACTGAGCCGAAGCCGCGGGGGCTTCACCGCGACAGTCCTCTCTTCGGCTGAGTCCGAGCCTCTTCGACATGAGCACCAGTGGCCCGTGGGCCCGGTCGGCGGTCGTCAGATCGTGAAGGCCAGGTTCTTCACCACCCGCTCGGCGAGCGCCAGATCGCCGCTGAAGTCGATGTCGCCCAGCCGGTTCGACAGGTTAGACGCACGGCCCCCGGCCAGCCGCATGAACAGGCTCGACGACATGGCGATCGTCGCCGTCGCCGGCTCCGACAGCTCGTCGACCACCTTGGCCCGGCCGTGTACCACGACATGGATCGTCCGCTTGACCGGCCCCGTGAGCTCGATCGTGACCGAGCTGCCGTCTTCGGCAGCCGCCTTCTTGCCGATGATGTAGCCGAGCGCCCGGACCACCTCGTCGACCGAGGCCCGAGCGCACGGTCCGCTCTCGTGGCCAGGCCGGCCGAGGCCCTCCCTGATGTCCTGCTCGTGCATCCAGCAGTCGAAGACCCGGATCTGCATGAACCGCCAGTACGGTGCCGGGCCGGTCGGCGTCTCCGTCTCGGCCTCGAACTCCTTCTGCGTCATCGCTTCGAGCGTTCGGAGACGGCTGGCGGTGACGCGCCGGAAGCGGTCGAGGAGAGCCGCAGGTGCGAGGTGGGAGAGCGACTCGATCCACGTCTCGTTGAACGCGCCGATCTCGTTGTGGACGTGGCTGAGGGACTCGACATCTACCTTCGTGTACGGAAGCTCGTAGCCCTCCAGCATCGACTCGGTGCCGATGATGTGGGCGTAGACGTCGAACACGACCCATCCGGGGAGTGAGGCCGGGGTGTGCCACTCCTTGGGGGTCAGGCTCGAACCCAGGAAATCCAGTGATTTGAACTGTGACCGAAGGAGCTCGACGATGGGTCCCTTCTCCGGAACCATCAGCTCGCTGGGCTCGCTTCCTTGTCGTCGAAGCCGACGACCTCTTCCTTGTCGTCGAAGCCGACGACCTCTTCCTTGTCGTCGAAGCCGACGACCTTGCCTCGATTGATGCTCACCCAGTCACGGGCCTCCAGATACGGCCGGAAGGTCTCGGCGATCAGCTGGTGGTCGGCGCTCGACTTTGGCCGCTGGATCTCGTACAGGTGGGGGAACTCGACCCAAGCGGTGACCGCCGACCACAGACGCAGCGCCTCCTCACCCGATGGTGGGTCGAGCAGAACCGGTCCGAACAGCGACTGGTCACCGAAGAACAGCGTCGGCACACCGAAGCCCCCGGCCTCGACGACGCGATCGTGCTCGGCTTTGACCTCGTCATGGGTCGTCGGATCGTTCATGGCCACGTCGACCGCACCCGGATCGAGACCGAGCTGGTCGAGGAGGTGCCGAGCCACATCGGGCTCGTGGGGTTTGTTGCCATCGACGTGGAGGGCCTTGCCGGCAGCGGCGTACCAAGCGTCGAGCGCGTCCATGCTGTCGCGCCGCAGCACCGCTCCGATCTGCATCATCGACCACCCGTAGGACCAGGGACGCTCCCACGGGTGTTTCTTGCCTTCGCGCAGGTTGATCTCTTCCAGGCTGAAGAACTTCCAGTTGACCGTCAATCCGAGCTGGTCCCGGACGTCACGCATCCACAGCGACGTCTGGTAGGCCCAGGGGCACATCACGTCGAAGTGGAAGTCGACCGTCGTCGTGTCGGGGGTAGGGGCGCTGCTCATGCGTTCTCCTTGCCTGGGGTCTGCTCGGGTTCACTGACCAAGCACCCGAACGGAACCGTCGCTGTGACCAGCATCACCGCCGCCGAGATCACCTGTTTTGTGCCAACGATGCGACTGCCCGTCACGAAGACCCGAACTCCCAGCGCCTAGCGCGAATCCACCGAGTTATAGCACCAATCAGGGGAGCGTAGGTACTTCTGAGCGCTGGCTCAGCGGGGCTCCCTCGGGAGCTCCAGGAGCCGTTCACCGATGATGTTGCGCTGGATCTCGCTCGAGCCTCCGGCGATCCGCATCCCGGGCGAGTAGAGGAACCGGTCGACCACCTCGGCAGTCGCCGCGGCGTCCGGGCCGGTGAGCATGGCGACTGCGCCGTTCGCCATCAGCTCCCGCTCGGTCGCGCCGAAATCCATCTCCGAGCGCATCACTTTGGCCACCGGCGCGTGGCGCGCGTCACCGTCGCACCGGCTCAGGAGATGACCGAGGGCCCTGCCACGGCTGAGCAGCCCGGCAAAGGTGTCCCGGGTCACCGGATCGGCGGGATCGAGGTTGGGAGCGAGATCGTCCAGGCGGCGGTTGAGCGAGACGGCACCGGCGGCTCCGAACGAACCCCGCTCGTCCTCGAGGACGGCCATCGCAACCCGCCAACCCTCGTGCAGTCCCCCGAGCAGGGCATCGGCCGGCATCGCCACGTCGGTGAGGAACACCTCGCAGAACTCGGCGTCGCCGGTCATCTGCCGGAGGGGCCGCACCTCGGTCCCCGGCAGCGACATGTCGTAGCAGAAGAACGACAAGCCCTTGTGAGCAGGACGCTCGGGGTCGGTCCTGGCCAGCAAGATGCCATAGTGGGCGACGTCCGCGTTCGACGACCAGACCTTCTGGCCGTTGACGACGAACCGGTCGCCGTCCGCCACCGCCCGGGTCTGGAGACCGGCGAGATCGGAGCCAGCCCCTGGCTCGCTGAACAGCTGGCACCAGACCAGATCGCCCGTCAGCGTCGGTGGGAGCAACCGCTCCTTCTGCTCGTCGGTGCCCGCCCGCAACAGGGCCTCGCCGGCCAGCACGATGCCTTGGAGGTTGAGATAGGGGGCGACCTCGGCCCGGGCGCACTCCTCGTACCACACCGCCGAGTGAGCGCGGGTCAGGCCACGTCCGCCGAACTCGGTCGGCCAGTGCAGCCCGGCGAAGCCCTGTTCGGCGCAGTAGCGCTGCCAGGCTGCGGCGTGCTCGTAGAGTCCCGGGGTCAAGATCGCCCCGTAGGCGGGACAGGCTCGACCGTCCCCGACTGCGGCCGTGAGGTAGTCGACGACTTCGTCCCGGAATCGCTCCACGGTCATGGCCACCAGAGTCGACGGCGGAGGTCAGCTCCGTCAACCCCATCGTGGGGACGAGAGCCCCGACTCGGCTAAAACGGGGCTCATGACAACGGTTGGCGTTCTGCATCCGGGCGAGATGGGGTCGGTGTTGGCCTCGGTCCTCCCCGGCCGGGTCCTCTGGGTTGGGGCCGGTCGATCCGACGATTCCCACCGCCGGGCGACCGAGGCCGGTATCGATGACGTCGGGTCTCTCGCAGCGATGGCAGCCGAGGCCGACATCATCCTGTCGGTCTGTCCGCCAGAGGCGGCCGACGCCACCGCCACCGACGTGGCGTCGGCCGGATTCGAGGGGCTCTACGTCGACGCCAACGCAGTATCGCCGGAAACGGCCAGGAGGATCAGCTCCCGGTTCGACCGGTTCGTCGACGGTGGCATCGTGGGCCCGCCGCCGACCGCTCCGGGGCTGACCCGGCTGTACCTGTCGGGGGAGGAGACCTCGGCCGTCGCCGACCTGTTCGCCGGCACGGTCGTCGAGGCGCGTGTGGTCGAGGGCGGGCCCGGGGCGGCCTCGGCGGTCAAGATGTGCTTCGCATCCTGGACGAAGGGGACCTCAGCACTGCTGTTGGCCATTCGGGCCTTGGCTGACGCCGAGGGCGTCGCCGGGGCGTTGCTCGGGGAATGGGAGACCTCGCTCCCGGAGCTCGTCGCCCGGAGCGAGAAGGCGGCGGCCGCGACCGGACCCAAGGCATGGCGGTTCGAGGGTGAGATGCACCAGATCGCCGACTCCTTCACCAGCGCAGGGCTGCCCGGCGACTTCCATCGGGGGGCGGCCGAGATCTACCGCCGGATGGCCCCGCTCAAGGGCAGGGACGGAACGACCCTGGCCGACGCCCTCCGACTCCTCGATGCCCGGACCCACGCCCGCGACTGACTACTGGTGTGCTGCACGACTAGAAGCTGAAAACGTGGGTGCCGTACCAGCCGCGCTCGGTGAGGTAGATGCCGATCCCGGCGGTCAGGTAGCCGTCGTTGGTCATGTTGGCATAGTGGCCGGGGCTGTCGAGCCACAGCCGGTGGAAGAGCTCGGCCGCCTCCGATGCGCTCAGCTGGGTGTTGCTCGTGAAGGCGATGTTCTCACCGTAGGGGGCCGTGCTGTGCTCGAATCGTCCGGACTCCGCCATCTGGCGGCTCCAGTCCCGAGCGAACGCGTCCATCGTGGCGTCGCGGTTGAGGCCGTTGAGGCCGAGCCCGAAGCGAAGGTCCTCGAGCAGGGTGAACGACCGCGCCTCGCCAACACCGAGGTCCGCCGCGGCTTCGGGCGGACCTGATGACGCGATGGTCTGTTCCGGTGTCGCGTTCGACGACGAGCTCGGCGCCAACGTCTCGCTCCGCATCGTCGACACCGGCTGGGCGGTGGTCACCGGCTGGCTGGGGCTGGCGGTGGCTGCGGTCGTGGGCGTCGTGGTGGAGGAGATCGCCGGCTCGACCGAGCTCGCTGGTTCGCGCTCGTCGCCAGCCGCCGCCGGGTCGGCCCCGGTCGACAGCGTCGGGGGCGACGGCCGGGCTGTCACGGCGCCTTGCCCAGCGCCCGTGGCGGAGTCGGCTCCCGGTGCCCGCAGCGCGAGGTCGTCGACGTCGGCCGCCGGGGCGATCGTGCTCTCGCCGACGTCCGGGCTAGGGCCGAGACCGCCTTCGAGGCTGGCCTCACCTCCAGGGGCGCAGGCCGACGCAGCCAGCACCAGCGACAGCGACAGCGAGGCTACGAGGAGGTTGGACGGGCGGCGCAACCGCATGGTGGCTCCAGAGATCATCGTTCTTCCGCTCTTGGGCGCCTGTCCTACCCGCTACCCGCAACAAGGACGCGACGGGGAATCTTACCCAGACCAGCTGCGAACCGGTGGCCACCCCGCACGTTCTTCTGGGACCGCTGACGGCGACCCGCCCTGACCGCCTCGATACCGGCGGGCTCGATACCGTCTGGTCGGACCGAGCCGGCCCCAGTTGCCACCGCCGTCGGAAGGCACCTGGGCCCGGCCCGAGTTCCGGAGGTTCACCGCAGGGCCATCGGGACCCGGTGAACCTGGGCGGCCGAGACTGTCGCCCCTACCGCTTGAAGGCAGCGTGCCCAGAGGGGGTTGGAGATCGATTGGAACTCGGTTGGACACGGCGAGCTGGCACCGGCGCTCAGAGCGGCCTCTCGAGCCAGCGTGCACCGATCTCGGCCGCCGTCGCCGTCGCTTCGGCCCGCCAGCCGTCGGCCGCCACGGTCTCGTCGCCGTCGGCGACCTCGGCCCGTGCGACGAGGATCCGACACAGCCAGCTCCGGGCGCCGAGCGCCCGAGCGTGGGCCGACGCCCCGTCGAGCAGCTCCTGGGCTTGCCGTCGCTTGCCGGCCGAGGCGGCGGCGAGCCCGTGGTAATAGCCGGTCGGACCGAGCAGGATTGTTCCGGCCCACAGCGACGCCACCGGGCGCCGCCGAGCCGCCAGCGCCTTCGCCAACCGCCTGGCGAGGGCTCGGTCATCGAGGCGCGCCGCGACGACGACCGCCAGCGCGATCACGCCCAGCGGGCGCCGGCCTTCCCATGCCGCCTCCCAGCCCGGCGACACCAGTGCCCGATCGAGCTGCACGGCGGCCTCGTCCAACTCGTGCCGCTCGGCTGCGGCCAGCGCTCGTAAGACTGCGTGCTCGGCTTCGTCACCCCCCACCTCCGGCCGGTCGAGCAGGGCGCCGACGAGGTCGGGCTTACCTTGCTCCAGGCCCAAGACGAGCAGCTGGCGGTCGAATGCGACCGGTGAGATACCCGCACGATGGCAACGCGACAGAGCCAGCTCCAACGTCCGCTCGGCCTCGGCCAGCTCGCCAAGCACCAGCAAGCCGGTGATCCTCAACGAACATCGATCGAGATCGGCCGACGTCCACGGTCGGTCGAGCCCGTCCTGCACCGGGGTCGTGCCGGCAACGACGTCGGCGAAGCGGGCGCGATCGCCACCTTCGGCCGCTGCGACGAGCAATACTCGATCGAGGAGAATACGGTCGTGCTCGTCAGCCTCGACCGCGTCGTCGAGGGCGGCCCGGATGCCGGCAGCCAACCGGCACCAATCGCTCCCCGCTGCCTGGTCAAGGTTCAGACGGGCCAGCTCGGTCGCCACCGCAGTGCCTCGCGACCCGACCGGCTCGGCGACCGACTGATCGTCCCGCTCGAGAGCGTCGTCCGCGGCGGGCGGGTGGGGGTCGGGGATCGCGGTGAACCGGGCGAGCCGGGCCCGCAGGGCACCGACGGTCGGATCAGCGGTCGGCGCTCGCTGCAGGCACGACTCGATCACCGGTTGGTGAGTGGGTAGCCGGTCGAGGTCCAACCCGGCGAAGGGAGCCCGCGCGAACGAGGGGCCGCCAACCGGTGTGCCCGTCGCCGCCATCGTGGTCGTCGCCAGGACAGCTGGATCGCTGGTCCGCTCAGCGGCGACGATCGCGGTGGCGGCCATCGTCTCGAACGCACGTCGACGACCCTTGACGCGGGCCACCTGGGCCAGGAACGCTGCCAGCTCGGCTCGAAGAGCCTCGGAGCCGACGACCTGGTCGAGGGCGTCCAAGCCCTTGGTGACGATCGCTTCGAGGCGACCGACGTCGGTGAGCTCGACCGGCTGCCGGGCGCCCTCGAGCGCGAACCGGGCGGCGAGGATCGACGTGCCTGTGGATCGGGCCTGCGAGAAGTGATGGGCGAGCTCGATCGCCGGCCATCCCTGCCGCCACATGGCGTGACCAACGGCCGCGTGCAACCGGGCTCGGCGAGGTCCGGAGAGGCTTCCGAGCACGGCCCGGGCCACGATGGGGTGAGCGAACCGGAACGTCTCGGCGTCGGTTCGGTCCTCGGTGATCAGACCAGCCGCGACCAAGTCTTCGAGCGCTTCCTCGATCACCGGGGTCGGCTCCTCGACCGCTCCCGCGACAATCGGGGCGGAGAACCCGCCACGATGAAGGGCGGCGACGCCCAGGACCGTCGGCGCGAGCGGATGGGCCCACTCGATGCGGTGCAGGATGCCATCGCGAAGATTGGCGGTCGGCTCGAGGGTGAACGGCTCGTCCCGTCCGGAGCCGAAGGCCTCGACCTCGGAACCGAGCGCCATCGATCGAAGCAGCTCGGTGACGAAACGGGCATTGCCACCGGTCTCGGCCCGCAACCGCCGGGCCAGGGTCCGGCCCCCGGCACCGGACCGGTCGACGAGGGAGTCGACGGCGTCCTGGGAGAGCGGTCCGAGCTCGATCCTCGACGCCATCGGCAATCCGGCCAGGGCCCGAAGCGCGGGTCGCCGCCCCCCGGGGTCGGTGTCGCGCCAGACCACGATGAACGAGACCGGGTTGTCGGCCAGGGCCGCAGCGGCATACGAGACCAGCTCGAGGGTCGGGTCGTCGGCCCACTGGGCATCGTCGATGACGATCGTGACCGGTACCTCGTCACTGATGCGGCGGAGGAGCTCGACCGCCGGCCTGAAGAGGACGGCCGGCTCGCCGATCGGGCGACCGGTGGGTTCTGTTCCGCCAGTCCGTGTACCCGGGGAGGAGCCGTCGGCTTCGTCATCGCCCAGCATCGGGGCCAACACGAGGAGCTCGTCCAGCCCGCGGCCGATCGTCGGGCCGAGGTGCATCCCCAGGCCGTCGAGAAGCTGGCCCCAGGGCCACAAGGCCTGGTCCCTGGCCACCGCTCGGCACCGGCCCCAGGTGACGACGCCCTCCGGCAATCGAGCGCAGTGCTCGGCCACCAGCGACGTCTTGCCACTGCCGGGCTCGCCGCTGATCAGCACCGACGCCCCGCGCCCAGCGGCGATCGCCGATGCCGCCGCCGACAGCACGCCGAGCTGGTCGTCGCGCCCGACGAACGGCTCGATCGCTGCGACCTCCTCATCGATCGGGCCCGGCCCTCCGGGTGTTTCCGAGGCGAGGGTCGGGCTCGCCCCTGTGGTGGGCGCATCCGCGACGATCCGGCTCGGCATCAGGTCCGGATCGTGGGTGAGGATCCGGTGCTCCAGGTCCTGGATCCGCACGCCCGGACTCAGCCCGAGCTCGTCGATCAGCCGACGGTGCAGTTCACGGCAGGCCGCGAGCGCGTCGGACTGACGGCCCGCCCGGTAGAGCGCGAGCATTGCCAGCTCGGTCAGCCGCTCCCTGAGTGGGTTGGCGGCAACCGCAGCCTCCAGATCGGCGACCAGTGCCTCGTGCTCACCGAGCTCGAGCCGGGCCTCGCACAGTAGCTCGGTGACCGTGAGCCGTAGCTCAGCCATCCGCGACCGGTAGGCGAGCAGGGCGTCGGATTCGATCGCTCCCTCGCATACCTCGCCTCGCCACAGCTTCAGGGCCGCATCGAGGTCGGCGGCGGCGGCACCAGCCCGACCAGCGACCAGAGCCGACCGTCCTGCGGCGAGGAGCGTCTCGAACCGGTTTGCATCGAGCTGCTCGGGGACGACGACGAGCCGGTAGCCGGGAGGCGAGCTCTCGATGCAGCTGCGGCGGTCACCCCGATGCCGGCCTGGCTCGATGCTGCGGCGCAAGTTGGATACGTAGCTCCTGACGGCCGCATCGGGGCGGCTCGGGCAGTCCCCGTCCCACACGCTGTCGACCAGCTCCTCCATCGACACGACCAGACCTGGGCTCAGGACCAGCCGTGCGAGCACGGCCACCTGCCTGGGTCCGCCCAAACGAACCGGACTGCCGTCGACCACGACGGTCAGCGGTCCGAGCAGGCGGAAGTCAGATGTCGTTGCAGGGCCTGGTGCGGCGGCGGGATCGTCCATGGCTCCGGTTCTGGCCAGGGCGGCGGCGGGAAGTGCCCTGGCGTATCGGGGCGGCGATTCGCACGTCGCAGACGAGCCGGACCTCCACCCGAGCGGCCACTGTAGGGGTCGCCCCCCGGCCCTCCAAGGGAAAAAGGCCTCAGCGGGTCCGGTGGCGGCTCGGCCCTGCGACCTGCTTAGACTCGCGTATGACATCGGACCTGAGCGGGCAGACCGTCGACTTGCTGCAAACCCTGATCCGCAATCAGTGCGTCAACGACGGCACACCGACCTCGGGCCAGGAGGTGCGAAACGCCGACACGCTCGTCGCCTATCTCGACTCGGCGGGCCTCGCCATCGAGCGGTTCGAGCCGACACCGGGCCGGGTGTCGATCGTCTCCCGCATCGAGGGCAGCGACCCTGCAGCTCCGAGCCTCTGCCTCATGGGTCACACCGACGTGGTGCCGGTCAACGCCGACGGCTGGGACCACGACCCGTTCGGGGGCGAGCTGATAGAGGGCGAGGTCTGGGGTCGGGGAGCGGTCGACATGTTGAACATCACGTCGTCGATGGCTGTAGCGTTCCGTCGTCTTGCCGAGAGCGGATTCCGACCGTCGGGTGACCTGATCTACTTCGCCGTCGCCGACGAGGAAGCCGGTTCGGCCCACGGCGCCCAGTGGATGGCCGATCACCATCCCGAAGCCATCCGGGCCGACTATGTGCTCACCGAGAACGGCGGCCTCCACTCAGGGCCACCGAACAGCCCGGCGGTCGGGGTCAACATCGGGGAGAAGGGGGTGGCCTGGCGGCGGCTGCGCCTCACCGGCCGCCCGGGCCACGGCTCGATGCCCTTCCGCGCTGACAACGCCTTGATCAAGGCGGCGGCTGTCGCCCAGCGTCTGGCCGAGTACCGGCCCCCACCCCGGTTCAGCGAGCTGTGGACCGAGCGAGTGGAGGCGCTCCCGCTCGACGACGAGACACGGGCGGCGATGCTCGACGAGAACCGGATCGACGAGATCCTCGGCGAGATGCCGAACCGCGGATCCGCCGCCTACCTCCACGCCTGCACCCACACCACGTTCTCGGTCAACGTGCTCGACGGCGGACAGATGAAGACGAACGTCATCCCCGACACCGTCGAGCTCCAAGTCGACGTGCGAACCCTGCCGGGCGAGGGCACCGACGAGGTCCAGGCCCACCTCGACGAGGCGCTCGGCGATCTGGCCGACACGGTCGAGGTCGAGATCCTCATGAACGATCAAGCGTCGATCAGCCGGACCGACAACCCGCTGTGGGAGTCGCTCCACCGGGCGGTGACGAAACCGTTCCCCGATGCCCGCCTCAGCCCGCAGATGACCGTTGGTTTCACCGACGCCAGGGTCTACCGGGCGATGGGCTCGATCGCGTACGGGGCCGGGCTGTTCAGCCCCGAGCTCGACGCCGGGGACTTCTCGACCAGGTTCCACGGCCACAACGAGCGCATCGACGTCGAATCGCTTCGCCTGACCACCGACCTGTGGTTGGACGTCGCTCGAGACCTGCTCGGCTGACGGCGGAGCGATTCGCCACGTCGGCCCCGTCGGGCCTCGAGGTGCGGCGCAGGGTGAGCGCTGTCGGAAGCCCCGGTCGCTATAGTCGGTTAGCGAGTCATGGCCACGAAGTCCGCTCCCAGCCGTTCGCGCCAGCACCGCACCGCGACCGTCCAATGGATCGCCATAAGCGTGGCGATCGCGCTCGCCGTGCTTGCGGCGTTCGTCTTCTTCGGATCAGACGGTAGGACCGGCGGGCACAGCGGGCTCCCGGCGCTCGAAGAGGCCGCAGCGAGCTTCTGAGCGGGCGGACCGACTTTTCCGGCGCTTGCGCGCCGTTCGTGTTACAACTTGGCTAAGATCCGTAGGACCTTCGGCCGGGGGCAGGCCTCGAGACCCGCTTGCGGAGCCACGTTGTTCAATAGCATTCACCCTGCCCGCCAGACCCGAACGGCGTTGGGCGCCCTCGGCGCAACGTCCTATGTCGCTCTCGTCTGGATCATCGCGGCCGAGGCCGAAGCCGAGACGACGGTGAGCCTTGCGGCGTCGATCGGGGCCCAGCCGGCCAGCTTCGCCACGGAGTCCGGCGCGGACCTGAACCTGTCCGGCGGGGCCCAGGCTCAACCAGGACCGTCGCAACCGGCGGTTGGGATCGATGGCGACACGACCCAGCCCGGGCCCGCCGCCGAGACCGAGTCGGCAGCGACGGATCCGACTGCGGGCAGCACCGAGCCGACCGCCTCGCCGGACCCGGAGACGTCGGACACACAGCCGCCGACCGAGCCGCCACCAAACGAGGAGACGACGACGACTGCGCCGTCGTCGAGCGACACGCCGCCTCCCACCCAGTCCACGGTCAGCCAGAGCACCGACCAGACCACCCAGACCACAGCTGCGCCGACGACCAACACCTCCGCCCCAACGACGAATACGACCCAGGGAACCAGCACCACCGCGGCGCCGACGACCAACACGACCGCTCCGCCGACCACCGCGACCACCGCTGCTCCGACCACGACGACCACCACCCCGATCACGACCACCACCAGCGGCGGGAGTTGATGGTCGGCGGGGCAACGATCGGGGCCACCGCCGACCGCTTGGCCCAGGCGACCTCGCC
>Ga0224508_10003990_pt1 | contig 12141 bp, 10 predicted proteins | sample SF_Jan12_sed_USG_4_FD_170157 | JGI IMG/M metagenome (GOLD analysis project Ga0224508, IMG submission 170157) | Sediment microbial communities from San Francisco Bay, California, United States - SF_Jan12_sed_USGS_21 | ecosystem: Environmental > Aquatic > Marine > Sediment | place: USA...
GGCCCGTGCCGAAGGCTCGGTCGTCACCGAGAGCGGCGCCATCGTAAGGGTCCTGACTCCGGGACAGGGAGAACCCCCGGGTCCGGAACAAACGGTGATCCTGCACTACGACGCCGCCTTGAGCGACGGCACGGCGGTGCGAAGCACACGAAAGGGCAGTCCCTTCACTCTGCGGATGGAGCGGTCCAACCGCTGCTGGCGCGAGGCGTTGGCGTTGGCGGCGCCGGGTGCGCAGCTGCGAGCGGTGTGCCCCTCCGGGCTCAGCGGGAGATTTGGCGGGGTCCCGCCGGGCGCGACCGTGGTCTGGAACCTCGAGGTACTCGAGATCCGCGACTAGTCGAGAGCCTGCTGGCTGCTAGCGCTGCGGAGTCAGTCGCGCGCCGGCGGGGAAACCGTCTCGGCCAGCTCCTTGGCCTTGCTCTCGATGAGAGAGATGCTGACGGGCCTCTCCTGGGCGGCGTAGCCCGCCAGCAACACGCGGTCGGCCAGCAGGTTGATCAGGCGCGGACAGCCGCCGCAGGTGTCGTAGAACATGCGGCCCGCGCCCGGAGCGAAGACCTTGGCATAGCTGCCGCCGGCGACGCGCACGCGGTGCTCGAGATAGGCCTCGACCTCGTTCTCGCGCAGCGGCATCACGTGGTGCTCGAGGGCGATGCGCTGGCGCAGCGGCGCCATTGCCGGCTTGGCCAGGATGTCGCGCAGCTCGGGCTGCCCGGTCAGCACGATCTGGAGCAGCTTCTCGCTGTTGGTCTCGAGGTTCGAGAGCAGGCGCACCTGCTCGAGCAGCCCGTCGGCCAGGTTCTGGGCCTCGTCGATGATCAGCACCGTGTTGAGGCTCTGCTCGAGCCGCTGGAGCAGGAAGCGATTGAGCGCGATCAGGTAGTCGGCCTTGGTCTCGAAAGGGCCTTCGAGGCGGAACTCCGCGGCGATCAGCTTGAAGAGGTCGAGGCCCGAGAGCTCCGCGGTGTTCATCACCAGCGCGGTCTCGATGTTGCTCGGAATCTGCGAGAGCGCTGCGCGCAGCAGCGTGGTCTTGCCGGCGCCGATCTCCCCAGTCAGCAGCAGGAAGCCCTTCCGACGCGTGATCCCGTAATAGAGCGTCGCGAAACCCTCCTCGTGGGTTTCGGAAGGCCACAGGAATCGCGGATCGGGGGTGAGAGCGAATGCGGGCTCGCTGAGCCCGTAGAACGATTCGTACATCGGGTGGCCTTAACGGCAGCTCGCAGGAGCGGACGGAGCACCTTCGAAGCTAACGGATCCCCTCGGGGTGTACAATGAAGCGACCTTGAAGCATTGCCGGTCGGCTCGCGTCAGCATGCGCAGACCGGCCGGTAATCGCGAGCGTGGCGGAGGGAAATGCAAGCCTGTAGGTATAATGCCATGGCTCGGGAAGTGGTGGTCATTCCATCCCGCCGGGCAACCGATTTGGTGTCACGGGGCGTCCGTCCTCAGGCACTCACAGAGGCGATGCCGGAGCATCGGAGCGCCGCCTGGGTTGCACGAGGGCGGCCCGGGTTGCGGCCAAGGGCGGGAGCGGGATTGTGCTGAGAAGCCGAGCCAGAGGGATCAGTTCAGCGCTTCAGCTGATCGACGTCCTCGTCTCGGCCGGCGTCTTCCTGCTGCTCTCGAGCGCGCCCGCGCTGGTGCTTCCGGGCACCTACTCCACGGGCTCGCTGCTGCTCCCGGGCCTGGTCGCGAGCCTGGCCTGGCCCCTGATCCTCGAGCAGCTCGAGCTCTACGACTCGCAGCGCCGACGCGACATCAGCGGCGTGTTGATGAGTCTGATCGTCGCGGCCGGCATCTCGACGGTGCTGGTGGCCGCGGCCACGGCCTTCGCGGCAGCACCGGTGGTCTGGAGCTTTCCGATCGTGTTCGGGGCCGGCCAGTTCGTGGTCTTGTCTTCGCTCCGGGCCCTGGGCATGGCCGGCATCCGCGCTTTCCGGCGCCGCGGTCACAACACGCGCTACGTGCTGATCGTGGGCTCGGGAACCCGAGCCCAGCACGTCTACCAGGTGATCCGGCGCCACCGCGAGTGGGGGCTGCGGGTGGTGGGCTTCCTCGACGACGGCGATGCTCGGCACGATCCGCGCATTTCGGAGCCCGACATCCGCAAGCTGGTCGACCTGCCCAAGATCTTGAAGGAGCAGGTGATCGACGAGGTGATCGTGGCCTGTCCGCGCTCGATGCTCGGCAACATCGGCCCGGTGGTGAGTACCTGCGCCAGCGCCGGCGTGCCCATGACGCTGCTCTCGGACCTCTTCGGCGACTACCTGCCGCCGCCGCGCGTGACCCGCTTCGGCTCCCTGGCCGCGCTGAGCTTCGCCCCCGTGCACCACAGTCGCTCGCTGCTGGCCGTCAAGCGCCTGATCGACCTGGCGGGCGCGACGACGGGGCTGCTGGTCGCGTCGCCCCTGATCGCCGTCTCGGCGATCGCGATCAAGGCCACCTCACCGGGACCGGTCTTCTTCCGCCAGATCCGCAGTGGCCAGTACGGCCGGCCCTTCGCGATGATCAAGCTGCGCACCATGACCGTCGACGCCGAAGAGCGCCGGGCCGATCTCGAAGCGGCCAACGAGATGAACGGGCCGGTGTTCAAGATGCGCCACGACCCCCGCGTCACCACGGTGGGACGCCTCCTGCGGCGGCTCAGCCTCGACGAGCTGCCGCAGTTCTGGAACGTGCTGCGCGGCGACATGAGTCTGGTGGGCCCGCGTCCCCCGCTGCCCCACGAGGTCGCCGAGTACGCCACCTTCGATCGGCGGCGGCTGTCGATGCGACCCGGGATCACCTGTCTCTGGCAGGTGGGCGGCCGCAACGCCCTCGACTTCGACAGCTGGGTCAAGCTCGACCTCGAGTACATCGACAACTGGTCGCTGATGGGCGATCTGAAGATCATGCTGCGCACCCTGCCCGCCGTCCTGCGCGGAACGGGCATGTAGCGAAGCCGCCGTCCTGCGCGGGACGGGCATGTAGCCAGGTCGGGCCCTCGGCTGGGGTAGGCTCCCGGGTCGTGCCTGCATCGCCGCCGAAGAGACGAGTGCTCCAGGACTGGCGCCGCTGGGGAGCCGCATCGGCGCTGCTGCTCGCCAGCGCCTGCGGTCCGGTGGACCGCGCCCAGCTGATGGCGCGGCTGGGGAGCGCGGACGCCCAGCTCACCCTGGCCCACGCCTACGCCCAGGGCGAGGGGGCGCGGCGCGACGCCCGCGAGGCGCTGCGTTGGTACCACGAAGCGGCGGCCCAGGACCGACGCGAGGCCTGGCTGGCGCTGGCCGAGCTCTACGCCGGCGGCGAGGGGGTGGAGGCCGATCCCGAGGCCGCGCTCGGCTGGTACGAACGCCTCGCCGAGTCGGGCAGCCCCGAGGAGCAGTTCGCGCTGGCCGAGCGGCTGCGCACCGGCGAGGGTCTAGAGCAGGATGTCACGGCGGCGCTCGAGTGGTACCGGCGCGCGGCCGAGGCGGGTTCGGTCGAGGCCGCCATGGCGGCGGGCATGGCCTATCTGAACGGTCAGGGCACGCTGCGCGACTTCGGCAGCGCGGCCAAGTGGCTGCGCCTGGCGGCCGAAGGCGGCAACGCCGATGCGCAGAACGCCTACGCCGTACTCCACAGCCACGACTACGGGCCCTCCCGCGACTACGCCGTGGCCTTTCGCTGGCTGAAGGCCGCCGCCGAGCAGGACCACCTGGAAGCGCAGCAGAACCTGTCGGCGCTCTACGCAGGGGGCCACGGGGTGGAGGCCGATCTCGAGGAGGCGCTGCTCTGGCTGCGGCGTTCGGCCGACGGGGGGCTGCGCCGGGCCCGCGAGCAGCTCGCTGCGGCCCATGAAAAAGGGGGCCTGGGTCTCGACCCCGACCGCGAACAGGCGCGCCACTGGTACCGCCAGGCCGCCGAGGAGGGCTCGGCCCGCGCCGCAGAGCGCCTGATCGAGATGCTGAAGGAGGATTCCGAAGGAGAGCCCGACCCCGCCGCCCTGCACGAGCTCCAGTTGCTGGCCGCCGAGGCCGGGGACCGCGACGCACAGGCCCGGGTGGCCGAGGCCTTCAGCGAGGGGATCGGCACCGAGGTCGACGACCAGAAGGCCATGGAGTGGGCCCTGCGCAGCGCCGAGCAGGGTCACGCCGGCGCCCAGAATCGCGTCGGGGTGCTCTACTACCGCGGCCAGGGTGTGGAGAGCGATCACGAAGAGGCCTACCGCTGGTTCCGTCGCGCGAGCAATCTCGGCGATGTCGACGCCACGGCCAACCTGGCCTTCGCGCTGCTCAGAGGGGAGGGCGCCGATCGCGATACCAGCGAGGGTGCGAGGCTCCTGCAAGAGGCGGCCGCAGGGGGCCAGCTCGATGCCCAGTACGACCTGGGCCTGCGTCTCCGGGCCGGTGCCGGGATTCGTCGGGACGCGAAGGAGGCCTTTCGCTGGATGCTCGAGGCCGCCGAGTCAGGTCACCCGGGTGCCCTCAACCAGCTGGGGATCTTCCATATGCGCGGCATCGGGACGAAGACCAGCGCTCCCTGGGCCCTCGCGCTGTTCCGCATCGCCGAGGGTGAGGGCGAGGAGTCGGCCACGGTCAACCTGGAACGACTGGGCAAGCGCACCCCGCTGCCCGAGCGCTACCGCTCGCTCGACCTCGAGAAGGAGTTCCGCGCCCGGATGCAGGCGCGGGAGCAGGCCCCGTCACCCGAGGCTGCCGACGCTGGAGCGCCGGAAGGGCCCGAGGCCCCGGGACCGACCTAGGCCGCGTCCCGGAAGGCTCCGGTCTCAGGGGCCGACCTTGGGCGTGTCCCGGATGGCACCGCGCTCAGGGGCCGACGTAGACCGCGTCCCAGTCGGTTCCGGCGTCGAGCACCGCCTCTCGCGAGGGGAAGCCCTCGACGGTGGGGTAGACGATCCAAAGGCGCCCGTTGGAGCGGTCGCGCATGGCGAGCTCCTCACCGGGAGCACCGTCCATGTTCACCGAGCCCACCACGTCGAGCTGCTCGTCTCCGGGCAGGGCCGGAACCTGGGCGACGTGTTCGACCAGGCCGCCCATCAGGTAGTTCACCCAGAGGTCTCCGTCCGCGGCACCGCGCCAGAGGATGTCGACGCTGCCGTCGCCGTCGTAGTCCGAGGCGTCGACCACGTCGTAGCCGGGAAAGGGGGTGAGGTCGAGCAGGTAGCTGTCCTGGAAGATCCAGCGGCGCTGCACGGGGTCGAAGTCGGAGAAGCTCCAGACGGCGACCAGACCCTGTGCGCGGTTGATCCACAGCAGGTCGTCGCGACCGTCACCCGTGTAGTCGGCGACGGGGCCGAGCATGGCGCCCGCCATGCCCGGGGAGCTGCCTGTCCACTCCAGCTGGTTGCCGTTTCCGAGCACGTAGCGATCCAGCTGGTTGCCGTTCTGGCCCGCGATGAAGAGGAACTCGTCGCCTCCGTTTGGAGCGGTGTTGATCATGTCCATGAAGTATTCGGGCGGAGTGTCGATGGGCCCGATCGGAGCGGCCTGGGCGTCGTACGCCTGCGAGAGCAGGAGCCTGCCCTGGGCGATGTTCTGCCACACGAGCCAGATGGAGCCGTCGTCGAATTCGGCGCGCGTCGCGAACTCCCAGGGCGCGGGCGGCGAGAACTGCTCGGAGATCGTCGAGGCGTTGCGGAGATCACGCAGCTCGCTGTCCCCGCAGCTCGGGCAGTGGAGCAGCCAGGAACCCTCGTCGGCGTTGGGGAACTGGGGCGTGGCGAGTGCGAGGACGGTCTCGGAGACTTCCGAAGTGGGACCCACCTCCCAGCCGCCGAGGGGGTGCGGGCGCATGCCGTAGACGTAGATGGCGACTCGCTCTCCGGGTGTGAGGTCGATCTCAGCGCGGTTGTCGCTGACGAGGCCGAACGGCGCGAACGCGCTGCCGTTGCGGCTCACCCACACGCCGTAGTGCGTGGGGTTGCCACCGGCCTCCGGCCATTCGAAGACGGCCGAGTCGATTCCGATCCGGGGCTGGAATGCCTGGGAGGGCGTTGCGGCCCAGGCAGAAGCCAGACACACGGCGAACGAGCAGGCGATGATGGCCTGACGGTTGAACACGGTTTTCCTCCGGGTCGGCGTCAGCACGGCAGCAGGCTGGGGGGAAGGAACGCTACGCGGGCTGGAGGGCGAGCTGTTTGGGTCGCGGCTTCGCTACGAGCAACTCGCGAGCAGCTTCTGCTCCAGTGCTCCGTAGGAAGGGGGCCTTCTTCGAACGAGCCCCGAGACGGCGCCGAAACTACCTCCGCGTCGGACGGGCCGATGTGACGAGGGTCACCAGCCCTGCATTTTCAGGGGGTTCCGACGGGAGTTAGCCCTGATCTTCCTCTTCGGGGTCGACGTCGCCCAGGCGCACGGGGTGCGGGGCGTACTCGTGGCCGTCGGTCCAGCCGGGCAGGGCGCGGGCCTGCTCCAGCCAGGACGCGGCCAGGTGCTCGTCGACGATGACGGCGCTGCCGCCGAAGCCCTCGGAAACGGCGTCCCAGAGCTCCTGGCCGCCGCTCTCCCACCAGATGCGCGACGGGAACTCGAAGTCGATGGCGAGCTTCTTCACGCGTCTCCTCAGCCGACCACGTAGCGGAGCGTACCGTCGGGCGACTCGATGCGATCGGCGTCGCCGGCGATGCGCAGGTGCTCGAGGTGGGCGTAGGTCTCGCTCTCGGCCATCGGCCCCCAGCTGCGCTGGCGGAACAGCTGCTCGGAGAAGCTCTGCACACTCTCGGGCACGCCGAAGTCGCCCGAGATCTTGCGCACCCGCTCGAGTCGTTCGACGTGGTGGCGCTTGATGGCCTCGACGCGGCCGGGCAGGTCGTCGAAGGGGTGTCCGTGGGCCGGCAGCACCTGCTCGATGCCGCCGATCTCCGCCACCCGGTCGAGGCTGTAGAAGAAGGACGCCAGCGGGTCGGGCGAGCTGCTGATGCCGCCGATGTGGGGCGTGATCGTGGGCAGCACGTGGTCGCCGGCCAGTAGCTGCCCCGAGTCGGGATCGTGCAGGCAGATGTGGTCGCCGGTGTGACCGGGTGTGTGGATCACGAACCATTCGCGCCCGGACAGCCGCAGCACGTCGCCGTGCTCCACGGGACGGGTGATCACGGGCATGAAAGAGCGCCCGAGCCAGCGGGCGATGCGCCAGCGCAGACGGATCCGAAACGAGGGGCCGGGCCGTTCGCCGCCCCAGGGCGTGCGACCCCGGACCCGGGCGCGCTCGAGGATGGCGTGGGCGTCGTCGACCGCGGACTGCAGGCCCTCGGGCAGAGCGTCCGGCTCGTCGTCGGCTTCGACCGGACCGTGTGCGTGGCGGTGGTGGGCGGCCAGGTCGTCCAGCGAGACCTCGGGATCCTCGGTGCTCTGGAAGGGTCCGAACTGGAAGCGGTGGTGTCCGACCACCTGGGAGCCGAAATCTCGCGCGAAGCGCGCCGCGCCGCCGAAGTGATCGGGGTGGGAATGGGTGACGATGACCGTGTGGACGTGGGCCGGGCGGAAGCCGGCGCGCGCCAGGCGCTCGGTGAGCACCTTCCAGGTGCCGGGGCCGGGCAGGCCCGGGTCGACCACGGCGACGCCCTCGGCGTCGGGGATGGCGTAGCAGTTGACGTGTCCGAGCCCGGGCAGGCGGATCGGAAGCTCGAGCCGCAGCACCCCGCCGGGCAGCTCGGTGATCTGGTCGCGGGCGGGCTCCTGCTCCTGACGGCGTGCCATGCCCCCAAGCTAACGGCTTTGCCCCCACGGGTCAGCGGTTTGCGCTCAGTGCCCTACCCTTATTCCTCGTGGAGTCGGAGAATCCATGACGTCGCTGCTCCGCGCCCTCGTGATCGGATCACTTCTGGCGGCTTCGGGCTGCGCCGCGAAGCTCGAGATCCAGGCCGATCCCGGCGCCGACGTGTCTGGCTGGCAGAGCTGGGACTGGCTGCCGGGCGATGCGCTGTTGGTCTACGGCCCCGAGCCCCAGCCGAAGAAGCTCGAGATCCGTCTGGCCCACCTGGTGCGCGAGGGGTTGGCCCGGCGCGGCTTCGTCCGCGACCGCGAGGCGCCCGACCTCTACGTGGGGGTGGTGCTGGCGGCCCAGCGCAGCGCGCACCTGATGAGCCGCACCGGTGCGGTGCAGTCGCTCTCATCCCTTCACGACGCCTCTTTCGAGGTGCAGGCGGCCGAGACCGAGGTCGAGATCGTCCACCTGCTGCGGCTCGAGATCTTCGTCTCCGAGCGCCGCAGCGGTCGCCTGATCTGGCAGGGCAGGCTCACCGACCGCATCTCCGGGGACCGGCTCGACGCACTGGACGGGGTCGTCGAGCAGGTCGTCGCCGAGCTTCCGGCTCGCGGCGATCCGCCGCCGGGCGACGAGACCCGGCTGGCAGAGGCTGCCGCGGCGCCCTAGGGCACCGTTGGCGGGGGAGAGGGCCGCGACCCGCTAGGCGCCTTGGGCCAGCTCCTTGCCGATGTGCTCCAGCCAGCGCTCTGCCTCGGCCCGGTTGCGCTCGTAGCGGCTGGCCTGTGCGAAGGAGCTCTGGGCCCCGACCAGCTCGCCGGCGTTGTAGAGCGCGATGCCCAGCAACACCTGGGCGCTGCCCTGCTTCTCCTCGAGGTCGGCTTTCGCGATCGCCTTGCGCAGGAAGTCGACGGCCTCGCTCCACTCTTCGCGCTGCATGTGCACCTGGCCGAGCCGCACGTAGAAAGTGCCCGTGTCGGCCAGCTTCGCGGCCTTGTGCAGGGGGGGCAGCGCCTTGTCGTACTCGCGCGCACCGATCCAGCTGTTGGCGAGCATCTCGTGGTGCTCGGCCGACGACTCGAGTCGTCCCGATTCCAGCTCCCGTTCGATCAGCTTCGCGGCGGGGTAGGGCAGGCCGTGGAAGACATAGCCCTGGGCCAGGCGCAGCAGCTCGCGCTGCTCGCTGACGTAGCCCTGTTCGTAGGCGATCTGCTGGACGGCCAGCGAGACGTCGTAGGACTCGGTGGCGGCATTGATCAGCGCGAGCTGGGTCCAGTAGGTCTTGCTGGGGAAGCGCACCAGCAGCTCCTCGAGCACCGGCACCGCGTTCTTGAACTCCTGCTTCTCGGCGTAGAGCGCCGCCAGCAGCTTCAGCCAGCTCTCCTGGGGCTTGGGCGCGACCTCCAGCGCCTTCTGCACGTGGGCGATCGCGGTGTCGAACTTCTTGAGCTGGAAGTAGGCGATGGCCTGGACGAAGTAGCCGGTGGGGTCGGGGTTCTCGGAGTAGCGCAGCCAGTCTTTGAAGGCGTAGATGGCCTCCACCCAGCTGCCGGTGCCCACGTAGAGCTGGCCGATGCCGTAGCGCAGGGTGTTCTCGTCCCGGAGCGGCAGGGACTCGGTGGCGACGGCCTGCCCGAAGTAGTCGATCGCCTGTTCGGGCTGCGAGGCCCCGTAGGCGACGAAGCCCATCAAGCGCAGCACGTAGGCCTTCTCGAAGCCGTTTAGGCGGCTCTCCTGGATCTTCTCGAGCAGCGCCTTGGCCTCCTCGGTCTGCTCCTGCTCGGCCAGCTCCCCGGCGCGCTCCAGATAGCGCGACACGCGCTGCCCGATCCGGTCGCGCGCCTGGATCACCTTGCGCTGCTTCTCGATCTCTTCGAGATCGGCCAGCTCGACGTCGACGTTCAGCGGCAGATCGGCCGGGGCGACGACCTCGGGCGCCTCGTCTTCGGCGCCGGCCGGCGCGGCCAGGAAGCCGAGCGCGGCGGCCAGGGCGACCAGGCATCGCAGGCTGCGGGAGGGGTTCGCGGGCATCGGCTGGCGGGGCCTCCTGCTCACAGCTGGAAGCGGATTCGGGTCCGCTCGCGTCGCGCCACGGGCCTGCCGTTGACGACCTGGGGGTTGTAGCGCCAGCGTCGCACCGCGCGGAGGGTTGACTGCTCGAAGATCCCGGGCGGGTTGGCGCGCAGCACCTTCGGATCCTCGACGGTGCCGATCGACGTGATGGTGAACTCCACCTCGACCCAGCCCTCGATGCCGCGCTGCTGGGCGCGGGGCGGATAGTCGGGCTCGACGCGCACCAACGGGGCCGACGAGGTGTCGCCCCCGCCCGAGCCCAGCTCGGTGGCCTCGGCGGCGGCTTCGGCCACGTCCACCAGCGAGGACATGTCCGCGGTGGCTTCGTTGGGGTTGATGCGCTGGGTGATGTTCATCTGGGGCGGCGGCGGGGGCTGCTCGGGTTTGACGCGCTTGGGCGGCTCGCGGTCGGGGGGCGGCGGTGCGTTGTCGCGCCGCAGGCGCACGAACTCGACCGAGGTGGGCGGACCGCCCTCGGTGATCTCGGCCTCGACGCCCACCAGCGCCTGCATGATCCAGAACAGCACGAAGGTCGTGAACAGACCCAACAGCACCGCGACGCCGACTCGGATCGCCACCTACGCGGGCCCTCCGCCGAGCGAACTCTCCTCGGCCCGGTCGGCCACCATGCTCGCGGTGTACTCGTCGAGCACGCCGATCACCTGGCGCGAGCTGTTGGCGAGGGTCTCGTAGAGCAGTACCAGCGGGATGGCCGTGATCAGCCCGAGCATCGTCGTCACCAGGGCCTCCGAGATGCCGCCGGCCATCATCTTCGGGTCGCCCGCGCCGTAAAGGGTGATGGCCTGGAAGGTCTGGATCATGCCGGTCACCGTGCCGAGCAGACCGAGCAGCGGCGCGATCACCGACACCGTGCGCACGATCCACAGGAAACGCGTCACCGCCCCCGACTCGCGCAGCACCATGTCCTCGAGCTTCAGCTCGAGCAGTTCGGCGTCGAGCTCTCGGCTCTGGTCGGCCGCCGCCATCATCCGGCCCAGGGGATTGTCGGCGCTGGCTTCGCGCCTCTTCTGCTGACCCGACACCCGGCGTCGCACCGAGGAGACCGCGATCCAGCGCCAGAAGCCGAGCAGCAGGCCGGCCAGACCCAGCGAGATGATCACGTAGCCCACGTAGCCGCCCTGACCGAGCCGCTCGAGCACGCTCGGGGTCGCGGTCAGGGCGCGCAGCAGCACGCCGCTCGACGGATCGACGGCCAGCGGCACGAAGCCGGACTCGTGGCCCTCGAAGAGCGGGATGGTGCCGCGGTAGCGCTCGGGGGGCTGCCGCTCGAGCTGGCGCAAGGTGTGCGCGGCGGGCGTCCATTCGAGGTACTGCCCGTCGGCCACCGCGACGAAGGGCCCGGCGCGGATCACCTCGCGCTCTTCCTTCACCCCGTCGCGGTTCAGCACCGAAGCACTGAAACGGGTGACGCTTCCCTGGGCGGTCATCTCGCGCTGCAGCTCGTACCACAGGCTCTGCAGGTCGACGGTAGAGGGCAGTTCCTTGCTGCGGCCCAGCCGGTCGAGCAGCTCGCGACGCGGCCCCAGCTCGGCGCTGGTCAGCGAGACGAAGACGTTGCCGCTGGTGTCGGTGGCCACCTGGCGCACCACGCCGAAGAGCTCGCCCAGCTCGCCGAGCCGCTGCTCGAGGCGCTCCTGGTTCTCGTCGAGCTGCGTCTCGTTCTCGCCGTAGAGCTGTTCGAGGCGCTGGCTCTCGGCTTCGGCGCGCTTGGCCGCGACCTTGGCCTTGTCGAGGTTGCGCTGCTGCTCGCGCTTGGCCTCTTCGAAGTCTGCGAGCCGCTGGCGGTCCGAAGCGGCTTCGTCGGCGAGCTGCTTGCGCACCAGATCACGGATCTCGAAGGCGCTGAGCTTGTTCACCTGCGCGGGGGTGGCTTCGGGCTCGGCCTCCGCCTCCTGGGTGGGCGCCTCGCTCGTCTCGGGGGAGGCTTCCCGGGCGGGCGACTCGCTGGCCTCGGGGGTCGCTTCCTGGGCGCCCGAGAGTCCGGGCAACAGCAGCGCGGCCAGGGCCAGCGCGCAGAGCAGGGGGCTCGTGCGGCGAATCACGGGGTGGCCGCCGCGGAAACGGTGTCCTGAGCGCCTGCGACGTCGGTACCCGCCGTTCCCGCGACGTCGGCGTCCGCGGGCGCGGCCTCGACGGGCGGCAGCAGCGGCAGCTCGATCAGATCGGGCGGCTCCAGCTTGCGGGCGATGCGCAGGCCGCGGCGCACGCCCGGACCGTAGGAGGCGTCGAGCACCTGCCATTGGCGCTGCTCGCGGTTCCAGACGCCGGTGGTCTCGCCGTCGAGCGATTGGAAGACCAGCGAGATGCGACCGAATCGCAGCTGGTCGGCGATCACCTCGCCCCCGTCCAGCGAAACGGTGC